>WLWD01000519.1_pt1 | contig 185646 bp, 100 predicted proteins | sample 6712731 | NCBI WGS metagenome assembly WLWD01 (sample SAMN12718690, study PRJNA576275) | sponge metagenome | isolation source: marine sponge | host: Mycale hentscheli | place: New Zealand: South Island, Marlborough, Capsize Point | collected 2014-11-01 | reverse complement strand
GTGCAATATTCTCTTTCAGGATACAAATTATGAACATGATGAATGTATAAATTAATATTCACACAAAACAACTAAAAATATTTTTTCCAGCATTATGATCAGACATTCTGTTGTCAAAGTTAGAAGTGCAGTGTTGTCGGACCAGAAAGAAGACATTTATAGGCGTCAATTTGCACAGCTGAGCAGGAAATTTTCTGTACATTTCATAATGAATGACCTTATCATGCCATCTTCTCCTAGAGAAACTTCGCTTGACGTCAACTAAATCTAAAATAACAAAACAAAAACAAACAAATAAACAAAAAGACTGATAATCATGTGTTTATAGTTGTCTGGGTTTCATATAGAGTATATAGAAACCTAATAATTATAGTAATTAGACTAAAGTGAGTTGTAAAATCATGCATGTGATCGATTAAGCACTGATCAGTATAAATACTCTCATATAGCAGAGTGTGATACAGAAGGATGGAGGGGGGAAACTGAAATTTTCCCTCTCAAACCGAGTTCTTCCCCCCTCCCCCCACCCTCTCCAATTACAGTCGCCCTTCTCCATGATGCAGTGTTGAAACATGCTGTAAATTACAAATGGATCAAAAAAATAATAATATCAAATTGACTCAATTTTCTCTTTCTGGAGTGGGAGGGGGGGAAGTTGACGTAAAAGTGGGAGGAAGACATGTGCATCGAAGTAATACTGGTTTCAATTGGTTGTGCTTCAAGAACTACACATGGGCACATTGGAGCATTCATTATGCAACGTTTAGTATGGGAGAATATTGAACGTTTAGTATGGGAGAATATTGAACGTTCATGTGGTTCAGAAATTCTTATACTCAGTAGTTACTATACCCACTTTCAGAACAAATTGGGTCATTATATTTAGCATGTGGGTATTGAGGGGTTCATTTAGGGGGGGCCAGGGGGTGTTCGCCCTCCCCTTGAAATATTTTAAATTTTTGTAAGCAAAAAGCAAAGTTAAAATGTGAATGATGAAGATGGAGTGCTTTAGAGAAAAAGTATATATGTATGTGAGATGATATATGGCTTACAATTAGATTGTGCAATAGTGTTTTTAGTTCACTGGCATAATGAAGCACCATAAGTGCGAACCCTCAGCGCCACTATACACTAGCAAGCTATTTACAAAATCATCTTAGGACCAAAAGAATGATTTATTGGCTATTCTAATTAGGTATCACTATAGCTTGAACAACTGAAATGGTATATGTAAAAGCTGTCTTCATAAGCGAAGAAGCTAACAGGCCAGAGACATTTACCAGTATCCATTTTCAATGTGAACTCCAATTCCAGCACTCGTTAACTTTAAAGTACTAAGCCAAACCACGATGGACAGCAAGAAATTTGACGTGATGATAGGGGAAAAACTAGTACTGATGCAGAGTTGACAGCTTCATTTTTCTCAGCCCAAAATTTCAAAAAGTGGCACCGTAAAAGGTCTTAAATGGTTGTTCTGAGTTTGCTCATACCTAAATTAACAGTTAAGTGTCAGTAATTGAGCATGACAGACAAACAGACAGAACAATTACTATAATCCTTTTGCACACACGTGGTGAGGGCTAATAATGAAAGTTCAGTGAGATATAGTTGTAACTCCATACTGAATGTTGTTCATTCATACTCTTTAAAATATTGTACTAGCTGTTTGGGCGAGCTATTGGGGAGGGAAAGGGGGAGGACGGAAGTTGTTTAATAATCAAGTGAGTAAGTCACGAGGTTAAATTCTTGTGATAGTGATAAAATAATACAAGATGAATGCATGATTTGTGATAGTATTGAAGGAGATGTGGGACACGCTCCCCCCCTCTCTCTCCCCTCCCTCACACACACACACTCTGAGTGTACCACTCATGTGACTACAACAACATGATAAATCAATCCCACTAATTCCATCCCCAAGCACAAAGCAGATTATTAAGGATATAGTCTGTGAGAATGTGAGACACTGAAATCCACACTTACTGTAAATAGGAAATATTGTTCTTGTTCTTTATGTCTACACATGGGTGAATGACTATTACGTCTATGTTTTCTGGTACGTGTGTTTCATACAGTGTCCATCTGACATTTCCACTTATCCATTATCCGAAAAAATTACTTTCAGATAAACGGAAGTTATGGATAATTGAGGCTTATAAATATTCACGAGTTACTGCACCTAATTACATAATATCGTTATTGATTGTATAATGGATGGTGCTTATAAATGGTGTGAACAGGGTTGTTGTTGTTGTTTGCTTGTTTGTTTTATTGCACTGACACGGGAACTATAGAAGGATTGATACTAGCCGAGTGAATTTATAGCAGCATGCTGAACTTAATAGAAAAAATCTAAATAAAAAGTTGGTGTAGAGCAAGTCCCAATCAACAACAGCAGCAAAAAAATAACAACATCAAAGCATAATTTTTGCTCTCACTGGGCAGGCAAAACTTGTCTAATGACCAACCACGAGCATAATTGTCAGTGCTAGTTATAATAATGAATATACTTTATGTATTATTTTGTGTGTGCGTTTGTGAGTGTGTATGTGTGAACGCGATATGAGCGGGAATAGTTCTAATCGACCAACAAAGCTAAACTATAGCTCTGACATCACCAAAGGGTGAAATCTGCTACTCAGACTCAATGCATTGGATCACAAGGTTAAATCATAATCATATTAAAGCTTAATTACAGAAATGGTAGAACTTGCTAGTTTTTTCTCACTGCAAAGGAAACCTAAAGGATCAAAATATTCAATCATCTGGTTAAATCAACCCTCGTAATTTCTATTTACCTGCTGACTAATTGAGTTACATGTCAAGGGCGATCACAACAGTTCAGTACAATATTATTCCCCAACTAATATTGATTTGCTGTCAAGAGCATGTTGGATACTTCGAGCATTTAATTGAGGTTCTTCATCAGGGCTTCATACAGGCTTTTTTTCTGGGGGGGGGAAACTTTTTTATTCCTATTTAGGATAGCGTGTGGCTAAACAAGCCACAGAGAGGGGAGGGGCGGGTCCTCAAGTTTGGAGGGGGTTAGTGCTAATATGAGCTGCTTTGTCCACTGTTAAACTTCAGAGGTATATGGGGATTTTTTCAGAAACATTTAAACTTTTGAATACACTCCTCGTCCTTCCTTGGAACAGCATCAGTTGAAAGATCTTCCAGCTACATATGGAATCTAGGAGCTTGAACAACCATTAAATGTACGCACTGAGTTATTTACTGGATGAACACAATAAAATTCTATAATGACATTCACGATCATGTGACATCTATAGAAATAAACTGTGTGGACATTTGCTCTTTGCATTCTTCAGATACTTGAGCAAAATTAAATCACAATCTATTACGTGAACCTAATCAACATCCTCTTTTACCCTGGTTGTATTTTATACTTTCCAATACATACCGCTTCCCTCCCAGTTCCAAGGTGACAGGTGTGAGGTTCTCAGCGGCATGCTTCATGACAATCTTACCCACTTGAGCGGACCCAGTGTAGAAGATGTAGTATAATCTCTCCTTCAATAATGCCTGCCCAACATCCACCTCACCAGGCACTACTACATAGCAATCCTACAAAAGTCATGTGACATCATGTGACAGTACGAATATTTAAAATTATTGTATCATTCCTATGGCTAATAAGTGATTGAAGCACCAAAGGTGCGAACCCTCAGCGCTATTAAACACTACCTAGCTATTACACTATAATCTCCTTCCAAAAGAACAAGCAATCTGTTAGTTATTTTAATGAGGCATCAATATAGCTCGAGCAATGAAAATGGTACATGGCTAACACTGTCTTCATAAGAGAAGAAGCTAAACTAGCCAGAAACATTCATCAGTATACATTTTCAATGTGAAACTTCACTTCTTTCAACTCCGTTAACTTCCCTGAGCATAAAGTAACGCTGGCTGCAAGAAATTATTTGCTCACGTGATTATGGCGTGACGCTAGGGGGCATTACCCACAAAAGCTGGTACCTGCGCAGTGCTGAAAGCTTCACGTTTTCTCAACAACTAGCCCGAAATAAAAAAAAAGTAGCACAATAAAAGGTCCTAAATCTTGTCCTGAGTAAGTTCATACCTACATCAACTATCTCCAAAATCTGAGCGTGACAAACAGACAGACAGACAAGATGACTACTATAACCCTCTCGCACATGCGCGCTGAGGGTTAATGATTGCGTAAATTTTGATTTAACACGTGACTTAGCTCACTACTTGAAGAAGAAAATGAACAACAATAAAACAACACAACATTATATTAAAATGGATCAACTATACAGATCTACCACATTATAATACCATAACAGTGGTATAGTTTCAGTATGGGGGGGGGGGGCTCCAAAGGCATGTTGTTGTTTTTTGTGGTTAAAAATTGTTCATGTGAGAAATCATTTCATGAGATAGTGCCCCAAAATTATGGGGGGGAGTAACTGACATGCTACGCCCACATACCCCACTCACATGCCAATATTGGTCTATGCTATTATAGAACTTACCGGGTCTAAGTATTTGGGAATGAGTTCATTCATCAAATTAGATGATGCCACAGCTGCTTCAGATGGCTTTATGACACAGCAATTGCCTAATAAAAAGGATGATAAGGTTGAAGGTAATAATAATGATAATAATAATAATAATAATAATAATAATATGGCAGACTGCTTCACAACAATGAAGGGAAAAAAAGGTGACTAGAACTACAATTCTAGAGTTTGTTTACTCATTCAAATAAAAAACAGAGGAGAGGAAGGGGGCGGATGGGAGGAAGGGTGTAGCCAGGGATGTATTTCGCGATTAGTGGAAAATGGCGCCTGCCAGATTTTGTCACCAACTTCCCAGAGACTATTATAGTTTGCACTACAGTTACTTCGCATACAAAAACTGGGAACAATAGCAATAGAAAGAAATAAGTCATGAGGACTTTAACAGATGGAAACAAACAAACAAACAAACAAATGGCAGGCTATAAATAGAGAAAGAAGAAGAGTACTGTTTGCCATTGACACACTCAAATTTAACTGCACAGGATGTACAGCGTGCAGTCAAGAGTACTGTAGATACTATCCTGACGGCTCATCTTCAATTAATAAATACTTCAATACACATACACACGGGCATTGACAGGAGCTAGACTTGATTATTCTATTATATCACTCACAAAAATGATTACATACAGCAGTTCGAGTTGGGGCGCTCATTTTAATCATGGTATGGATTGAATTGAAAGGATAGTGAGCTATGATGGAGGGTTCTCTTTGCGTGGCTACTTTTTAAAATTTGAATAGAAGGAGCTAGAGGTCAAAGGGCATGCCGGGATTCTCCTTTTTCATACCCAGACCTCTGGAAAGAGTTTAGAATGTGGTAAATGAGGCCACAGATTTGGCGTACAGAGAATAGCATTGAATTATAAATGCGACCTCTACATTTAACATAATTTATATGACTGTTAAATTACAACCAAAACATAAACAAAGTAAACAACAACAAACCTCCTGACATCTGATTAACTAAGACAACCATATGCAAGGACCACATTAGGAGGTGTTGGGGGGGGGGGGCAAAATTTTAATGAAATTTAATACTTTAGGCTAAGAAACGCCTCCTGGCGGTTACATAGCCGAGCTAACATGTTGTGGTGTTTTAGTCACGTGTAGTTTCACAAATGAGGCCCTTTCACGGTCAGATTTATGGCGACCAGTTTGGTAATATGAAAATGTATGAATTCTATTCAGCAAGAGGTGAATTTTTAAAGCAAGTAGCGACAAACTATATTATGCGCATGTACAGAGTAAAACTAAAATCTCAGACTTACAGTTAAATACAATAACCATATGCTCAATTTCTGATAGTCTCAGAACTGGTACAAGGTTCAAACAGAGTGCACAGCTTATTCACCTTCTAGTTGTTGCATAGGTGTCCAGAAATGCTGTAAAATGTCCATCCCATCCCTCAGTCCCATGGGATCATGGGACAATCCATGGGATGTCCACCTTTCGAGTGTGTCCCTCTGTCCATCCCATCCCACGATCTCATGGGGAATTCCACAAGATGTCCACCTGTCCCTCCTATGGATGCATGTGTATCTATTGTCTATCACACGCTGGACAGCACTCATTCTGATCTTCAAAGCCCCATAATGGGGTTGACAGATAATTGATTGGTAAGCATTTCAGCAGCCATATTAAAACAAAGTTTTAAAAATACCAGTGCTCTCATTTCGATTATTTTAATACAGGAAGTACTATGTCAGAGAAATGTATAAACAAAAAATGGGAATGTTCCTTAGATAATCAATTTATTAACAAGACGACTACTATAACCCTCTCATGCATGCGTGCTGAGAGTAACAAAGAATGGCCAACCAAAAGTGTCATATAGCGCTATGGACAATGAAATGGTTAATTTAATTTTGGCATACATCCCGTAGGACTCTTCTATTGGTCCGACCTTAGTCCTATAGGACAACTGATAGCAATACTGGACAGAGAAATAGACAACTGGCGGTACAGTTCAATATCCTATAGCAACGTAGATTTTAACAAACAAGTAAACACTGATCATGGACCAGGAGTAACATAAAGTGTACCAAACGTTTATAATTAGGTGCAGACTAAGATATTAGGGCACCTGTGCATGTTCTGAATTAATTGACCAGCTAATTGATATATAAACCAACTAATCAATATGCAACATAGGATGATAATACAACTACAGATAATTAGAATACGTATCAAATCTTGAACTGAAAAAGTAAATGTTAGTTCCTTATTAAACGTACACATTGTATTGGTTATGTGATCGTATTTAGCACTTCAACATTATATTGGCTTTCAACACAAACATGCACCATGGGTGGTGATGGTGGTAGGTGGGGTACTTCCAAAAGGTGCACACCACAGTTCACCTTCATATGAAAAAATCATAATAAAAATAAAAACCTGGCTTACTTTTAATAGCACAGAGCTATTGCTTCAACTTAATTAAGTCTTATTTCATGCCACATTGGCTTCCCCTATGGCTTAGTGCATTTAAGACTTATTGTAGTTGGTAAAGGGTTTACTACACAAGACCTACTCGATTCTTACCACAACCAATTAACTTTTGATTGTTATGTAGTAATACTATCTTCATTAAAATTAAATCACCCGTGCTGCTTATTATAGAGAAAGGGGTCTAGGAGCACTCTAGAGTTTAGTCACTTCCAAAAGTTATCATTACGAGAACAAAATACACGCTAACTGTAACTTACCAACTATTTCAGCGGTTAAGCTCTCCGCAGATTCCCATATTTCCCATCCTCATATTCTCTGCCGCCAATTCAATCTTCTGTCGCTCCGAGAGAGAAACTATAGTTAGTAACGCGTTTTTGTTACGGATCGCTAATTTTGTCAGTTGCACCCATTCCTTTGGTGACACCGTACCTATTTCATGATATTTGGTATGGGTCACTTTCAATACAACACTAATTTTGTCAGTTGCACCTATTCCTTTGGTGACACTGTACCTATTTCATGATATTTGGTATGGGTCACTTTAAATACAACACAGTTGCACCTATTCCTTTGGTGACACCGTACCTATTTCATGATATTTGGTATGGGTTACTTTTAATCAACATACACAATAATCTAACAAACATTTCCACAACAAATAATAAAATGAAAATTATAATATTAAATAAATAAGTAAATAAATAATAAATAATTATGAAAGTCGGGCCGAGCTGGAGGTGTTGCATCCCTGGCCGAAGAAAGGAAGTCTGCCAAGTATGCACATCTGGCACCTCAGTTTATTATACAGCCAGTCGCCATAGAGACCTCAGGCGCCATAGGGCCCTCTACCCTATCTTTTCTAGAGAAGTTAGGCAGACGCATCCACCTGGCCACGGAGACCCCCGCTCTACACAGTTCCTCCTTCAGCGGCTGTCAGTAGTGGTACAACGGGGAAATACGGCAGCAATTTTTAACTAACTTATTCATCATATTTAATAAATAAATTTACCATTATCTATTTATTATGACTTATTATGTTAATTAATACATCATATTATATAGATTAATAAAATTAAAAAAATAAATAAAATAAATAAATAAATACAATCAAATAAATATACAAGTAAATAAATATTTTTTATTTTTTATTTTTTATTTTTATTATTTAATTTCATTCTTTTATTATTATTATTATTGTTGTTATTGATGTTATTATTTATTCATTTTTGTAATTACATGATCTTTTGTCTTGCCCGCAAAATGTTAGATGTGTAACAAATAAATACATAAGTAAAGAAATAAAATAAATAAAGAATTAATTAATAAATAAAAAGTAAATGTATAAATAAAAATACATAATAAATAGAAACATAAATAAGCAACATAAAAATAAATAAAGCATAATATAAATGAATATATATAAATAATTTTATAGACCATCATAAAATCAGGATATCATATTCATTCCTTTATTTTTGCCAAAGTTTTGTTAGTGCATAATTTCAATTTATTAAATGCTTTATTTATTTCTTATTATTTATTTAGTTGTTTGTGAGCTTGCTTGTCTATCAATTTATTTACTTACTCACTTATTTACTTATTTATCTACTTATTATTCTTATTTATTTAGCTATTTACTTATATATTTATTTGGTTAATATGTTTTTAAATTACTTGTTTATATTTCTTTATTTTTCTTTATTATTTACTTATTCATCTATTCATTTGTGTTTTTACATTACTAGATATTTAAAATTTTATTAATTTATTTATATATTTATATATATATATAATTATAATATATATAATATATATATATACATTTACTTATTTGCTTCTGTACTTATTCATGTTATTTGTACTGGGGTATGAAATATATATTATATATAATATTTAGTTTTCCTTTATTAATCATCATAGTTAACAAAGAGTTTTCCAATTTGTTACAAGACATACACAACTGAGTTTACAGCTGAGTTAAAGAACACTTTGTCAACTATTATGTAAACTTCCACTTGAAGAGTTTACAAGCAATTTGCAGGGCCGTCCATTGTGAACTACTTGCACACTTTTTGGCAACTACTTGTAAACCTCAAACACTTGTTAACTCGTTGCAAACTTCAAGTTCACAATTTGCAATCAATAAAGAGGATTCAAAATAGCTAGCTAATTTTTCAGTAAAAACCTTGAAAATCCCCATAAAAATGTTCTAAGAATGGAGAAACATGCTTTACTACAGCTGAAAAAAGTTCGAGAAACCATTTAGCATAACTCTCCAGATGACTTGCTGACTCTGAGCCTTAGCTGACAGCCCTCCCAGTATATCAAACTTTTTTCATTATTGGAAGTACAATAACCAAGTGGCCAACATAAGACCAGCTGTTTAATCAAGTAATGAAGATCTACCTTATAACCACACTTCTAAATGTTTATGTCCTTGTTGAAGAAAATGAGAGAAAAAAAAATTGATTTACTTTATAATTAAGGATTACATGAACTGATTATTCTCATTTTCCCTTTACTATTCTCTAATACCCTTATTATTCTAGAATTATTCCACTGCCTATTATTCCAGAAAAAGTGCTAGCATAATCCGACAGGGCCTACATATCACCTTAGCTGACACTTATATGTTTAACAACTATCAATATTTTTATCTCTACAACAATGTTTGTACAGGATATTTTCAGAAACAAACTTGAAAGGAGTCAAATAAACATTTTTGAAATTTCAGGAGGTTTCTTGTTTCCATAAAATTGAGAAAGATTTAGCAGTTTGAAGATCATAATTTTCAGGAATTTTGGTGGCAGGCAAATACTCCTTGAAAAAAGTCTAAAAACTCCTGTTTGTAATTGTTATATATATATACACACACACATATATGTATAGTAATATCGCTATATGTGACATTACAATCAGTTTAATGTACCATAAGTCTGTAAATACTTATGACAATAATGCTCTTAACATCGGCTCCCTAAATATTCTTCATCTTCCTACTCCACTGTATATATATATAGTTCTCATTTACACATGATGGTGCCAATTATATATTATATTGATGGCTGTCATGCACTACATGATGGCCATCATAATTATATGAAATATATGAGATAACCCTCATATATATACATAGTATATGATGGCCTGTATCATATGTGATGGGTATATATTATAGTGACCCTCATTTATATGTGATGGTCCTCATTTATATAGTCAATTAATTGAACAAAGAGAAAGAATAATATTGCTGCACTCGTTGTCTGTCTTATAATATTCATCCTCGTCCTCCTCATCTGCTTCAGCTTCAATGTCAGCAAAGGATCAACTCGTAATCAAGTGAGCAGCATTATTCATCTTTATCCACAGTGTTTACGAAGTGTGAACAATAACATGGCGAGGTTTGAGGCAATAAATAGATTATGCGATATATCAGGCTCTACTGCATGTTTAAGATGTTAGAATGATGATTTGGCTCATTCATTAGGTGTACTTCAACTGAAAAATGTTTATTTCTGTTGATTATAGTTCAATCTGCATGCAGCTCTCCCAACAGATAGATTGCATGTTGTAGCTATATAAATGTTCTGGAAACAAAACCATTTAAATTCAACAAGTATGGGATTAAACTAATTATGAGTTCCATTACTTAGGTTGAGTAGGCACCCTTGAAAAGACCACACACAATCTGTCTCCCTGTGTCAAAGAATGCACCCTTGAAGAGACGTTGCACCCTCCTGTACAATGAAATTGATGACCATTACCACCTATTGTCTGTCTACACTGATGTTTTGTAAACAATCTCAACAATTTAAGTGTCTTTTAATGTGCCAGATTTTTTGTTTCAAACTTTTTAAAAAACAAACGAACACGCCAGTTATGGAGAAATTTCAGATAACATTCATAAAACAGTTCCTTGTCACTTACTGAGGATAGATTTAAATATACAGGCCAGCACTAAGAGTCTACTATTATTTTGAAGTTGTCTTTTATCCTTATACATGTACTATACTTTTTTATTCTTTCTTTTCAAATGCTGTTTCATAAAGTCTACTTTTCAGGTACAGGAGGTTTTAGTCTATGGCTTGAGAGAAAGGAAGCTGTATAATCCTGTAGCTGGTAACCTAAGCTTGGTTGCTACTAGTTACATGAACTTGCACAATAGATAACACCGTGAGTTATCTCATGGTCACACCTTGCGTGTTGATGCAATTATTGCATCCGCATGAATGTGCACAAGTGAATCTAAAGGTGAACAAATAGCTATTGATGGTGGAGGTTTGCACGAGTACATTCCATTATGAAAATGTCTCACTTACATGTGTAGCTGGGTTTATTGACCGTTGTAAGCCTCCATGTTCATAGCACAAAGCTTCTACCTTAATCCATCTAGTAGCTGGGTTAAGCTCATTATTAGGTATGGGACAGATATACTAGTTTCAAGAGGAAGTAAGAATCAGAACAGTACCCAAAATGGCAGACACTACTCCAGGAAAGGGAGACTTCGGGCAGACTTGCGTGTGTGGAGGCAGCTGCATATTAGTCAACACACAGCAATTAAGAATAAATGACAACTATATCTCACTCATGTATTGAACACAGCTCTTGCTGTTAGTCGTTTTATTTTTTTTATTGTTGCTTGAATGGCAATATTATATATATATCTATTAGACATATTGTGGGTTCTACCTCCTTTGTATCACTACCCTCCTTTAGTCCCTAGTTTCCAAACAAGCAATTCAATGGCAGAAAAACATAAAATAGCCAATCAAAGAGAAGTGGCATAGACTAGACAGTATCCACAACTGTGATAGATGTGCAGTTGAGTTTAAACTGTGTTTTAATTTGAAATAAACATATTGGCTCTATTTCTTAGAGTTTCATACAGATAACTCGAATATTATAACAAAAATGTGTTCTAGCATGCATGGGCAAGAGGGATATATTATTTCTGCCAGTGGTAGCTTGGCTTTATGCTGAAAAGTTAACTAAGTGCTGGAATTGGAGTTTTACTTTGAAAATATATACTGGTGAGTGTATCCTGCATACTTCTGAAGACAGCATTTTACATCAAGGCAAAATTTGATGAAAATTTCTTTATTAGTTCTCTCTCATTATAGCTGGCTTTTCGTTAAATTTATGCTTGCCCTCTAATATTAACTGCAGCAGATAAAAGTAGACATATTTAGTTTATAGCTCAGTTCTGAAAAAATTCTGAGACAGATTTCAGTTTGGAATTCCGTCAGGATGCAGTAACACATAAATAATATATAAAATGTCATCTAACGCCTTGTCTTACTTGTTAATGTAGCACTTGATTAAAAAAAAAAACACTCCCAAAACAACCCAACCAGACAAAACAAGTGATCCAAGATGATTTCATGAATTAGCATTTTGTAAATATGGGATAATCCAATTCTGAATTGAGACCTAGCCAAGTGTAAACAATTATGTTGGTGACCATGGCAACATGAAATTGCAAGAGCTGCAAAGATCAAACAACCCCTAATTTAACACTCTCTGTTAATGTAGCACTTGATTAAGCAAAACACTCACAAAATAACCCAAACAGACAAAACAAGTGACACAAGATGATTTCATGAATTAGCGTTTGTAAATATGGGATAATCCAATTCTGAATTGAGACCTAGCTAAGTGTAAACAATTATGTTGGTGACATGGAACTGCAAGAGCTGCAAAGATCAAACAACCCCTAATTGATGCTCTATTGTTCTAGTATATTCTGAGTGCATTGATTCCTGTCAGTCTGATTCATTATAATATTATTATGAATTTCAGTTTTATCTCATATTCTGTTCAGTTAATCATTTATATCAATTACGTGGTACTATTGAATAATCTGTAAACATTAACTTGACAAAGGTTGGTGCTGGTATCCACAACGGAGAGTTAAGTTCTTAGACAGCGCATATAGGGTCTAGCATTTTAGAAGGAGGCCTGGGATTTACGACACCCTGACCTATGACTTTAGTAGTATCAAATATAAATGGTAGACAAGTTCAAATGTCACTGGCTAGTCTCCTAGTGTTTTGACAGTAATTCAATATTGAGTATTTCATAAGCATACCTTGAGAGTGGAACCATACAAGATTTAACTGATAATTCAATCTGTAAGGTTTCAAGTCTTTAATCAGGAATACATCCTTGTGAGCTATTTCGGATCGTGATTCTGTTATAGTAACTTGACGCTCACGAGTGGAAGACTCTCAGAGTCGCTGCCACCAGAATCAGCCTGGTAACACTACGTGTAGAGTTATGAGTTACATATAATTCAAGGTCTGACTCGGGAAGGTCACCTCGTGAGGCCAAGGCTTAAATACCTCTAACCCCACGAGGTCACACAAAACGATACAGACTTCTGGCTCTAGACAGCGCCAGGGCACAAATCATAGCAACATACGCACACACAACATGACTCCAAAGTCACCAAACAATCAACAGTTCTGACACAAAACTCATACACACACTAATTAAACACTAAAGTTACAATAACATTGCTCATAGGCTTGCTTCTTCATGTGGGCTTGGCCCACAACCCTCAGAAAGGAGAGGGCAAGTAATTAGTCTATTTGCCAATCCTAACTTAATTGTGACTGACACTTTAAATTCTGTCACATTCCTCCCTCCCCTCTGTTCCTCCCTGACAAGATTTGCATTGTGGCCACTAGATTACCTTCACATTAATCTCAGCTACAGTAATTGCTCCTGTAAAGAAGTAAATTAAATAAAAGAACAGCTGCACTCATTAACATGACAATAGAAAAATGCAATGAATGTTACATTTATTATACACTGTAAAAAATGGGGTGTTCCACTACACCTTTAATGGGGTGTGTAACATTTCTGTATTGTGAGGTGTTATGCTATGCTCTGAAGTGTTCGGTAACACTTTGGAGTGTAGCATGACACCCCTATAAGTGACTTTACTACACTTCTGTGTATGTGTGTGTGTGTGGGGGGGGGGGGGGGGGGGGGGGGGGGGGAGGGGAGGGGGGTATTAGTACTCCCATGCAGACTTGCTACTTTAAGAGGTGTTCAAAAACCAACACAGTTGGTAACAATTAGCTAGTTGGCTGACTACAACTTTGGCCAGTGTGTTGATGAAAATAATTATTGAATGTTTAAAATTATGTGCATATAATTTTGACACATTATGCTGGTCTTATGTGGTTCACAATTTAGTGGGCAAGATTCTATAAAGCACACTTTATGTGTCATTGTGCAAGCTATATTCATAGTGGCTAGCTTTACTAAATTTTAATGTTTTTATTCATAGCACTAACAACAAGGAAGCTGAAGAGCTTAAAGTTCTAATGAAGAATTTCAAGGCATGCTTGGTAGCTAAGTTTGAGAACAAGACAGCTAAATATGTATATGTGGTTATTTTGAATAATTATTAAAATTATAATATGATGACATTACGTACTTACCTCAGCTTCCCTCAAGTATTAGTAGCTTCCTTAGTTAATACTACAGCATTCTGACTACCAATGGCTCTTGACAACCAACAATCTTATCCCCCCGAAAACGGCGAAGTTTTGAAATTAAGTCTGGAAAAGGGTCTTCAATGCCATAGTAACCGGTCGAATCAACTTTTTGTTTCTTGAAAAGAAGCGTTTTCGCAGGAATTTTCTCACACTTCTGCGCTTAAGTATAAAGTAAGGCTTGCTTAATGCTATAGTTTCAGAATAAACTGGGGTCAATCCTAAAAAGCCGTGTTTTTTAAAGAAAAAAGTTTCCCGCGCGCGTTTAAAGGGCATACGTACCATCCATCCATCCATACATATACTAGTGGTGTGCTTGAGCACAAATGGCGAGCGAGCCTGATAGTTAGGTAACATAAAATGTTACTATGTTTTAGCTTACTACATGCAAACACTATAACACCAGTTATGACATTTGATTTCAGCAAACAAATACAAAATCACTCTCTTACCAACTTTTGTAGTATCAAACATCAACCATTCTGATGATCTCAATCACCAGTAACTCTTGAACAATCTCTCAGCTACGATTAAAAATAAACCAGTGTTATTATTTGTAATTTTAGCCAACAAATATGGAATTACTACTTACATCATTCTTGAGTATTGATAACTTCTGTAGTATCAAATTGAAGTTACTTTGACCATCTGAATTACCTTGAATTCTTGACAACAAGCTCTCACCTACAAAAACAAAAGACAATCAAGTTTAGCACACAAATACAAAATTACTTTCTTACCTCATTTTCTTGAGCAGTGGTAACTTTTGTAGTACAAAATTTGAGCCAATCTGACTATTTGAATTTACCAGTCACTGTTGACTAGCTCTTAGCTACAAAAAAGAAAGGCCAGAGTTAATTTTGCATATTTAGCTAACAAATATTGAATTGCGTACTTATCTCAGCTTCCCTCGAGAAGTAGTAGCTTCCATAGCATTAATACTACTGCATTCTGACTACCAACGGCTCTTGACAACCAACAACCGGCACTCCGTATCCCCCCATAAAACGGCGAAGTTTTGAAATTAAGTCTGGAAAAGGGTCTTCAATGCCATAGTAACCTGTCGAATCAACTTTTTGTGTCTTGAAAACAAGCGGTTTAGCAGGAATTTTCTCATACTTTGGAGCTTAAGTATAAAGTAAGGTTTGCTTAATGCTGTAGTTTCAGAATAAACTGGAGTCAAGCCTAAATAGCCGTGTTTTTAGGAGAAAAAAGTTCCCAGCGCGCGCGTTTAAAGAGCATACGTACCATCCATCCATACATACATATAACATATACCCGATTTTGCATTAACCACCCCTAATACTGTCTCGCTCGCTTCGCTAGCTCGCCAATTATACATACTAGTGGTGTGCTTGAGCACAAATGGCGAGCGAGCCTGATAGTTAGGTAACATAAAACTAAGTATTGTTACTATATTTTAGCTTAGTTCATGCAAACACTGTAGATGATGAGCAGTGGTAACTGTTGTAGTACCAAATAAATAACTCTGGCCTTTCTTTGTTGCAGCTAAGAGCTTGTTGCAACAGTGACTGGTAAATTCAAATAGTCAGTACGTACTTACCTCAGCTTCTCTCGAGTAGTAGTAGCTTCCTTAGCATAAATATTATGGCATTCTGACTACTATTGGCTCTTGACAACCAACAATCGACACTCCGTATTCCCCATAAAACGGCAAAGTTTGAGCTTAAGTATAAAGTATACAGGCTTGCTTAATGCTGCAGTTTTAGAATAAACTGAGGTCAAGCCTAAAAAGCCGTGTTGTTTGATGAAAAAAGTTTCCCACGCGCGCGTTTAAAGGGCATACGTACCATCCATGCATACATACATATTTAATGCATATAACATATACCCAATTTTGCGTTATCCACCCCTAATTGGCGAGCGAGCGTAGCGAGCGAGACACTTACAGGGGTAAAAATGAAAAAAATCGGGGATGTTTGTTGGCGAGCGAGCGAAGCGAGCGAGACAGTATTAGGGGTGGATAATGCAAAATCGGGTATATGTTATATGTATATATGTATGTATGTATGTATGGATTGTACGTATGCCCTTTAAACGCACGCGCGGGGAACTGTTTTTCTTAAAAAACACGGCTTTTTAGGCTTGACCCCAGTTAATTCTGAAACTACAACATTAAGCAAGCCTTACTTTATACACTTAAGCTCCAAAATGTGAGAAAATTCCTGCGAAAATGCTTGCTTTTCAAGAAACAAAAAGTTGATTCTACCGGTTACTATGGCATTGACGACCCTTTACCAGATATAAATTCAAACTTCGCCTTTTTTCCGCTAAGTGCGGCTTGTTAGTTGTCAAGAGTCACCTGTAGTCAATACTAAGAGTGCTATCACTACTTCTGAAAAGCGTATGTATTAATGCTAAGGAAGCTACTACTACTCCAGGGATGCTGAGGTAAGTACGTAATTCCATATTTGTTAGCTAAATATGCAAAAATAACTCTGGCCTTTCTTTTTTATAGCTAAGAGCTTGTTGTCAACAGTGACTGGTAAATTCAAATAGTCAGAATGACTCAAATTTGGTACTACAAAAGTTACCACTGCTCAAGAAAATGAGGTAAGAAAATAATTTTGTATTTGTGTGCTCTCCTCCGGATGCCACACCCCCTGGCACTGGGGGGAGGGAACTGTTGAGCACAGAGGACGGATACGAGGCTGATAACGATGTCCTTCCTTTGCTGGGAAGTGTTCGTGAGTGGCCCGCCCCGCCCCCTGTTGGCAATACAGGCACTGCCGGTATGTCAAACTTGGTGGGAACTGACGCTAAAGTTGATTGTCTTTTGTTTTTGTAGGTGAGAGCTTGTTGTCAAGAATTCAAGGTAATTCAGATGGTCAAAGTAACTTCAATTTGATACTACAGAAGTTATCAATACTCAAGAATGAGGTAAGTAGTAATTCCATATTTCTTGGCTAAAATTACAAATAATAACACTGGTTTATTTTTTATCGTAGCTGAGAGCTTGTTCAAGAGTTACTGGTGATTGAGATTATCAGAATGGTTGATGTTTGATACTACAAAAGTTACCATTAATCCGGTAAGAGAGTGATTTTGTATTTGTTTGCTGAAATCAAATGTCATAACTGCTATTATAGTGTTTGCATGAAGTAAGCTAAAAATAGTAACATTTTATGTTACCTAACTATCAGGCTCGCTCGCCATTTGTGCTCAAGCACACCACTAGTTTATTTGTATATATGTTTGGACGTACGTATGTCATTTTGTACTTTGACCCTCGCGTTTTTGTGTTAGTTACGTGGTCGACCCCATCCCAAATTGCACTAAACAGAATCCTCTGGTTTATCAATCAGTACCCGTATCACCCTAGAAATTGAATTGTTTACCGTTTTGAATTCTTTTGCGGGTGCAGTTAAAACTTGAAAACTTAAGGGACTTCCATTTCTATTCGAGTTAGTGGCGGTGGTAAGTCAATGCGCTCTTTGTCATGGTTATAGGCCGTGCGCAACAGTATTTACTTGAAAATACATTGTCCACTAGACTACCACGAAGGTAAGTCTGTAGGTGCATGTCCAGTTGTGTCAAAGCATTGTGTGTTACAACCACTACTTAGCTAAAGAATATCACAAAGAAAACGTTTAAATAACGTGTATTGTTTTGTTGTTGTTTTTTTCCTTCAATTCAAGCAGTTGCAGAGAGTTGTTACTGTGGCACTGAAATCCCTTTACCGTGTATGCGAAATTTTAAAACTGGACCTTATTTTCAGTAGCTTCAGTGTTAAATCATTCATATAAAAATAGTATAGTCTTTAGGCTCGCTCGCCATTTGTGCTCAAGCACATCACTAGTTATTAGCGAGCGAGCGTAGCAAGCGAGACACTTACAGGGGTAACACAATTGAAAGTCGGGGATGTTTGTTTATCAGTATATATGGACGTACGTATGTCATTTTGTACTTTGAACCCCGCGTATTTTTGTGTTCGCTCCGCGTTCGACCCCGTCCCAAACTTCACTAAACAGTATCCTCTGGTTTAGCGACCATTACCCGTATCACCTTAGAAATTGAATTGTGTGTACCGCTTTGAATTCTTTTGCGTGTGCAAGTAAACTCTAAAACTTATGGGAGTTCCATTTCTATTCAAGTTAGTCGCTATTTGTCACAGTTATAAGCCCTACTCAACAGCATTTACTGGAAAATTCATTGTCCACTCGACGAACCACGAAGGTAATTCTTGCGTAGGTATGTTCAGTTGTGTGAAAGTATTGTGCGTTGCAACTACTATTAAGGTACTATGGCATTGAATCCCCTTTACCGTATAATGCTTAATTTAACAACTCGACTTTATTTTAGTAGTTTGAATAACAATAGTGTAGTTTAAGGCTCGCTCGCCATTTGTGCTCAAGCACACCACTAGTATATACATGTATCTGAAATCTCAATTGAACACGACTGAGAGTCAGCTTCGCTCGCTTCGCTCGCTCGCTGAATTATATGTAGGTATGTATACGTACGTCAAAAGATTTCGCCCGCGCTTCTAATTACGTAAGTTAGGTAAAGCGTTCACAGTTCCAGTATTTTTCAATTAACGAGCGCGGAGAATCCTGCTGCACTGCCGTACGTAACTTTGTTTCAACCAAAAACTTTATAGCTACTCTCTTCTTGAAACAATTGTGAAGTCTTTGTCAAGCTGCGCTTCTTTGCCACTGCTTTTGAAGTTTATTCAGGTAATTCTGTTATTGTTAACTCTTTATGCCTGATCATTGCTATTATTTAGCGATTTCCTTCACAAATCATCTTTACCTATACTCATATATTTACTCGCTCGCCATGCATTTGCGCTATTCGAGCGCACCACTAGTACTAGAGCTTCTAGCCGTCTGAAAAGAAAATATTTAATGTATGAAATTGCAAGTATTTTCAACATTGACAAGAAAAAATCAGAAAATTATACAGTGAATTCTCTCAACAACGGGCTCCTGAAGAACGGTCAACCTCCACACAGCGGTAGTTTTTCGTGGAACGAAACGTTTACAGTACAGTTCCAATAGTTTTATAGCCTCCGATGAACGGCCACCCCCGAATTCTTAACAACGGCCAGGGATAAATATCTTAGAGCGGTCAAAATAGTAAAATTATAGCTACATAATATATATAATAATTGTTCTTAATAGCTAGTTACAAATGTCCAGCAGCGATCAGTGGTTCAAGAGACCGTATAAACGATAAACACAGGGTATTTCCAGTCCTCCATAGCCGCCACCTCTGTTCACATTTTCACCCTTAACTTCAACAAAAGCCTTGTTGGCTTCTCTTCTTAAAAATTGGTACAGAATTGGAGCCATGTTAATGGGGACATGTCCAATAATTGATCCGTCTTTGAAGACTGCTACAGCACTCTTGTCTCTGACATTGGAAGGTTCAGGTTTGGAGAGCAAAATCAGCAAGAAAATCACTAACACAGAGATCATTATTTGACTATTACACCTCAATAAATCGTTCATTGGTCTGTTTCTATTATGTTATGGATTATCATTGCTGCTTGGCATAATACTCTAAGAACCCCCGAAGAGTGGCAACTCTCTCAACAAAGGTCAAACGATCTGTCCCCAAGACCGGTTGTTGTTCGGAGGTTTTACTGTATTTGTATATAGCTAGCTTATGTACGTATATATTATACCAATGTTACATCAGTGGCATAGGAAGGGTGGAGGGGTGGGTGGGGGGACTCCGACTCTGGGGCTGGAGCCCCTCCCCCAGCCCATTTTTTGGGGTACTATCTCCAAGGTGATTTCAAGGCAGCCACATACATGTATAATATATAGAACTGACTGCAGAGTGTCTGAGTCTTACAAAATAATAAACTTAATTAAGGTGAATCATAATTAAACTAATTGGAACATGAATACAAGTAATGAATGTTACTTAAAGATTGAATGAGTGAAAAGGTAAAAATGGATTTTTACAAGTAAGAACAGTGGAGGAACATAAACTAACACATCAGCAGAGATGATAAAGTCTAAGCCGCCAGGCAAGGTTCTCTGCCACCAGAATAGAATCTTCTTCCCCAGCAAGGATTAGATTGCTTCAGTTAACTAGGGTGTAGAAACTTCTAGTTGTAGTTCTGATTACAGTTTTAAGTGTAATTTCGAAATGAAGAAAGAATCAACTGACTCAGACACTGCAAGGCAGCCACATATATACAGAACTGTCTGCAGAGTTTCTGAGTCGTAAAAAAACAAAAAAACTTAATTAAGGTGAATCATAATTAAACTAATTGGAACATGAATACAAGTAATGAATGTTAATTAAAGATAGAATGAGTAAAAAGAATTTCCTATTTTTTTGGTGATCATAATAGCTCAAGTACCTATGAGCCATATCCACATTAGATCTGAGGATAAAAAGCATTCTCACATCATGTACAAGCATGACCCCAAACCATTGAACCCAAAACAGAGTGTGTGCTTCATAATAGCACCATTCTTTACCGTTATATATATTTATCTTCCTTACAATTCACTTCCTGTTGTGGGTGTGGTTTCATGATGACACAGAAAGGTTTCCTGTTTACGATTTTTTTATGCTTAGATAGGCTGAAACTATGGCTTTTAGGCTGGGACTATAGCTTTAAGGCTTAGATTATGGATTATTTAGGCTAGGAAATGGCTTTTTAGGTGGAACTATGGCATTTTAGGAATGAACTATGCTTTTTAGGCTTGTACTATGCTTTTTAGGCTTGGACTATGCTTTTTAGGATGGATTTATGGCTTTTTAGCTTGATTTATGACTTTTAGTCTGGTAGTGGATTGTAGTGAATTCTGGCTGCACTTAGGCACTTAGACAACTTATGTTCACTTAGATAACTTATGTTTTCACTTAATGTTCTCATTCACTACATTCCCTTGTTGCTAACTCTCACAATCATATATAGCCATACTTGTTCATTCATCCACTCATTCTGTTACTGAGTTGTTCGACTTGATAAAAAGATTAATGATTTAAGTAGCATACCCTGCTGGCTGCATCTCTTTGGGGTATCCTACAGGATAATTGGACTAGGTTATAGTTGTTAATGTTTTCTTTGGTGTCTTTAGATTCCTGATTGGGCATACAGAATTTAGGCAATAAAATTATTTAGCTAATGGATATAATAAATTGTGAATATATTTTGCAAATTTAAGTCAGCTGGAAACTTGAGAGTTTCTTGCTTAGTGAGAAATAACAGTAGTCATAATACTCATAAAATGCAGAAGGGAGGATATTTTGTTATATTTGATGTCTGGGAAACTGTACAGCATATATAATATAGTCTAAGTCAGCCCACCAATCTAGAAGCCTAGGTGAAGGAGGGCAGTATCTAGAAATAAATTCCTGGAAGGTAGTTGTGTATAGCATATAGGTAAACTTTCATATAATATATGTACAAAAATGCGTGTATTATTTGTATACAGTGCTTCCAGCTTAAAGAGTGGATTTTTAAGCTTTTTGGTAGTTGCTAAAATTCTGCTATAATTTCTCAAGTATGTGTAATAGAAAGCTAAAAATTTGTATTATTATACATTAATGTCATATTAACATACAGACAAAACAATTTTGTGGGTTTGTGGTTATTTTTGAATTTTAAGAAAAAAAGTGTTAAGTTATATCTCTAAAAATTTGACACATGATGTAATATTGCCTTATAATTATTATATTTAACTATGGTCACTATAGTACTGAGTGACTTGACATAATGTAATTATTATTTGGAGGAAGCCAGGCTAGTCTCTCCCGTTGCAAGCTGGTTAATGTTAGTACACATGCGTTCGGCCTGCTTACCAATAGGGACTTCCCTCCGCTTTGGGGGAAAACCCCACGGCCAGTTGGGGCCGTGAGGGTAATTTGCCTAGCCTGGCTATCACACCATTAAATGGTGGAAAAATGAAATAGTGCTGCTATATAAACTAGGCAATGAAAGGAAGGTGGAGGGGAGGACGGTGGGAGAACCGACCAAGATGCTCAACCACTTAGAATCCGCCTGTGTAACGCGGCAGCCAAGTACACGTGTAGCTTACACGCCTGCGCAGAGTATACTCTCAATCGGTCATACTACATCATACCACGTGACCACATGCATGTAGGTTTACCAACCCTGCCCCCACGAAGAGAGACCAGCAGGCTCCCTCTGTTAACCTCATTTAACTATGTTAACCGATTACCGGCCGAATTATTACTTAACCGCAGTGCCGCGAGCCGCCGTATTTTTTTCCGCCGGAAGTAACCCTTACTGGAGAAGCAACTTTCTGACTTTGTAGCGGAGAAACAATCGGTCCTGGACATAAAGTTTCTATTGATCAGCCGCTGGTAAAAGCTTGCTCTTGCTATTGCTCAATGGATTGAAAGTCCTGTGCGCTCCAGTTTTCGACAGTGGATGGGAGGACGCCTAAGGCTACGAAAATTTTTTGTATCTCGTAGCGTCCTTCGGGTGCCACTTCGCGTTGCTTAGTTTCACTACGCTAGTTATGAGCTTACAATAGAAGACTAGTTCAGAGATTTGAGTAATGGTTATGAATGACGCAAGAATGGACACTAACAGCAACTTTTAAGGTGAATTGTTAGGAAACAAAACACACGCCATTTTCAGATTTATATTAGTAAGAATGAAAACATCCAGATCTAGCCAATGATATCAACTTTAATCATTAATAAGTCACTCTGTGACATTCTTGTGTTCTTTTTATATATTCCAGGTATATTATGAACTTTACAATACTACTAATATTCCAAAGTTATGGATCAGCTTGGAAATTGGAGATACTCTTGTGTTTCCTGCATCTTTGGAGTCCTGAATCCACGGTAGAATCAATAAACTTCTCCAGAAGACTTAAGCTATCATTGCAGCATAACTCAAAGTATCAAATAATCATGAATTATAGTTCTTGTTATAAAATTTTATATGAGAATATTTGATAAACTTGAAGTGTTTTGTAGCAAGGTTTATCTGATAAATTTTATATTGTAACCACACTTGTAGATATGCTGTACAGATAGCTATACTACATTACAAAACTGAGATGCAATGATAGATAACTGGTAGATTCAGGTATGCAGCTGTAGGCAGATAGTTATTACCCCCTTTCTTGTACGCAGAATTGCGTATTTGGCCTTTCGGGGACAAAATACGGAGGTACGCAAAATTGCGTATTTGGCCAGTAATCGGTTAAATAGCATTTAACTATGGTCACTATAGTACTGAGTGACTTGACATAATGTAATTATTATTTGGAGGAAGCCAGGCTCGTTGCAAGCTGGTTAATGTTAGTACGCAAGCGTTCGGCCTGCTTACCAATAGGGACTTCCCTCCGCTTTGGGGGAAAACCCCACGGCCAGTTAGGGCCGTGAGGGTAATTTGCCCAAGGAAGTTGGGCTGGTAGGGGCCATTCAACTACCCCCCAAAGCTGAGGATGATTTAATGTATTATGGTGTTGTAAGTAAGTGGTTACCTTGACACATTGAACCTCACCACTCCATTAGGTCCCGGGCCTGTTCTGATCCTCCATACTGACGAGTCTGCTGCCATCACCTGTAGTGACTGCCCTACAATTCGGTACTAATAATATACGAACTGGTAGAATGAGCTGACTCAACTTCCGCGTTAAGTAAAATAACTAAAGCATAGTGAGAATCATCATTACATTAATACAACACCAAGGTGACCATGACATGAATGTTAGGGTGCAGGGTAAACAACTATGAGGGCTGGACAAGTCTGGCTGACATACTTGCCAGTTGCTGTTTTGGTGATCGTATGTATGTCAGGAATGCAGCGCTGTGCCACCTCCCCATGGTCTGTGTGGTTGTAGGGGGGAGTTGGGAAGGAAACCGTGGCTGTCAACCGAAGTGGCCGTAAAGCTTCTAGGTCGTCAACCGATTCCGGGGAAGGTACGCTGCCACCAGAATCCAGAAGCCTGCCGTTGCTTGTCGCAAGTTATCCAGTCCCTTCTGCGTACTAGGGTAACCGGAGCTCGTATCGCAATGGCAGCACAAGAGAACAGAATTCTAACTCTTTTATCTTGATAACTTAACTGGGCTAATTGTGCGCATGCGTGGCTTTGGTATTTGTACTAGGCCACGCATGCACTCACACAAAAAGATAGAAACATCCGGTTCACAAATCAAACAAACACACGCACGACAATTCTGAAAAGTGACCTCTAATTAATACATGATCTCTAGCTAGCTAAGTGTTTATAAAAATTATACATATAAGGACATGCATACACCATAACACAATAAATCAATGCTGACTCTCTTCTCAGTTCAGTTACTAGTCTTCTTTCTTCCTTCTTCCCTCTTCATCTCTTGATCTATTTCTCTTTTCACGGAGGCCAGACCCACAGTCTTGATCATGGAATCTTCTATTCCAGCCACAGCTGCAGTTGTCACCGCCCCAATCCGAAAACTATGGCCCGCAAACTGTGATCCCTGAACTCCTACCTCCCGAAGAATAGCCCTAAACCAGTGCACAAATACTGCCTTTGTAAGCATTCTGTTCCTACCAGCGAGGAAGAACGGCCCTGAAGAGGAGCCTCTGACCCGTAAGTAGTCAGTGAGTGCCTGTACAGGGCATAACTCCACCCCTGTACGCCCTAGTACCACATCTACCCCCTGGCCAAACTGATCCACCTTGGACGTCTTCAGGTGCACTTGTACCATAGTGGGTGAGTCTCTGTCATCCACTGCCACATCCCCCCAAGCCAGATCTGTCCCTGCGTCAAATGAAGATGACGATGTAGGCAAAAGCTCTCCAAGGCGGAAAAACCCGAAGAAAGCAGTGCAGGCCACCGCCCACAAGACAACCTTGTCTGAGTCAGATGACTGGTCCAGCCTATCTTTCATCCTCTTCAGCAGTTCCACAGTGACTGGGAGACGAGTCTTCCTGCTCCCCTTCCCCTGCTGCAGCCGACATCGCCTGATGCCTGACAAGACACGCTTCAACAACGGAAGAGAGGAGTGCTCGCATGGCTCTGGCAGGCCGAGTGCAATCTGTGCATTACGAACAGCCGCCAAGTAAGTAGAGCATGAAGATGGAGCCAAGTCCTGTTCAGCCAGGAAGGCGACAAAGTAGCACAAGTGAAGTTCAGATATAGGGAAAGGGTTGGTTAAATTATATATACTACAAAATTCATAAAATTTCCTTAGCCCAGCAGAATAGGTCCTGTGTGTAGAGGCTGCTAGGCCAGCATGAAAATACTTCCGAAGTGCTGGCGCCAGGTCGGACACACCCAATCCCTGTCCTGCTGCAGCAGAAGATCCAGGAGGGGGGCTGAGGTTGGAGACGGATGCCTGTTGGCCGATGGTACCTTCAACAAAAAGGAAGCAGAATTATTCCTTGACAAATCGTCGGCTAAATGATTTGAGTTGGTGTCAATGTAGGTAGGGAACAGTGAACACTGAATGGATGCCTCCACAAACACCAAGCACCGTAACAAGTGCATCATCCCTTTGTGTTTGCTCGTTCTGGAGCGCAGGTCAGCCACTACTGCCTGGTTATCGCAGTGGCAGACAACCTGACAACCTGCCCAAGACTGCCCCCATACTTCGCATGCTAGGATGATTGGGATCAGCTCCATCTCTGCTATTGACAGTGAACTCACTCTGACATCCCACTGTACCTGAAACCATGCGCCTCCATGCCATGCTGCACAACCCCACGAGCCTGACGCATCACTGAACACATGTACCTCGGGGAGTGATGCGGGAGGGTGGAGATAAGACACCCCATTCCATTTCGTTAGGAATTCCTGCCACCATGCCAGGTCAGCTCTAAACCCGAGATTGAGACGTATTGGGGTGTTGCCCCCATGTGGACGGTGAGTGGCATGCAGCAGATCGATCATTCTACGCAAGAATGACCTACCCGCCCGGACAACCTTACAGGCATGGTTTAGTAGTCCAATCAATGACTCTAGCTCCTTACGACTACAACCTCTCCTACCTCCCCATGTACCCAACAGATCTTTCAACCGCCGGAGTTTATCTTCCGGCAAACACAGCTCCCCTCTGACTGTGTCAATCTGGATGCCCAGAAAGGTAATCACACAGGTAGGGCCTTCGGTCTTATGAGGGGCAATAGGAACTCCCAGACGGTTACACTCGGCTAGTAGTACATCTAGCCACCGCTGACACAGGCGAGAGTGAGGTGGGGCTACCATTATGTAATCATCCAGGTAGTGGTATAGGTAAGTGATGCCTGACTGAACTAAGTGCCAGTGAAGGGCCTCTGCAACTGCATTAAAAATCTTAGGAGCTGACCTCAGGCCAAACGGGAGCATGGGATCAACATAAATCGCACCCTCCCACTGCATACCCTGCAGGACGCGGTCCTGTGGGTGAACTGGTATTAAGCGATAGGCAGATTCAATATCCACCTTGGCTAGTAGAGCTCCTGCGCCCAATGACGCAGCACATGCCGCAACTTCATCCACCGTCGTGTATTCCAGAGAACAGATGTCTGGGTCAATGCCATCATTAACACTCCGGCCCTGAGGAAATGACAGATCAGTGATGAGGCAATATTTGCCTGTGTTGTGACCTTTGGGGATCACTCCAAACCGGTTAATTTGGAGCTGTGGTAGGTGTGTTGCTGGCTTAAAAGGACCAAGCATACGACCCAGCCGACACTCTCTATCTAAGTATTCCGTTACGATATCAGGGTGTTCCATGGCTGACTTCATGTTAGCCTGAGCTGGCTTCAGTGCTGAGCAAGGCCGATATCCTATTCTAAAACCCTCCCGGATACCCCGGCACACGTAGCGGGAGTAAGCCTTGTCTGGGTGACCAGAGAGAACCGTTTCCCACTCCGCCAACTTAAGTGGTGTTGAGACGACCATGAGTGCCTGGCAGTGATGGTCATGACTTGGTCGGCAGAAGTCCAGACACAGCAGATCGGAAGTGTCTCGGTGTAGTAAGAACCAGCCTGCAAATGAGCAGGTGGAAATACAGTTATTTTACGGCTGGCTGTTAAGCCATCACACCATATACCTGGTGGAGCCCCTACTAATATACCTTTAACTACCAGCCCCACCCCTAACTACCTGCTACTGCGACTACTGCTATAAACCCCTGATCCCAATGATTAATAAATACCAGACCAGAAGAGATATCTTTATTGATATATATACGCGCATGTATACTAGCTTGGGACAGTACAGTTATGCTATAAGAAGTCAGCGACGACCGAATGGTGGGAGAGGAGAGCGGCTCCTGTGACCTCTACCAGAGGACTGTCTCTTACGTGGGCACGTGACAGCAGCATGGGGCTCTTGGCACACCAGGCAGGCGTGGGCATACCAGCAGTTTGCCTTGCGGCACTTGCCACTGTTGAAGTTCCGGCATATTTCCTGAGATGGTATTCCAGGAGTGCTATGTGGTTGGCCTGGCCAAAAAGGTGGAACCCATGCTCCCATACTCGCTTGGTTGCGAGGGCAGGATGATGCCATGTGGTCATCCTGAAGGCAGTAGGAGCATCTGGGGATGGCCCTGGCCTGCCCAGTAAAAGCTTCGTTATAAAGCCTTGGGTTGGGCGCCGACCAGTTCAGGTCATTACGGGCCAGGGCCTCCCGGCGAAACTGGCGGTCGTAAATAATCCACTGAGTTGTGGCTGTTTTTCACCAAAAAAAAATTACGCACGGTACGTAAGGGTCATCAAATGATGACGTTTAGAGCGGGTTGTGGGCCTTTAGTACACGTAAACGCGACGTCACAAAAAAGCGCATGCGTATTGTGTCATAAAGTACGAGGGCGCCAGTTTAACGCTAATTGTTGCATGGGTATGGCTGATTTAGATACGGTTGTATCTCAGGCCCGTGGGATCAAGTTTTACGTCACTACTGCCTATCACGGCCAGCGTTTTAGCTGCCGTCTGGAGTTGCACAACTCGTAGGACTCCAACTGCATCGCCCTGATGTTGTCAGAATAATACCGAATGCTGGGAGCCTTGGGAGTATTAAACTCCTTCAGCTTTTCTTCAGCTCTTGAAAAGGAGGACCTCTTGGACAGGCTTGGCTCCAAGTTAGTAATACCAGCCAACAATTCTGACTGATTTCGACTTCGATTACTGCTGCTAGTAGAACGAAGAGAATCCATACAGCCGCTTGCAGTTAGGGAAAGTCCTGTCGTACTGCTCAGGGAAATAACCGTTCGACCTTAGCTCGTTAACTAGCTATGTTTAATGACGAACTGCCGCAAAATCTTGACGTCAACAAAAATGGCGTAAAATGTATTAGAGTGAATGAGAAAAGTGCTGTTCTCCATTTTCCATTCTCTAAACAGGCAGTTTTACTATTGTAAACATTATTGGGATGATGAAGAAAAGGTATGTGTATGTTAAATGACTGTAGTGAGGGTCTATACAGTAGTTTCAAAAAATCCACTCTTTAAGTTGGAAGCACTGTATACAGTAAAACATCCCTTTTTAAAGTCAAATCAGACAACCAACAGTTTTCCATTCCATGACCTTTGTATATGCCAATACACTTCTGAAGAAATTGAAATTGTGATAAAGCAAAAGAAGTGATTGTGTACAATATTTCCATCCGTAATTACAACAAACTTCCGGAGTACATACAATTAAAAAAAGGCAAGTCTATGAAAACAACAATAGCCTAACACAATTGCTTGTTTTTTTCTTTCTTTTTTCTTTCTAATAGTGTTTTATAAGATATCCAAGATTCTTTATTTGCTTTTTAGTGGAGTTGAAAATTACTGAGCAGTCTGAGCTACTTTTATCATATTGTATATACATTGGCAGGAGGAATAAGGCTTTGAAATTAAATGTATGTAGTGGCACCAAGCTTGCTGAAGGTTATGGTAAATAAGGTACAAAAATAAACAGTGAAGCAATCAAAACCCAGATTTAAAAGTTATATATGAAATGGTGGAGTGAATGGGGATAGATATGTAACTAAATGTATTAAATCATGCATGGAAGTTCGTGTGACTGCCCCACAGAAGCAATATGTTGCCAATCATATAGAATATTGTGACTCTATTGTAGTTCAATGATAGAGACAATGTGGCCATTATTATTGTGTATTAATCATACTTAGCATTGGGATCATTTTTTAAAGGAATTATTTAATTTCTAACTTTAGTTTATGTTCCACAATTTAAAACAAATGCCGTTAGTAAGAAAACACAAAAATGACACAAAAATGACAAAAAAAAAACAAAATGATAAAGTTTTATCAATTGCTAGAAGTACAAATTGCTAGTGACTTTGTGCACAGCTTCACCAAATGTTAATCCTGCATCTTCAAACTCATCAGGAGTTATCTGAGGATTGTCACTGGGAAAATACAAAAAGGAAGAAACCTTGTTGGCCAGATCTTTTCCTTCAAACTCTAGAGAATGGATGTCTGACTCAGGTGTATTGACAGGCAGATACAGCTGACATTCTTTTTCATTAGCAGAAAGCATAACTTCAAGAGTTTCAGGCATTTGGCGATTCCTTTCATTGCTCACTACTTTAAACTTCATTTTGGCAAACATTTTTTGAAGAAGTACTATCTTAAAATTACGGAGATGTAATGTTTCTTCATCTCTTATTTCAATACTGTGTCCGTCAACATCAGAGTTAAACTTAAATACTTGATCATTTTCGTTATAAACTAGCGTAAATTTCTCTTGGAATGATTTTGCTATGCCTAGCCGTGTCTTAATAGTAGGCCTATTCAGAAGTACACTGGAGGTTTTCATTAAATATACTGAAACACAATTATTTTGTACGTGCGATGCTGGAATTGACAGTCTTTCTCTACTGGCATCACACACCACAAGTCGATCATGGTCATCATTACATATATTTCTAAGTATAATCCTATCGCTGGATATACGTAATGTGTACTTCACTGTAATACCGTATTGCATAATTTGAATGGGCCCATTCGTGAGACTCAATTGAGAATTCAAAATGGTACCATTAGCAATGCTAACACAATAACCATCAGTGGGAGGAATTTTCACTTTTATTTCTAGTGAAGCACTATCTCCTGGTATGATTGAACGACTAATTAACTCGTTTTTCCATGTCTTAAGTATGTTTTGCTCTATATCATTAGGAGTTAGTTCAGCAATGCTCATTGAGTTATCAAATCGGCAATATGTTCCTTGACTTGAGTTTATTAAGACATTTTTTGTGATAAAACATGTTATAGGTATGAAAATGACTTTTGGTTCATCTATTATACCTTCATTGGCACACTGTATCATACTTTTGGATAAAGTCCCTGAATAGAATTTCCTATTTTTTTGGCGAACAAAGCGAATCTCATAATTAGTTAGTAACTCCTCATCTATTGTAGATTTTGCCAAGCTAACAGTTACTCTCTTATTGGAATTAAAAATTTTAAAAGACATCTTTGTAGCAGTTAGTGGATAGTGAATTTCCTCACAATCTAACGGTAGCGGTCCACATGTAAGAGAAACTTTGGAGACTGGAACTTTTACATATTCTTCCTCATTTATTCGTACAAGAAGATCATATTTATTAAGTTTAATAGACAGATACAGTTGATTAAGCAATATCTTTGTCCTCCACGTTCCTACTAATAGCTCTGCTAATATATGTGCATCAATTTTTAATAACTTAAATGGTAATAATCTACTGCAAGTTGGAATATCATTTTTGTGAGCTTTATTAAATTGTTTGAAAAACTTGCTTGCATCTGAATCTTCAGTGGAGAGAATTTTGTAAGATATGAGAGCAGCAAGAATTACCAAGCTGATTTGGAAAACATTGTCGAGGTAGTCAGCTAAATGAATAGCGGGAATTGGAATGATGTAAAATGCAGCTATTTGTACTGCTCCTAGACCAACACCTCCAAAACCCAAAAAGAAAGTTACAAGCAATGATATTCTATCGTCTTCAAATTTCCAAAAAGTGTATATTGACCGGCTCATTATGAACAAGTAAAATACTACAGCAATGGCCAGGATTGCCACAGATGTAGTCTTGGAAGGCTCTGTAAGCCAAGCTGTGAAAATGTAGTCTACATGAGCAGACAAATATGTAATTGGAATTACAATAAAATATACCACAAAATCATTGTGTCGCTTTGAGATATCAAATATAAGCAAGATCAAAGCAAAAGCAATAAATAAAGTCACAGAGGTGATTATAAACAGTAAACTTAAATTCTCAACAATTGAATTGTAGGCAAAAAATGTTACTCCAAAAGTTGCGAATAAAAAAATTAAAAAAACAGCAAAGATGTATGCTATGTGTTTAATAATTGTGACAATTCTTATTCCTTTATCAATTCTTTTTTCATACCTCTTGCTGGTAAAGACCCAAAAAAAGAATAGTATAAACAAAGATGCTAGAAACTCAACTGCAAGAGTGCACCATGTCAAATGCAGATTAAAAGTGTTGCGTATAGTATCGTAAGTACCGTATTCATTTTGTCCGGATATGAAATAGTAGACAGCTGAGATATCCATACATAACATATACAGAGTAATATAAATTCCCGCCATGGCCATCCCCACTGCATTGGGCTTTTTCCTTTTATTCTCTACATATAAAATGATGACTTCATAATGTTTCCATACAACTAGTGTACTTACTACCGAAGTAGCGACAGGCAAGGCTATAGCTGCACCCAAATACAAGCTAACATTTGTGTGTTCGTAATATCCATCTTTCAAGGTTTCCACACATATTGCTTGTGCTGTAGAGGTCACATCTCGAACAACAGAATCTGGATTATTGAACTTGGAGTACTGCATAATCTATAATATATATGTAATATAGATGAGCAAATTCAATACACATTCATTTTAAGGATGGTACAAGTTTTATAATGTTAGTGTTTCTATATATTATCTTAAGTTATGACTTTTTATGAAATTGTCCAGGTCAAATCAGTCAACCATTGATATATTTACTAATATTCATACCTGTTGTGATAGTATATCTAAATTTTGATTCTCTTTGTGGTGACAGGAACATTCATCATCAGTGTCATTTATAACTTTACGACACTCCACTGGAAATGTTAGATTCATATCTTCGATGTCATTTGCAGGATAGCTGAAGAGAAGAGATGTCATTTGAAATATAGTTGGAGGCTGGATCAAGAGGAAGCCACCACTTGCCCATATGTACGATACTGTACAATTAGAATTATCATCTGAAGTAGAGTCATCATCCTCTCTGAACCTGTACTTTATAGTTATGTATCTCGATGTTGCTTTCCTTGGTGGAAAGAAGGCTCTGTTTAAATTTCGCTCATTGGAATCAGTAGTATAAAGAGCACATTCTAACTGAGACAGCAGATCACAGGTACTGTAATTGCAAGCCAAAGAAAGGCTTGCCAGGCATAACACACCAGCAAAAGCACTTGCAAGCATTTGGAACTAGAGATATAAACAGTGTATTGGAAATAGTATTATATATACTAAATGACAGCCAAGTACAATCATTGGATGACCTGATATGTCATGTGACTACAATAATTTATAATATTCACTCTTATACACACTATTCACAGTCAATAGATTAAGTTAATCAACTTTTATCTCAGCACACTTAACATTCATATTACCTTAGAAAATCAAGTACACCCGAAGCTAAATTCAATTTATATCATGGCATCATAGCTATTACCATCTAGCTATCTGTCAGCATATATTTGACTAAAGTCAGTGCAAGCCATTAATGGGTCTAACAATGTTATTTAAATTGAATCTTGATATTAAAAGATGAAGTTGGGTAGTGCTTAACTTGAACAAATAAGCCTTTGTAACTCAGATAGCCACAAATGTATACTAAGTAAAAAGCCTTATTATTAATTAGCAGTTGTTATGGAATTTCAGCCTGTGGTCAGTAGCATAGTTTGCTAAGTACACATGTGCAGTGAAGTTTAATTGGATATAGTAGACCATGTTGTCGGTGTAGTAGCTTTCAGATGTTATTGGATGGCTAAAAGAAAGAAGGATCTGTCTATTTAACAGAGGCTTTTTGTTAGTCACTTTGAATGAGGAAAAGATTTCCAGGGCTACAGCTAGAAAGTTAACAATAAGGCTCTATGCTGTTCAAAGAATATTAAGGATAAAGAAAATGGATTTGTGAATGATAGGTCAAAATCTAGTAGTTGGCGGCCTACAACTACAAGGGAAGATAAGGTACTTACTCAGCTAGCACTTAAAAATACTCTCGCAATGCTAGTTCAGCCATTTTTCTATGAGTTGCAGTGCAAAAAGTTTTTAGCAACAATATAACCTCAACATCCAGATTGCAAAAGTTCTTTTCTAACTGTTCTAGGTGGGATGGAGGTTCCTCTAGAATCATCAAAGTGCCTTTCAAAAATTTTGATGTTGCTCTCCTATTGTTAAGTTTTAGCCGAGTAAGTTCTTTATCTTCAATTGAAGTTGTGGACGATGAATGATATAGCTTTAATTGACTGCTAATAAAATTGCCTGGACTAATGATTTTGTAATTACCATCTATCGTCACATTGATCATTATTAATTGATATTATCACGTGTTTTCATACTTGGTTGAAAAAAAGAAAGCAACAAAAGTGCAGAATTATAATCATTATGAATAATTGTTTTCCATACAGAATTGAATAAATGTTTCAATCTGTAAGGAAAACAATTATTCATAATGATTGTAATTCTGCACTTTTGTTGCTTTCTTGATGATAGATGGTAATTACAAAATCATTAGTCCAGGCAATTTTATTAGCAGTCAATTAAAGCTTCACATTTAGTAACAGAAAACAGTTTTAATGATTTGGTTCATCTAGTAGTAATGACCTGGGTTTAGTGTGCTTTAATTAGAAATAGTGAAGTTCACTTTGTGACTCCTGGTGCATATGGTCTTAGTCTGACAGAATAAGGGGCTTTTTTGGTCAAAGTTCACAGTTTTTCTTTTTGCCCTAAAATGTTATTCATATAGTCAGCTTCTCAAAACAACTTGCTGGCTTTCTATCTACAGTGAGGAATTCAAAATATTTGCAATTTATTTCACAGAATTCAGTAGCAAGAGTAATATCTTGCAATCTGGTGGTGTTACTGTTAAAAGTTTAAGTAAAATTCATAACCACTTGTTTGCAATATGATGTCAGCAGTGAAGAACGTGGGAAAACTTGCAAATTTAATTCATTTCTGCAAAAATTAAATTTGGACCAACATTCCAGAGATATGTGTAATACCACTAACATAGAGTTTTTGAGGTGTAGAATTATTTTCAGGCATTAGTTTTTACATTTAAGTTAAATTTTATGTGGTAGTGCTAACTTTGTGTATTTAAATATTATACAAGAAAATATTTTAGTGTTACGACTGTTTTGCATGCAAACAAGGTAGCTTATCACTATAATAGTTCATATGACGATGAAATTTTGTTTGTTAGTTAGGTTCATTGTTTGTTTTCCATCTACCTCAATGTGTACTATTTTATCTGCAATATCACGTGGGCGTGGTGTTCCTCTTCTAACTGTAAGGTATAGCTAATAGCCAAATGGTGACTGTAACAAGGCAATGTGAAAGAAAAAACTTTGCATTATTACTCTTCCACTTACGAAGATGGTCTTCACACTCAGCTTGAGTGGTCAGCAAACAGCATAGATAATGTTGTGTTCGTTGAAAATGTGTCAACAAATACTTCCACAAGAATGTAATTCAGAAAAATTTGTATAAAACAAGCGAAAGGGATACTACTGAAGTCTCACCAGTAAGTATTATGAGGACACCCAGCTTATGCAGTCTTCTCCTGGGATTCCGGGTTACTCCCACTATGGTAGGTTCTTATGGTTTCTGTAGTGTGAAAAAGAAAAATCTCCAAAAATTCTCTGGTTGTCTAAAAAATAAGTAACTGTAATAGTATTTGTCAGTTCTAGCATCTGATAGCTACAGGCCTCGTGATGTGTTTCCACTCTTTTGCAGACCGTTGGTCATTTAGTCTTTGCTCTGATAAAGACAATTTACGCAATAAAATGCTGGTAGCAGTGGCATATTTTGAAGCACATGACTAGATTAGAATAGTTGGACCTCAGTATGAGGAGTACATGAAAACTACGCCATGTATTTCTAAGTTTTGTCCAGTGGGGAAGAAAAAACATGATTACTGAGCATTTAAGACAAGTATTTACCAACTTTTTTTTGAGAAAACATTATCTGAAAGAAATGCATATTCTCTGTAAAGTATTTATTAAAATGATTTAATCATTTTAAAAACATCCAAGCTTGTAGTTACATGCCTATCATTTTCACGGTCAGAAAATTCAAATAGCTGAATTTATTATAAGGTCATTGATGCTACACATACTAGCACAAAATTGAGTATTGCTGCTAATATTAGTGCGGTGTCACACATTAAAGGATATAACAACAATTCTATCTAATAGTTAAATTACTCAGTTTGACAGTTTTAGGCTTTGTTGTGACATGTAGATGATCAAATTTTAAGTGAGGTACACTAGTTTGATAAAACAGTTTGTAGTGAGTGTGATGGCAGATTATACATAAACTAAAATAGTATTCACAATTCATAATGTATATATTATTTCCACTGAGCTACTTGTTATATATATATATATAATAATATTACATATATATATATATTCCAAATGTTATCTTTAGGTATGTGACATGTGAGATAATTCAAGTTATCACATAGTGTTATCTCATGTCTGCATTGCTCAAGCTGATTACCTTAGTAGTTATAGCAACAGGCTTAGCTTACCATTTTTCAGGGTTTTTACAGTTACCTTACTCTAGTGGAGAAGAGCCCCTAGAGAGTTTTATGGCCAACTTTACACCAAGAATTATTAACAAATTAGGCCATACCAAATTAATTTGTTGTTGCTCGGGCCCTAACTACCCTGTTTTTTCTGATTTCAAAAAAAAAAAAAAAAAAATTCAAAATATTTCACTTAATTAGATAATATCTATAAATAAATAAAATTTCAAAATTTCTTTTATCTTAAAGGCAATAAGGTTGTTTTAGATAGAACAATCCAGAAATGTGACAGAGCTTTGAATCTGTATTTGAGGGTCTTGGCAGTGACTTTAACAGTGAAACTCTCTCCAAGGTTCTAATTTCTTCCAATGAAAGGATAGTTGAACCAGCACATATAGTTCTTTGGATGCTCCAATCAAGCTCTTGGACACCTACAACTGCAATTGGACTAATAAAGTTTCTCACCCAAACAATGTGAAAAGACGTCGAGTCGAATGAACAATAAAGTAATATTGACACGTTAATTAATGATATTCTTGATTTTTTTAATGATATTCATGTTTTTTTTGTTTTTTTTCCCCTACCTACCGACCCTACATCTCAGCCTAGTTCGCCCGAGCAACAACAAATGAATTTGGTGTGGCCTTACTTGGTGAAAATATTTTGCATGGAATAAACCACTTATTACAATCCACTGAGTGATATGACTAGATATTTTACTCTCAGGCTTTATTTTCACTCACAAGCTCATGAAAATAATTAGTCTGCTTGTGAAATATTTCGCCAATCACACTCTGACTCACTATTTATTCCACCCTAGATATCTTCACAATGATATCTTTAGGTACATAACCAGTGAAATAACTCATTGCAAGCTCATTGCCCTCTTAATTATAGCAAGCCTGAACTTGTCAATTTTCTTGGTTTTTACAGCTACCTTCCTCTGGTGTAGCCTACTCAACTGGGTTAAAGCAGCTGCTAAAATATCAGCTGAAGTTGTGGGTGGGGCCTCTACAACCAACTTTACTGTGTGAATTATAACCCTGCCTGTCTTCTAGTACAAACTATAGTAGTGAAGATATCTAGTGTGGAATAAACTACATGTTACTCTCTTCAGAGTGATATGGCTAGTTATTTCACTCTCAGGTTTTATTTTCACTCACCTCTAGCTTGTGAAAATAAATTAGCCTGCTAGTGAAATATTCCATATCACACTCTGACTCATGTAGGTGACCAGTGAAATAACTGATAGATATTTCACAGTAAGGCTGTATTGAGCAAGCTCATTACCCTAGTAGTTACAGCATCTAGCTTATCAGTTTTCCAGGTTTTTACAGCTACCTTTCTCTGGTACAGCCTACTCTACCCATTTTAGCATCTAGCTTATCAGTTTTCCAGGTTTTTACAGCTACCTTTCTCTGGTGCAGCCTACTCTAGGCAGCTCCTAGAACCAGGGTACCATATCACCTGGGGGTACCGAATCACCGCGGAGCTTTTCGTTTGCCCTGACGATATCATACCTCCGGGGATACCACCCCAGAGCTAAACCAAAGGTAAAGAATGCTAACTGAGCAAAATAACTTGTCTACTGCATTCTTACTTTGCAATATGTAAACATAGTGGTGGGGTACTTACTATATAATATAATAATACTTTATTACATGAGCCAGAGTGTGGTAGTGAAAGTAAAGCCTGAGAGTGAAATATCTAGCCCATATCACTCTGATGAGTGTAATAAGTGGTTTATTCCATCCTAGATATCTTCTCAGCAGTAGTTTGTGCTTGGACCGGTAACTCACAGCATAAGTTGAATGTATAGGGGTTCCCCACAGCCCAGCAAGTATTTTAGCAGCTGCTAAAATGGGTAATAATATGGTACCACAGTCCTAAGCTAGATTAACCCACTGCCAGTGATTATGTACCCCAGTGGAAAGGCTAGACGAATCTATGATATTAAATCGCCATTTTGGCATTAGTTTGATAATAGTTGTAGCTTATGCCAGATTTTTTGTCTGTCTTTGTGCAACTTATGAGTGGATTGTCTGATCTATCATAAAAAAGGAGTCCAGTGATGTGACACTGTATTGCATCATGAGGATTAAAAACAAAAACAAAAAAGCAATGCTTCAGTGAATATTGTTATTTCCCCTAACATAGCGATTGCCTCAGAGTCCATCACACACTGCTAGCTCTTTTGATAATTTTTTTGTTTGGATACCATGGGATTTATTAGCTAGCTAGGCTTGAAGCATGCATAATGCAATGTCAGCCAGCTGGAAATCCTATGAAGTGTATACATGCTTAGATACCTAATAGTGGCATTGACACAAAGCAATATGCAAGCATATCAGTTTTACATGTAATAGCTAATTTTAAGTTTTTTTCCTGCAATGCATAACAGCAGAATAAGTTATTTGAGGGAATGGTAATAATTTGCCATCTTCAAAACACTTTATTAAATGCTGGCTCAGATATACTACAGAACCCATTGTTCTGGCAAAGAATTGTTGGCTGCAATCCAGAAATGGTTGGAAATTGTTTCTTTAGCAGCTTGAGAGCAGCATACATGTGCTTATCAGTCAGCATACAATTCATTGAAATTCTGTCACTTGCACTAAGATCCGAGCTTTGGACCCAATGTACCTACATATCACAAATCAAAAATAACTAAAGCAGTTCATTGTACTAGTTGCTAAAAATAATTTAGTGATATCTCCGCAATAAGTCTGTCTGTTTCAACACTCAACTTGAAGCCACTATACACCATTGCATGACAAGTAATCATGTAAGATAAGTGCTCAAGGGTTTGTTTTTTTAACAACAAACTCCTAAGTTATTATGAACTATTCAAAATAATATTGAGATTTATACAACATGGATGTCAAGACAGTGTCTTCATACATAACACCAAAAATTAGGTTATTCAAGCATCAGCAAGTACAGTAAAACATCTATTATCCAGATTCCCTAGGCACGGGCAACTCTATTATCCAGGCAGGTATATCCATGAAAATTTTAATTAAATGTGTGGGTGAATACCAATTGCTGCAATTGATTTATTAAAAATGTATTGTTTTCTAAGATATTTGGCAATTCTGACATATGGGCACCATCTAGTCCCCACACTGCCCAGATAAGAGACATTTTACTGTATCAACATTCTCAACAAAATAAACAAAATGGAGGGTAAGAGAAAAGAAAGAATATTATAACCTTGTTATTATCTTCAGTCCTTGAATCCGATCCTAAACTCTTTACTACTACAGGAGTATCCTCTACTTCTTGAAAAATCAAGTGCTTCCCTGTGTTAAACTTAGTACGTAATTCGTAAACCCACTCACAAACATCATCAAGTTGAGCACCAGTGAGCAGGACATAATTTTTGTCAAACATAAACTGAGTGAGCACTGAAACTTTGCTACGAGAGAGCCATAGCTGCAACAATTCAATCACTGGAATTAGACTTGCATCAAATTTAGCTAATTTACTTCGTTTGAACATATTAAATTCTTTGTGAAGGTCATCTGATACAATTACAAATTCATCAGTAGTTTTTAGAGAAGATAAATTGTAGAAGCACTGAAAATCCAGCCATAATGCAACATCTGGATTAATGCTCAGGCCATACTCTCCAGGACCAACTGTTTCAAGAAGCTTTAACAGTTAAAAACAGTATGATGATTACACCAGGCAATAATAGCTTATACACGCTACAGAACATACCTTAGTTTAATCATCTTCCCTGCTATCCCAAGCATTAAACAAACACCCAGTCCGCCAAAATCGCAAGAGCGAATCATCAAACAGTTGTTTTTCCAACAGTATTGGTGTAATTGAAGGTTTGGTGTCACTGCTGTTTATAACAGTCACTGGGCTGCTGCTGGGTTCAGGTATTGTGCAATTGAGAGCAAACTCTGCACTTTCGTTGCAGCTGAGCGTAGAATTTGGTTTGCAACTGTTGCCGAGTACATGGTTCAGGTTACTGCTGCTGCTGCTGCCAAAAACATACTTTAAGCTGCTCGTGCTGATCGTACATTGAGCTACTACTTCTACTGGCAGGCATTGAAGAATTTGCACTGCTAGATATGATTCTTTTGACTTCTATCAATATTAGCTTTGACAACAGGAAATATAGAATCTTTCAACTTATTACAACTAATTCGTTCCTCAACATCTTCTAACGTAACCCTATTAGTAACCACTGTAGATGCTTTTTCTGCTTCAAATGGAAACTTAGCCTCTCGACCATGCATAAGGAAAAAAAGGAGTGAATTTTGTTGATTCCTGAATGGAAGTCCTACTTCCAAATAAAACAGGGTCAAGATAATTGTCCCAATCATTCTCTTTCTCTCCAACCATCTTCACAATGCGGGAGTAAGTATACATGCAATGGATAGAATTTATTGGGTTGTCATTCACAATCTTGGCATTTCATTCCTTTGCTACACAATTGTCTCTAATATGCTAACCCGCAGAATTAAAAAAAAAAATCCACTCGTAGTAATGCACATGCTCAGCGTACCATGAGACCATGAAAATTGGGAGCAATATAGCTAATGAGTAAATACGGGAAATATTTACTATTTGGTATGGCCTATAATAATACATATGCAAGCATGCTACTGGTAATTACTCAAAAATTACCTTTTAATGGTTTGATTTGTCCTTTCATCAAGACCATTAGACTGAGGATGATACGCAGCAGTAATTCTTTGCTTCACTTTAAACTTAGAGTGAAGAGCTTCAGTTAGCTGTACATGCAAAATGTAAACATGACATGTTTGCAAGCTTACACATTATTAAAATAATAAAGTGCGTCTTACTCAAAGAGTGATTTTTTTTTGTATAGAAAAAACTACAGTTGCTATCTAAACACTGGGTTCATACATACCATTATAACTACTCTGTCACTACTGCTTTCAAGCTTTACGGACTAAATTGAACCCTCAGAAGGTATGGAATTGTGCAACTTCAAGACACTCGGTTTAAAATTAAAGAATTTCTGGCTTAAATCGTTTTTACACTTTTTTTTTGTCAGTAAAAAGGTATATTTTAGCAAGACCAATGCATATTAATAACTCAAAATTCATACAATAAAACTTTATCTACTGTATTTTCACTCTACCAAGGCCAAAGACACCCAGTTTAAATTTACTCTTTTTTCTGGCTTAAAAATATAAAAAAAATTTTCAAGCCAAACATTGCAACTTCCATCAGTCACAACCCACAGAATGGTTTTGGAAAAAATGTTCATTATACATTAGTGTACACATTAGGTAAATGTATGCCAAATTTGAGGTTTTAATCTTCAATACAACATCTCAATCAATTAAGGAAACAAGTAGGTAAGTATAAAATTTACAAACAAATACACTAACCTTATTAATGAATTCTCTCCTTGGTCAGAAATAATTTCACACGGTGCACCATGTCGACAATATGCAGAGTGAATAGCTTGAGCCACACTCAATGCTGTCTTATCCTTGAGAGGAAAAGCCTCAACCTTACTGAAGTAGCACGTCATTGTCAGAATAAACTGATTTCCACGAAAAGTCACCTTCAATGGACCTATCAAATTCATTCCTACCAGGTGAATTGGTACTTAGGGGGTACCAAATCCCTGGTGATATGGTACCCTGCCATATCACCGGGAGTACCAAATCACCGTGACAACGTTTCTATCATCTATTGCACCCGCTTTTAGAAATAGCGGCACTGACAACACTTTACCTACCATAAGATGACGATGCGTTACCAAACTGTACAAAGCTCATGAATTATTCATGAATGCACACATCGTCGGTCGCCGTCGTCGGCATGACTGACACGGCAAGTGTATTATTATATATGTATATCTACATAGAACTTATAATAATAGCAAATTTTCTCGTTTTTACAACCAATAATATTATTAATTAAAACTTAACAAGCTTATTACATGAGTCAGAATGTGATATGGCTAAATATTTCAAGAGCAGGCTAATTTATTTTCACGAGCCAGAGGCGAGTGAAATAAAGCCTGAGCCATAATAAAATAGCAGGATCTCATTTGGCAGGGACAGTTTAACCTCTATCTTCTTCTACACAAACTCTATGGGACACAACAAATTCTACCTCAAAAATTACTTGTACCTAGCCTATTGCACTACCTATACTCGATAGGAATTTAGATGTGAAAACCGAAGCAGAATGACATCATGACATGTAGGGGAATGTCAATAACAACGTTTAAGATAAAGTCATTTATATGTTTGTTTTTCTTTCACTAGCTATGTTGGAATTAACTTAAATCTACATACTTTAGAGCGGAGTATTTCAAGCACTTTATGTGTGTGTGTGTGTGCATGTGTACATGTGAAAGAAGAGTAACCATATGAGTGGTTTTATCTTAAAATTGTTGACAAGTCCACATGTTGTGGTTTCATTCTGTTTCAGTTTACAAGTGATGCATGCATGTGTTTATACAGTATGTGTGTTGTGCATATTTTTGGGATTTGTGTGTGTGTAGCTACTTTGGGAATGGAGAGAATATTCTGTTGAGTAGTACACGCACACATGCACACGTCACGTATAGACATAATAATTATACATAGCACTGTTGACTGGCTTTTCCAAGTAAGTTGTTGACATACAGTTCCTATATAGACTTAGCTAACTTTGCTTAGTCAAATGAAGCCAGGTAGCTAGTTGTATAATAGTTTTATTAAAAACTATTATCCATGTGTCTATTTATATATAGGTAGTCATTAATATATTTATATATTATTATATTAGAAGAAGAACACTGTGCCACTATACCTAGCTAGTTACCTATTGTTCCTACTGTTCGGGACTGGAAGATGTCTCTGAACAAGAGGAGAACTAATGAACTTGCTAACTAACTTTACCATAATTTACCATATGTTCATAATGATTATAACAATATTCATAGTCAAACCATTCTAACCTGTATCATCTCATTCACATATATTGTGTTGTAAATGCATAGAAATATATAGTAAAATTCCCAGTTAAGTAAACTAATTTGGGTTAAGACTCTGCTACTGCCTATACCTGTATCCCTAGTCAGGTCTACAACGACGGCAAGGTATCCGTCTCCCTGGCTCCGGACTGGTGCGGGCGCCGCACAACTTTAATTCTGGTTAGCTAGCTTAGCTGGGTGGTCCTTCGACTACGCTCTGCTATCAACTGCGCTTGGGTGGAGTTACGCCCCCCCACCCCTTCGGCTCTTGACTTCCGCACTCGACTTCGACGATTGACGAAGCCATTTCCTGCAACCAGGGATCTTAGGAAGCCTCCTCCAAGTAATCATTGTTACGGACTAGGAGCTCCTCTAACAAGGGAATAAAAGGCGACCTCTAAATAGCCATGCAAAGGCAGACGACGACCTTCCGACAAAGTTGCCTATTGTGACAGAAATCAAAACGCTTCACTCCTCAGTAATTTATTCAATGGATGAAATTTCAACCTTCAACGAACTCAAACGACTGGACGTGATCAAGGCTAAGAGGACTTATCAACGTGGTCGCACCCATCTGAAGAGAACACTAAGCTGGAGGAGCTGCTCACCTTGCCTCTCAGTTCTCATAATCAACCTTAGCTCTCAGAATTCAAACAAGACCTGTCTCGAGAAGTCAAAATTCATCTCGCATTACAGAATAGATATGATACTTTGCTTCAGGACAAAAAACTTACAGAGCAGGAGATTGACAATGAATTTGCTGCTACTGAAGAATTAAAAGACATGCACCGTGATCTTCTCCGTCAGATCAAGACTCTAGATTGGAGACCATTCTATGAACTATTTTCTTCGACACTCAACTCCAGGGGCAGGCACCTCAATGACAACGAGAAAACATGTCTCCTGCTAAAAGCAATGAAGGATGAGGATGCTCGCCAGGTTGTCCTTCTTCACTCACAGGGAGAAGGTGGCTATACGAAGGCAGTTGACATCAATAATTATGGTAGTCCAACCATAGTCTTTCCACATCATGTCCGACGAACCATGGTCCGTGAAACTGTGGACTTCAGTAAGGATGGTTTCACAAATCTCAGACACCTCTTCCTTCTTCCATACCAGGCTATGAAGGAGATGAAGTTGGCCACTCTTTCCCAGTATCTTGCAGCACTATTAGCCTTTGAAGACTTCACGCCAAGGATGAGAGAGGAGTGGACGAAACATATAGCCAGTATGTCCGACTTGCCGACTTTAGAGGATCTCTTTGCATTCACTGAGCCTCTGGAGTATAAGATGGTGGCACGTGTCGAGGCATCATCTGTCAACTTTACTGACAAACCATCTACCTCTCGTAAATCTTCATCAACCTGTTCTAACGTCACCTCCAAGTCAACTACCAATCAATCTCAGTGTGGTCTGTGTAATGAGTATCATAAGCGTCCTGTCTTTCTGAGTTATGAAATGTCAAGGCGACTTAAATATGTGAAGGAGCATAAGGGCTGTACAAACTGCCCCAATTCCTCACACACGTGCAGTAACTGTCCTTGGGTGCTTCATAATAGCACCATTCTTTACAGTTATATATATTTATCTTCCTTACAATTCACTTCCTGTTGTGGGTGGGGCTTCACGAAGACACAGAAAGGTTTCCTGTCTACGATTTTTTTATGCTTAGATAGGCTGAAACTATGGCTTTTAGGCTGGGACTATAGCTTTTAGGCTTAGATTATGGATTATTTAGGCCAGGAAATGGCTTTAGGCGAAACTATGGCATTTTAGGAATGGACTATGCTTTTTAGGCTTGTACTATGCTTTTTAGGCTTGGACTATGCTTTTTAGGCTTGTACTATGCTTTTTAGGCTTGGACTATGCTTTTTAGGATGGATTGATTTATGGCTTTTTAGCTTGATTTATAACTTTTAGTCTGGTAGTGGATAATTGGACTAGGTTATAGTTGTTAATGTTTTCTTTGGTGTTTTTAGATTCCTGATTGGTCATACAGAATTTAGGCAATAAAATTATTTAGCTAATGATATAATAAATTGTGAATATATTTTGCAAATTTAAGTCAGCTGGCAACTTGGTCTTTAATAACTATTTTCTTGTGGGCCAGTCAGAGCACATAAAATTGGAGTGGGAGAGTTTCTTGCTTAGTGAGAAATAATAGTCATAATACTCCATCTAAAATGCGGATATTTTGTTATATTTGATGTCTGGGAAACTGTACAGCATACATATAGTCTAAGTCAGCCTGCCAATCTAGAAGCCTAGGTGAAGGAGGGCAGTATCTAGAAATAAATTCCTGGAAGGTAGTTGTGTATAGCATATAGGTAAACTTTCATGTAATATAAATGCGTGTATTATTTGTATATACATATAATACATATTTTACATTTATAACTAATAGCAGCTGCCAAAAAGCAGCTTGGTTTTATTAAATCCAGAAATAGTATATATAATATTTGATTGAGTAGAGCCTGATTTTTTAACTAAGATTTTCACCACTAAGCTCAATAAAAATTAGAATAATTATACATCAGGAGAGCTTTGCCTGCTTGAAAGTTATCCTTTAAGTCAAATCAGACAACCAACAGTTTTCCATTCCATGACCTTTGTATATGCTAATACACCTCTGAAGAAATTGAAATTGTGATAAAGCAAAAAAAGTGACTGTGTACAATATTTCCATCCGTAATTACAACAAACTTCCGAAGTACATACAATTAAAAAAAGGCAAGTCTATGAAAACAACAATAGCCTAACACAATTGCTTGTTTTTTTCTTTCTTTTTTCTTTCTTTTTTACTAATAGTGTTTTTTAATATATTCAAGATTCTTTATTTGTGTTGAAAATTACTGAGCAGTCTGAGCTACTTTTATCATATTGTATATATATTGGCAGGAGGAATAAGGCTTTGAAATTAAATGTATATAGTGGCACCAAGCTTGCTGAAGGTTATGGTAAATAAGGTACAAAAATAAACAGAGAAGCAATCAAAACCCAGATTTAAAAGTTATATATGAATGGTGGAGTGAATGGGGATAGATATGTAACTAAATGTATTAAATCATGCATGGAAGTTCGTGTGGCTGCCCCACAGAAGCAATATGTTGCCAATCATATAGAATATTGTGACTCTATTGTAGTTCAATGATAGAGACAATGTGGCCATTATTATTGTATATTAATCATACTAAGCATTGGGATCATTTTTTAAAGGAATTATTTAATTACTAACTTTAGTTTATGTTCCACAATTTAAAACAAATGCAGTTAGTAAGAAAACACAAAAATGACATAACTAATTAAAACAAAATGGTAAAGTTTTATCAATTGCTAGAAGTACACATTGCTAGCGACTTTGTGCACAGCTTCACCAAATGTTAATCCTGCATCTTCAAACTCATCAGGAGTTATCTGAGGATTGTCACTGGGAAAATACAAAAAGGAAAAACCTTGTTGGCCAGATCTCTTCCTTCAAACTCTAGAGAATGGATGTCTGACTCAGGTGTATTGACAGGCAGATACAGCTGACATTCTTTTTCATTAGCAGAAAGCGTAACTTCAAGAGTTTCAGGTATTTGGCGATTCCTTTCATTGCTCACTACTTTAAACTTCATTTTGGAAAACATTTTTTGAAGAAGTACTATTTTAAAATTACGGAGATGTAATGTTTCTTCATCTCTTATTTCAATACTGTGGCCGTGAACATCAGAGTCAAACTTAAATACTTGATCATTTTCGTTATAAACTAGCGTAAATTTCTCTTGGAATGATTTTGCTATGCCTAGCCGTGTCTTAATAGTAGGCCTATTCAGAAGTACACTGGAGGTTTTCATTAAATATACTGAAACACAATTATTTTGTACGTGCGATGCTGGAATTGACAGTCTTTCTCTACTGGCATCACACACCACAAGTCGATCATGGTCATCATTACGTATATTTCTAAGTATAATCCTATCGCTGGATATACGTAATGTGTACTTCACTGTAATACCGTATTGCATAATTTGAATGGGCCCATTCGTGAGACTCAATTGAGAATTTAAAATGGTACCATTAGCAATGCTAACATAATAACCATCAGTGGGAGGAATTTTCACTTTTATTTCTAGTGAAGCACTATCTCCTGGTATGATTGAACGACTAATTAACTCGTTTTTCCATGTCTTAAGTATGTTTTGCTCTATATCATTAGGAGTTAGTTCAGCAATGCTCATTGAGTTATCAAATCGGCAATATGTTCCTTGACTTGAGTTTATTAAGACATCTTTTGTGATATAACATGTTATAGGTATGAAAATGACTTTTGGTTCATCTATTATATCTTCATTGACACACTGTATCATACTTTTGGATAAAGTCCCTGAATAGCATTTCCTATTTTTTTGGCGAACAAAGCGAATCTCATAATTAGTTAGTAACTCCTCATCTATTGTAGATTTTGCCAAGCTAACAATTACTCTCTTATTGGAATTAAAAATTTTAAAAGACATCTTTGTAGCAGTTAGTGGATAGTAAATTTTCTCACAATCTAACGGTAGCGGTCCACATGTAAGAGAAGCTTTGGAGACTGGAACTTTTACATATTCTTCCTCATTTATTCGTACAAGAAGATCATATTTATTAAGTTTAATAGACAGATACAGTTGATTAATAAGCAATATTTTTGTCCTCCATGTTCCTACTAATAGCTCTGCTAATATATGTGCATCAATTTTTAATAACTTAAATGGTAATAATCTATTGCAAGTTGGAATATCTGTTTTGTGAGCTTTATTAAATTGTTTGAAAAATTTGCTTGCATCTGAATCTTCAGTGGAGAGAATTTTGTAAGATATGAGAGCAGCAAGAATTACCAAGCTGATTTGGAAAACATTGTCGAGGTAGTCAGCTAAATGAATAGCGGGAATTGGAATGATGTAAAATGCAGCTATTTGTACTGCTCCTAGACCAACACCTCCAAAACCCAAAAAGAAAGTTACAAGCAATGATATTCTATCGTCTTCAAATTTTATAAAATTTTATATTGACCGGCTCATTATGAACATGTAAAATACTACAGCAATGGCCAGGATTGCCACAGATGTAGTCTTGGAAGGCTCTGTAAGCCAAGCTGTGAAAATGTAGTCTACATGAGCAGACAAATATGTAATTGGAATTACAATAAAATATAACACAAAATCATTGTGTCGCTTTGAGATATCAAAAATATACAAGATTGAAACAAATGCAATAAATAAAATAATTGATCCACAGATAAACAATAAATATGGTTTTTCAGCAATTGAAGGGACAGCAAAATGTATTACTTCTAAAATAACAGATGCTAGAAAAATATTAAAGATGTATACCATTTTTTTGCTAAAAGTAATGATGCTTATACCTTCACCGATTTCCTTTACATACCGTTTGTTAGTGATGAGCCAAAAAATAAGTAATATTAAAAAAGATGCTATAATCTCAACTGCAAGAGTGCACCATGTCAAATGCAGATTAAAAGTGTTGCGTATAGTATCGTAAGTACCGTATTCATGGCGTCCGGATATGAAATAGTAGACAGCTGAGATATCCATACATAACATATACATAGTAATATAAATTCCCGCCATGGCCATTCCCACTGCATTGGGCTTTTTCCTTTTATTCTCTACATATAAAATGATGACTTCATAATGTTTCCATACAACTAGTGTACTTACTACCGAAGTAGCGACAGGCAAGGCTATAGCTGCACCCAAATACAAACTAGCATTTGTGTGTTCGTAATATCCATCTTCCAAGGTTTCCACACATATGGCTTGTGCTGTGGAGGTCACATCTCGAACAACAGAATTTGGATTATTGAACTTGGAATACTGCATAATCTACACAATATAATATATATGTAATATAGTATATGAGCAAATTCAATACACATTCATGGAGCATTCATCACCAGTGTCATTTATAACTTTACGACACTCCACTGGAAATGTTAGATTCATATCTTCGATGTCATTTGCAGGATTGCTGAAGAGAAGAGATGTCATGTGAAATATAGTTGGAGGCTGGATCAAGAGGAAGCCACCAATTGCCCATATGTACGATACTGTACAATTAGAGCTATCATCTGAAGTAGAGTCATCATCCTCTCTGAACCTGTACTTTATAGTTATGTATCTCGATGTTGCTTTCCTTGGTGGAAAGAAGGCTCTGTTTAAATTTCGCTCATTGGAATCAGTAGTATAAAGAGCACATTCTAACTGAGACAGCAGATCACAGGTACTGTAATTGCAAGCCAAAGAAAGGCTTGCCAGGCATAACACAACAGCAAAAGTACTTGCAAGCATTTGGAACTAGAGATATAAACAGTGTATTGGAAATAGTATTATATATACTAAATGACAGCCAAATACAATCATTGGATGACCTGATATGTCATGTGACTACAATAATATATAATATTCACTCTTATACACACTATTCACAGTCAATAGATTAAGTTAATCAACTTTTATCTCAGCAAACTTAACATTCATATTACCTTAAAACCAAGTACACCCGAAGCTAAATTCAATTTAATTCATGGCATTATAGCTATTACCATCTAGCTATCTGTCAGCATAATATTTGACTAAAGTCAGTGCAAGCCATTAATGGGACTAACAATGTTATTTAAATTGAATCTTGATATTAAAAGATGAAGTTGGGTAGTGCTTAACTTGAACAAATAAGCCTTTGTAACTCAGATAGCCACAAATGTATACTAAGTAAAAACCTTATTATTAATTAGCAGTTGTTACGGAATTTCAGCCTGTGGTCAGTAGCATAGTTTGCTAAGTACACATGTGCAGTGAAGTTTAGTTGGATATAGTAGACCATCTTGTCGGTGTAGTAGCTTTCAGATGTTATTGGATGGCTAAAAGAAAGAAGGATCTGTCTATTTAACAGAAGCTTTTTGTTAGTCACTTTGAATGAGGAAAACATTTCCAGGGCTACAGCTAGAAAGTTAACAATAAGGCTCTATGCTGTTCAAAGAATATTAAGGATAAAGAAAATGCATTTGTTCAAAATCTAGTAGTTGGCAGCCTACAACTACAAGGGAAGATAAGGTACTTACTCAGCTAGCACTTAAAAATACTCTTGTAAGAAAGTTGTTCCCTGAGGGCGGGGCAGACCAGAGCAAGTCTCTGAATGACGTCATTGCATCAACGGTCTCTTCTACGACAAGTATGGATGCATTCTTTACAAGATATATAATAGCAATAACTTCACAATTTCTTTCTCTGCCTCCATTTACTCATTAGATGTATACATCTAAAAATTGTAAGTGATAAATTAGAGGAGTAAAATATTCAACGAATAATAAAAATCTTTGAAAAAAAGAAAATTTTCGTTGGTCTGTTGAGAGTGAGATTGTAGCATAGCAGTACCCCTTAACAGTATATATACAGAATTGGAGTGTTTGTTTGCCGGCTGGTTGTCGTAGCTCAGTGGCAGAGCGCTTGTGCGTTGTACAAGCGGCCCTGGGTTCAATTCCCGGTGGCGACCAAATATTTTTAATTCTGTATTGTTTAAAAAAGCCTGTGAAAGAGAAAGAACACATCTAAAAAGAACTTGTTGTTATGTGTATGTAAAAAAGTAGTAATATAAATTACTGTATAGGGACTAACTGTACTTTGCTGTAAGTATGTACGTACTACATTATTTACCTACACACCTGAGTGTAGCTGAGTGGCTGGTTACGTTTACTCGACATGTGAATGTGTTCCTCAGGGAAGATCTGATGGTGGAGGTGGACGCTCTACACCAGAGCTCCAAATTAAAAAGAATAAAATATAAACACAAAAACATTCACTTACTCAGCATAGAAATTAAATGATTTAGTTAATGCTAGGATTTATGAGCTATTTGGTTTTTAATGAAGATTATATGGATAGAATCTAGAAATCGCTATAATTAACAAAAGGGGTTAAAAATGAATTTGATAGATCTTATTCATGAGCTTTTTGTAACGATTTTGCAAAAATACTAGAGTAGTATAATGTGGGACTCGGGTTTAATGGAAGGCAAATTTTCAAGTAGTAAACTTTCGCTGCCACCAGATTCTGCCCACAGTACTTAAAGATTTCTTACTGGAAGTTCTTAATATAAGTTCAGTAGCCAAAATGTTAGAAAAGTAGAACAAGAATGAAGTGGCACACTGTGCTTAATAGCTAGCTGCCTACATGTGAACATGCTATCTAACAACACACATACATTTCCGATCCAAGTAGGTAATGCAATACAAGACCAGCGGTAGGCGTGTAACTTTTCCTGTTCTTGTTGGATGACTAAAATGAAGGATCCATCTAATGAACAGAAGGCTTTCATTAGTTATGTTGAAGGAAAATATTCTAGTACGGGGCTATAGCTAGAAAGCTAAAAATAGCCTCTATGCTGTACAAGGAATATTAAATAAGGATAAAGAAAATGGATGTGTGAAATGACGTCATTCAGAGACTTGCTCTGGTCTGCCCCGCCCTCAGGGAACAACTTTCTTACAATCACCTGCAAACAACAACAACAACAACAACAACACAATATATACCATAATAAAATCCTACCTGGCGATCATTTTCCAGTTTACTGTAAAGCCTCCGTGATGGTGCCCAAATCTTTCAGCACATTCAGGTCTCCACCTCCACTGTCCCCACCCCCAGTCCGCATGTGCAGCGAGGAGTTAGAACTTCCCCTCCTGGAGTGGACGGACGCCTTCTGCACGGCATGTATACCACTTCCTTAATAGTGTGGCCCGCCTCTTCCTCCATCATGTCGTAGTTCTTTTGCAGCTTCTCCAACTTCTTCCTGAGTTCATTTGTTTCCTAAACGAATTTATAAATAGAAAACTCTAAACCTCCATGCATTCTTAATCTGTGAGGCATCCAGTAAAAAACAACAACTAACTTCTAAAATTGACTTGCTGACCAAAAAAAAAAAAGGGTCAGCTTATGTACACTCTAGTGTGTGAACTTTCACGTTGCACCCACCTCGACCTGTCACACCCACTTTCTGTCACACCCACCTGCATGGTCTTGTCCTTGATGTGCCTCATGGCGCTCAGCTCCTTCGCGTCCTTTGACCTCTGTATCATGAGTGTTTCCAGCTTCTTCTTTGCGTTGACAGAGTCAGTGATAGCTCTGTCTAACTCCTTCTTGGCAATGTCCTTCTGTTGCTATCTGCTTCTCTGCCCTCAACTCTTTGAAACTACATCTATCCAAGGAGACCACATGTATCTCTCACATCGTGTATTACTATGCACTGGTAGAGTGTGTGCATTACTATGCACTGGTAGAGTGTGTGTATTACTATGCACTGGTAGAGTGTGTGTATTACTATGCACTGATAGAGTGTGTGTATTACTATGCACTGGTAGAGTGTGTCAGGCGTAGCCAGAGGTTTGCATATTGCATTTTACAGTAGTCACGTGCAGTTTTTATAAAGCTGGCCTATTATTATTAGCGTGTGATAGCATGGGTAACCGTGCTATTCGGGATTAATAGCACGAACAACGCAATTAAAATAACACGAGGCTAATTGGAGTGCTATTTCAATAGCTTTGCAAGCGCTACTGATACATGTTACCCGTGTTATCACTCGCTAATAGTAGGCCAGCTTTTTTAATCATTTGCAGTGTAGCTACACTAGATAGTGCACTTACTATCTGTATATTTGAGGTTTAACTTTCTCAGATACTTCCCAATGGCTCCCTTTCTAATCTGTTGAAAAAATTCCGTTGCGTGTGTTATTAATGCCACAATGTACCCCTTACCAAACCTCCACAGCAATAGACTTACCTGAGTCTCCAACTGTATAAACTGCTCGTATGAGGCAGCATTGTCTCTAAGTGTCATGCCCTTCTCCTTGTCCAGCATGTCAATCTGAGACCTCTCCTCCTTGAACTTGCTACTGGTTGACGTGAGCTCCTGGCGAGCCGTCTCTAACTGCTTCTTAACACTCTCCAGCTGAGAGGTCAGGTCACCTCTCTCACTCTCCAAGTCTGATAGCTATATACATACAGTAGGAATTAAAAAATAAATGTATTAGAAAAAGAAACTTAGGTACAGGTATCAGGATAAAGATGAAAAAGAAGACAGTGGTTATAGTGAAGAGATGCTTAGTGTTGTTCCAGCTGATAGTGTTCCTTAAAAAAACTTATAAAAGTTCAAAACCTTACAATTTTGTATATCACATGCACTATTAAATTAGTTGTTGTTTTTTAATCAGACTAGAATATGTAAATATTGTTATTGTATTATCAACTCATCTCAGACATTACAACTTAAACTGTAGTGAGCGTGCATGTGTGTGTGAGTTTGTGCATGCGTGCATATCCATACATTACTAACCTTGCTGTTAAGGTTTAGGTTTTCTTTCTTCACTTCCTCCAGCGACTTCTCCAGACGCAGTACCTTCTGCAGCTGTAGACTGCTCTGGTCAGACAGTTTGCCCTGAGGCTCATTGGACAAACTAGAAGTACTGAAAGAAGTAAAAAAATTAAAGAACCCCTCAGGCCGAAATAGACAAACGAAAACATCACTAAATCACACATAAGTAAGTAACTGATTCAGTCATTCTCGGCTGAAAAAAATTATAATAATAGCAAATTTTTCTCATTCTAACAGCCAATATTGTTAATTAAAACTTAACCCGACATTTATTTTGTTTTTGTTTTTTAGTTGACCCCTGAAGAGGACTTTGGCAAGAAGTTGAAACGTCAGGTTAAGTCTTAATTAACAATATTGGCTGTTAGAATGAGAAAAATTTGCTATTATTATAAGTAAGTAATTATAAAACAAAACTTAATTCCACATAACCCAGTTTCAAAGTTTTATACAATGTGCCGGCAAATAATTTTAAGTTTTCTGTCATCCCGTACGTTGGGTCCTTACCTGGAACTTAACTTGCCAAGGTTCTTGCGACTATTTTTCTCCTGAGGTCTTCGTGGTGAGAGGAGACTGCCGCAACAAACAAACACCAAGAAATATTACTCAGTAAATATAATGAAAGAGAGAAAGAAAAAAAAAGTACAAAATTTCAATATTCATAAACACTTGTGACTGTAGATGAGTTCTATGATAAATTAGTTAATTGTTATTTAACTCTCACATGCACGTCACATGATCATGTGTCACACCTAGTGTCCTAGTAAATTGTGTCAATGGCATAAGACCTTCGCTACACCAAACTGATAATCTAGACCAAATCAAGTCACCAGGAATCTTATTCACATATTTCTAACTGACACCTTGCTCATTTGAAGAGGCAGATAACATGAGAACCTCCTCGAGCAAACTGAACAAGCCTTGTTAAACTTTCGATAAATTCAGCCATGTTAAATAAACTGAGAAATAATAGACTTCTTCAACTCTTGCCGCATAAAATAGCGATAACAACCAAAAAACGAATTTAGTTAAACCACTTATAGAAAACTATAGTAAATATTTATACGCAGGAACTGTGCATTCATAACTTGGCATATCACTGCTGAGTCTAAACTAAACAAGTTTCAGGTTTGCATAGCAATTACAAAGATTATCAGATTTCAAATTTTTTCATTTATTAAAATTAATTTCTTTCTCGTAATTAGAACAAATAATCAGAAGGAACACAAAAACGAGATGACGGGCACATCTATGGTTACCGGTCACACTTGACATATTATCCAAGACTCAGCTTTCCTGCAACCTTCCTCCTTTGCCCTAGGTCACGCTTCAACGAGTGTTTGAATCACTGGGTTCCATTTTCTCCCATTGAGACCACACAAGGAGCTATGGGGGCTAGCCTGTGGCTATTGTTGATCTCCATTCCAGAGATCAATGGAATGGAACTTAAGTTTAAGTATTAGACGTAGCATTTGATTACCATTCTCTCTCTCTCAAAAAAAAAAAAAAAATTAGTCAACACATCAAAAAAAAATTTCCCCAAAAGTCCTAAAGAGAAAAAAAATCTTCAAAGTTTGCTTTTAACTGTCCTTTAATGGTGTGACTACGCCCTCAATCCATTTCTAATGAAATCATTGTAACTGATCAGGATTTGCAATACACTAGATGAACATGTTTGGAAGACGCCATCTTCATACAAGGGTATTCTTAATTTTAGACTGCAATGGATATAAAGTGTGAGCAGTAGAAGTAGAAGCTTAAGAGAATAAAGCTCGAGTTCACCCACAGTTCTAAACTATCTGTTTCAAAAAAGGTGTAATCTGATTCCCAAACTATGGAATGGGTAAAAAAAAACTTGACCATTTACCATATTAGCTACCATACATGTGTATTTGTTTTGACGACCCCTTACCTGAGACCTCTCCTTTTGCGGGCCAGAATGTCTAAACTTCTCAGGTCGTCTGCTTCTCCTCTGGAGTACAGATTCCCAGAGCTAGTGCTGGTCCTCTCGTACACCAGCTGGCGACTGAGGCTGATCCCTCGCTGAGGGTCCATGAGCGCCTGGTGTAACCTGTACCACAAGTGAAAGATAGTTGTCCCTTAAATCTCCAGGATAAATATTTCTAGTAATTTAGTTTATCTGTACAATGCAGGTGTGTAGATTCTATAGCTGTAATAGATATTCCTTAAACAGGACTTTTTTAAACAGTTAGACCAGCTATTTCATATATTCCAATAGCTCGTTGTAGTTTGTTTGCTTTTTGTTTTGTTATTTTGTTAAGTTTGCTTTGTTTTTGTTTTTTTAATTCAAGATTGATCAATATTTTTAAAAAAAATCACTGCAATAGTAAGTGTACTAATACAATATCATAAAGCATTGCATTTAAATGGACGAAATTTAATAGAGATATTCATCTTATCAAACTCTAGAGTATTCAGTGTGGATTGCACTCAACAACAGAGAGTGCTAACATAACTTGTATTGCCACTCACTAGAAATATAACTAAATTATACAACTACCCCCACAAGCTGTGCATGTCTGCAATACACTCCATGCTAGGCAAGTCCCCACATCTGGCATTTACTCTCAGAGTCCCTGAGCTGCATCTCCACGGACTCCAGACTGTGCCTCAGGTTATTGTTAGCCTCCAGCAATGCATCTCTGTCTTTCTTAGTGGCATACAGCTGCTGCTGGAGGTTGGTCACCTGGACCTGTAGAATTGGAATGAATGAATGAATGAATAAATGAACGAATGAACGAATGAACAAACAAACAAGTGAAAGAATGAACAAATGAAAGAAAGAATGACGAAGAAAGAATGAAAAAATGAACAATGAAAGAATGAATGCATGAATGAATGAATGAACAAACAAGTGAAAGAATGAACGAATGAAAGAAAGAATGAATGAAGAAATGAAACAATGAAAAAATGAACAATGAAAGAATGAATGCATGAAAAATGAAAGAAAGAATGAAAGAATGAATGAATGAATGAATGAACAAATAAGTGAAAGAATGAACAAACGAAAGAATGAACGAAGAAATGAAAGAATGAAAAAATGAACAATGAAAGAATGAATGAATGAACAGGTGCTTGGATGAACGGGTGTAACTATGAGAACATTTTAAAGATAGGCTTGAAACTATTACTACTACTACTACTGCTCAATAGTTCTGTTGGCACTCACCAGCTTCTCCTGCAGAGCCTGTCTATCCTGCTTCATCTCCATCAGCTTCGCTCTCATTGCATCTTTCTCGTCCAGGATCTTGGTCAACTCCTTCTTGTTGGCATCCTGATTGGGCCCAAGGTAACTCAACTGTAAGAGAAGATTAATAAAAACACTTTAATTTGAAATTACTCGTTAAATTCATTTTTTTTTTTTTGTATCCTCTTAGCATGCATGTAAGATTTTCTATGAACTTTAAATTTCTAATACAGCTCAAAATCTTAATTTGCTACAGAAATTTGATTTGTTCAACTTTCTAAATTATATTTGAGCTCATTGTATACACCCAGTTATCAAAATTCATCAGAAATCTATTGATTGCTCATGCACATTCCACTGTCCTTCTGCGTTGCTTTATGTTTACGTGTACCACCATTGAACACTTTGTTGTTGTTTATCAATATTATTAGTTTAGTTGTTGGTCACTAACTTAGTAAGACCTCACCAATTTCCATAATTGTACAGAATATAAATATTTCATGGGTCAAACAGTGCCATGCAATATTACTATATTATAATTAGATATTTATACCTCCTGAGTGAGTCCACCAGCTGGGACTCCAAGTCCATCTTCTCCTGCTGGTGTCTCTGCTCCACCTGCTCTCTCTCATGCCAGAGGATCTTCATTTGTCCACACAGCTGGTCATAACGCTTGGCTAGATCCACTTGCGATCAGAGGGTGTGGTTAGGGGTGTGGTCAAGAGAGAAAGTGTCAAACATAATCACCATCTATTCTCAGCTAGCTTTATAAACAAGGCGTCCCCCTATGCCCCTCAGGTAAAAACATTTCCACCTCAACAAGTATGTATGAAATATTCGAATATTTAGCATTAATTGTGCAAAAACTATTTTAGGAAGATTTATGCTTCAACAAGGGCCTGAAATTAGTACATACAACATTTAGGATAGACTTAACTCAACCATAAATGTTTAGAGCAAAATTGACATCATTTTATTGTGATAACCAGAACTAATTTAAATTAATGCCGAATTTAACAGTGCATAGTCGGCATTTAAGAAGGATATTTAATTTATTCTTGTTAAACAATCAACCTGTTGTTTCAATTTTTTCGTTTCGTTTGACAATGGTCGCTTTAACAGAGGTAAAGAATTTCGTTTTATAGGATGGTGAATAGATGTTGACTGGTTCTTGATGACATTAACTACATATTGCTGATATTGAGTGAAACCCAACTTTTCAAAGGTCTTTATTGTTGAAACTACAGCATCATCAGCACAGTTTCAGGTATCAAGAATGATAAGTTCATTTGAATCCTCTTTAAATGGGTTTCCCATAGTAGATAAAACTTCAATTAGATTGTTCACTTGTTTTTGGAACAATAACTGAGCAGAATGACTTTGCTCATGTTGCAAATGGTTTGATTTTTCCGATTTAACAATCTGACATTCAAGTTCATTTATTATTCTTGCCTGCTCTAGACCAGTTACCATCCACCTTCGAAATGCAGAAGGATTCTCTGTCAATTCCACAGCTCCACCAGTCCCTTTTACGAGTTCATTGTTTTGCTCGTGGGCTTGATCTATTGGCATGCAGGAGTACTTTTTCTGTGATTTTGGTACAACCCAAGAATTCTTCAATTGTTCTTTGGCTTGAGCAGACAGAGCTTTCATGTCCCTCAGATGGATTGGTATCCATCTGGCATAGTTACGATGATCTAACACAAAAACCATGGGGTTAATGCTTCCAAGGCTTCAATGAAGAGATCAAAATTCTTCTGACAGTGAGCCCTCACTAAAATTAATACTAGTATTTCAAACTTGAGGATGACATTCCAGAACTAAAATGTAGGACTATGGTACTAATCATTCCATTCTTCCAAGTCTCAAAAGAAATATTACAGTGGGATGAAGTGCAATGATGTTCCCATGCTTCTTCTTGTAATTTGGTCAGTGCTAAAGTTGTAACCTGATGAGCATGCCTTTTTTGTGAGATGACTAGCTTTCAAAAACAAATCTGCTACTCCTGATGAGGCTACATCAGCTTCACACAAGGCAGATGTCCACCCTGAACTCTCAAGTAGATCTCCAAGAATATTCCACAAAGCCATCTCTATGTGAAGTCCTCCAAACATAGCAATAAAATGCTACTCCCCATATGACTCAGGCCAACTCCACTGGACAAATTTTGCCAAGGCAAAAAGAGGCTGATCAAAAGCCATAATTGGAATCTGTCCGGGATTGAGATGTGCTGTGATAGACTTCAACACATTCATGCCATGTTTCACCATTGAAAGTGTTGCGGCCTTCTCATGAAATAATGGTAGTAGTGCAATAAGTGCCGGGTAGTCCAGTGCATTAGTATCAAGGGAAGCATGATATGCTTCCCAAGATGAATAATCACCTTTCACAAGAGTGTTCTTTGATAATAACTATGTTGAACCCATTTTTCCTCTTCAACCTTTGCACTTTCTAAAAGGCTAGTGGGTTTGTCATCAAAAGCTAGTTGTGACATAGAGAGTTTACCAGTTTTACATGATACAGCTGGTACAGTGGTATATTCATCTGGAAGGGAAAATTCTTTCAGTGGTGCTCCATCAATAACTATGGGATCTCTGACTATACCAGTGCAATCAGATTTAAGAAGTTGGAAAACACTTATACTTGTTCCATGGAAGGATCCTTGTGCAGTAGTAGCGGAGGGGTTATAATCAATATTGTATAGAGTACTACAGTAACTAGACCATTTTGCAGATATGCTGGACATACCAAATTATCCTTTTTAAAGCACAGACAGCAGTGGCAAGTGAATTTTCAATTTGTAATACACGATCATAGCTAATACTAATACCTAGTTTGTGTAGAGTGTCCACCATTTTCCTACTCCTTACTAATGTATGAGTATATGTAACCCTACAAACACAGGGAGAGGTGGTTCACGAGCTTTGCTATGTTGAAGACTAACAGAACTTGTATTGAACTTGGTGTTAAAATATACTAATTGTGCTATGTTTAGGGAAGCCTGGGTATCATGACTGTGCTTACTTCTTGTACTTGATTCATTCAGTAATAGAGAAAAAAATAACTTTAGAGTATTGTACTGCACTAGTTTGACAGTCATGCGAAAAACTCCAAGTAAATTCAAATGATTTATATTCCATCATTTCTTTCCTAAGTACTTTTACCAACTTCATCATTGTCAGTGCTTCTGCCTCAAAATCACGATAATCCACTGCTTCCTTGAGCATGTCTTTTAGACTTCGATTGAAAACAAGTGTAATACTCTTTCCATCACATAACTGCTCTTGGCAATTACTGGTAAAGTGATTAAGTATTTTTAATTTTAACCTTGTTTTATGAACATCCATATTAATACCAAATTCTAGCAACAAATCTGTATAAACCTTGTGAAGCTCACTTAGTTTGAATACAAAAATTCCATTAACTATACGTTCTTCAATGTGAGAAACTAAACGGGCAAATGTTTCAACCTCAATGAGGCGATCTTCTTTACTAGTGGCCCAACTACGCATGGATCTTTGAGAACTTCTGTATTTACTTTTAAGCTGATAGGCAATTAAAATGATACTTAGCTTCTATTACTACTAAATCTCTCCCAGAAGTTCTAGCAAGTAACTCTGTATCCTGTAGCAGCTCAGTAGCCATTCTTCTTATATCATGATCTAGCTCCATTGTTGAGCAATCATGTAGGGTGCCACTAACCTCAGAGCAAAATATACAGCCTCTTTTGTCAAAACTGCCAGATAATCTTCGTCGCTTAGACTTACTTTGCTGATGGTGTTCATTGGTGGATTCACCAACAAGCTGTCTTTTAGTTTGCAGTCGAATGAGTTTTGAAGGGGAAAACTTCAAGTGGCAAGACTTATGCCATTTGGCATGACTTCTCAAGAAAAGGTCAGCATCATGCTCTTCACTGAACTTGATACTTGCTGGAAGTTCCTGAAGATCTTGATACTTGGCTACTCTTTCTAAAAACTGGCTGCATATTTCAAGTCCATTACCTTGCTTGCTGTTTTCTGGACACCTCAGGTCTCCACCACCATGACCACAGATCGCACAAGCCTCCCAATCCATAGTACTGATTTGACCACATGGAGTTGGTAAAAAAAAATTTTTAATTAAAATTTTGCTATACAAAACTAATATCCCGCGAAAATTTAAATTCACGCGCACATCGCATTAATCTCAAGATATGGATTTATTTGTACTCTCATAACTCTTCAATAAAGCACCAAATATGGTGGCACTCCTTTTAGATTATTGTACTGAACTCTTATAATAAAATTTGAAGCTTTGGACCAAACGTGCACAATTTCAGCTACAATCTATTGCACTAATGTCTGCTTTGTCCATCTTGAATTCCTCCACTTTTCTCCGCAACACAATCACACTCTCACTCAGCTTATGGCTGTTCTCCAGCACCTTATCTCATTCAGACTGAAGCGTCTACACGAACAGAGAGACTGAAAGATCCGATTAAAACATCACTCTTGTCCGCCAAATAGAAACACATGAAAACTGCCTTGTAATCTCCTCAAGTGTCACTACTGCGGTGCTCTTTAAATTGATTATTGATTACATAGAATGACCTTTCACACCTCAATTAATTAGAGTGGCCCAGAGGCATTAATTATGACTAATTAGAAATTGTAGTTAATTCACACACTCTACGGATCCTTTGGGATAAGGATGTCACCTTGTCTTGCATTGCTGGGCTAGTTTCAATGATTGGATATAATACATACATATGTACATATATAGCATGTATTATAGCAAATTACTTCACTCAATTCCCAGCACATTGAGATAATGATATTCATTGAAGGGGCATTTATTAACCACCATACCCACCATAGGAATGGGCCTGCATTACAAATAAAGCAAGAGGACCATAACATGCATATGTATGCATTCACTGACGATAACTATGTGTGGGGGTTAAATTCACACCAGTAAGGTGCCAATTGATCCATGGAAATAAACAAGACATGGTGGGATAAAGCTAGCAATTCAGAATAATGTATGCTTGTGTGTGAGTGCTGGAGGGCTGGATGATTTGGGAAAGCTATCAGCTATGTATAACATTGGTATTTATGCAAGCCACACCCTCTCAACTGCAAGCCACACCCCACTCAACTGCAAGTCACACCCCTCTCACCTGCAAGTCAACATTCCCTCTCAACTGCAAGCCACACCACTCTCAACTGCAAGCCACACCCCTATCTCCTGCAAGTCAATACTCCTCTCACCTGCAAGCCACACCCCTCTCAACTGCAAGTCAACACCCCTCTCAACTCCAAACCACACCCTCTCAACTGTAAGTCACACCCCTCTCACCTGCAGCTGGCTCCAGTACTTTCTGTTCATGTGTTTTATCTCCTCAAACTGTTGAACTCTCACGTCGTCATGCCCACCACCCGCTCTCATGGCCAAGCCCCCTCCATTGTGTGTCCCGCCTCCCCACAAGACTCTGCCTGCCCAAATGTTGGTAATCATACATCCACAACTTGCAATGTTTATGTCTTATTCCCCACAACATCACCTCACACACACGCGCGCACACACACATATGCATGCACACATATGCACGCACACATGCTCACACACACACATGCACACACACATGCTCACACACACACATGCACACACACATGCATACACACACACACATGCACACGCACACACACAAGCACACACACATGCACAACATACACACTGTAGGTGGCAGGGAAGAATTTAATCCCAAGGAATGCATGACTCTGCCATGCCCACATTGTTTGTATAGCCACTCCTACCAGATTCTAGTAGTACCAGTATGCGCTCTAAACAAACTCCCAAATGCACGCATGCACACACACACTAATGAATGCACACATACACACACATACAAACACATGCATACGCACATGTATGCACACACTAATAAATGCACACACAAATAAATGTACACACACAAAAACATGCAGTTGTATAAATACATACGCACATAGTGATACTCTTTGCAAAATTTTAGATGGGCCACTTTACGTGGATAATGAAGTGACTAACATTAGAGGGAAGATAAAGAAGTGACTAACATTAGAGGGAAGATAAAGAAGTGACTAACATTAGAGGGAAGATAAAGAAGTGACTAACATTAGAGGGAAGATAAAGAAGTGACTAACATTAGAGGGAAGATAAAGAAGTGACTAACATTAGAGGGAAGATAAAGAAGTGCGTAGGTAATTCGATGCAAGTTGATGGACTCTAGAATCAGAGATGTGATGTGTAGGTTACTGATCAAACTAACACCACACACACACACACACACACACACACACACAAGACAACAGATGTCCCTGACAAGCCATTAGTAACCTATCTGAGGTATAATGACAGAGGAGTAAGCTGTATCAGTTTCACACAGGACAGTGGGAGGAAAAAAATCAACACCGTATCTATTCCAAGAGAAAGGCCTATGGAATGAAATTCAGAGATATCAAGATATGGAATAACCAGGTAAGAAGAAGTTATTTTAAAATACATACAGCATGTACCACTACTGGATTCAGATACTAAAGGAATCTAAGACAATTGGAATACACGCCCACTGATGGTTACAACGTGCCTCATAAAGTCACCAATCTGCTGGAATGCATGAGAAGCAGTGACAATGGCAGTTGAGGAACATATAGTGATAGGCACTGCTGTATCAGTTGAAAGGGTAAAGCAATCAATATGCTAATTAGTGTATTATATATGCATGTCACAGACCCAGCTAATGGCGATGGAGATGAGCCAATTTAGTAGAGGGAAGATGAGTATAGCAATTTGAGGCAAAATGAATATAGCAATTTTTTCTCTTTCTTAGTAGTATGTTCTACACCACAGTTACCAATGTTACTGCACACTATCTGCAGTGAAGATATCTAGTTTAGAACAAACCACCACTTTGTTACACTCAGGCTTTATTTTCACAAGGGAAGGGGGGGGGGGGGGGGGGGGGGGGGCTAGCCTGGCCTGGCTTACCAAGTTTGCAGGTTTTTACAGCTACCTGAGCCTACCCAGCCAGGCTAGAGCAGCTGCTAAATATCATTGGCAGGGGGTGTGGGGAGCCCCAAGTGAGTTTTACAGCCAATTTTACACCAAGAGTTACCACCAAACTACTTCAGTGAAGGTATCTAGTGTGAAAATAAACACTCAGTCAGGTGATATGGCTAGATATTTCACTCTCAGGCTATATTTTCACTCACTCAGTTCTGGCTGTGAATAAATTAGCCTGCTCTTGAAATATTTCGCCATATCACACTTTGACTCATGTAATCAGTACTATGTAATAGTTAAGAGAGCATAAGCGCTTAGGTACTGGTGGATTTAGTGCACTAAACCCACCAGTACCTAAGCGAGCATTATTTTAGATCCCGTTTACGCATGCCCAGTTGCCACTAGCAACTTTGTTTATCAGCATTTTCGCAGAAATGGCTAAAGGCAAAAAATAGTGCACACTTACCAAGTTAGTACACCTAGGAACAATATAGCAACAGGAGAATATCACAAGTCTGTTGGCTTAGTATTTACACAAGTGCCACAGACACAAGCGTAAATATGGCCAATCAGATGAATGATATTCTGTAGTATCCAAAGAATAATACATTTATTATGTACTACTCATGTGTGAATACCATAGCAACTGTTTCTTGTGCAGTAAACACTTGTAAACCTGGGAGGATGCTACATCCTGTTTACTTTAATGCATTTCCTATGCAGCAACAGGTATTAGGCCCTGTTCAGTACATAATTAATATTATATAATATTAGCTACATAATAAAAGGAGAATATTGTGCTACTACCCAGGTATATTTACCTGTCTTTATTTGTAATTGGTTCTGCTGTGTATAATGCCCATTATTTTATATATAAAGTTTTCGGCTCACTTCATTTTTTTTTCACTCTTACATTGTTTCAGTGAAAGAGTATACAAAATCGGCATTTTTTTACTTTCAAAGTCCACAGTTTCAGTTGTGCCACTTTCATCATAAACAAACAATAATTAAACAACCACAACATTGGCAAAATAACTACTACTAATACAAAATAATATACATTAACAGTAAGAGAGTTACATTTTAGAAGCTATACTGCCCACAACATTTCCTACATTTGCATAATTATCTTGATAATCAGTAGTGAGATAAGCTTTTAGCAAGCCTTGATTATCCCCAGTGTAGAGCTTTCTGAAATATCCTATAATTACAGTAGTTTCTCCAATTCCTAAACCAACTGGGTCATAATCTGTTAATTGAAGCAATACATTTCCATTATTGATTGTGATGCTGAAGCTTGAAATACTAACCGGTGCATTGTTGTTGCCATCAATACCAACAGAAATCTGGTTAGGCATTGCAATATTTCTGATATGTACTATAGTATCATTAATGATATCTCTCTCTTCAATAAATGTTATATTTGCAGGATGTCTAAGTCGTATAGAAAATCTTATGTTATTATTTCCATCTCTGCGAATAACAAAATCCGTACGAAAAGGTGGAAGAAGTACAGCATTTTGGTTGTTATTAAAACTTACTACCATACAGTTGGGAAGAACCCTAAAGCATTTTATTGATACCCATGGGCTTACTATAGTTAAATCTTGTTGAGTCAGCCAATAGAAATAGTCTTCATCCAATGTAGAATTTTTTAATACCTCATGTTGAAACTGGGCTTTTTTTACTACATTTGCATGAATTTTAACCGTGAGTGTCACTTGAACTTGTGGAAGAGGATACATTTCGTTCACTCCATTCTGTTCAATTTGTATTGAGTTGACAGTATATGTTGTTCGGAGGTTGTTTCTATATCCACGGAAACTGACTCTAATATCTTCTCCACCACATCTTTTTTCAAAGTTTTTTAGAAATTTTTGGGTGTCTGAGTCTTGTATAGAAATAAGACACAAGAACAGCGAGAAAAACCAGAAATATTGGTGCGATATTTTCAATGTAACTAGCTAAAGGACTAGTAGGCAAGGGAAGAATGTTAAAAGCTGCAATAACAATACAGACACCTAACATTGTCCAAAGTCCACCAATGAAAGCCTTTATGAGAGCTTTGAAATCGAATGTTTCAGTAGAGCTATCTTTAAACCTCTGATACATAATTCTTGTTGTCAGGTAAATGTATAGATACATTGCCATCACTGATAGCTCAACAGATGTGCTCTTAGATGGTTCCGTAAGCCATGACACTATTACATAACCAATATGAGAGGATACAAACCAGAGTGGAACCAGCATGAATACTACCAATGACCATAAATGTGCAGCTTCAGTCTGTTTTTCATTATTATATGTTCTTATATTGGAGTGATTTAAAATGAAGCACCTTGAGAGATGCTGAGGTTCACGGTGAAGCAAAATTATCAAAGCAATCATACTAAGTAAAACAACTACTTCAAATACTAAATTTGTTAAAATAAATACATCATTACCAGCTTTGCAATTGCCACAGCCTCCATACTCCATTTTCTCTACAAAGTTATACACAATTGCTAGAGAATCCATTACCAATATAAACACAGAGGTGTAGACCCCACACAGGAGTAGTGCTGCTATGTGGTGATGGCTGGAAGGCTTGAGTAAAATTTCTTCCAATTCTTTGAAGTAGATTTGGACATACATTATAATGAACGGAACAATGAAAAAAGGAAGCAGGAGAGTGACTACTAAATAAAATACAGAATTGAATCTGTAGAATTGCCGTTGAATGTTTTCTGTACACACAGCCTGTGCAGATGACTTGTCATCACGTACTATACTGTTATAATTATTGTGTTTAGAATACACTAATATCTATTAAAGAACAAAGATTAGTTAATTGAGATATTAAACAAACTTTCTAATCATAAATTGGCAAAGCTCTCTTTGAGTCTGGATACTTGTCAGGCATAAAATATTTAAAATGCTTTAATCCAATGGCTAAATACTCCTATGTAATAGTTATACGTTTGTCAGTTATAAATATAACTCCGCAGTTTGTATTAATATCTTAGTGTGTTAAGAAATTTAAAGATATTTAAATGAAGTTTAACCTTGTCATGTGGGATGACCCACCCCACCTCCTCCCCTCCCTACCCAGATAAACCTCCGTAACCATTAATGGAAGGAGGGGGATTGGTAATGCGCAGGAGCCTCCCTCCCAGCCAATACTTGGAACCAGGTCCTGCACCCCCTAGCTAGATCCTGCTAGCGCACCACTGCTAGATCCTGCTAGCACACCACCGCTAGACCCTGCTAGCTCACCCCTGCTAGATCCTGCTAGCTCACCATTAAACACCCCTACTAGCCCGTGATAGCACCCCCATGCTAGCACCAGTTAGCACCCCCGCGCTAGCCCCTGCTAGCCCTTATTGGCCTCCTCCCGGCTTACTCTATGGCCCATTCCGCTAAGCCAGGTGCCCTGATAAGCCTTTCCCCTGCTGCGGTCTTGCCCCTTCCATTATTAGTTTCCTGAGATTCTTGGGGAGTGTATGTTGGTACAACATCCTCTAACCCCCATGCATCCCCTTACCCGACACCATACTAGGACCTGGCTCTAATACACGACGCATGTAGCTGGGAGGAAAGTGCAATGACTCCTGCGCTATCACACTCCGAAGAGTGGAGGTAATGTTGTGAATGTGTACTAGCTACACAAAACATTAACACAGATCTTATCACCACTAAGGAACCACTACCGGCCACACTAATACTCCCTCCCCACTATTAAACCCTGCTGATGCCTATGGAGCACAGATTTCCCACTCTAACTCTTACTATGGCTTTAGCTCACCTCGTTGCTGGCAATCTTGCTCACGTGCCACTGTAACATGTCATCCCCGGCCGCGCCCTCCATCCTGTTCACAAGCCCGTACCTTCCGCTGCAGCGATACTTACCCGATTGCCATCAATGTAAAAATGACTAATTTTTGGTCATCTTACAAAAACAAGTATCAACTTGCAGACTAGCAACACTTACTATACATTACTACACATTACTACTGTACATACTGGCTACATTGTTTATACTTTACATTATACACATTACAAATGCATGTATATACCTAATACACATTCCCCACTGCATCTACATTGATACACAGAGTAACATGAGTGTACCTGATACTTCACTTCCCCTTTAAAGCATGTCATAGACAATCATGTTCTTGCTCAAGGAATGTCTTATATACATGTATTTTTTTACATTTAACACTTATCAAATTTTCAAATTTAACACTTATCAAATTTACATAAGCTTGGGCAACATTATAAACCTGACAGAAATATTATATTTTAAAACTGTAAAAACAATTATAAAAATTAGGTAGTAGCTTCACATAGTTAGCTATTATTTACCAACTGTGGAACAAGATTCATTATTTGGATACCTAGCTAATTATGATACTACATAGCTACTTATGCTGACTTAGAATACCCAAATTTAGGCTCTGATTATCATTTTTTTGGGAATCACAGGAGCAGTTACCACCAATGCCAGCCAACTCTCGACACTGACTTGGTAGAGTAAGTATCAACTCATTGACATTGTTAGCAGGGGTGCTGAATAAGAGTGAGGTGAACTTAAAAACATGAAATTTGGAATTTTCATAGCTATTTCATGGAACATGAAACATGGACTGTAGCTGAAATTTCATGATGTCAGAAATTTCAAACGTTAAATAATGAGACTTGTGTTTCCATCTGTTCACATGTATAGCTAAACTTTTTTCAACAGCTGTTATTTGAATAACAATTTTCTTTCTAAAATTAGCTATTTATTACTTAGTCATGTGTTTCCTTGTTTCATTATTATTTGTTTATGCATTTTTTTAATTTATTGTTTAATTTACACTAGCTACATGAAAAAGCCCAGTTTACAAAGATTTTCACAAATTTATATGCAGCATATACATCAAGTTTCCTTTCTTTTACCAACAAGTGTACAGGCACAATAGATCAAGTAACACCTGAGGTGTTACTTGATGAGTTTACTGAAGTGGTAAGTTTACAGATAGTTTAACACTAATACTTGGAATTTACAGATGTACATGCAGGATGTATACACTGTGCAAAAAAAATTTTTTTTTTAATTCCTATGTATATGTGACAGGCTCTGCAAAATCCAGGAATTTGCTTAAAAAATTGAAAATCCTGATACCTATTGAAAATTACTCAACTTGAACCATATAACATAGTGTACACAGGATTTTTACTAGGCATTCAAAATGTGAGTAAAATGGAGTTGGTTTCTGGTGTGCCATTTACTAAGAAGAATAGGCTTTTCTAAAGTACTGTAAGAATCACTTGAACAATAATAGTGAGTAATTAACCAAGGGTTCCATTATTTGCAGTAACCAACCTTTCGAGTAACCAGAAAACCCTGAAAACTTTGCTATTGTGGTAAGAATCGCTACAATAGTGAGTGTAATTAACCAAGTGTTCCATGATTTGTAGTAACCAACCTTTCGAGTAACCAGAAAACCCTGAAAACTTTGCTATTGTGGTAAGAATCACTACAATAGTGAGTGTAATTAACCAAGGGTTCCATTATTTGTAGTAACCAACCTTCCAAGTAACCAGAAAACCCTGAAAACTTTGATATTGTGGTAAGAATCGCTACAATAGTGAGTGTAATTAACCAAGTGTTCCATTATTTGTAGTAACCAACCTTTCGAGTAACCAGAAAACCTGAAAACTTTGCTATTGTTAACACAGGATTCCCACACATCCAACGCTTTATGTATTGCTAATTTCCGTATAAGAAATACAATGTTAATAATTTTTTTTTCTTTCAACAGTGCACTTGATGTGATACAAACTTTTTAAGCTTTAAATTTTGGCATAATGATAGAACAATTACTGTACTTAATAATAAGTGAAAACTTCAAAAATTCAGCAAATTTGACCACAGTCAGTATTTTTACTGTTTTACAGCTTTGACACTTTTGCCAAAATTCCTGGTTTTTGCAGAGCCTGTCACATTATATTTTTAACCCTCTCGTTCCCGAATTGTTTGGACGCGCGGGGAAAAATCTAATCTCCTACCGCGGAATAGTGCATTACCGTTTTATTTTTTTAACTCGATGCTGGCTGGGAAAACCCCATAGCAACCATATATCACTAAATAGACCAAGAGTTTGGGATTCCCCTCATTTTTTGATTGAGAAAATTGAATAATATTTAGGCCCTCTACTATTACTTTAAAAAAAAAAATTTTTTTTTCCCAAAAAATTCCACTTTTCCCATCAATAATAATAATAAAAAAATAGAAATAATATTGTTTGATGTACTTTATACCAATATTATATTAGTTCAACAATAAAATATGTTGTTTGTTGTGTGTGGTGCTGATTGTGATCATGTAGGAGACATCTATGAGTGTCCACAAGGAACATACGCCATTGGACGTCGAGCTCCACTACAAAACAATTTCATATACACAAAAACACCAACAACAAAGATATTTGTAATACAAACAACAAATTATTCATGATCCTATATAATTGCAACTTTATGATGTATTGTATGCGGTTTCATACAGGATTTTTGTTTGGGAGGGAGGGGGGTGGGGCTCCGAGTGTACTTCGCCAGGTCCAGCATCTTCTCCTTCATCAATGGAAGACTCTGCTCCTGTTGCCTTATCTGCTTCCTCTTCACAATCCCTCTTCACAATCCCTCTTCACAATCGGGTCGGTGACTGCATACACATCTGGTCCTAGTAGTACATTCTGGTAAAAAAAATTAAATTTTTTTGAAAATTTGAAATTGTTCAACAAACCACAACCCACTTTCAAATCTCAAAACTCAATGAAATATATATATATTATAGCTAAACAGCTTTCTCCATCTCAATATAGCTATAAATAAGTCCTTTCCACAACAGAAGCTTGCTAGTTTTCAAGAGAAAGACAAGAGAAAGACAAGCTTACATCGATCATCTTTTTGACTTCCATTGTCAGTGTCAGAGTTGACGGGGTCTGGTCCCCAACCCTGATACAGGGCCTCCTATAGCCCTAGATGTCGTCTCCCTCTTCTCCGCTTGATCCTGAGTCGCTAGAGTCAGTATCAAGCAAGTATAAAACTTCCACAGCACTGTAACTGGTAGACGCCATCTTTCCAAATTGACTTCAAAAAAAAATTTTTTTTTGCATAGTTACCTGGATCACACGACACGCTCACTTTTTTCCTGTGATGTAATAAGCATTACCTAAGCCTGTACGTAATGGGGAGGCCCCCAGTTGAACTGGCGATTTTATAAAAAAAAAAAGAAGACAGTAAGTCAAACCGCAAAGTCTTGGTCGGCAAAGAAGCGGTTGTTTCAATGTGTTATGGAAGGCTACTGGGCTCAAGCAATTTTTCGCTGCTTCTACAAAGCTCTGGAGATGACTGGATCCATAAATGAAGCTGCTGTGAAGAAGGTAACTTTTTTTAAAATTCGACGGAGAACCGATGTTTTTTTTTTTTGCCGAGGAAGAAATAAACGCAACTGCTGTGAGGTACTGTCGAAGCAGCCCTGGCTGAAAGCTATTTTAGATGCTCCTCCAACGCATTGGGCACCTGTGTATGCAATCTGAAGGTTCTAGCTATAAAGTAACTATTTTTAAAAATTCGGAGAAGCCAACCGGTCTTCACCCGCTTTTAAGCGGGATTGGGAACGAAAGGGTTAATGTGAAGTTTGTGTACGTGATGATAATAATAAACACTGTTTGTGAGTGTGTAAGGCTCACAAGCTAAAGACCACTCTGCTAGCAGAGATTGAGCACAGCAGCTAGCCTTTGTAGCTGTGCCCAACTTGATATTTTGTTTTCTTGTTTGTGTTGCTAGGCCTCTCAACTGCTCACTACCATAAAAAGGCAGGATAGGCAAAACTAGCGAAGCTATTGCCACAGATTACCAAAGATACAAACTTCCATGTAACCTTTCAATTGTCACCTTCATCAAGAAAAAACATGTGGCATGTGACTAAAGTGTGAATTGAGAATGATTCAGCATAATGAATGAGCATGCTCCAATGATACAGGAAGTGACTCAGCATGTATGCTAATAATATTAAGTATTAAATGAAATAGAAATAATAAAGGTGTGTTGTGTAAAACAATAAATAAATAAATAAATAATGTTAATGTTTGGTGTTTGGGTAAGGCCCAAACAAACACAATTTAAAATTATTATGACTAAATTTAAAAAAATATGCAGTTTTTAGCTTGGTAAAAGGTTAGGCCCCTTGAGACTGCAATACCAAGAAATACCAATGGAATCTAATGGATGCGTTTGTTCATTCTCCTTCATTCATTTACGCGTTCTCGTTCATTCATTCTCATTCATTCATTCTCATTCATTTATTCTCATCCATTCATTCTCATTCATTCATTCTCATTCATTTATTCATTCTCATTCGTTCATTCATTGTCATTGTCATTCATTCATTCATTCTCATTCATTCATTCATTCTCATTCATATTCATTCATTCTCATTCATTCATTCATTCTCATTCATTCTTTTACGCGTTCTCATTCATTCATTCATTCATTCTCATTCATTCATTCATTCTTATTCATTCATTCATTCTTATTCATTCATTCATTCTTTTTATTCATTCATTTATTTAATTGCTTTACAGCTTATGTATGACACAGTTAAATAAATTAAACAATCAGGTAGGCAATAAAAGTTATCAACTAAGTTGACTGGTAAAATAACAGTTAATTTTTTTAACGGGTGTTTTATTTTGTAATAGAACACTATGCCAATTATCAGAAATATTATTACAGAGGAACTTCTTCATGGAAAATTGATGTATGTTGTATATAAAGTATTTTTTAATTATTTTTCATATTAATATTAGCTACATTGATGTATTAGCGAAATGAATAGCAAAAGGAGCTTGTTGAAACAAAAAAGTTCACTAATAAAGAAAGATTCACAGAAATTAAAACAATAAATTGTCTTTGGGAACAAAAACAGAAAAATTGTTCTCACAGTTTCAGCAAATGGTAATATCTAGTGCAATTGCTCTCTTTGTTATTGTATTACTAATTTAATACCATCTATGGTTGCTACAGGCATCAAAAGTGATCCAACTAAGGAAGAACCATCTTCTAAAATATCACCAACCTCATCTAAATTATCACCAACAGGTACTTCGTGAGAATGGCATATGCCATATCATTTTATTATCGTACAATCCTGTCAAATAATGTTTCAGGGGCTAGCAGTGCTGAACACTTCAGTGGTAAGAGCAGAAAAAGATGTGCTTCAGAAAAAGCAAGCATTTATGCAGAAATTCTAATTATGTCACAAAAGAAAACAAAAGAAGCAGAAGAAGAATCAAACTCAAAGATTCTAAATATTTCAGTATCAGATAGAATAGCCATTAATTCTTTTTTTTTGTTGTTGACATATCATAATTTATTTGTTCCTGTAGGACCTGTCCCGGTGAGAATCAGTTTAATAACACTCCCGAAGTCAGTAGCTCCCGCTGCCACCAGAGTTCAGTAGCTCCCTCCAGCAAGTTGGTTAGCCTTCCCCAGAAGTCAAGTAAATAATAGTTTAAAACTAATACTTTAACTCAGACGCACGACGTACAGGAAAATGAGGTCTAACACTGAACTATTACACAACTCGCAGGGCCCAGCCTATATAGTTGCCGGGATCCCCGCCCATATAATTACCTAGCTAGCTATGTGTGTGCATCCGATTGGACAGAATTTCCCGCTCAAACGCACACACGCAACACACATACAAACAACAGTCAGTTGTCATGCACAATTAGGTCTTTGCTTCCTGTCTTGCTTGATGACCTCGTCTCATCCGTCTTCTTGGCGGCAACAAGAGGGGAGGGGCCGCCTGGCTCCACACCCCCTTGGTTAAGAATGGCGACTCCATTCCCATTCCCGGAGTCAGCGACTTCGACCCGCGCCGTTGCCGATCCTCCATTCTTCAAATCTGGTTGCGTCTCATTGCTGGTCTGATCTGCGTCGATCTCGTTCTTCCGGTCCGGTCCTTGTCCTTCCTGCTCCCACATCCTGGAGAAACCATCAGCGTTCTCAAGCTGTTCACCAGGCAGATACTCAATTAGGAGAACCTCCTCAGCCTTGGGTTGAGGGCCGAGCTCGACTTCCCGTCTGTCAGGGCCAGATTGGGGTCTGTGATCCATCTTAACAGTGACCAGACATCAGTGATTCACCGCCTCCACAATCGCCAACGCGTCCTTCTCAGATACGGAGTACCTCATTTCAGGACCCCGCAGTATTCTGGAGAAGAAGGCAACTCTCCCTCCTCGTCTCTCTTAACGTGTAGACAACCTCCCACAGCGTTGGCACTGGCGTCAGTGTACAGCACATACTCATCTCCTGAATTGGGCACACACAAAACTACGCCACGACAAACAGGTAAAGGCAGACTCACCCTCCTTGATCCACACCAGCGTGTCAGGAGCCCCCTTAGTAGTCATTGGTGTCAGTAGTGCTGCTGCTGCAGCAAAGTCTTTCACGAACTTCCTATAAAATCCCACTGTTCCGAGGAATCTCTTGAGTTGGCGTTTGGTAGATGGTAAAGGCCACTCAGCGAGTACAGTGACCCTGTCGTTTGGTACACTTAACCTCCCACCTCCAATTAGGTGACCTAAATACCTTAGTCTGCTCTTCCCGAAACTACACTTCTTTAGCTTTACTGTTAGACCAGCTTTACTTAGGCATGCTAGTACCCTCCTAAGAGCTACTAGGTGTTCATCCCAAGTCTTAGTATAAATAAGGACATCGTCTATGTAACACCCACTCACATCATTCACACTTGCTAAAACACCATCTACTGCTTGCTGGAAAATAGCAGGCGCATTCTTTAATCCAAATGGCATGCGATTAAACTTGTATGTACCCCACGGGCTGCCAAAAGTGGTAATGTCCCTATCCTCTTCAGCTACTTCTAGTTGGTGGAACCCTGCAGTCAGATCTAGGGTTGACAATGCACCACACCCACCCGCCTTGTCTAGTAACTCGTCTAGGGTTGGCATGTAGTGTCTCATTAGGAGCGTTCTGTCGTTTACAGCTCTGTAGTCAACACACACCCGCACAGTACCGTCGAGTTTCTTCACTGGCACAATTGGGCTGCACCAGGAAGTGTTGTCAACTTTCACTATATTACCCCGTCATCCACCATCTTGTCTAATGCTGCTTTTACCCCATCCCGCATGGTAAAGAGTATCCTTCTGACCGGTAAATTCACTGGTTGGGCAGCACTGTTTAAGGTGATATGGCATTGGTTGGTCTGTGAATCTGTGACATAAACAAAAGACACAAAACAGCAGAATTGTTTCACGATGCACAAATTGTGCATAAGAAAGATAACAAATATAGTGTATCTTCCCAGAAAAGGCCAAGTACATGCTATATAGTATGTAAAATAATGGATAGCTGTAACTGCAAATTGAAATGCCAATTTTGTTTGGTATGTTTTCACCACACTTGCTCCTGTTTGGATGCTTGCACTAATAATACTGTATGCAAAAACATATTCATTTAGTACATATGTATACCAATAAAGATGTCAACCATATGCTCAGATCAGAGGTTATGATGAAGGTTGTGATCTAGGCTATTGAGATGAAGTTGAGTCAATTAGTTGTACTCTTCCTACATGTCACAGCACCAGCTAAGATCACTCATATTAGCTAGTCTGGCAAGGGTGATTTCTTGTTGTGGTAGTATGACACACCAGTACTGTTAACTCTCAGTTCTCCTCTCCCAAACCCAACAATACTTGTTGAGCAAAGTTAAATTTCATATGAAGCCAGAGTCTGCACGAATAAGATATAGCTGGCCAATATAGCTAGCTATATGAAACTACATCTGACAAGGTGTGATACATAAAACAGTTGTGATAATAGTGCATGTGACAATGATGGATACACACAAACAAGAACAATAATAGTGATGTGACAATAGTGGATACATAATAAAAGTAGCTAACATAACAATCAATTGATACTGACCTTATCATGACATAGTTATATTTTTACTTGTAGTCTATTCATTATGATATCCATCTAGCACAGTTTGATGGAGCGTGCTCGGAATGACAGTTAACTAGGCAGGAAGGCCAGGAAAATCGCACTGTAACCTCCCTTGAATCCCAGACAAACAGTCACCCACTAATAAGCAAAGCCGGTATTACTTAATCAGCACTATAATTTCAGCAGCAAGAAAAAGTACAAGCTGACAAAATGAGATAGCAAGCAACTGGAGGCTCTACCCTGACTCTTTTATAGAGAGGCCAGGGCAGAGGCCCTAAAATGACAAAGAGTCTTTGTGAGTGGAGAGAGTATGAGTGTGTGTGAGGCAGTAATAATTAGTATGAATTAGTGTTAATAAGGTACAAGTAGGAGTAAGGCAAGGGGTGAAACCAGAAAGGTGAGGCATGAATAAGACAGGTTAATTAAGGAAAAGGGGGGGAATGCAGTTCCAAATGTTCACTCTTCCTGTCCAGGATGCGCCTGGACACAGTTGCCTTTTACACGCATTGATAGTCAAAAAATTGATCAGGCAAAGTGATTTAGGATAAGGTTTTTTTAATTTCACAAATGAGAGGATTTTTCTTTCACTCTATGTTAAAAAACAACAACAACAACATAAAGTCCACAGCTAATTGGTTTGATCTATCCTAGCCCTGGCCAAAGGCCTAGCCTTTACAGATAAAAAGACTCGTCTGTACATTCTGCAGCCCGTTATTGGCGAGCGAGCGTAGCGAGCGAGACACTTACAGGGGTAACACAATCGAAAATCGGGGATGTTTATTTATTTATTTATTGGCGAGCGAGCGTAGCGAGCGAGACAGTATTAGGGGTGGATAATGCAAAATCGGGTATATGTTATTGGCGAGCGAGCGTAGCGAGCGAGACAGTATTAGGGGTGGATAATGCAAAATCGGGTATATGTTATATATATGTATGTATGTATGGATGGTACGTATCCTCTTTAAACGCGCGCGCGGGGAACGTTTTTCTCCTAAAAACACGGCTATTTAGGCTTGACTCCAGTTTATTCTGAAACTACAGCATTAAGCAAACCTTACTTTATACTTAAGCTCCAAAGTATGAGAAAATTCCTGCTAAAACGCTTGTTTTCAAGACACAAAAAGTTGATTCGACAGGTTACTATGGCATTGAAGAACCCTTTTCCAGACTTAATTTCAAAACTTCGCCGTTTTATGGGGGGATACGGAGTGCCGGTTGTTGGTTGTCAAGAGCCGTTGGTAGTCAGAATGCCGTAGTATTAATGCTATGGAAGCTACTACTTCTCGAGGGAAGCTGAGATAAGTACGCAATTCCATATTTGTTAGCTAAATATGCAAAATTAACTCTGGCCTTTCTTTTTGTAGCTAAGAGCTTGTCAACAGTGACTGGTAAATTCAAATAGTCAGATTGGCTCAAATTTGGTACTACAAAAGTTACCACTGCTCAAGAAAATGAGGTAAGAAAGTAATTTGTATTTGTGTGCTAAAATTGATTGTCTTTTGTTTTTGTAGGTGAGAGCTTGTTGTCAAAATTCAAGGTAATTCAGATGGTCAAATAACTTCAATTTGATACTACAGAAGTTATCAATACTCAAGAATGATGTAAGTAGTAATTCCAATTTGTTGGCTAAAATTACAAATATAACACTGGTTTATTTTTTATCGTAGCTGAGAGCTTGTTCAAGAGTTACTATGGTGATTGAGATTATCAGAATGGTTGATGTTTGATACTACAAAAATTCCATTAATAGGTAAGAGCGTGATTGTTTTGTTTGCTGAAATCAATGTCATAACTGCTATTATAGTGTTTGCATATTAAGCTACAAACAAGTAACATTTTATGTTACCTAACTATCAGGCTTCGCTCGCCATTGTGCTCAAAGCACACCACTAGTATATATGTATGTATGTATGGATGGTACGTATACTCTTTAAACGCGCGCGCGTGGAACTTTTCTCCTAAAAGCACGACTATTTAGGCTTGACTCCAGTTTATTCTGAAACTACAGCATTAAGCAAACCTTACTTTATACTTAAGCTCCAAAGTATGAGAAAATTCCTGCTAAAACGCTTGTTTTCAGGACACAAAAAGTTGATTCGACAGGTTACTATGGCATTGAAGACCCTTTTCCAGACTTCATTAAAAAAATTCGCCGTTTTATACGGAGTGCCGGTTGTTGGTTGTCAAGAGCCGTTGGTAGTCAGAATGCCGTAGTATTAATGCTATGGAAGCTACTACTTCTTGAGGGAAGGTGAGATAAGTACGCAATTCCATATTTGTTAGCTAAATATGCAAAATTAACGCTGGCCTTTCTTTTTTGTAGCTAAGAGCTAGTCAACAGTGACTGGTAAATTCAAATAGTCAGATTGGCTCAAATTTGGTACTACAAAAATTACTACTGCTCAAGAAAATGAGGTAAGAAAGTAATTTTGTATTTGTGTGCTAAAATTGATTGTCTTTTGTTTTTGTAGGTGAGAGCTTGTTGTCAAGAATTCAAGGTAATTCAGATGGTCAAAGTAACATCAATTTGATACTACAGAAGTTATCAATACTCAAGAATGATGTAAGTAGTAATTCCATATTTGTTGGCTAAAATTACAAATAATAACACTGGTTTATTTTTTATCGTAGCTGAGAGCTTGTTCAAGAGTTAGTGGTGATTGAGATTATCAGAATGGTTGATGTTTGATACTACAAACGTTACCATTAATAAGGTAAGAGAGTGATTTTGTATTTGTTTGCTGAAATCAAATGTCATAACTGCTATTATAGTTTTTGCATGAAATAAGCTAAAACATAGTAACATTTTATGTTACCTAACTATCAGGCTCGCTCGCCATTTGTGCTCAAGCACACCACTAGTTTATATATATGTTTGGACGTATGTATGTCATTTTGTACTTTGACCCTCCGTATTTTTGTGTTCGCTGGGCGTTCGACCCCGTCCCAAACATCACTAAACAGAATCCTCTGGTTTAGCGACCATTACCCGTATCACCTTAGAAATTGAATTGTTTACGGCTTTGAATTGTATTGCGGGTGCAGTTAAAACTCAAAATCTTATGGGAGCTCCATTTCTATTCGAGTTAGTGGCGGTGGTAAGTTAATGCGCTATTTGTCATAGTTATAAGCCCTACTCAACAGCATTTACTTGACAATTCATTGTCCACTAGACCATAGATATACGTATATCTATGACTAGACGAATCACGAAGGTAAGTCTTGCGTAGGTATGTTCAGTTGTGTGAAAGTATTGTGCGTTACAACTACTATTAAGAATATCACAGAAAATTTTAGATAACGTGACTTGATTTTGTTGCTTCTTTTTCAATTCAAACAGTTGAGGGGAGTGGTTACTATGACATTGAATCCCCTTTACCGTATATGCGTAATTTAACAACTCGACTTTATTATAACAATAGTGTAGTTTAAGGCTCGCTCGCCATTTGTGCTCAAGCACATTACTAGTTTTAACGGTTATTTCCCAGAGCGGTAAGACGGGACTTTCCCTAACTGCAAGCGGCTGTACGGATTCTCATCGTTCTACATACTAGCAACAGTAAGCGAAGTCGAAATCGGTCAGAATTGTCACAAATCAACACACACAGATAGGTATATATCTTACAATTCCAACCATGCCCCACATGTGAAGAAAGGTATTGTAAAATGTTTAGTTAGAAGAGAATCTATCTAGTGAATCCTCCTTAAAGAATGAGATAGACCATGTTAGAAGTGTTTGTCAAAGAATGGTTATCCTAGAAGTATTGAGCTGTTTTATTATCATTTATATACCTTTTCTTTTCTTTTAGCTAACTAGGCTGCTCTCTTGTAGAGTTTGTCCTTCATCCACCCATTATGTCACATTTCATCTCTTTTAATTCTCTTTGTTATAATAGTGGTTGTAAAGTTATAATAATAATAATATATGTTATACCAATTTGATTTTTTATACCAAACAATTCATTTTTAATGCCAACATGTTTCAGCAGACTGCTTCTGCCATCATCAGGGCTGATTTATAAAAAAAAATCAAAAAACAAAAATGCTATAATTAGCCTAAGGGTGATGCTTGACAAAATGCAATATATTGCCTAAGGTTGATTCTTGTTTATTTATGTGAGTGGCCTCCAGCTGCTCTTAATACTAAAGGGGAAAGCTCCATTCCAGAGTCCCTATTCATGGTTAAGTTGTTGGGTGACATATTTATGTAGATGGCTTCTTTTGCTTTTCTCTCAACCATGCCTTGCGAAAAATCCAAAAGTTTTACTTGATTCCAATGAATCACATGACTCCCTTCTTGCCAACCATGTTCTGCCAGTGGTGATTTGGTGAAATATCCATGTTCACAGGCTGATTTGTGTTCTTTAATTCTAATGCCTAGTGCTCTTCCTGATTCACCTATATAGAAATCTCCACATTCACACATGATTTTGTACACAGCTCCTACTTTGTTCTCATTTGAAGAAGGATCTTTTACTTTTGTGAGAAGATTTGACGAAGTGGTTTTGGTTTTGAAAGAAGTCCTTATTCCATAATCCCAGAGTATCTTTCTTATTCTCTCACTCATTGCATATGGAATAATTGCTGTTGCTACTGGATCTTCATTGAGGGTAGTTGTGTCAACCTGCTTCTTTTTCTTCTTTAGCTCATTTTTCACTTTATCCAAAGTGTGAGAACGGAGTGATACATTAATAAAGTGACTGTGACATCTAGAGCAAGAACATAAACAACAAAATGTGCAGGAATTGTCTGAATCAAAGTGTGCAATAAATAGATCCCAAAATATTTGCTTGAGAGAACGTTTAATAGAAGTGAAGGACAATAGGTGAGAATGTGTTCCATAGTAGAGATATACGATTAAAATATTGATGTCGTGTAGTGGACGTGCGTTAAAACTTAATTTCTAATTTACGATTAGATGAAGATCTTGTGGACCCAGAATGAAAAGTGACGTGATTAAATACATTAAATGAATCAGACGGATTCTTAAGACATTTAACAAAAATAATAGGTCTAGTAATTGGTAGTACATTAGTGGTAAAATATTGAGATGAATAAGTCTTAATTTGTAAGAAATATTATAATTATTTAAAATGTATTTAGTTGCACGCCGTTGAACTCTTTCCGATAAGATAATGTCTTGTATTTTGTTGGGAAACCATAGCTGGGAACAGTAGGTCAGCTGAGATCTTACAAGTGATAGGTAGAGGGACTTCTTAATGTTAATGGGTGATGTGCAAGGAATTGTTCGCCTAATTAAATACAGAGACCGATAAGCTTTGCTGCATATTTCTTTGATGTGGACAGACCAAGATAAACTATCAGAGATTAAAATACCTAAATCTTTCTGTTGAGTCACTGTTTTAATTGTATCATTACCGATGGTGTAATTGTTGTTAGTAGATGATGATAGGGAGACGTTCATGTATGCACATTTAGAAGTATTTAAAGAAAGCTTCCAAGATTGACACCATGACAATAAGTTGTCAAGATCCTTTTGAAGAGCTAAATTCTCACTTGCAGAGTTTAGAGAGGCAATAAGTTTGGCATCATCAGCAAATAAAAACACAGACGAAAAAGAGCAGAGAGACGGTATGTCGTTAACATAAATAAGAAAAAGCAGAGGTCCAAGTACACTACCTTGAGGTACACCAGATTTGACAGGAAGTAAGTCAGATTTACACCCTTCAACCTCAACAAAATGCTTTCTATTTTGTAAGTAATCTTTGAAAAATAACCAAAGAGGACCAGTAATGCCAGTTAGCCAAAGTTAATACAGAAGTTCATTGTGGGGGACTGAATCAAAGGCTTTGGCAAAATCAAGAAACACAATTTCTGTGTGTCGCTTTGACTCCACAGAACTGAAAACTGAAGTATATGATAAAAGAAGTTGTTGAAGAGTTGTTCTGATAAAACCAAATTGTGTCTTTGAAATTTTTGGATATATAAAATCTATTATCTTACAGTAGACTATTAATTCTAGTACTTTATGAAGAATACTTAGGAGAGAAATAGGCCTGTAGTTGCTAACTTCAGATACACTTCCTTTCTTGTGGAGAGGAAATAATTTGTGTACCTTCCAGTCAGCTGGAATGGAATGAGATTCCATAATGACAGTAAAGAGAAGAGAAACTGTATGTGCAAGTGAAGATGCGCAGAATTTGTAAATATATGGGCTAATGTTGTCATGTCCAGGAGATTTTTTTGGGTCTAGAGAGTTCAATACATCAAAAATTTCACTAGAAGAAAACATATATGTTTCTTCTTCTTTGCCTTTACTTCTCTTCCTTCTTTTCATCTTCTCTCTTCTTCCTTGTCTCGCTCCCCACACTGAGTTTCTACTGTGTATACAAATCTTACGATACTATTGAGGATACATATTTTTTTTAATCTTTTTGGGTTACTTGCTGATGGGGGTGTGTGTGTGCATTTGATAATTACTGGTATGAGCTATCACTGTCCATGAAGTGCATTGTATTGTTATCCATAAAAACGTCAGTTCACATGTTAAACGTCACATCTAGTCAATCTGTATTAGACCGATAGCAGCAGCTTTCAAGGCTTACGAGTAAATTAGATGAGCTTTTTTCATAAGAGTGAATATTACTGAACAAATACTATATAATCCTTGCATAAAAGAAGAATAAGTTCTCACACCCTCTCATTCTTTTACCTTATACAATAGCTTTTGATGCTTAAAATATGTTAACAGTTTGCTTAAATTACATTGTAGAAGCTATAGCGAATGCACACAACATTTCTAATACATTCTATTGATAACCAAAATATCACTTGTAACAATAGTCATACCAAAATATGGTGTGATGTGCACACCTCAACATTTTAGTGTGAAGTACATGCCAAATTCAGTGTGAATTCACACCATAAACAGTATGAACTCATACGTACTGCTGAATTATTTTAAGTTTGGTTGATTCTAATATTATATTTACATATCAACATTATTTATCAAAAAGAGATTGATGTATGTTCTGTGCTGGAATTCCCTATCTCATTAATCAAGGACCAAAATCTTTGTAAACTCTCTTACCTAGCAGTGTGCAACACATTTATAAGGTAGATTACAATGATAATAGCATTGGTATTTGCCTGCACATGAATATAATTAATGTTTGGTAAAGGGTCTATTTGAATTTCACGCTAAAGTGTGCATTGAAATTGTGAAGGACACACTATGCATGGATGGTGGGCATTTACACCGCCAGTTTGGTGTGAATTAGGTGGGTTTTCATGCTATAATTTTTACAGTATAACCCAAACAGATGTAGTCACTCAGAATTGCCACACTAGAAAAGTGCATAAAAACTGTTCTTATAATCACAAAATGCATTGAGTTAGAAATAACACTTTCCCAACAGTTCTGGAGTGTACTGAAGAAATATTTTTACCACCATAGGTGAGCTTTCCAGCGGTGTGAACCTGAGGTGTAGCTGCTTCACAGTTCAGAAGTTATTCACATTTTTTATGAGACCATCTCAACTTGGACAAGTAACTTTATAGGTAATATGGAAGTGATTGATACATTACATTCGCTTTATATTTAACAAGATTGTATGCTTTCTCTATAGTAAACATTGCTAACTAATAGTAACTGCACAAAGAAAAGTGCTTGGATAACAAAACTCATTTGTAGTCTTGCAAGCCGGATCCTCTGTTGCTCCCTCTGTTGGTAATGATAATGAACCACGAGATTAGTGCTTGTGAAACTCAGTCACATTGGGTTAGCTTGTGTAAAGTATTATTCACTGTGTCTTTCATAAGAAAGCAAGTTAAAAAGCATAAACCTAGCAATTGATTTCCAAGGTGAGATAATGGGCTTTGTTTCTGTCATTTATATTATTTTGTTGTACTACATTTCTCAACTTAGCTCTAAAATCAAAATTCGATTTTATCATCAATGACTACTATATTAACTGAGGTTAAAAATGGATTTATTAGCACTCCTTTAAGGACCCTGAAAATACTATTGCTTAGATAGAGTACTATTACAAATTTTTTGTAAGTGTACATGCCTAGATGAAAGGTAATTAATCTAATTCATTGATTGTGAGTAGCTTCAATAGTCACATGATACCTCAGGTCATCCAATAATTGCCTTCATCGCTATTGTAAAGGTATTTCAAAGCATCACAATGCACAGACTAGTTCCAAAATGCTTGCAAATATTTTTACTGGTTTGATATGCCTGACAAGCCTTTCTTTGGCTTGCAATTACAGTACCTGTGATCTGCTATCTCAGTTAGAATGTGCTCTTTATACTACTGATTCCAATGAGCGAAATTTAAACAGAGCCTTCTTTCCACCGAGAAAAGCAACTTCACGTTACATAACTGTAAAGTACAGGTTCAGAGAGGATGATGACTCTACTTCAGATGATAGCTCTAATTGTACAGTATCTTACATATGGGCAATTGGTGGCTTCCTCTTGATCCAGCCTCCAACTATATTTCAAATGACATCTCTTCTCTTCAGCTATCCTGCAAATGACATCGAAAATATGAATCTAACATTTCCTGTGGAGTGTCGCAAAGTGATAAATGACACTGGTGATGAATGCTCCTGTAACCACAAAGAGAATCAAAATTTAGATATACTCTCACAACAGGTAAGAATATTACTTTAGTAAATCAAAGCTTGATTAATTTTGACTGGACAATCTCATATAAAAGGTCATAATTTGCGGCATAGAAACAGCTACACTCTATTAAACTTATCCCTGAAATCATAATACCCCTAAAATGAATGTATTATTAAATTATATGCCCTGTTTATATATATAAAATAATTATAATATATATAATGTGTAGATTATGCAGTACTCCAAGTTCAATAATCCAGATTCTGTTGTTCGAGATGTGACCTCTACAGCACAAGCAATATGTGTGGAATCCTTGGAAGATAGATATTACGAACACACAAATGTTAGCTTGTATTTGGGTGCAGCTATAGCCTTGCCTGTCGCTACTTCGGTAGTAAGTACACTAGTTGCATGGAAACATTATGAAGTCATCATTTTGTACGTAGAGAATAAAAGGAAAAAGCCCAATGCAGTGGGAATGGCCATGGCGGGAATTTATATTACTCTGTATATGTTATGTATGGATATCTCAGCTGTCTACTATTTTATATCCAGACGCCATGAATACGGAAGTTACGAAACTATACGCAACTCATTTAATCTGCAGTTGACGTGGTGCACTCTTGCAGTTGAGATTATAGCATCTTTTTTAATATTACTTATTTTTTGGCTCATCACTAACAAACGGTATGTAAAGGAAATCGGTGAAGGTATAAGCATCATTACTTTTAGCAAAAAAATGGTATACATCTTTAATATTTTTCTAGCATCTGTTATTTTAGAAGTAATACTTTTTGCTGTCCCTTCAATTGCTGAAAAACCATATTTATTGTTTATCTGTGGATCAATTATTTCATTTATTGCATTTGTTTCAATCTTGTATATTTTTGATATCTCAAAGCGACACAATGATTTTGTGGTATATTTTATTGTAATTTCAATTACATATTTGTCTGCTCATGTAGACTACATTTTCACAGCTTGGCTTACAGAGCCTTCCAAGACTACATCTGTGGCAATTCTGGCCATTGCTGTGGTATTTTACATGTTCATAATGAGCCGGTCAATATACAATTTTATAAAGTATGAAGACGAGAGAGCATCATTACTTTTAACTTTCTTTTTGGGTTTTGGAGGTGTTGGTCTAGGAGCAGTACAGATAGCTGCATTTTACATCATTCCAATTCCAGCTATTCATTTAGCTGACTACCTCGACAATGTTTTCCAAATCAGCTTGGTAATTCTTGCTGCTCTCATTTCGTACAAAATTCTCTCCACTGAAGATTCAGATGCAAGCAAGTTTTTCAAACAATTTAATAAAGCTAAAAAGGATACAATGCCTAGCAAAAAATTATTGCCTTACAAGTCTTTAAAACTTGATGCAAAAATAACAGCAGAATATTGCAGGAGAGAATGGAGCACAAAGAAAGAGCATAATCAACTATATTTGTTCACTGAACTTTACAAGTACAATCTTCTTGTACCACTCCCTGGACGTGACGATAAGAAATATGTAACAGTTCCAGTTTCTGATGTTTCTCTTACATGTGGACCTTTACCATTAGAATGTGAAGAAGTTCATTATCCACTAACAGACACAAAGTTGTCTTTTAAGGTTCTCAGTTCTAATAAGAGTGTATCTGTCAGTCTAAAAGAAGCTACCTTAGGAAAGTCTCTAACTAATTGTGAGCTCCGATTTATTCGCCAAAATAACAGAGGATTCTATTTGGGAACTTTCTTCAGAAGTATGATACAATGTGACGGCAAAGATATAATTACAGAGCCAACAGCTATTACCATTACCATACCTTGCTTTATCACCAAAAATGTCTTGATTAATTCAACTCAAGGTACGTATTGCAGATTTGATAACTCATTTAACATTGCTGTGGTAATCCCTTCTCAAAGAAAATATATTAGAAATGATTGTTATAAAGTGCAAAGCCCTACAATTATTCCAGGTGATAGTGCTTCTGTAAAAATAGTAGTGAGAAACTCTCCTATTATAGGTTACAATATTAGCATAGGCGATGATAAAATTCTAAATTATCATTTTTGTCGCATGGATGTACCTATGGAGTTAGAGCGATATTGTATTTCTGTATATTACTCATTTTTAATGAATCAAAGTGATATGGATTTACAAACTACACGTATTAATGGTCATAGTCACCTCCTAGTGCGTAGTGCCAATAGAGAAATACTATCGATCCCTGCTTCACATATACAGAATGAATGTGCTTCAGTATTGTTAATAAGAGCTAATTCGAACTTGAGATCCACCATTACGAAATTTACATTGCATTATAGCCAAATATATCAAGTGTTTAGGTTCTGTTCAGATGTTCCAGACCAAAATAATGATATTGATATTGGGAACAATGTAACAACATTACAACTCCAAAATTTTAAACTGGTATTCATTCAAAAAAGGAGTAGTAAAACTAAGTTAAGAGTAACCAATAATCAAGGCGGACAAGAACCTAACATTTTGGAAGTTGTTTTCTGTATAGATGACGGTGAATGTAAGCTTAATGTGCCTGTTCCTACTAATTCAGATATTCATTCTTTAGAATTAAAAGGACAAGATCTTGCCAACAAGGTTTCTTCCTTCTTGTATTTTCCCAGGGAAAATCCTCAGGAAACTCCTGATGAGTTAGAAGATGCAGGATTAACATGTGGTGAAGCTGTGCACAAGTTCAGATTAGCATGATAACATACTTCTAGCTATTATTTTTGTATTTTTTTTTCAACTGTAGAAACTGTGTGTCTATAATGTTGACTATATATTAATTATACTATGTAATGAGTGCTATTATTAGGTAAAATTATGATTATATTGTGTGATTTTTTCCATTGAAATAAAAGTAGGATTCCTGTTGATGGTAATGTAGCTAAAAGACTTTTTGTCAAATCTTGTTGACAAAGGTGATATTATAGCAGAATATTATTTAAAATTGCATGTGAAAATAGATGAATATTATTGGATTTGGTATTCATGCTTCTGGCTCTATATAGTGTATTTATATAACAATATTGCCAATATTTTTTACTCTCACAGCAATTGAGTAGGAAGAGTGATCCAGCTACCTGAAAAAGGCTTCAGGGGCGTAGGCAGGGGGGAGGGGGGTTCAGGGAGTTAAATGCACCCCTCCCCCCTTCAAGGCAATGATATTCATACAGTCTGATACACATTCAGCATCCATAGGTGCTAATGTTTTTAGAATTGCAGCAGGGACAATAACATAAACCCCAAAGTATTGACTACAAATTCCATTAAAAAATAAGTTTTACTAAAGTTCAAATGGGTCGGCCTTTTGGAGTCGTCCAGATTAGTGTGGACAAAATCAAGATTCCTACAACCTGTGAAAATGGGGACAAGCAATAGAATTTTTTAAAGTTAATGGGGACAGGGGAACAATGAATTATCCCAGCATAATAAGAATTGTTGGCACCTATGTAGCTCTCTTCAGATTGAGATAATTTGTTATATCTAATAAAGCTTCAAGCAGTATTAATGTGTGAGTAAAGCATGTCATGATTTTGGTGCACTATTAGCCTCAATTCTCAAGACTTTCCCAATGCTGATACTTTTTTTGAAGAATTTCATCACTGCAAAGTCAGATGTTTGGAATTTCTCCAAACCAATGTCCATATAGATGCTTAGTAAGCACTAAATTTATATGCTCTATTGAGTGCACTCCATAAATAACTTTTTTTTTTATATTGCCCTTTAATTCTTGTTCTTGCAAAATGTTCAGCTTGAATAGTTATCATCAGTCTACCCAATATGCAGAATAGTACTGCTAAGGCTATATTTGACATTTCTTATTAAGTTACTGATATTGACATGTTGGTAATAACTTATATTCAGAGAAGTATTTTCGCAGAAGTCAATGTGTAAGTTGCTGTTTCAGTATCTTGGCAATTTTCATTGTAATAGGTGTGACTAAATGTGGTCAAGTTTTGTAACTCCTTTTTGAACCTGCTGTCTATGCCCCTGGATTTTGGAGCAAACAGCAATGAACTTTGACCTTTGGATTAATAATGTAGCAATTTGCCTAATTCATATGTATTATACATAATATTTGATAGATATATAATATATGTAGTTATTTATTTATTCCAAGCTAGATGTTCTGCAGCCTCGATCCACGGGTAGGAGCAGAACGGGAGTAGAGCAGCGCAGGCATCTCAGCTCTGGCCACCTTCCTCCAAAGTCGCTGCCACCGGAAATCCCACAAACTCTAAAGTCTTCTTGAACTTATTGAACATGTGGGAAATCTGAACTGAGAGGGGAGTGATTGACAATGATATAGTCTGTTCACAATCCATTCACGTATGCGTGAGGTAAAGGGTTTACATGTAATGAATTAAGCAAGATGTACACAACTGAGAACATATAGCTCAGTGTATGGATATTTAGGATTAGAAAGAAAGAAATAAGAGTGTGAATTACATAGCAGTGAGGTAAAGTGTATGCATCACAATATTTATGTGGTATGGATCGAAGAGTCCATAACACTAGATAGCTAGATAGCTTCACAATGGTGGCCATGAAATAAATAACCACCACGCTACACTCTGATTACCTAATAGTTATATCAACCCCTAGCTGCTTCTTCCTAGTGAAGCCTACCTTATTTATCTCTCCCTTCCCCCCCCCCCCCCCCTCCTCCTTGTATAGCTACTTAACCCAGTTGCATGCATTTGCACAGGGACTCCTGAAATTATTGCTAAACAGCTACCTTTGACATCTGGATGGTTATCAGTGATAATTCCTCAATACCCTGTAATTTTTTATTAGCTGTTATTTTTTATTCTCGATTTTCCTTTCCAACCTTTCCAAATATAGTAAATCTTAACAGAACTGTAGACTTTAAGAATGTACCAGTAGCACCTGGGTTGGTGTATGTGGTCATGATCCTTACACTTTTTGTAGGATTCAGAAAAACAAAAACCAAGACAGAGTAGAGTATAGTAGCTAATGTAGTAAGGTTCACAAATAATGGGAAAAAGATTCTTGTGATAGTCCTGCGTAAAAAAAGAGAAATAATGATTAATTTTTCTAATTTTTATAGGCACTTTCACATTTATTAAATGACATGCAGAACTGTATGGTTTCTTAAATCTTTATGACAAAGTTATAAAGTCGTACATAAGAAATAATAAATTATTAAGAATGAGGAGTCAATAAGATCTTAAAAGGCTGTAGCTACTACAATAGAACCTCAGTCACCCCTGGCGCCTCTCACCAAATTTTTCTTTTAACTGTTTACATAATCGCTATCCTCCTTTACTGTGATAAGACTGTGGTGGGTCGCGGTGCCACGTACTGGGTGAGACAAAAACAACTGTGTGTGTTAAAAATCTATTTTTTTCTGATTATTAGTCGGTTGCTACCTTGGTTGCTAGGAAGTCTGGTGAGAGGAAAAAAATTTGTGGGCGGTGCCACGTACTGGGACAAAAACAACTGTGTGTGTTTAAAATCTATTTTTTTCTAGGAAGGGAAAAAAATTTGTGGGCGGGTCGAGGTGCCACGTACTGGGTGAGACAAAAACAACTGTGGGTGAAATAACCAGTGCTATAGCTCCTCCGCGGTGTCTCTCACCAAATTTTTCTTTTAACTGTTTACATATAATCGCTATCCTCCTTTCCTGTGATAAGACTGTGATGCACGTGATAAGCTACTAGGTGTGTTAAAAATCTATTTTTTTCTGATTATTAGTCGGTTGCTACCTTGGTTGCTAGGAAGTCTGGTGAGAGGGAAAAAAATTATGGGCGGGTCGCGGTGCCACGTACTGGGTGAGACAAAAACAACTGTGTGTGTTAAAAATCTATTTTTTTCTGATTATTAGTCGGTTACCTTGGTTGCTAGGAAGTCTGGTGAGAGGGAAAAAAATTATGGGCGGGTCGCGGTGCCACGTACTGGGTGAGACAAAAACAACTGTGTGTGTTAAAAATCTATTTTTTTCTGATTATTAGTGGGTTGCTACCTTGGTTGCTAGGAAGTCTGGTGAGAGGAAAAAAAAATTGTGGGCGGGTCGCGGTGCCACGTACTGGGACAAAAACAACTGTGTGTCACGCTGACTATAAAAGTAATTGTTGTAGGTCAAATTTCCTATCATTTTTCTCCCACTTTTGTCTTGCACTTACCAGGAATGTCGTCAGGACAACTGCAGCTTCCCTGTCTGGGTAAGCTAGTATTAAAGTATATGCTTGAGCTTTTTTAAAAGAAATATTCCTTATGGTATATACATAGCCTTTTTTCTGCAAGGAAACAATTTGAGTAGAGGGTAATGTAGACGAAAAGCCAAATTTGGTTCAAATGGAACAGTAAAATAACCCCCCCCCCCCCCCCCCCACCCCTGGCGGTGCTATACGGAGCTGACGCTTTCTTTATTTTTGACCGAATGGTTAGTGTGGTGACCCTGCCCACTATTATGGACACGCCCACCACACAATGCAAGAGGAAGACTGAACCTTACCTTACTCATTATATATATAACTATGTTTATTGTTCTGTTTCATCCTTTACCAGTATGTATGCTGAATCATGCTGACTCATTGCACACACCTTCACTGAGCATGCTCAGACTGAACACATGTATCATTATCACTCTACTCATGATTTTGAGGTTCTTGCTGAAGCTAAAAAATTTGAACTCCTTACTTTAGAAGGAATTCTGTTGTGTGATTTGCTAACTAGCTAGTTGCACAGCAGTGGTGGCAGCATACCTACTACCTCAATTCCCTCCCAGCTGCCAGTCACATCACCACAGTTAGCAGCAGGGAAAGGGGGAAAAACCCTTGACGGTCAAGTATAATGATTAACTGAACAGAATATGAGATAAAACTGAAATTCATAAATAATGAATCAGACTGACAGGAATTTAGGGGTTGTTTGATCTTTGCAGCTCTTGCAGTTCCATGTCACCAACATAATTGTTTACACTTAGCTAGGTCTCAATTCAGAATTGGATTATCCCATATTTACAAACGCTAATTCATGAAATCATCTTGTGTCACTTGTTTTGTCTGTTTGGATTATTTAGTGTTTTGCTTAATCAAGTGCTACATTAACAGAGAGTGTTAAATTAGGGGTTGTTTGATCTTTGCAGCTCTTGCAGTTTCATGTTGCCATGGTCACCAACATAATTGTTTACACTTGGCTAGGTCTCAATTCAGAATTGGATTATCCCATATTTACAAATGCTAATTCATGAAATCATCTTGGATCACTTGTTTTGTCTGGTTGGGTTATTTTGGGAGGGTTTTTTTTTTAATCAAGTGCTACATTAACAAGTAAGACAAGGCGTTAGATGACATTTTATATATTATTTATGTGTTACAGCACCCTGACGGAATTCCAAACTGAAATCTGTCTCAGAATTTTTTCAGAACTGAGCTATAAACTAAATATGTCTACTTTTATCTACTGCAGCTAATTAGAGGGCAAGCATAAATTTAACGAAAAGCCAGCTATAATGAGAGCGAACTAATAAAGAAATTTCCATCAAATTTTACCTTGATGTATAATGCTGTCTTCAGAAGTATGCAGGATACACTCACCAGTATATATTTTCAAAGCAAAACTCCAATTCCAGCACTTAGTTAACTTTTCAGCATAAAGCCAAGCTACCACTGGCAGAAATAATATATCCCTCTTGCCCATGCATGCTAGAACACATTTTTGTTATAATATTGGAGTTATCTGTATGAAACTCTAAGAAATAGAGCCAATATGTTTATTTCAAATTAAAACACAGTTTAAACTCAACTGCACATCTATCACAGTTGTGGATACTGTCTAGTCTATGCCACTTCTCTTTGATTGGCTATTTTATGTTTTTCTGCCACTGAATTGCTTGTTTGGAAACTAGGGACTAAAGGAGGGTAGTGATACAAAGGAGGTAGAACCCACAATATGTCTAATAGAAATATATAATATTGCCATTCAAGCAACAATAAAAAAATAAAACGACTAACAGCACGAGCTGTGTTCAATACATGAGTGAGATATAGTTGTCATTTATTCTTAATTGCTGTGTGTTGACTAATATGCAGCTGCCTCCACACATGCAAGTCTGCCCAAAGTCTCCCTTTCCTGGAGTAGTGTCTGCCATTTGGGTACTGTTCTGATTCTTACTTCCTCTTGAAACTAGTATATCTGTCCCATACCTAATAATGAGCTTAACTCAGCTACTAGATGGATTAAGGTAGAATTTTGTGCTATGAACATGGAGGCTTACAACTGTCAATAAACCCAGCTACACATGTTAGTGAGACATTTTCATAATGGAATGTACTGTACCCGTGCCAACCTCCAACATCAATAGCTATTTGTTCACCTTTGGATTCACTTGTGCACATTCATGCTGATGCAATAATTGCATCAACACGCAAGGTGTGACCATGAGATAACTCACGGTGTTATCTAACACTGTGTATTGTGCAAGTTCATGTAACTAGTAGCAACCAAGCTTAGGTTACCAGCTACAGGATAATACAGCTTCCTTTCTCTCAAGCCATAGACTAAAACCTCCTGTACCTGAAAAGTAGACTTAATGAAACAGCATTTGAAAAGAAAGAATAAAAAAAGTATAGTATAAGGATAAAAGATATGGAAGCACAAAGACAACTTCAAAATATTAGTAGACTCTTAGTGCTGGCCTGTACATTTTAATCTATCCTCAGTAAGTGACAAGGAACTGTTTTATGAATGTTATTTGCCATAAGTAGTTCTCACACATCTGAAATTTCTCATTAACTGGCGTGTTTTTTTTGTTTTTTTTAAAGTTTGAAACAAAAAATTTGGCACATTAAAAGACACTTAAATTGTTGAGAACTACAATTGATATTGTTTACAAAACATCAGTGTAGACAGACAATAGGTGGTAATGGTCATCAATTTCATTGTACAGGAGGGTGCAACGTCTCTTCAAGGGTGCATTCTTTGACACAGGGAGACAGATTGTGTGTGGTCTTTTCAAGGGTGCCTACTCAACCTAAGTAATGGAACTCATAATTAGTTTAATCCCATACTTGTTGAATTTAAATGGTTTTGTTTCCAGAACATTTATATAGCTACAACATGCAATCTATCTGTTGGGAGAGCTGCATGCAGATTGAACTATAAAATCAACAGAAATAAACATTTTTCAGTTGAAGTACACCTTATAAAAGAAAGAGCCAAATCATCATTCTAACATCTTAAACATGCAGTAGAGCCTGATATATCGCACAATCTATTTATTGCCTCAAACCTCGCCATGTTATTGTTCACACTTCACAAACACTGTGGAAAAAGATAAATAATGCTGCTCACTTGATTACGAGTTGATCCTTTGCTGACATTGAAGCTGAAGCAGATGAGGAGGACAAGGATGAATATTATAAGACAGACAACGAGTGCAGCAATATTATTCTTTCTCTTTGTTCAATTAATTGACTATATAAATGAGGACCATCACATATAAATGAGGGTCACTATAATATATACCCATCACATATGATACAGGCCATCATATACTATGTAATAGTTATGCCATGGCCAACGAGGGGTTATGGAATATAACCATCCTGATCCCGAGGGCGAAGCCTGAGGGATAAGGGCGGTGATATTCCATAACCCTGATGTTGCCATGGCACAACTGTTTTATACCATAGTTGCTGCTACTACTACTCTCTCATATCCACCTATATGGGACCAGCCCTACCACATATAACTCTCCTGCCGCTCTCATACCACAGGAATTTACCACGGCTAGCTGCTTTACTGCTTACTGCTGAGCAGCCCAGGTAGAGTTAGATCTGGAGATAACAGCTGGCAGCTACAATGCTAAAGCAAACTTGCTAAAGTAAACTTGCTAAAGTAAACTTTCTGGCTTGCTTCAATTGAATTTTAATTGAATTTAATTTTGGGCCGGAAACACGGAAGAATTCGCTTGACACCCTTCCTTGACACCAGAATAATCCATGGGTGTTACCCTGCAGCAACCATGGTATAAGTATATATATGAGGGTTATCTCATATATTTCATATAATTATGATGGCCATCATGTAGTGCATGACGGCCATCAATATAATATATAATTGGCACCATCATGTGTAAATGAGAACTATATATATACAGTGGAGTAGGAAGATGAAGAATATTTAGGGAGCCGATGTTAAGAGCATTATTGTCATAAGTATTTACAGACTTATGGTACATTAAACTGATTGTAATGTCACATATAGCGATATTACTATACATATATGTGTGTGTGTATATATATAACAATTACAAACAGGAATTTTTTAGACTTTTTTCAAGGGGTATTTGCCTGCCACCAAAATTCCTGAAAATTATGATCTTCAAACTGCTAAATCTTTCTCAATTTTATGGAAACAAGAAACCTCCTGAAATTTCAAAAATGTTTATTTGACTCCTTTCAAGTTTGTTTCTGAAAATATCCTGTACAAACATTGTTGTAGAGATAAAAATATTGATAGTTGTTAAAACATATAAGTGTCAGCTTATCACACTCTGACTCATGTAATCAGTACTATGTAATAGTTAAGAGCATAAGCGCTTAGGTACTGGTGGATTTAGTGCACTAAATCCACCAGTACCTAAGCGAGCATTATTTTAGATCCCGTTTACGCATGCCCAGTTGCCACTAGCAACTTTGTTTATCAGCATTTTCGCAGAAATGGCTAAAGGCAAAAAATAGTGCACACTTACCAAGTTAGTACACCTAGTAACAATATAGCAACAGGAGAATATCACAAGTCTGTTGGCTTAGTATTTACACAAGTGCCACAGACACAAGCGTAAATATGGCCAATCAGATGAATGATATTCTGTAGTATCCAAAGAATAATACATTTATTATGTACTACTCATGTGTGAATACCATAGCAACTGTTTCTTGTGCAGTAAACACTTGTAAACCTGGGAGGATGCTACATCCTGTTTACTTTAATGCATTTCCTATGCAGCAACAGGTATTAGGCCCTGTTCAGTACATAATTAATATTATATAATATTAGCTACATAATAAAAGGAGAATATTGTGCTACTACCCAGGTATATTTACCTGTCTTTACTTGTAATTGGTTCTGCTGTGTATAATGCCCATTATTTTATATATAAAGTTTTCGGCTCACTTCATTTTTTTTTCACTCTTACATTGTTTCAGTGAAAGAGTATACAAAATCGGCATTTTTTTATTTTCAAAGTCCACAGTTTCAGTTGTGCCACTTTCATCATAAACAAACAATAATTAAACAACCACAACATTGGCAAATAACTACTACTAATACAAAATAATATACATTAACAGTTAGAGAGTTACATTTTAGAAGCTATACTGCCCACAACATTTCCTACATTTGCATAATTATCTTGATAATCAGTAGTGAGATAAGCTTTTAGCAAGCCTTGATTATCCCCAGTGTAGAGCTTTCTGAAATATCCTATAATTACAGTAGTTTCTCCAATTCCTAAACCAACTGGGTCATAATCTGTTAATTGAAGCAATACATTTCCATTATTGATTGTGATGCTGAAGCTTGAAATACTAACTGGTGCATTGTTGTTGCCATCAATACCAACAGAAATCTGGTTAGGCATTGCAATATTTCTGATATGTACTATAGTATCATTAACGATATCTCTCTCTTCAATAAATGTTATATTTGCAGGATGTCTAAGTCGTATAGAAAATCTTATGTTATTATTTCCATCTCTGCGAATAACAAAATCCGTACGAAAAGGTGGAAGAAGTACAGCATTTTGGTTGTTATTAAAACTTACTACCATGTTGGGAAGAACCCTAAAGCATTTTATTGATACCCATGGGCTTACTATAGTTAAATCTTGTTGAGTCAGCCAATAGAAATAGTCTTCATCCAATGTAGAATTTTTTAATACCTCATGTTGAAACTGGGCTTTTTTTACTACATTTGCATGAATTTTAACCGTGAGTGTCACTTGAACTTGTGGAAGAGGATACATTTCGTTCACTCCATTCTGTTCAATTTGTATTGAGTTGACAGTATATGTTGTTCGGAGGTTGTTTCTATATCCACGGAAACTGACTCTAATATCTTCTCCACCACATCTTTTTTCAAAGTTTTTTAGAAATTTTTGGGTGTCTGAGTCTTGTATAGAAATGAGTTTATAAGACACAAGAACAGCGAGAAAAACCAGAAATATTTGTGCGATATTTTCAATGTAACTAGCTAAAGGACTAGTAGGCAAGGGAAGAATGTTAAAAGCTGCAATAACAATACAGACACCTAACATTGTCCAAAGTCCACCAATGAAAGCCTTTATGAGAGCTTTGAAATCGAATGTTTCAGTAGAGCTATCTTTAAACCTCTGATACATAATTCTTGTTGTCAGGTAAATGTATAGATACATTGCCATCACTGAGAGTGCAACAGATGTGCTCTTAGATGGTTCCGTAAGCCATGACACTATTACATAACCAATATGAGAGGATACAAACCAGAGTGGAACCAGCATGAATACTACCAATGACCATAAATGTGCAGCTTCAGTCTGTTTTTCATTATTATATGTTCTTATATTGGAGTGATTTAAAATGAAGCACCTTGAGAGATGCTGAGGTTCACGGTGAAGCAAAATTATCAAAGCAATCATACTAAGTAAAACAACTACTTCAAATACTAAATTTGTTAAAATAAATACATCATTACCAGCTTTGCAATTGCCACAGCCTCCATACTCCATTTTCTCTACAAAGTTATACACAATTGCTAGAGAATCCATTACCAATATAAACACAGAGGTGTAGACCCCACACAGGACTAGTGCTGCTATGTGGTGATGGCTGGAAGGCTTGAGTAAAATTTCTTCCAATTCTTTGAAGTAGATTTGGACATACATTATAATGAACGGAACAATGAAAATAGGAAGCAGGAGAGTGACTACTAAATAAAATACAGAATTGAATCTGTAGAATTGCCGTTGAATGTTTTCTGTACACACAGCCTGTGCAGATGACTTGTCATCACGTACTATACTTTTATAATTATTGTGTTTAGAATACACTAATATCTATTAAAGAACAAAGATTAGTTAATTGAGATATTAAACAAACTTTCTAATCATAAATTGGCAAAGCTCTCTTTGAGTCTGGATACTTGTCAGGCATAAAATATTTAAAATGTTTTAATCCAATGGCTAAATACTCCTATATAATAGCTATACGTTTGTCAGTTATTAATATAACTCCAGTTTGTATTAATATCTTAGTGTTAAGAAATTTAAAGATATTTAAATGAAGTTGTAAAAATGACTAATTTTTTGGTCATCTTACAAAAACAAGTATCAACTTGCAGACTAGCAACACTTACTATACATTACTACACATTACTACTGTACATACTGGCTACATTGTTTATACTTTACATTATACACATTACAAATGCATGTATATACATTGTGTGTACTTTACCTAATACACATTCCCCACTGCATCTACATTGATACACAGAGTAACATGAGTGTACCTGATACTTCACTTCCCCTTTAAAGCATGTCATAGACAATCATGTTCTTGCTCAAGGAATGTCTTATATACATGTATTTTTTTACATTTAACACTTATCAAATTTAAACATAAGCTTGGGCAACATTATAAACCTGACAGAAATATTATATTTTAAAACTGTAAAAAATTTTTATAAAAATTAGGTAGTAGCTTCACATAGTTAGCTATTATTTACCAACTGTGGAACAAGATTCATTATTTGGATACCTAGCTAATTATGATACTACATACTTACTTGCTGACTTAGAATATCCAAATTTAGGTTCTGATTATCATTTTTTTGGGAATCACAGGAGCAGTTACCACCAATGCCAGCCAACTCTCGACACTGACTTGGTAGAGTAAGTATCAACTCATTGACATTGTTAGCAGGGGTGCTGAATAAGAGTGAGGTGAACTTAAAAATACTTGGAGGCTGGATGATCAAGAATCCTCCTATGGTCCAGATATAAGTAACAGTACAGTTATCATCAAGAAACTTGTAAGTCACTGAAATATATCTTGAGGTTTCTTGTCGAGGTGGAAAGAATGCCTGATTTAAAGAACGCTCGTTAGAATCAGTTTCATACAGTGCTTCTTCAAGAACAGACAATTTTAAAGTACAGTTTTCATACCGCGCATTTATACATGGAGCGAGCAATCCCGACAGCAGAAGCCAGTACTGTAATGCCATTTGTACAGCAGATTAAAGGGGTAGCTTCCAAAGTGTTTACTCCATACTTCAGGAATAACGAACGCAACTGACGATTTAATTGACGGGCATTCATTATCTGTAGTTTCACGAGCGGAAGCCCCACCGGGACTGGAAACGGATCACGTGCGTCCGTAGAAACTGTATAAAACGTTAATACTAGGCTGTAACATACTTTAAATACCGTTGCTATATTGTTGTCAGGTGTAATAACTTGGCAAGTGTGCAATAACACTTGCCTGGTATTTAAAATAGTTAAAGCATGAGCGCTTAGTGCCTAGTACATTTATCGCACTCAGCCCTCGGGCCTACGGCCCTCGGGCTGTCGTGCAATAAATCGACTAGAAACTAAGCGCTCATGCTTTAACTATAACTTGTTACATTCTGGAGGCGTTACGTAAAGCTGGTTACTACCTACCTGTTTATGCATTTTTTTAATTTATTGTTTAATTTACACTAGCTAGCTACATGAAAAAGCCCAGTTTACAAAGATTTTCACAAATTTATATGCAGCATTATACATCAAGTTTCCTTTCTTTTACCAAGACAAGTGTACAGGCACAATAGATCAAGTAACACCTGAGGTGTACTAGTCATCTACTGGAGTTTACTGAAGTGGTAAGTTTACAGATAGTTTAACACTAATACTTGGAATTTACAGATGACTATTGTAGTAGTAGTCAGGGCATTTTAATCATGAACTGGTGTCTAGTAAATTTGGGTATCCCCAAATATGGGTGTCCCGGGTACCTATATTTACGAAAAAATGGGTGCCCCCATACCCATACTTCCAGAAATATAGGTACCCCCGTACCTATATTTACGGGAAATATGGGTATCCTGGAAATATGGGTATCCCCATTTTATTAAACTGGTTACTGAGGAGTGGAGCGAGCGGGTTGAAGTGGCAGAGCAGAGGAGGAATGGGCAGAGCTTAAACCAGTGAGTTAGCATAACAGCGCTTAAAATGAGGGAAATTATCTTTAATTTACTAAAACTGTGTAGTATGTTGGTTCTCGCGTTTTTTTAAAGCTACTTTCTACAAGCAAACCTATACAGAGGAGGAATGGGCAAAGCTTAAACCAGTGTTAGCCTTCTAACAGCGCTTAAAATGAAGGAAATTATCTTTAATTTTATACTAAAACTAGCTTAGCTAGCTAGATAAATTATATGCTACTTATGTTATATATTGTGCTTATGGCAGTTCCTTTTATTTTTACCAATAATATTATGCTCATTAATGATTTATTTTACCCAAATTTCTTTATGTATTGTCCCAAAAATTTACCTTTTATTTTTTCTAATAGAGTACCAATATTTACCATTAGATTGTAATTGACCAAAAAAAATCTCAATAGCTACTAGAGGTGTGCTAAATGGCACAAATAGTATGTGAGCTCTTATATAGTTTCAATTAGCTATTTTTGTATTTATATAGTTTGTTCTTCTATGATGGCACTGACTTGACTTTTTATAAGCAAGCTTAGCTATGTGTAGCTATATGATTTATTCTGTTAAGAGAAACTAATTTAGTGGAATTAGCTCTTTTGGCTGCTAGACAATGCATACAATTTTAAACTTTGCGGCCCTTTTTTTTTTTTTTTTAAAGCCAGTTTCCTCTTTTCCCTGCAAACAGATTGTGAAGAAGCCAATTTTCCCTTTCCCTGTAAATTTTTTTCCCTCTCTTGTTTAGGTTGATCTCTTATTGAAATGAAACCTTCAGCTCTTAGCTTGTCTTTCACTCTCTCATTCCTTTTGTCTGAACTGAAGTAGAAGGTGGTTTTTTAAATGTTCAATCCTGACTGTGTTGGAGTTTGACAGTGATAGAAACAAACCACTCTTTTGCTGAATGTGTGTATTCAATCATATAAAAGGTATAAATAAATGTTTTAGCTATATTGTTACTATAACAATATACAGATGAACAACTACACTATCATGAGTATGAACATACTTAACTATTTCTTTATTTTGCCACAATTAAGTTGTTAAAAGTGTAGCAAATAAGTAGGCATATTCCATTATAGCCAGTGATGGTGCAAATTTAAAAATCCTCACAATTGCCTACTTATTTGCTACACTTTTAACAACTTAATTGTGGCAAAATAAAGAAATAATTAAGTAGCTAGCAGCACGTGACATAACCAGCAGAAAAATTAAAAGTACTGTAGAGTGGAATATTTTAGATACACACTCATAGCAATAGTTGATACAAAAATGTAAAAATTGATCAAGACCAATAGCTCAAAGTAGCTAGGGAGAACTTTAATGAATGACCTCACGTAATTTGCTACTTTTACGACTACTTTCATTTGATATGTTCACACGAAGAGAAAAGCAATCCTGGAATAGCACGAGCAAAAGCTTAAAATATTATAAGAAAGCACACACTATAATAGTGATTTCAGATTCATACAACAGATTACATGGAAGTTAATAATGCTAAATATATTATATAGTGTTGGGGTGAGGGTGAATGAGGCAGACTTCTGGATATTCTTTTAATTCATTTTATTTAATATCTAGCAAATAACATTTTAAAGGAGTACCTTGAGGCGTAACTTTTGCTACTTTCACTTGTTTGCCCTCATTTCCTTCACATTTCTTTGCTACAAAAGTAAATTACATTATTACAGAATGGAAATGAAATTTTGAATTAACATAGCTAGCTACCATCAAACTTCTTCTTTAGGTCTTCATAATTATAATCTCCAGCTTTCTGAACCAAGCGCAGATGCTGTGGATACAGTTGTAGCTATTGGTAAATTTACTAGCAGAACAAACCTGTTGTTGTAGAAACATTTTGTAGAACACACTGATTCTTACGCACATAAGTATACATAATACTTCTAGCCTAGTAAACAATAAATTATTAGTGATTGTTTACCCAATAAATGATCCAATAACAAATACCTCACTCTTGCTAACACTGAATAAATCCATTATAATGAGACACAAGGCTTCTGGCAGCAAGACATTCATTGTGTATGAAAAAATCTGTTTATGACAAAATTGACATTACCATTGGAATAATTGACAAATAGCCTATCATTACTGAGCTTGACTTATCATTTCAACAATACTTAGAAAGGAGAAATTCAACTACCTCTTCAACATTTCTATAAGTATAAAAATAAGTAAATCATTATAAAACATTATGTATATTCAGTGAGTATAACTTACAAAGTTTCTTGCATGAAGTATTAATGAAGTCATTATAGCTAGGGCACTCATGTTCCTGCCACTACAATAGATATGCATGAATGCATACTTGTTAATCTATTTATGTATGCATGTATGTATGTATCCGTTTAAGTGTATGTATCCGTTTAAATGTATGTACATATGTATGTATTTATGAATGTATGTACATGCTAGCACTGTTTTTATTATTAAACGTAAAACAAAAATTAATTACAGTGAGATGAAAAACATTTTAGTTAGCTATCTAAGCCTATTGTTGTATAACTATAGCTAAAACAATTATTATGTGTTATTGACATTTTGCCTGTGACTCATGCAAGTGAGAATACTTAAAGTATAGTTAAATTAGGCAAGACTTGCTAGTCTTTATTGATCAACTACTCATAGTATTCTTGCTCAATTAAGACTCTGTCATAAGGCTAATAAAAACTTACTGCGGCTGACTGAGTTATTTTGTTTGTTTTTTCAAAACTATATATAAATGTCATGTTAGAGGGATTAAAACAGGAGACTAATAAAACTCTTAAAAACAAAATAGCTAAGTTAGTGCTGAAGATACAATACAAAAAATTGTTACAAAAAAGTGACTGAATAAATTGAATACTCTTGTATAATCAACATAAAACATAATAAAAGTGCCATAATCTATTTAAGCAACCAAAACTAAAACTAAAATTGAACTATTTTTTATATAAAAACTACAACTAAAGTGTAAACATGTGTGTATGTATCTACATTATGCTTCGCTCCGCAGTCCCCTCCGCCTCAATAGCTTTACATTGCCTGTCATGAAGTATTTATCATACACTGATTACTGCTATAAAAATTTAACAACTCACTAATTGACTATGTCATTCACTATACTGAACTCTAATGTTTGAGCAAATTATCACTAGTGGAAAATATTAAAGCACACCCACAGCCAAATACATAACGAAGAAATAAAACAGACTGAGAGTTTAAAATGGTAAGTATATAATTTTGTAACTTCTAAAATTGACTCATGCCTCTGAATATACGCTACAGGTAAAATAATATTGAGTAATTTTTTAGAAAAAATGGAACTGGTCAATCATTAGAACCCTGTCCATTTATGTAAAAGAGAAGCAACATAGCTACTACCCCTAACATGCTTATGTAGACTAAGTCCATTATCACAAACTTTATACAGGATTTTTGTCGGGGAGGGAGAGTCTTAGTGTACTTATAGCCACACCCACTTTTGCACATGTTTACATACTGATAAGTAAGTGGTCCTATGCACTAAATGGCTCAGTTTTGATAGTGTATGGGAAGACTCAAGCTCAAGGGGGGTGGGGAGAGATCCCTCTCTGTATGGAACTCGATAATCTAGACCTGAGAGCATCTTGTTTATCTTGCTCATTCTCCAATCAAAATTACCCAACTTACTTCTCCCATTTTAATTCTCTCTAGTATGGAAATAAATGGACTTAATTTCAAAATTAAATTTTCTTTGGTAATTGCCTGAAATGTCACTACGTAATTTTGAAACTCCTAGTCTTTGCTGGTACACTCTGATTTCCTTAGTTGAGAAGAAACTGGTGAAACAGATACTTGTAAACCAAATGAATCCATTGACTTTTTCTGGCATGTGTTAGATTCTAGTGACTCTTGTATCAATTCTGAATTCTCTCTGCAACTTGTATCTGTAGGTGATGGTGACAATGACATATTCATCACTATTATAACCATTCAACTGGATAGGGTGAGAATTTTTATTTTTTTCTTCAATTCCTAATCTTTGTTTTTTTTTTGTGGTGTTCCTGTACTACATGTAATGGCACATGAGTACTATCAATCTTTCCTCCATCAGACATATCACTTCCATATAATTTGATTTTCGGCTACTTCATCTTGTGAAGGCAAGTGCATCTCTTGTAAGCTTCTTTTTCTGTAAACTTTCAGACGTGCAATATTGGCCCTAGTCTTGACAATCTTGCCATTCCTTGACAACTCATACAACCCCTTACCCATTCATCTATTGATGATGTATGGTCCTAGCCATGTAGGCTCAGGTTTGCCACCTTTTCTCTGCTTCTGAGCAGTATTCTCCAGAAGTGTCTCTGTCCCTACGTTTATAGTAGCCACTTCATGTTTTCAATCATAGGTGTTTTTTTGTTTTTTCCTGTGCTTTAGTTATATTGATCTCAACTTCATTGAATACTTTCTTTCTTGATTCAAGTAAGGATTCCATGACCTCATCCAGCTTCTCTTTATCACCATTTTCTTCCTTACATGCTTGGAGGCTATCACTGTTAATAGGTAGCGCTCATATCTTGCTGGAAAAGCATGTAGTAAGGTGAATGTTTTGTTGAACCTTGAAATGATGCCTGATACCCCATGAGTACGCAATCAAATTTGTCACCCCAATCACTTTGCTCTTCATTACTTAGTTTTGCCAAACACTGACAAAGAGTTTAGTTTAAGCGCTCAGTTAGCCCGTTGGTCTATAAAAAGAAAATTGATTTTTAATATGGAAACTAAAATGATATAGCAGTAATATGCTTATCTGGCAGCCATTCACCTCTTTCTAGTATCCCTTGATCAACTTTGGCACCGTCAGCATCGTTTTCCAGTACTCCAATCTATCATAAGATAATGATTCAGTCATTCTCGGCTGAAATAATTATAATAATAGGAATTTTTTCTATTTTTAACAGCCAATATTTTAATTATAACTTAACCCGACATTTCGACTTCTTGCCGAAGTGCTCTTCAGGGGTCAACTGAGATCGAACTATCCATGGTGATATAATAACACAAAGTAAACAGCAAGATTTCTGGAGGACTTGGTAGTGCAGAGACACCTAATGGGCTGTTTTCAAAAGTTGCATATGTAACATACCGAGCTTTAATAACTTAAATATTTGTGTATTGACTTTTAATACAGTCATCATAACTAGAGCACTCTTATTCCTGCAACTAGATTATGTATGTATACGAGTATTGTGTATGCATACACTTCCCAGTCCACTCTACCTTGCCTACTGTGTCCTCTATCGTGAAGCATCTATCATATGCTAAGTACACAATTTCTCTTCCGAAAACTTTGCCAACAGTGATACGTCACTATTGAATCAAGACATCAATGGTTGATATAAGTAAATTACAGCTACTAACTGATTGGAGCATGTTCTTATTATATTATAGGTATTATATAGCATGGGTGAAGAAATAAAAATATATTGCTTAGAGCAACTAACTATACAGAGTAATGTGAACAACCACGTAATAAGGATAAATGCAGCTATTGCCTTTAAAATATTCAAAATTAGGGCAAACATACTTTGTGTCAAGCAACAATATGTGTAGAGGCTGACAAATTTACTTGCACTTATGCACACTGAGGGTTAACATGCCCAATGAATATACACTAAAAATGGGAGTATTAAAATATAGTCTAAATTTCTTTTACCATTTAAATTTTTAGAACAGAAATTTTATCTTTGCTAAGTGCCTGAACTTTCCTCACATAATTTTGAAACTTCTAAGCATTGCTGGCACATTCAAATTTCTTTAACTGAGATGAGGGTGGTAAAACAGTTTTGATACAAATTATATTTTTTCATAGTGCCATTTTATATTATTAAATTGAGAGATATACACTAATATTTAAACATGGATGTACATTGCTCAACATTCTAGCTAACAATGAGGGGGAAAATTCTTGTAGTGTCCTTAAAGCATTTTTTTGAAAGTTGGAGCGTATGCAATAAGAAATAAAAGGCATATATTATTAAAATCTGTGGCTATGCAAGTTAGTTAGCTATACTCAATTTCTTTTTTCTAGATAACCTTGCTTAGCTAAATAGTCTTTCTTCTTTTTTTCTAAAATTAATGAGAATCCCATGTTTGAGTGTAAACACCAGAAATCCTGTGGTGAGTTTGAAAAATCAATTAATAAATCATCTTCCCTGGTCAGTAATCAAAATATGAGGGCAAACAAAATGACACACATTACTTATGAAATATTATGATGATAAATGTTATCTTTAAGAGTAAGCAAAAAAAATATGAAATAGTTATGTGAATTTGGAGGCACCGGCTGAATTGAATCTACTCTCATCTGGTGGAATACTTGGATTTGACTGGAATAAGGTATAGTGTACCCGCTAATGTCTTTAGCTTGTTTCGGTGCTGAATGATCACATGACTCTACCTAATAACATAAGAGGTAAAGAGAATACTTATATTTTTTTCCTCTATAGAATTGCAATTTGTGATCATTTTTTATCACATGCAAACAAACTAGCTGTTCAACTTTAACAGTTCCTGATTTAGATCATTTTAGAACGATTCTTAAAAATTCTACAGAATCTATGGTGACTGTCAATACTACCTCTCCTCTATCTTGATCATTAATCATGTATTCCATCATTGGTTTCTTGCATGAACTAAAAATGGCTGCATACTTCAAGAAACCAATAGCTTAATTCAACCAAAGTTCAATGCCATCCTTAACGCAAATGTCACTTCTGCTTCAAAAGCAGGCATCTTTAAAGTGTACACTTTTAAATGGTACAAGAATGGTAGTTCCAATTATCATTGAGTTTGCTATGAGAGGGTTTATTGTTATAGTTGAGTAGTTGAAAGATATGACACTCATGAAAAACATGGAATTAAAGAAGCAGAATCTACTTGAGGCAAAAAACTTATATACCTTTGTTTAATTTGTAATTGTAAACTGTTCCTCACCCACCTTTCCCCACCCCAGCCTACCTTCCTTATACCTCCATCAGAAGACAAGAATGAACTATTAGCTATATCTACATCTACACATTTTACATTTTTTAATCTTAAAAATTACCAAGTTTGATTGTTTCTAAAAGAAGGAATAATTCAATACTTCCTATATTTTCATGTATCAATATTACAGTGTGTTTCTATTTACTTAAATAATAGACCATACTTTAATGTAATGATGTTAAATTATTATTTTAAATAATACAGAAAGTGACTCCTATGAGTATGTGAGAATGCAGAAATTATTGTAGGTATTCGCTGAAAGAACTCTTCACCACCAACACTATTTCAAATATGCAGTTATTGATGAGTGGAACAGAGTCCCCGATCACATAGTATCCCTTCCCTCAGAGTCTGCGTTCAAGAGTTCTCTAAAAAAAACTGATTTTCAGATAATGTTGCATTGTATTGTCTTATTATCATACACTTTTTAGTCACTTCCTTTATCCTTCTGCTTCTGGAAATTCTGTATATTAGCCTTGTGCTAGCTGGTATTTCCTGTTTTGCTTTGCAAACAAATTTTTTTTTTTTAAATGATTGAGTCTTCATTTAATGTTAGCTATACTCAACTTCATACATGAAAGAAATCTTCATAAAGCAGTTAGCTTCAAAGCTCATGTTAAATACATAATCTGTTATTACAAAAAAAAACAACTTAAGCAACGATAGCTACTCCTCTCCGAGGATATAGTAGTATAAATCGCCTAGATCAACTTTTAAAAAAACTTTGCCCACCACCTCAGGACACTCTCCCTATTCTTTTCCAACCCCTGTAAGGTCCAGGTAAGCGCGAGCACACCAGAAGGAGAACGCACAAGTATTACCAACAATCGACTGCGAGGGTACCCAAATTTACGGCAGGATACCAATATTTCCGGAAATATGGGTACGCCGGGATACCCAATTTTACGGGATACCCATATTTCCGTGACACCGGGAATAAATTCCTTACCAAGAAATTTTTATACCAGGATGTTGGTAATGATGCCTATAATGACCCCTCAAAAGATTGAAATCCAATTCCCCTAGGGGAACTTGCTACAGCCACTTAAAGTTTTACTACTCAGTATACCTTATATGGCAATCAGTGAATGCAGCCAAGTGTAAACGCAGTAGCTACATGTTTCTACATGCTTCTACAGCTGCAATAAAGTAAATAATGCACACTATTACTTGCTTGGTTCATGCTAATGCAAGTTATGTGCATGCTTGTGCAGTTTGCTGTACTGCAAGTACCTTTTACTTTGGTGTTCTGGAGCTGCAGTAACTGTGACCAGCTAGCTAGTAGTCTGCTCGTAGTGCCTCCTTTAGTGGCACCATGGATAGTTCTACATCTGCACCTTTGGAAATGTGTTTCATTTGTGGTGGGCCTGAGACACCAACTCAAAAGCTGGTACTGGCAACTTCCAAAGGATATCATGGTCTGTTAGGGTATGTAGAAACTGTTGGAAATGCAGAAATTTTGAAGCGTCTCAATGAAGCATATGAAGTTAAAAGTGTGAGATATCACAGACAGTGCAAGTGTGATCTGTATAATGAATCTGTCAAGGTTACCACAGAGGCAATTACTGATAAGTATATACTCTCTTTTTCTTTTTTTGCTAACTCAGACTCTAATCTGTCACACTTTAGTTGCAGCAAAGGCAGAGAAAGAGTCAGTACAGAACCAGAGACGACGCAGTTCATCTGTATCAGCTGCATTCAGTTCCAACAACACACGTTCTGCTGTTCAGCTTGCATACAAGAATGTATGCATTCTTTGCAACTAACCTGTTGATCTTTTTCCAAATCATCCAGGTAAGGTATAGCTATCATTAAACTCCTTGCATGTTCTTATTGAACCCTGTTCTTGGATTCTACAGAGATCGCTAGGAACGAAGAGGTATCGAGTTCCTGACAACTTGTCAGCTGATGGGTTGAAGACATCACTGCTGAACACCGCCAAAAATCGTAAAGATGATTGGGGCATAGAAGTTGCTGGCCGCCTAGAATGACCTTGTGGCTGAAGAAACTCGTTATCACTTGCGTTGCAAGATTAATTTCGAGACAGGTGGTCACTGTTCCAAGACTAGGAATGTAAGTAGTAGCTAGCTATACGTGGAGATTACACTATTTATCAACTTCTTTCCTCAGGTTGGTAGAAAAGTGATTGAGGAAAGAGAAACACTGTTTCATGAACTTTGTGAATATTTAGAATTGGAAGTTGAGCAGGGGGTAATGACACTTGCCCAAGTTCATGAAGTATTGCAACAATTAGATCCAACATCAGATAAAAGTCTTGCATATTCGAAGAAAAATGGCTGAAGAAAAAACTTCAAGAGAAGTACAACGAAACTATGTATTTTGCATCACAAAATGGATTGCAGAATGTTATTTGTTTTAAAGATCGAACAAGCACTATTTTGCGAGAGCATCATGCCAATCTTCAGCAGTCAGGTGAAGACAAAAGTCAAATAATAAAAACTGCACTTACGTTAATTTGCAATGATATAGCCACTTTTAATCTTGACCCAAAGACATACCCAACTACACAAACTATGGCTGATATTTCAAGCCAGCTGGCACTTGTTCCTGAAAGCCTTTAGATGTTTTTGAGACCCATACTAAAGACAGATGAGAAAGTAGCCATTTGGGGGCAAAACTTTATCAAAGCTTGTCGGCCTAGGTCAGGATATCAAATGGGACTCACTATACAACTTGACTATAGATTTGGGTCAAAATGGATGCTCAATAAGTTATACCAATTGGGGTACAGTGAATCTTACACCGAGTTGCAAAATTACAAGTATTGTTACCTTATGAACAAGAAAAGAGATAGTACACCTGGCCCTCTTGATACTATTGTTGAAGAAACTGATGCTCAAATAAATGCTGAGACTGATGTTGAAGCGGAAATTGGATAGCCACTGACGAATGTCAAATAAATGCTGAGCTTGAGGTTTATGTGGAACTAGATAATCTATCTGCTTTTACAATTACCAGTGAAAGTACAACACCTAGTGAAGTTTCTGTTGCAAGCTCAAACAGTAAATGTAGACTTGAACATAGTTTCCATTTATGGAAACAATTCATTTCATTCAATGGGTTTTATCAAAGTAACATCTACACCATTGCCTTTTACTGAAGATCACACAGTTGAAAGAGTGAAGCTGAAGTCACTTGATAGAGCTAAGATTTTGAAGGCATGTGAAGTTCGAATACTTCCATTTGCTAACAATCATCAAGCAGGGATAGAAACAATCACATTTATTCCCATTGAAAACCTTGTTACCTCTATTACACAAGACAAGTCATTACTTTCTCCAGGTGATGTGCTCTGGGCAGCAGGTTGGGTAATCAAAAACTAAAATTCTGAATTCTGCCATAGCAACTGGAATGGATGGATGAAAAATTTTCATGCAAAAGATGCTAAATCTACTACAAAAATTGAGTTTCTTCCATCTTCCTTGATGTGCGAGCTACTAAGGATGATGTGATTAGGAATGGTATTGCAATCTTCCAATACATCTATCGTGCATTAGGAATGCCACTAGCTGAAATTCGATACAATATGTTTCTGAGAAAGGCTGCAGCTTGGGTAATAAAACCAGAAATTCTTCCTCCCACAGAAGGTGCAGCTGCACAGCACTCTTTGCGTGCCTACCTCCAAACCCGGGACTGGATGCTGCTGGAAAGCATGTCCTTGGATCCCAGTAGCTATGGGTGGATAGTAGGGAGTCAAGGTTATGAGCCAGTTCCTACTCTACAGCCTGTGGCCTGATGAGTTGCTGGAGTTTACTAGCTGTAATTGCAAAGGGATTGCAACAATAGACGCTGCAGCTGTAGGATGAATGAAGTCAAATGTATCTCAGCATGCAGAAATTGCAAAGGAATTACATGCAAAAATTGCATTGATGATGTGGAAGAGCCTGAAGAAGACTCTGACCTCGATTCATGAGACTAGTTTGACTGTTTTTATTAGTTTAAACTCAAAAGATTGTGATTTTTAATGCAATTGCCATATAAGGTGACCGATAGAAACTTTAAGTGGCTATAGCGGGTTCTCCTAGGGGAACTGGGTTTCAATCTTTTGAGGGGTCATTGTAGGCACTATTACCTACATTCTGGTAAAAAAAATTCTTGGTAAGGAATTTATTCCCGGTTCACCAAGAATTTGGGCTAACTTTCCCTGACTATAGTGATTCTTACCACAATAGCAAAGTTTTCAGGGTTTTCTGGTTACTCGAAAGGTTGGTTACTACAAATAATGGAACCCTTGGTTAATTACTCACTATTGTTCAAGTGATTCTTACAGTACTTTAGAAAAGCCTATTCTTAGTAAGTGGCACACCAGAAACCCACTCCATTTTTACTCACATTTTGAATGCCCATAGTAAAAATTCTGTGTACACTATGTTATATGGTTCAAGTTGAGTAATTACTCTATTTCGTTCACAGCAGTTCTCAGCTTTGATGAGCTGAGTAGTGAGCAATTGCACATGAATGAATGAATGAGAATGAATGAATGAATGAGAAATGAATGAGAATAAATGAATGAGAATAAATGAATGAGAATCATTCATTTACGCGTTCTCATTCATTCATTCTCATTCATTCATTCTCATTCACTCATTCTCATTCATTCATTCTCATTCATTTATTCTCATTCATTTCTCATTCATTCATTCATTGTCATTCATTCATTCATTCTCATTCATTCATTCATTCATTCATTCATGTGCAATTGCTCACTACTCAGCTCATCAAAGCTGAGAACTGCTGTGAACTAGATAGAGTGGGGGCCACTTAGGATGTAAGTCCCAAGCTATTAGCAGCTATTATGAAAAGCTAACACCTAACCTAACGGCTAGCTAAAGCCACTCTAGATTATAGTAGAGAGATAGCTACACTGTCTAACTGTATGTTGCCCCAAGTTAAGACAATCAGTACAATCAAACTAACTAATAATCAAATAGCGATGAGTACAACAGTAAAGAAAGTCAGAGTTGCAAGTTGCAAAAACTGAAAAAAGTGAGTAGACTGAGAGTGTGAGAGAGAGTTTAGACTATATTCCAGAGCAGAGAAGACACTCATTTCTATACAAAACTACGGATGGATTTCCTATTGAACATTTAGGAGCTTCCGAGATGAGGACCTTTTGAGTTCTGGACAACGGACAGAACAGGCGGTAGATGAAGTGTATCTAACATACGGAAAAGTTCACCAATAAAGAAAGATTCACAGAAATTAAAACACTGACAAGGTGTGATACATAAAACAGTTATGATAACAGTGCATGTGACAATGATGGATACACACAAACAAGAACAATAATAGTGATGTGACAATAGTGGATACATAATAAAGGTAGCTAACATAACAATCAATTAATACTGACCTTATCATGACATAGTTATATTTTTCTTTGCAGTCTATTCATTATGATATCCATCTAGCACAGTTTCCCTTTTACACACATTGATAGTCAAAAAATTGATCAGGCAATCCAGGGCAGTATCTAATAGCTAGCTAGTGATTTAGGATAAGGTTTTTTTTATTTCACAAATGAGAGGATTTTGCTTTCACTCTATGTTAAAAAAACAAAAAAAAACATAAAGTCCACAGCTAATTGGTTTGATCTAGCCCTAGCCCTGACCAAAGGCCTAGCCTTTACAGATAAAAAGACTCGTTTACATTCTGCAGCCCGTTATTTTATCGAAGTTTACCGCCGTAACTTGACGATCTTTATCGATGCTAATATCCTGTCCCTAGTCGTACGTGGTTGACGATCTCTGGCCCTAGGTATCAAGTTTTACGGCGCTACTGCCTATCACGGCCAGCGTTTTAGCTGCCGTCTGGAGCTGCACAACCCGTAGGACTCCAACTGCATCGCCCTGATGTTGCCAGAATACCGAATGCTGGGAGCCTTGGGAGTAATTAAACTCCTTCAAAAAGAGGACCTCTTGGATAGGCTTGGCTCCAAGTTAGTAATACCAGCCAACAATTCTGACCGATTTCGACTTCGCTTACTGCTGCTAGTAGAACGATGAGAATCTACAGCCGCTTGCAGTTAGGGAAAGTCCTGTCTTATTTACTACTGCAAACATTATTGGGATGATGAAGAAAAGGTATGTGTATGTTAAATGACTGTAGTGAGGGTCTATACAGAAGTTTCAAAAAATCCACTCTTTAAGTTGGAAGCACTGGATGCACGCACAAACGACCATACATGGAAACGTTCAGTGACCACACCCAAAACTCAAATAAACGCACAACATTGAATGAAATACTAAATAACGCACATCACATAAAAAAATGAAATACATATAAGTTTCTTCTTCTTTGCCTTTACTTCTCTTCCTTCTTTTCATCTTCTCTCTTCTTCCTTGTACTGAGGTTCTACTGTGTATACAAATCTTACGATACTATTGAGGACACATATTTTTAAAAATCTTTTTGGGTTATTTGCTGATGGGGGTATGTGTGTGTGCATTTGATAATTACTGGTATGAGCTATCACTGTCCATGAAGTGCATTGTATTGTTATCCATAAAAACGTCAGTTCACATGTTAAACGTCACATCTAGTCAATCTGTATTAGACCGATAGCAGCAGCTTTCAAGGCTTACGAGTAAATTAGATGAGCTTTTTTCATAAGAGTGAATTACTGAACAAATACTATAATCCTTGCATAAAAGAAGAATAAGTTCTCACACCCTCTCATTCTTTTACCTTATACAATAGCTTTTGATGCTTAAAATATGTTAACAGTTTGCTTAAATTACATTGTAGAAGCTATAGCGAATGCACACAACATTTCTAATACTTTCTATTGATAACCAAATATCACTTGTAACAATAGTTATACCAAAATATGGTGTGATGTGCACACCTCAACGTTTTAGTGTGAAGTACATGCCAAATTCAGTGTGAATTCACACCATAAACAGTATATGAACTCAAACTTACATTAATGCTGAATTATTTTAAGTTTTGTTGATTCTAATATTATATTTACATATCAACATTATTTATCAAAAAGAGATTGATGTTGTTTTGTGCCTGAATTCCCTATCTCATTAATCAAGGACCAAAATCTTTGTAAACTCTCTTACCTAGCACATGAGTGAGCAACACATTGATTACAATGATAATAGCATTGGTATTTGCCTGCACATGATTATAATTAATGTTTGGTAAAGGGTCCATTTGAATTTCACGCTAAAGTGTGCATTGAAATTGTGAAGGACACACTATGCATGGATGGTGGGCATTTACACCGCCAGTTTGGTGTGAAATAGGCCGGTTTTCATGCTATAATTTTTACAGTATAACCCAAACAGATGTAGTCACTCAGAATTGCCACACTAGAAAAGTGCATAAAAACTGTTCTTATAATCACAAAATGCATTGAGTTAGAAATAACACTTTCCCAACAGTTCTGGAGTGTACTGAAGAAATATTTTTACCACCATAGGTGAGTTTCCCAGCGGTGTGGACCTGAGGTGTAGCTGCTTCACAGTTCAGAAGTTATTCACATTTTTTATGAGACCATCTCAACTTTGATAAGTAACTTTATAGGTAATATGGAAGTGATTGATACATTACATTCGCTTTATATTTAACAAGATTGTATGCTTTCTCTAAAGTAAACATTGCTAACTATAAAGAAGAGTGCTTGGATAACAAAACTTATTTGTAGTCTTGCAAGCCGGATCCTCTGTTGCTCCCTCTGTTGGTAATGATACGACCCACGAGATTAGTGCTTGTGAAACTCAGTCACATTGGGTTAGCTTGTGTAAAGCATTATTCACTGTGTCTTTCATAAGAAAGCAAGTTAAAAAGCATAGACCTAGCAATTGATTTCCAAGGTGAGATAATGGGCTTTGTTTCTGTCATTTATATTGTTTTGTTGTACTACATTTATCAACTTAGCTCTCAAATCAAAATTCGATTTTATCATCAATGACTACTACATTAACTGAGGTTAAAAATGGATTGTTTAGCACTCCTTTAAGGACCCTGAAAATACTGTTGCTTAGATAGAGTACTATTACAATTTTTTTGTAAGTGTACATGCCTAGATGAAAGGTGATTAATCTAATTCATTGATTGTGAGTAGCTTCAATAGTCACATGATACCTCAGGTCATCCAATAATGGCCTTCATCACTATTATAAAGATATTTCAAAGTATCACAATGCACAGACTAGTTCCAAAATGCTTGCAAATATTTTTACTGGTTTGATATGCCTGACAAGCCTTTCTTTGGCTTGCAATTACAGTACCTGTGATCTGCTATCTCAGTTAGAATGTGCTCTTTATACTACTGATTCCAATGAGCGAAATTTAAACCGAGCCTTTTTTCCACCGAGAAAAGCAACTTCACGTTACATAACTGTAAAGTACAGGTTCAGAGAGGATGATGACTCTACTTCAGATGATAGCTCTAATTGTACAGTATCGTACATATGGGCAATTGGTGGCTTCCTCTTGATCCAGCCTCCAACTGTATTTCAAATGACATCTCTTCTCTTCAGCTATCCTGCAAATGACATCGAAAATATGAATCTAACATTTCCTGTGGAGTGTCGCAAAGTGATAAATGTCACTGGTGATGAATGCTCCTGTTACCACAAAGAGAATCAAAATTTAGATATACTCTCACAACAGGTAAGAATATTACTTTAGTAAATCAAAGCTTGATTAATTTTGACTGTACAATCTCATATAAATGGTCATCTATTAAACTTATCCCTGAAATCATAATACCCCTAAAATGAATGTGTATTAAATTATATACCCTGTTTATATATAAAATAATAATAATATATATAATGTGTAGATTATGCAGTACTCCAAGTTCAATAATCCAGATTCTGTTGTTCGAGATGTGACCTCCACTGCACAAGCAATATGTGTGGAATCCTTGGAAGATAGATATTACGAACACACAAATGTTAGCTTGTATTTGGGTGCAGCTATAGCCTTGCCTGTTGCTACTTCAGTAGTAAGCACACTAGTTGTATGGAAACATTATGAAGTCATCATTTTGTACGTAGAGAATAAAAGGAAAAAGCCCAATGCAGTGGGAATGGCCATGGCGGGAATTTATATTACTCTATATATGTTATGTATGGATATCTCGGCTGTCTACTATTTCATATCCAGACGAAATGAATACGGTACTTACGATACTATACGCAACTCGTTTAATCTGCAGTTGACGTGTTACACTCTTCTAGTTGAGATTATAGCATCTTTGTTTATACTGTTCCTTTTTTGGCTCTTTACAAGCAAGCGGCATACAAAAAATATTGATAAAGGAATAAGCTTTGTCACAATTATCAAACACATAGCGTACATCATTTCGATGATATTTTTAGCATCTGCAGCTTTAGGAACAATAATTTTGACCAAAATTTCAATAATTGAGAAGCCAAATCTACTCTTTATAATCAGCTCAGTGATTTTATTTATTGCATTTGTTTCAATCTTGTATATTTTTGATATCTCAAAGCGACACAATGATTTTGTGGTATATTTTATTGTAATTCCAATTACATATTTGTCTGCTCATGTAGACTACATTTTCACAGCTTGGCTTACAGAGCCTTCCAAGACTACATCTGTGGCAATCCTGGCCATTGCTGTAGTATTTTACTTGTTCATAATGAGCCGGTCAATATACACTTTTTGGAAATTTGAAGACGATAGAATATCATTGCTTGTAACTTTCTTTTTGGGTTTTGGAGGTGTTGGTCTAGGAGCAGTACAAATAGCTGCATTTTACATCATTCCAATTCCCGCTATTCATTTAGCTGACTACCTCGACAATGTTTTCCAAATCAGCTTGGTAATTCTTGCTGCTCTCATATCTTACAAAATTCTCTCCACTGAAGATTCAGATGCAAGCAAGTTTTTCAAACAATTTAATAAAGCTCACAAAAATGATATTCCAACTTGCAATAGATTATTACCATTTAAGTTATTAAAAATTGATGCACATATATTAGCAGAGCTATTAATAGGAACGTGGAGGACAAAGATATTGCTTAATCAACTGTATCTATCTATTAAACTTAATAAATATGATCTTCTTGTACGAATAAATGAGGAAGAATATGTAAAAGTTCCAGTCTCCAAAGTTTCTCTTACATGTGGACCGCTACCGTTAGATTGTGAGGAAATTCACTATCCACTAACTGCTACAAAGATGTCTTTTAAAATTTTTAATTCCAATAAGAGAGTAATTGTTAGCTTGGCAAAATCTAGAATAGATGGGGAGTTACTAACTAATTATGAGATTCGCTTTGTTCGCCAAAAAAATAGGAAATTCTATTCAGGGACTTTATCCAAAAGTATGATACAGTGTGTCAATGAAGGTATAATAGATGAACAAAAAGTCATTTTCATACCTATAACATGTTATATCACAAAAAATGTCTTAATAAACTCAAGTCAAGGAACATATTGCCGATTTGATAACTCAATGAGCATTGCTGAACTAACTCCTAATGATATAGAGCAAAACATACTTAAGACATGGAAAAACGAGTTAATTAGTCGTTCAATCATACCAGGAGATAGTGCTTCACTAGAAATAAAAGTGAAAATTCCTCCCACTGATGGTTATTATGTTAGCATTGCTAATGGTACCATTTTAAATTCTCAATTGAGTCTCACGAATGGGCCCATTCAAATTATGCAATACGGTATTACAGTGAAGTACACATTACGTATATCCAGCGATAGGATTATACTAAGAAATATACGTAATGATGACCATGATCGACTTGTGGTGTGTGATGCCAGTAGAGAAAGACTGTCAATTCCAGCATCGCACGTACAAAATAATTGTGTTTCAGTATATTTAATGAAAACCTCCAGTGTACTTCTGAATAGGCCTACTATTAAGACACGGCTAGGCATAGCAAAATCATTCCAAGAGAAATTTACGCTAGTTTATAACGAAAATGATCAAGTATTTAAGTTTAACTCTGATGTTTACGGCCACAGTATTGAAATAAGAGATGAAGAAACATTACATCTCCGTAATTTTAAGATAGTACTTCTTCAAAAAATGTTTGCCAAAATGACGTTGAAAGTAGTGAGCAATGAAAGGAATCGCCAAATACCTGAAACTCTTGAAGTTACATTTTCTGCTATTGAAAAAGAATGTCAGCTGTATCTGCCTGTCAATACACCTGAGTCAGACATCCATTCTCTAGAATTTGAAGGAAGAGATCTGGCCAACAAGGTTTCTTCCTTTTTGTATTTTCCCAGTGACAATCCTCAGATAACTCCTGATGAGTTTGAAGATGCAGGATTAACATTTGGTGAAGCTGTGCACAAAGTCACTAGCAATGTGTACTTCTAGCAATTGATAAAACTTTATCATTTTGGTTTTTTTTTGTCATTTTTGTGTCATTTTTGTGTTTTCTTACTAACTGCATTTGTTTTAAATTGTGGAACATAAACTAAAGTTAGAAATTAAATAATTCCTTTAAAAAATGATCCCAATGCTAAGTATGATTAATATACTATAATAATGGCCACATTGTCTCTATCATTGAACTACAATAGAGTCACAATATTCTATATGATTGGCAACATATTGCTTCTGTGGGGCAGTCACACGAACTTCCATGCATGATTTAATACATTTAGTTACATATCTATCCCCATTCACTCCACCATTTCATATATAACTTTTAAATCTGGGTTTTGATTGCTTCACTGTTTATTTTTGTACCTTATTTACCATAACCTGCAGCAAGCTTGGTGTTACTACATACATTTAATTTCAAAGCCTTATTCCTCCTGCCAATGTATATACAATATGATAAAAGTAGCTCAGACTGCTCAGTAATTTTCAACTCCACTAAAAAGCAAATAAAGAATCTTGGATATCTTATAAAACACTATTAGAAAGAAAAAAACAAGAAAAAAACAAGCAATTGTGTTAGGCTATTGTTGTTTTCATAGACTTGCCTTTTTTAATTGTATGTACTCCGGAAGTTAGTTGTAATTACGGATGGAAATATTGTACACAGTCACTTCTTTTGCTTTATCACAATTTCAATTTCTTCAGAAGTGTATCGACATATACAAAGGTCATGGAATGGAAAACTGTTGGTTGTCTGATTTGACTTAAAGGATAATTTTCAAGCAGGCAAAGCTCTCCTAATGTATAATTATTCTAATTATTATTGAGCTTAGTGGTGAAAATCTTGGTTAAAAAATCAGGCTCTACTCAATCAAATATTATATATACTATTTCTGGTTTAATAAAATCAAGCTGCTTTTTGGCAGTTGCTATTAGTTATTATATGTATTATTTATATGTACAGTAAAACGTCCCTTATCCGGGCGCCTTAGGACAAGAGGGTGCCCGTAACTCAGAATTGCCCGTATCTTAGAACAAAAATGTTTTAATCACTTTTAAATGGTTATTTATTATAATTATGTCAATGTTTGTACATGTGTTTAGGTTCCTAGTGTGAAATAGATGAGAGAAGTCTTCTAAGTTTAATATGTACTGTATAATGAATGCATTGCTAATTGTCACATCTATTAAAATATTTTATATTATATAAACAGGAGCTCCTTTGCATCGCTGCTGCATGAACTATTTAGCAAAGTTGATCATGCTTGCTATGAGTCCCTCGTCACTATTCAATTCTGCGCTGTCAAGCAGCTGTCACCTGTCACGTGATAATTTTCCAATGAGTGTGCGCGACTATTGTTGAAGCGCGAGCGATGGCAGCTAAAACTTCCCGGTAAAGGGACATGCCCGTATCTTGGACGTCCCGATAATTATGGGATGTTTTACTGTATATACAAATAATACCTGCATTTTTGTACATATATTATATGAAAGTTTACCTAGATACTGCCCTCCTTCACCTAGGCTTCTAGATTGGTAGGCTGACTTAGACTATATTATATATGCTGTACAGTTTCCCAGACATCAAATATAACAAAATATCCTCCCTTCTGCATTTCATAAGTACATGTATTATGACTGTTATTTCTCACTAAGCAAGAAACTCTCCAAAATTCCTAGCCTCAATAATCCATAATCTAAGCTTAAAAGCTATAGTCCCAGCCTAAAAGCCATAGCATTGCCTTCTGGCTCTTTTAGGCTTAGGAGGACCGCAATTACTCATGTCAACCTCTACAATAACCGTGAATCTACTCCTGCATTTGTGATACTGACGATCTCTTCCCATTTCGCGTAGAGACACCCTTTACCTTTTGCTGGTTAAAAGTAACTTTCCGGGACAAATACTGTTGTAGTCTCTTCTGGGACCGGGGACAAAGTTAACAAATCCGGGACGGTCCCGGACATTTCGGGACGGTTGGAGCCTATGACTTAAGCTCCAAAGTGTAAGAAAATTCCCGCGAAATTGCTTGCTTTTCAATAAACAAAAAGTTGATTCGATCGACCGGTTACTATGGCATTGAAAACCCTTTTCCAGACTTAATTTCAAAATTTTGCCGTTTTATGGGGGATACGGAGTGTCGATTGTTGTTATGCTAAGGAAGCTACTACTACTCGAGAGAAGCTGAGGTAAGACGTACTGACTATTTGAATTTACCAGTCGCTGTTGCAGCAACAAGCTCTGAGCTGCAACAAAGAAAGGCCAGAGTTATTTATTTGGTACTACAACAGTTACCACTGCTCATCATCTACAGTGTTTGTATGAACTAAGCTAAAATATAGTAACAATACTTAGTTTTATGTTAACTAACTATCAGGCTCGCTCGCCATTTGTGTTCAAGCACACCACTAGTTCAGCGAAGCGAGCGAAGCGAGCGGAGCTGACTCTCTAATGAGTTCGCGATATATATATATATTTAGGTCTAGAAATTGTTTTTGTTCTTGCGTGGGCGTACGTGTGTACCCTTTCTCCTACGCGCTTGCGCGGGCCGGGTAACCTTCTTAGCAACATTTTGTTTTTGTTTACCCGCTGTACGAAGTAGCGATGCCCAGTAGACAAAACGTTCCCTTCTCCTACGCGCTTGCGCGGGCCGGGTAACCTTCTTAGCAAAATTTTGTTTTGTTTACCCGCCGTACGAAGTAGCGATGCCCAGTAGACAAAACGTTAGAAACGCTCGGTCAAGAGCTTTGAGGGCGTTAGAAACTCCAGAAGAAAAAATAGTAAGGAGAGAGATAAGAAATGAAAAGGACAGGGCAAGGAGGAGGAGAGCTAAAACTAAACAGAAACAGGTAGCAAAGTAAAGAATCTTTCTTTTTGAAAAGCCATTAAATGTTCCTAATTTATTTATTAGAATCTTCCTGAGGATTACGGTACCAGGAGCCTTCATCATAGAAAAAAGCTTCCACTATTGTTTTCTCACTTTGACAGTATTTTGTAGCCACACCAAGCATGCATGAAATAGCTGCAATTACAGGGAACATGCATTGCTCGCTTCGCTATTTTGCGCTATTCGAGCGCACCACTAGTATATATATGTGACCGTCTACGGGAAAACCGGGCACAACGCGGCGTGCGTAATATCGAGAAAAGATCGATCGATTTCTTAAAAATGTATTGTTTCCAGCCCACGGAAGGGAACGGTTAGGTCTATTATAGCAGGAACGACTTAAGCTACGACAATAAAACTTGGAGAGCTCAATATCTGGACGCCGACAACTCCGTAAGTGCAAAAAAAAAATTCGAAGGGTGCCGCGTTGTGCCTGGTTTTCCTATAGAAGGTCACATATATGTATGTATGTGGGGATGGTACGTATGCCCTTTAAACGCGCGCGGGGAACTTTTTTTCTTTTAAAAACACTGCTTTTTAGGATTGACCCCAGTTTATTCTGAAACTACACCATTAAGCAAGCCTTACTTTATACTTAAGCGCAGAAGTGTGAGAAAATTCCTGCGAAAACGCTTCTTTTCAAGAAACAAAAAGTTGATTCGACCGGTTACTATGGCATTGAAGACCCTTTTCCAGACTTAATTTCAAAACTTCGCCGTTTTAAGGTGGATATGGAGTGCCGATTGTTGGTTGTCAATAGCCATTGGTAGTCATAATGCCGTAGTATTAATGCTAAGGAAGCTACTAATACTCGAGGAAAGCTGAGGTAAGTACGTAATTCCATATTTGTTAGCTAAATATGCAAAATAACTCTGGCCTTTCTTTTTTGTAGCTAAGAGCTTGTTGTCAACAGTGACTGGTAAATTCAAATAGTCAGAATGGCTCAAATTTGGTACTACAAAAGTTACCACTGCTCAAGAAAATGAGGTAAGAAAGTAATTTTGTATGTGTGCTAAAATTGATTGCCTTTTGTTTTTGTAGCTGAGAGCTTGTTGTCAAGAATTCGAGGTAATTCAGATAGTCAAGGTAACTTAAATTTGATACTACAGAAGTTATCAATAGGAAATTGAGGCAAGTAGCAATTCCATATTTGTTGGCTAATAATAACATTGGTTTATTTTCTGGTAATTGAGTTATCAGAATGGTTGATGTTTGATAGAGAGTGATTTTTTATTTGTTTGCTGAAATAAAATGTCATAACTGCTATTATAGTGTTTGCATGAAGTACAGTAACATTTTATGTTACCTAACTATCTGGCTCACTCGCTATTTGTGCTTAAGAACACCACATAGTTATTGAGCGAGCGAAGCGAGCGAGATACTATTAGGGGTGGATAATGCAAAATCGGGTATATGTTATATATATGTATGTATGTATGGATGGTACGTATGCTCTTTAAACGCGCGCGCGGGAAATTTTTCTCCAAAAAAGAAGGCTTTTTAGGTTTGACCCCAGTTTATTCTGAAACTACAGCATTAAGCAAGCCTTACTTTATACTTAAGCTCCAAAGTGTGAGAAAATTCCTGCGAAAATGCTTGCTTTTCAAGAAACAAAAAGTTGATTCTACCGGTTACTATGGCATTGAAGACCCTTTTCCAGACTTAATTTCAAAACTTCGCCGTTTTATGGGGGGATACGGAGTGCCGGTTGTTGGTTGTCATCAAGAGCCGTTGGTTGTCAAGAGCCGTTGGTAGTCAGAATGCCGTAGTATTAATGCTAAGGAAGCTACTACTTCTCGAGGGAAGCTGAGATGGAATACCAAATGCGACAATAATCAAATTGTTGATTCCCAGTTACTGATTCTCGATTACCGTTCACTCAATGCTCGATTATCGTTCACGCGATGCTCGATTATCGTTCACGCGATGCTCGACTATAGATTACAAGGTACTCAGATACCGTTCTTGCACTCTTCGATTGTCGTCCTTGTATTTCGATTATAGTCCTTGCACTTCGATTGTCGTCTTCGCACTCCTATAGTCGCCCTCGCAGAAGGGCGCTGGTGTAGATACCATGATACATTTGTACGTTAGTTTCCATGTACAATTAAGGGTGCTCACACATCCGGTTACGCGGTACGCCCACACAAATCAATTAACTGTTGCTATGGAAGGTAACTCCGATTCTATTACCTTGCAGGGCCACGCTGCCCGGGGGATCTCTGGGACCCGTCAACTGACAGCCAACTGATCAATAATGACTAACACAAACGGAACTGCAAGAGTTATGAAGCCTCGAAGTCTCAAAAGTAAACGCCACTATTTGGAAACAGAGGAAGACTACGGAAGCTGGAATTTCGTCCACCGCTTGCTATAGCTAATTGTTACAAAGTTGTCGATTTTGTTTTTCTCATTTCTATTTTGCTTTATATTTAGTCACATTTTCACGTGATTTTTTCCAGTCGGGTCACGACTGTACACTATACTAGTGATGTGCTTGAGCACAAATGGCGAGCGAGCCTAAAGACTATAATATTTTTATATGAATGATTTTGACTTCTAACACTGAAGCTACTGAAAATAAGGTCCAGTTTGTTTATTTAGCATACAGGGTAAAGGGATTTCAGTGCCATAGTAACAACTAACTCTCTGCAACTGCTTGAGAAGGTAAAAACAACAACAAAACAATACACGTTATTTAAAAGTTTTCTTTGTGATATTCTTTAGCTAAGTAGTGGTTGTAACACACAATGCTTTGACACAACTGGACATGCACCTACACAGACTTACCTTCGCAGTAGTCTTGTGGACAATGTATTTTCAAGTAGATCAACTTAAAGATGGACTTATAACACTTGGTGTTGGATCTGCTCTTCAGTTGTCTCCGGGTCTCTTTGAATCATTGTTTACTACCACTGGACAGGTAGAATTGACTCCGGGTAAGCATACCTTAAATATTTCAATTTCAGTAGCTATGTTTCAATTTTATACGGGTTCTCTATGATGAGGTGACTTTCAAAAACGTTCTTCTTATTATTTACTTTTGTCATAGTTTTTTTTTTTTTAATATTACAGCTTTGATAAAAGACCTTTTTCTCGGAAGAATACAATATTCAGAGAATGGTACCACCAATAAGATCAAGGAAGTGGATACATATATACAGTTTGGTGATTACCTTGAAGAGTGCAAAGGTAATATACAAGTCATCAAAAGGGTTAAAGATATGTTTTATATTATTAATATCCACATCTCTAGGTGGTGGAGAGGTAGCCTTAGAAGATGTGTTAAGTTTTTTTTGTGGAGCTTCAAAAATACCCCCTTTGGGGTTTGATTCAACTCCTGCTCTATCATTTAGTGACAGCGCAATCTACCCAACTGCTTCAACATGTGCATTACACCTCACTTTGCCTACAAAGTATCATTCAAATTATTCCCTGTTTAAAGAGAAGATGACACAAGCCATCACATGCCATGGAGGATTTGGAATGTTATAACTGACCTCATTGTGCACTCCTATACCAACTACTTTTTTTATTTTCCCCCACTAGCAACTTCATACGTGATTACTTCTATGCCAACAACTGATTTTTCAATTTATTTCATAATCATGACTTCTTTGATCACTGTACTAAATGAAACTGTTAATTGAATGGCACAGACAATATAACTTTTACACTTGAGATGAGTGACAACTATTTATGAATGCTCTACATAGTACATATTGTTCTAAACCGAAGTTATTGTCTTGATGATGTACTAACTCTGCTCTTAAATATCTCTCTTGCTCCTCTGTGATAAAATCTTGGGGAAGGCTTGGAATAAGAACGGTGATGCTGTTATCGTCCATACTGACACGTTCATCCCAATCTATTCCATAGTCACAAGTGTCCTATTGGTGCAATCATCCTATTCGTACTGCTCATAACAGAACACCAAATCAGTTGTGGATATTAGGAATGGCACAAGCTTGTGTAGAAGATCCTGGAAGTACAGCAGTGCAAGGAATGGCAGAAATTAATTTTAATCAGGTATATCTTATTTGCCATTTAGCAGATATAGTATAAATAGTAAGGATTTATCAATCAAATAATTATTTTTATAGCATCTCGAAAAAGATCCAATTGAGACTGAATTTTTGGAAGGTATATGAAATGGAGTGCCCAAATGTCTTCAATGTTGTCAGGATCCAAGAGGCCAACATTTTCCATACAATAAAACAAATAGTAGAAAAAATTAATACAACCAGAGAATAAGTCCCTCCATAGACGTTCTATGTGCTGATTGTGCACACTACGGCCCATAATAAAACTTCCCCTTTCAGGACCACGTTGAGGATGTTCCAGCATGAAACGAGCAACTTGCATATTTTCACCACCACAATCAGCCCTTACCCTAGATGGCAAGCCATAGTTGGCCACTGCATGTGAAAATGCTTCTAAAACAGTGTTGGCTTTATTATTCGAAGCTACCTTCAAATACACAGGAACTCGACTGTAGCCATCGATTCCCCCATGAACAACCATTCGCCACCGTACAAGTTTATGGTAGCCGTCAATATGCCACAAAGCATTCGGACTGGATACCTGGTATGACCTACGATGAAGTCTTCTACGTAGCCTAGTTTCTATTCCAGTAGGGTCAACACGGTGAAGAGACTGTCTCACCCTTTCTCTCTGGAGTACAATGCCATTGCTCTTAAGCATGCTTTGTATAGCTCGAATACCGCAATCAGGTAAACGCACTGCCAGATCACTCACAAGCTCATCCAACTGATAATCACTAATATCACTAAACTGATTAGGCTCTATTTGATAGTCTCTCATCCTCCTTTGTATGTGCGAGTGGAACAAGCAAACATTCCTGCTATATCAGTGATCTTGAAATCACTTTCAAGAAGAAACCTCAGCTGATCTTCTGGTATTCCTATTAGTGGGCGGCCACGACTACCTCTGGTGCAGTGAAGCTGCAGCTCATACTGGCTTGTCATTTCTAACAATAGATGCTGGATTACTCTCGTAATTTCCGCTCTATGCTCTTCAGGAAGAAGAGGCTCTACAAGAAGTGACACCCGCAATAATAGCTCCGCACTTTCGATAGCATTTTCTTGGATCTCCAAGTCATAGCAGGGGTATATACTTTCGATGAGTTCTATTGCTTGAATTAATTCTCTTAAAACAAAGTCGCATAGCTCCAGGTCAGACATTTTATTTAAAGAACTGATAATTTAGGTAAAGGGTTTCCTGAAAATATTATAGCGAGCATCGCGTGAACGATAATCGAGCACCGCGTGAACAATAATCGAGCATCGCAGGAACGATAACGCATAGCTCCAGGTCAGACATTTTATTTAAAGAACTGATAATTTAGGTAAAGGGTTTCCTGAAAATATTATAGCGAGCATCGCGTGAACGATAATCGAGCACCGCGTGAACGATAATCTAGCACCGAGTGAACAATAATCGAGCATCGCATGACAGCCATCGTGTGAACGATAATCGAGCATTAGTGAACGGTAATCGAGAATCAGTAACTTGGAATCAACAATTTGATTATTGTCGCATTTGGTATTCCATAGAGGGTAAGTACGTAATTCCATATTTGTTAGCTAAATATGCAAAATTAACTCTGGCCTTTCTCTAAGAGCTTATCAACAGTGACTGGTAAATTCAAATAGTCAGATTGGCTCAAATTTGGTACTACAAAAGTTACCACTGCTCAAGAAAATGAGGTAAGAAAGTAATTTTGTATTTGTGTGCTAAAATTGATTGTCTTTTGTTTTGTAGGTGAGAGCTTGTTGTCAAGAATTCAAGGTAATTCAGATGGTCAAAGTAACTTCAATTTGATACTACAGAAGTTATCAATACTCAAGAATGATGTAAGTAGTAATTCCATTTTTGTTGACTAAAATTACAAATAATAACACTGGTTTATTTTTTATCGTAGCTGAGAGCTTGTTCAAGAGTTACTAGTGATTGAGATTATCATAATGGCAGATGTTTGATAATACAAAAGTTACCATTAATCAGGTAAGAGAGTGATTTTGTATTTGTTTACTGAAATAAAAGGTCATAACTGTTATCATTAACAATACTGTCAGTATATTATGTTACCTAACTATCAGGCTCGCTCGCCATTTGTGCTCAAGCACACTACTAGTTTATTGGCGAGCGAGCGTAGCGAGCGAGACAGTATTAGGGGTGGATAATGCAAAATCGGGTATATGTTATATATATGTATGTATGTATGGATGGTACGTATACTCTTTAAACGCGCGCGCGGGGAACTTTTTTCTCCTAAAAGCACGACTATTTAGGCTTGACTCCAGTTTATTCTGAAACTACAGCATTAAGCAAACCTTACTTTATACTTAAGCTCCAAAGTATGAGAAAATTCCTGCTAAAACGCTTGTTTTCAAGACACAAAAAGTTGATTTGACAGGTTACTATGACATTGAAGACCCTTTTCCAGACTTAATTTCAAAAATTCGCCGTTTTATGGGGGATACGGAGTGCCGGTTGTTGGTTGTCAAGAGCCGTTGGTAGTCAGAATGCCGTAGTATTAATGCTATGGAAGCTACTACTTCTTGAGGGAAGCTGAGATAAGTACGCAATTCCATATTTGTTAGCTAAATATGCAAAATTAACGCTGGCCTTTCTTTTTTGTAGCTAAGAGCTAGTCAACAGTGACTGGTAAATTCAAATAGTCAGATTGGCTCAAATTTGGTAGTACAAAAGTTACTACTGCTCAAGAAAATGAGGTAAGAAAGTAATTTTGTCTTTGTGTGCTAAAATTGATTGTCTTTTGTTTTTGTAGGTGAGAGCTTGTTGTAAAAAATTCAAGGTAATTCAGATGGTCAAAGTAACTTCAATTTGATACTACAGAAGTTATCAATACTCAAGAATGATGTAAGTAGTAATTCCATATTTGTTGGCTAAAATTACAAATAATAACACTGGTTTATTTTTTATCGTAGCTGAGAGCTTGTTCAAGAGTTACTGGTGATTGAGATTATCAGAATGGTTGATGTTTGATACTACAAACGTTACCATTAATAAGGTAAGAGAGTGATTTTGTATTTGTTTGCTGAAATCAAATGTCATAACTGCTATTATAGTTTTTGCATGAAATAAGCTAAAACATAGTAACATTTTATGTTACCTAACTATCAGGCTCGCTCGCCATTTGTGCTCAAGCACACCACTAGTATATATGTTTGGACGTACGTACGTCATTTTGTACTTTGACCCTCGCATATTATTGTGTTCGCTCCGTGTTCAACCCCGCCCCAAACTTCACTAAACAGAATCCTCTGGTTTAGCGATCATTACCCATATCACCTTAGAAATTGAATTGTTTACCGCTTTGAATTGTTTTGTGGGTGCAGTTAAAACTAAAAACGTATGGGAGCTCCATTTCTACTCGATTTGGCGGCAGTGGTAAGTTAATTCGCTATTTGTCACAGTTATAAGCCCTATGCAACAGTATTTACTTAAAAATTCATTGTCCACTAGACTAACCAGATGGCAAATATCCTTCCATTCATTAGACCTGGATCCAGATGGAGAATCTTACTGATCTGCTATTCACGAACAGCTCCAGGAGAATGATGTACAGACTATTTATTATATAAAACATCAATTTCAATCAATTATCCACGAGAAAGAAGAAAAAACAAAGTAACTTCATTTTACTCCTTGCTAGCATAAAATTTAGCCATTCTAAATCCTGGTATACAAGACACATTTAACCCCACCATTCTCATAGTGTTGGGGGGAGCAAATAAAAGTTATGGCAATATTAATTCTAATGGAAAAGAAAATTAGTTATCAAGCCAAGCAAATGAAGCACCAAAGGTGTGAACCCTCAGCGCTACTATACACTAGCTAGCTATAACAAAATCATCTCTCAGACCGAAAAAATAATATATTTGGCTATTCCTAATCAGCAATACTCTCACCGGTATATAGTTTCAACGTAAAACACCTGAATTCCAGCACTCATTAACTTTTCAGTATGAAGCAAAAGCTAACGTGGGAAGAAAAGAAATTGTTTGCCCATGTGATTGCGACATGACGATAGGGGGTATTACCTACAAAAACTTGAACCTACACGGAGCAGACCGCTTGTTAAAACATCATCCTGAGCAAGTTCATACTTAAATCAACAGTTAATTGTCAGTAATCTCCAAAATCAGCTGACAGACAGACAAACAGATGGGGCGACTAATATAACCCACTTGCGCATGCGCGATGAGGCTAATAATAACAATCTTGGCCAATGGCACCAATAGCACTGCATACTACAGAACCACTAGCCTCAGTAACTATGATACTTAACACTTATAAATATATACATCTGTTCTAAAAGCAACAGCTCAGTCCAACCAGCACTTTCATACTTGTTTCAACTCTAGTGTTTATACCACTCATACAGTAGTAAATGTTAAACATTCTGAGAATTGCGACGAAAAAATCAACGGCTAACAAATATTTAAATAATATTTTTTTAAATTGAGTGTTGGTTAGAAACTTCACCTATTTTTATTTATTTAGGGGTCTGACATATCATACATACGTACACACACACACACACACACATGTGCGTGACTGTCTGTCTGTCTGTATGCATGCGTTGTGTATGTATGTATGTATTACGTATAAACACATTTCCACATGTTAAATCTCCACTTGTAAAACTCGAGAGTATTTTTCTCGTTCTCTCGCTACTTCCTAACAGACACCTTTGGGACACCACTGCAGCACTAGACTATGAGATATGAAGCCAAACATTATGGAATGCAATGTCAATCATTAAATGGAGTAAAAGAAGGGTCCAAAGAGTGGGAGCTGGCGGACAACTTGAGGATGCTAGGGAAGGTCTAGTACAAAAGAATAGCCAAGTGAAGGCTGCACGGTAAGGTCATAAGGTAAGGGATAGCATCAGCAGATGAGCAATGCAATGAGACTGTCACTAATAATGCATGTATAGACTTACTAGCAAAGTGCGAGCATCAACCAAGAATGGGTCAAGGTCATAGGCTAAAGAGACAGCCATAACAGCCAGGGAATGCACAGCTACAAGTTTACCCTACCTATGCCCACCCTGTAACAAGTAATAGGAGAATATCAGTAAGTCTTCAACCTTTTGGTTGGACATAAATCCAGTGTGGTAGACTCAATGCAGGTGAACCTAAATCGTGCCCCAAAACAAAAACAAAAAACCAAACAAACAAACAAACAAAAAACTGGAAAGATTAGTACCTAGACAATAAAAGAGGCAGGGCCACCAACATTATCACTATTAGGGATGAGGCCTGGTTATGTTCACACCCGTTCAACTTACTTCATGATGCTTACTTCGTCAACATCTCGTATTGACTGGCCTTGATACATCAGCAGCATGTGTGCTAACCTGCAAAATAAGCCAATGGGAAATGCCATCACTACTGGACAAGATAATACAGTTGTGGTCCTGCTGCATAAAAAATACATGGATATAATAGCTATATGATTCCATTCAATTTTTATAGTTGTGATGCCATTCCATTTAGCTACTTTAGTCTAGCCATTTGGTGATGAGCGAATTTTTAAAGTTCACTGATATTAATATTACGAGTAAGTGACAAGAGTACTCTTTAGACACTTGCTAAACTACTGTGATTAATGATAGGATTAGATGGAGGGACAAACGTACAAGCCTAATACAGCAGTCTCGTGAAACCACTGAAGATGACTCTAAGATATATGTATGTATCAAGTTTACATAGTAAACAACCAGTTTCCATTTTTTGTCAGACTTGCATACTAGCAAACTCAAACAGGAACCTTCGTACACATTATTTGTCTCAAACTACTTAAGAAACTAATGTACAGAATTATTAGACAGTGCTCCTCTCCCACATCACTAGAGTATTACCATATTGGCAGTACTTTTTTAAGGGGTGCAAAGCTTTTAACTTACTCTTGAAAGCTGAGACACTTTCCTTTCAGGAGCCTAAGAGTATGTGGTTTTTTTTGCGTTGAGCTACGGGGGGTTACGGGGCTACTAGCTAGATTACTGAACTCAGTCTTGGTAGCAACACCGTGGCACAACAGTGAGTAAAGCCTACACAAACCAAAAGCGGTTGTGTCTTACAAAGTTTGTTTCGAGTTCATGTTCAAGGGTTTTTGTACACACCTGTGCTAATCAATTAATTGGGTAAAGGGATTTACAACTACTTCATCTTAAACGGCTTCTCAAAGTGGTTCGGTAAAGCGTAACCTTTTCAATTAAAATGATTTTTTTTAAGCCAAGACTATCCCTGGCAATTACTCATTACTTAAAGGTTAAATGTCATTATAATATAATTTTTCAAAATAACCACATATACATATTTAGCTGTCTTGTTCTCAAACTTAGCTACCAAGCATGCCTTGAAATTCTTCATTAGAACTTTAAGCTCTTCAGCTTCCTTGTTGTTAGTGTTATGAATAAAAACATTAAAATTTAGTAAAGCTAGCCACTATGAATATAGCTTGCACAATGACACATAAAGTGTGCTTTATAGAATCTTGCCCACTAAATTGTGAACCACATAAGACCAGCATAATGTGTCAAAATTATATGCACATAATTTTAAACATTCAATAATTATTTTCATCAACACATTGGCCAAAGTTGTAGTCAGCCAACTAGCTAATTGTTACCAACTGTGATGGTTTTTGAACACCTCTTAAAGTACAAGTCTGCATGGAGTACTTGATAACCCCTCCCCCTGCCCCCCCCCCCCCCCCCCCCCCCCCCCCCACCCACACACACAGAAGTGTAGTAAAGTCACTTATAGGGATGTCATGCTTCACTCCAAAGTGTTACCGAACACTTCAGAGCATAGCACAACACCTCACAATACAGAAATGTTACACTACACCCCATTAAAGGTGTAGTGGATCACCCCATTTTTTACAGTGTATAATAAATGTAACATTTATTGTATTTCTATTGTCATGTTAATGAGTGCAGCTGTTCTTCTATTTAATTTACTTCTTTACAGGAGCAATTACTGTAGCTGAGATTAATGTGAAGGTAATCTAGTGGCCACAATGCAAATCTTGTCAGGCATTGTGTAAATTCACTAATAAATATGCATTCCACAATAATATTTGGTGAGAAAAGTAACAACACCAAGAGGGAAATGGGAAGGGAGGGAGGAGGGACAGAGTGGAGGGAGGAATGTGACAGAATTTAAAGTGTCAGTCACAATTAAGTTAGGATTGGCAAATAGACTAGTTACTTGCCCTCTCCTTTCTGAGGGTTGTGGGCCAGGCCCACATGAAGAAGCAAGCCTATGAGCAATGTTATTGTAACTTTAGTGTTTAATTAGTGTGTGTATGAGTTTTGTGTCAGAACTGTTGATTGTTTGGTCACTTTGGAGTCATGTTGTGCGTGTGTATGTTGCTATGATTTGTGCCCTGGCGCTGTCTAGAGCCAAAAGTCTGTATCGTTTTGTGTGACCTCGTGGGGTTAGAGGTATTTAAGCCTTGGCCTCACGAGGTGACCTTCAGTCAGACCTTGAATTATATGTAACTCATAACTCTACACGTAGTGTTACCAGGCTGATTCTGGTGGCAGCGACTCTGAGAGTCTTCCACTCGTGAGCGTCAAGTTACTATAACAGGATCACGATCTGAAATAGCTCACAAGGATGTATTCCTGATTAAAGACTTGAAACCTTACAGATTGAATTATCAGTTAAATCTTGTATGGTTCCACTCTCAAGGCATGCTTATGAAATACTCAATATTGAATTACTGTCAAAACACTAGGAGACTAGCCAGTGACATTTGGACTTGTCTACCATTTATATTTGATACTAAAGTCATAGGTCAGGGTGTCGTAAATCCCAGGCCTCCTTCTAAAATGCTAGACCCTACATGCGCTGTCTAAGAACTTAACTCTCCGTTGTGGATACCAGCACCAACCTTTGTCAAGTTAATGTTTACAGATTATTCAATAGTACCACGTAATTGATATAAATGATTAACTGAACAGAATATGAGATAAAACTGAAATTCATAATAATATTATAATGAATCAGACTGACAGGAATCAATGCACTCAGAATATACTAGAACAATAGAGCATCAATTAGGAGTTGTTAGATCTTTGCAGCTCTTGCAGTTCCATGTCACCAACATAATTGTTTACACTTAGCTAGGTCTCAATTCAGAATTGGATTATCCCATATTTACAAACGCTAATTCATGAAATCATCTTGTGTCACTTGTTTTGTCTGTTTGGGTTATTTTGTGAGTGTTTTGCTTAATCAAGTGCTACATTAACAGAGAGTGTTAAATTAGGGGTTGTTTGATCTTTGCAGCTCTTGCAGTTTCATGTTGCCATGGTCACCAACATAATTGTTTACACTTGGCTAGGTCTCAATTCAGAATTGGATTATCCCATATTTACAAATGCTAATTCATGAAATCATCTTGGATCACTTGTTTTGTCTGTTTGGGTTATTTTGGGAGTGTTTTTTTTTAATCAAGTGCTGCATTAACAAGTAAGACAAGGCGTTAGATGACATTTTATTTATTATTTATGTGTTACTGCATCCTGACGGAATTCCAAACTGAAATCTGTCTCAGAATTTTTTCAGAACTGAGCTATAAACTAAATATGTCTACTTTTATCTACTGCAGCTAATTAGAGGGCAAGCATAAATTAAACGAAAAGCCAGCTATAATGAGAGCGAACTAATAAAGAAATTTCCATCAAATTTTGCCTTGATGTAAAATACTGTCTTCAGAAGTGTGCAGGATACACTCACCAGTATATATTTTCAAAGCAAAACTCCAATTCCAGCACTTAGTTAACTTTTCAGCATAAAGCCAAGCTACCACTGGCAGAAATAATATATCCCTCTTGCCCATGCATGCTAGAACACATTTTTGTTATAATATTCGAGTTATCTGTATGAAACTCTAAGAAATAGAGCCAATATGTTTATTTCAAATTAAAACACAGTTTAAACTCAACTGCACATCTATCACAGTTGTGGCTACTGTCTAGTCTATGCCACTTCTCTTTGATTGGCTATTTTATGTTTTTCTGCCATTGAATTGCTTGTTTGGAAACTAGGGACTAAAGGAGGGTAGTGATACAAAGGAGGTAGAACCCACAATATGTCTAATAGATATATATATAATATTGCCATTCAAGCAACAATAAAAAAAATAAAACGACTAACAGCACGAGCTGTGTTCAATACATGAGTGAGATATAGTTGTCATTTATTCTTAATTGCTGTGTGTTGACTAATATGCAGCTGCCTCCACACATGCAAGTCTGCCCAAAGTCTCCCTTTCCTGGAGTAGTGTCTGCCATTTGGGTACTGTTCTGATTCTTACTTCCTCTTGAAACTAGTATATCTGTCCCATACCTAATAATGAGCTTAACCCAGCTACTAGATGGATTAAGGTAGAATTTTGTGCTATGAACATGGAGGCTTATAACTGTCAATAAACCCAGCTACACATGTAAGTGAGACATTTTCATAATGGAATGTACCCGTGCCAACCTCCAACATCAATAGCTATTTGTTCACCTTTGGATTCACTTGTGCACATTCATGCTGATGCAATAATTGCATCAACACGCAAGGTGTGACCATGAGATAACTCACGGTGTTATCTAACACTGTGTATTGTGCAAGTTCATGTAACTAGTAGCAACCAAGCTTAGGTTACCAGCTACAGGATTATACAGCTTCCTTTCTCTCAAGCCATAGACTAAAACCTCCTGTACCTGAAAAGTAGACTTAATGAAACAGCATTTGAATAAAAAAAAGTATAGTATATGGATAAAAGATATGGAAGCACAAAGACAACTTCAAAATATTAGTAGACTCTTAGTGCTGGCCTGTACATTTAAATCTATCCTCAGTAAGTGACAAGGAACTGTTTTATGAATGTTATTTGCCATAAGTAGTTCTCACACATCTGAAATTTCTCATTAACTGGCGTGTTTGTTTGTTTTTTAAAAAGTTTGAAACAAAAAATCTGGCACATTAAAAGACACTTAAATTGTTGAGAACTACAATTGATATTGTTTACAAATCATCAGTGTAGACAGACAATAGGTGGTAATGGTCATCAATTTCATTGTACAGGAGGATGCAACGTCTCTTCAAGGGTGCATTCTTTCACACAGGAAGACAGATTGTGTGTGGTCTTTTCAAGGGTGCATACTCAACCTAAGTAATGGAACTCATAATTAGTTTAATCCCATACTTGTTGAATTTAAATGGTTTTGTTTCCAGAACATTTATATAGCTACAACATGCAATCTATCTGTTGGGAGAGCTGCATGCAGATTGAACTATAATCAGGAGAAATAAACATTTTTCAGTTGAAGTACACCTTATAAATGAATGAGCCGAATCATCATTCTAACATCTTAAACATGCAGTAGAGCCTGATATATTGCATATTCTATTTATTGCCTCAAACCTCGCCATGTTATTGTTCACACTTCACAAACACTGTGGATAAAGATAAATAATGCTGCTCACTTGATTACGAGTTGATCCTTTGCTGACATTGAAGCTGAAGCAGATGAGGAGGACGAGGATGAATATTGTAAGACAGACAACGAGTGCAGCAATATTATTCTTTCTCTTTGTTCAATTAATTGACTATATAAATGAGGACCATCATGAGGACATCACATATAAATGAGGGTCACTATAATATATACCTATCACATATTATACAGGCCATCATATACTATGTATATATATGAGGGTTATCTCATATATTTCATATATGATGGCCATCATGTAGTGCATGACGGCCATCAATATAATCGGCACCATCATGTGTAAATGAGAACTATATATACAGTGGAGTAGGAAGATGAAGAATATTTAGGGAGCCGATGTTAAGAGCATATTGTCATAAGTATTTACAGACTTATGGTACATTAAACTGATTGTAATGTCACATATAGAGATATTACTATACATATATGTGTGTGTGTATATAACAATTACAATCAGGAATTTTTTAGACTTTTTTCAAGGGGTATCTGCCTGCCACCAAAATTCCTGAAATTATGATCTTCAAACTGCTAAATCTTTCTCAATTTTATGGAAACAAGAAACCTCCTGAAATTTCAAAAATGTTTATTTGACTCCTTTCAAGTTTGTTTGTGAAAATATCCTGTACAAACATTGTTGTAGAGATAAAAATATTGATAGTTGTTAAAACATATAAGTGTCAGCTAAGGTGATATGTAGGCCCTGTCGGATTATGCTAGCACTTTTTCTGGAATAATAGGCAGTGGAATAATTCTAGAATAATAAGGGTATTAGAGAATAGTAAAGGGAAAATGAGAATAATCAGTTCATGTAATCCTTAATTATAAAGTAAATCAATTTTTTTTTCTCTCATTTTCTTTTACAACAAGGACATAAACATTTAGAAGTGTGGTTATAAGGTAGATCCTCATTACTTGATTAAACAGCTAGTCTTGTGTTGGCCACTTGGTTATTGTACTTCCAAAAATGAAAAAAGTTTGATATACTGGGAGGGTTGTCAGGCATGTTTCTCCATTCTTAGAACATTTTTATGGGGATTTTCAAGGTTTTTACTGAAAAATTAGCTAGCTATTTTGAATCCTCTATATTGATTATTCAGTATATAACACAACAGTAAAAGAGACTGATCGTTTTACTCATTCATTTATAATGTACCAACTTTATATAGCTACTACAGTCACTATTTCACTTATTTCTAATTGGAATAATAAGAAAATAAGAAAAATTATGGAATAATAAATTATATTTAAATATATATTTATTATATATAAAATATACTATTATTTTGGAATAATATTTTTTGGAGTAAAAAAAATAATTCTAAAAATTTTGAGCATAATTCGGCAGGCCCTTAGTTATATGTAAACTTGCACTCTCTAGTCTTTTCATTTGATGAATTCAGGTAATATTTTTAGATTGTCTGTTTATGCAGAGTGGTTAAGATTTTACTACTGTGGTCAAAGGGTATCTGTGTACTTTGTTTGGTGCCATTGCTTTCTAATAAATCAGGAAAAAAATACTCAGGGAAGACTGCTGCACTAAGTATCTTTTGGCCTTTTAGCCAAACTTTGTAGACAGTGGTGCATCTAAACTAGCCTGATTTAGCTACTGCAAATTTTCACATACAATCTTAGATCAAATATGTAATTTGACTGTAAATATCATTCATCATAGGTATAAAGCATGGAATGTAGTATAAGCATTATTTATTTATTTATTTATTTATTTATTTATTTATTTATTTATTTATTTATTTATTTATTTATTTATTCAATTTATTAATTTAATTATTTATTTATTCCATGCTAGGTATCTTCAGTTTTTTGTTGTTGTTGTTGTTTTTTGCTTTTACGTTTCATTTAGTTTTCTCCTATCCTTCCTTGAGTGTAGATATGAAAGGTTTCAATAAGTTGTCATAGTCCTCTCCGTGATAATATACCTAGTTTATCACATTTATTAAAGCTATACTTAGCAATTGTTGTCCTCCTTACCTTTACAGATTTCACTTACGTATCCACTCTAATTTCACTTCCTTTAAATAGATCATTACCTTCTGGTGCTATAATTGAGATATGTTTTAGGTGTAATACGTTTCTTATCTTTATTCATTTAACTTGCTACCAACAAGAACAAATCACTCAATTATAGTACCAGAAGGTGATGACCTTTAACATCTCAGTATAGCACTTGGATCATTCATGAATACAAACTCCATCATTTACTGAAACACAACCATTTTGTTATAAACCATTGCAAGGACATAAGACTGAACATGCTTCCATGTATTTTACTAGGATTTTCTCTATGCAAGTTTGATCGTGCAGTGTCAGAGGCAGATTATCAAGAGACACTTAACTTACAAGGTAGTCTATGTAAGGCATCTCTTATCAATGACAGTAATGATAGACTGCTCAAACAAGCAAAGAAACACTCCTTTTCATTTTTGCCTGGAATAGCTAATTTGAACACAATGTTTGATAATTAGGATTTCTTGTCAGGGGAATCCATTATGCTGCTGGCGAAATTTGCTTCTTTATCATACAACAAAGCTACATACTGTGGAATTTGCTGCAGAACCTCAGCAGTGATAATATGGCTTCACCTCCAAAGGCCAACTGTGAACGCTAATGATGTACATTTTATCCACTTGCTAAATTAACAAATCAAATCAAATCATCAGATAACACTTTCAACCACCCTTCATTTTTACGGTGTTGTTTGATGATTTGATCCTGGTATTGAGTCATACTCTTGCACCTACAAACTGCTGACAAGAAAGAACTCTACATCTTAATTTGTTAATATACTTTCTGTATAAACATCCTCCGAACAAAATATGAAGAAGAAAAAACAATAGCAAGCTTTAATTGAGGTTTTAATGGCTTGAATTTCCAATTTTCTTTTTTAAGTTCTTCTAATTTGACATAACTTTGATGCTAAATTCCCTGAATTAGTTATCTCTTCTCACTAAAAACTTTCCTGCATTTAGCTTCTTTATTTCTTTCTTAATTACTATGGATGATGTTTATATTTTGCATGTTAATTTGTTAATGCAGCAAGTTGGAAGGTTCAACATTGGTGTTCACTGTTGGCCTTCAAAACATTACTCGTTTGGTGGTGAAGCCATACTATCAGAGTGTCATCATGGTAGTTGAATCATGAACACAAGCTCATGCAAAAATATCTATTTCCAAGCAAACCTTAGCCTACATTCCCTTCCCAGCTGCATCATCATATTTCATATGTGTAGTCTCGGCCACGTATATGCTTCATTGATTCAATTAATTCTAAAGAAGTCACCAAAAAAGAGTTGACAATTATAGCTAATTGTTTGGCAGAAGAGTACTCATGTGTATAATATTCAATATCAATTCGCGAGGTACTATTCCACGAAACAGGGTGCCACATTTCTGTGGTTAAATTCATGGAAAAAATTGCACATGCGTTGCTATGTGCGAGCACCCTTAAGAGAAAAAACACACATCTAATAAAACCAAAGGAAAAGAAGTCAATGCTAAAGGTGTGGCCAAAGTAAATTGCTTTGTCTAGAAATAGTCAATGGAATTACAGAGAAGCCAAAAACAACTGTTTAACTCTCACACATTTTATACCTATTTTTGTTCACCAAGGTTCTCTGTCACTAGGAGAAACTTTCTAGAATATACCTTCCAATTATAATAATCTAAGTGTATATAAATTTCTTTGTATCCATTCCAAAATACACTCCCGGAACATTTTGCTTGTAAGTTGGTCTTAAAATATATTGTGAGAAAACTTTATGGAGGTAGAGTGGAGGGGAGGGGAGAAGAGGATGAGTATTTGAAGATAGAGTCTTTATTAGATCAAGACATTGGCACACTATCTAAGGCCAAACGCATTGGCTGATAGCCAATTCTTTTCCGACAACTCATTCCTAATTACTATGACATATAACCGTACAAATTGGTCATTCACTAATTTTGTTAGGTTGCATTATGTATTGCAAACACTTTCAATATAAAGTCACGGTCTTTGTCCATCAATTAAATTTTGAAGGATTAGTAGCTAATACATTTGGACTGAATTTTGTTTACACTTAAAATGACCAAGTGAATCAAAATTATTCATGAAATGTCATCCTATGACTTATCATACTTGTAAGTTCAGAACTCCACAAACTCACCTTCGAATACTTAATTACCTGATTTTAAAACAATACAAAATTCAAGCTCATGAAAGAGCCACACCCAGACACGACAATACACAAGTTTTGCTTCAAGATAATTACTTTTTTTGGTCACAAAGTGATGACTGGAGGATATCTTCCATCTTGCTGACAAAATTTGAGATAACACTGTTTATTATTGTAATTCCTACATTTTATGACTACCAGGAGCTCTGGTCAATATTTCCATAGTGGATAATGAGCGAGTTTTACCACCATAATAAATCTTTATTATTGTGATGCAGCTGCAATTGTATTCATTGCAAGTGCAACTACCAGAGACTTCAAGGTGAAAGCTGAATTATTGTACAACTTTAATAACGTCATGCACACATTCAACACATTAATTTTGCTTCCACTGTTTGTATAGTTGTTGCTGTTGTTTATATTGAATATCCATATTAAGTTTTAGAACCCATCTAGCAATAGATTCATCTTCCTTTGCATCACTACCTAAGATTCCTTGTTTGTAAACAAATAATTCATCAATGCCAGTATGAGCATAGCCCCTTTAGTATTCCAATACAAGGGAGTGGCAAGGCAGTGGGTCGTGTAATGATACCAGTGTGGTTAGTTAAAAACATGAGTAGGCACAAGCTTGCAACACATTTGTGTTGTGCATTTTTATACTAATTTAGGATGTATAGTTTCTTTGACATCAATGATGACTGCTGCACATAAGCCTTTTATCCAAACATGAAATTCATTGCATACTTCTTTTAGAAGACCAGCCTCCTTGCACAAAATGAAAGAGCCATACTTTTAATATTTCCACAGTAGCCATAATATCAGAGTGTCATCATGGTAGTTGAATCATGAACACAAGCTCATGCAAAAATATCAACATATTTGTGTTGTGCATTTTTATACTAATTTATGATGTAAGAAAAGATTTAACGGAATTGTAATTGTCTGCTAAATACATAGAATGAGCTGGTCTTTGGTATTTTCTAATAGATAAATGACTTGGCAGAAAGGATAGAAGATGTGACAGTCAAGAACTGACACATGTAGTGATATAACACCAATTTTTAAAGGGGCTCCATTTGATTTTGTCACACTGCTGAGAACAAAAAGATAGTCATTTTAACTTTGGTCATAAAATACATCTTTTAAAGGGATTTGTACTAAAACTGAAGTAGAGTTTAGAATCCATTATAACCAGGACATAATATTGTCTTCTTGTGTTCACGTGTGTGAAAGGCTCACTTCCTGTGTGATTTTAATTTACAAACTGTAAAAAGGAAAACATATCACAGCATAATTGCTACAATTATTTTGTATCCTATTAGTCCCTAGATTGTAGGATGAAAATGGAGAGTCAATAATATTTTTTGTTCAATTGGAACTGGTCTCAATGGCATCTATATTGCAGTCATATACATAGTGATCTTTACCAGCAGCATACTGTGACACTTCATTAGCTAGTCTAGTGCTTATATTAATCCTCTTACGAATGCCGAGCAGCCTCTTGGTCATTTTTGCAAATTAAACAGCATATCTGCCTACTTACATTATGTTGAACCAGGCTTTATCTGACAACAACCAAATGCTTGATCTGAACCCAGTTGTTTACATATGCTACTGAATGTGCCACTTCCTCAACAGTTGAATTTCCTTTTCTGTTATTTACACATACAGGAAGTCCTTTTATTAAGGAAAAATAACAGCAATTGTCTTATAAGTTCCCACTCTTTATACCTAGCATCACATTGCAACTTATCATATTTTAGTATTTCTCGTGCAGTAGCAAATTATCTGTCAGTTAAGTGTAGCTACTAAAGAATTATATCACAAAAAAAAAGTTATGGATCCCAGAAATTATTCTTGTGCTGATGGTGTTGGTCTCAGTGAAGATTCTGTGACAGTGGATTATTGGACATCAGAACCTCACAGTGACACTTCTTTGGCTAGTGCTGTTGTAGCCTTGTGCTTTATCCTCCTAGGACTGCCCAGCAACCTCCTCATTATCTTTGGGATAATTAGACAGCGTCTCTACACTCAGCCTACATACATCTTGCTGCTAAACCTGGCTGTATCTGACTTACTGGTGTGTCTCTGTGTCCTACCTTTCACAGTCATCTCTGGATTCTCAAGAGAGTTTATCCTGGGCTCTAATGACAAGATAAGATGTCGAGTTTGTCAGACTGGAACATTTCTTACACTTTTTGCAGGATTTTGTCTTCACTGTCTGGCTGTTCTCTCTATAGATAGACTAATATTTATTAAATACCCTCTCAGATACTTTCATTTGGTCACAGTAAGACGAACTGCTATAGTTTTGGTGGTTTTGTGGCTGTTAAACTTCGTTCTATCCATCCCACCTCTATTTGGATTTGGAGATATTATTTATCATAAACCGGTAGCCACCTGCTCTATGGGATTTGTGCAAGGAATAAGACTTGCTCCGAACTATTACTACCTTGTAATATTGGCAGTAATATCCACCCCACCATTTATTCTAATACTCATTGCCAACATGTGGATACTATTTATAGTTCAAAAACATTTACGTAAACTATATACAATTAAGAAAGCATCAAAAAACCAAGAGTTTATTCAGAGTCTAAAGGGTAAAGTTGGCCAGTCAGTGTGTTCCAAACAACTCCAGCTAGTAAAAGTATTTGGAGCTATCTTTATAGCAAATGGCATAACTTGGATACCAATTATTTTGTGTTTCTTCCTTGCTGCAATAAATCAGTTTGTTTCTGAGTGGCAAATGTTTGTAGTTATATCCTTTTTTCTATCATTTGTAGTCGTCCATTCAGTCATTCAAGCCTGGCTCATACCGGAATTTAGGAGTTACAATATCAACTTCCTCAAAAATGTATTGTGTCCATGCTACAGAAAGTCTTCTCATCTACAGTCCTGCACTCCGTGCTGCCACAGGCTCCCTGTTAATGCCGATACAGGCAGTTCAGATGAAGGTTTGTGTGATAGCGGAGGATCTTGTTGTGTGATGTTGAGTATAACAGTTCTGCCCATCCGTGGTGAGCTTCACGGTACCTCTACAAGTTCTTGAACAATTAAAACAAGAATGTGGCTAGCCAGCTAAATGTATTAATTACACATTGAATACATATCCATGCTTGTTGAATATTTGCTAAAATTTAGCCATAGCTTTATTTCATTGCATCACATATATAAAAAATATATGAGATCTTAATAATATTGATAGGGAGGTGATGTTCAGGACTCCACCTGAACCAGCAAGCGCCAGCAAGCTCCTTCCCACGTGCAGGAAAGAGGCAGCATCATTCATCAAGCACTTGGCCACTCAACATTTCACTATCACCTAGCTAACACACAAACTTACCATTCATTAAACTTAATCATATTCATACAAATATCTGTCCAAATAATTGTTCCTTTGTGTTATAAGAGTTTAACTTACACTGTTGTCAAGGGTAAGAGTGAGCGTTTACAAGGCCACAACATTCAGGCAGTGGCTGCGCGCTAGTATTCCTATTGCTCCATAAGCGATTATAACTCCTGGTCCTTCAGCCGTGGCATAACTCTAGCCACACCTTCAGCATCAAAGGTCCCCTTCAAATCACCGTTAGCTCAGGAATTACGCCTCCCGAACAGGTGATGGAGATTAGTCTAGATGCAAATCTTTCAACGATTAATGTATCTTGTAACATTAAGATTTTAATCTAGTATAAAGTCTAACCCATATTATATTGTTCTTTGTGTTTTATAACACTGAAACAAAGAGAATCCAGATTGGCTTTAAAATGGTCACAGATGATCAACAAAATAAATAAAATTTGAAGTAATCATGAAGTATGAGTGTTCAATCATAGCTAACTGTTTTGTATGTGGTAACATAGCTAATGGCTACATACACATAATACTTATTACATGAGTCGGAGTGTAATATGACAAAATATTCTACCAGCAGCGAATACATTTTCAGGCTAATTTATTTTCAGGAGCCAGAGACAGAGTGAAAAAAAAAACGCTTGAGAGTGAAATATCTCTCCATATCACTCTCAGAGGGCTAATGGCACAATACAGTGTGAGATTGTATGTAGTCGTCCTATAAAGTGAATTGTCCAGCATAATGCATAGCGTGTAGTTGTCTTGTAGACTGAATTGTCCAGCATACACCATAGCATATACATTGTCTTGTACACTGAATTGTCCCTCGATGGTACAGGGTACATTATGATTTTCAAATAAACTTAGGTGAGAGCAACCCCCCCACCATGGATACTCCCTGAATAGTCACATATAATCACCACAAAATAATACTCCTTTTCCTACACATATATAGTGCTCATGAAAGAAATGATCTTACATTATGGCTTATAATTTAAAATGATCTAAACATTAAGAATGAGTTAAGAGAGAAAGTACATTTCTGATAAGATAATAACCAGATAAAAACAATTGGTAAATGTTTGCTACAAATGCTCAGTGCAGTCATGTTTCTTTCTTCCTCCCCACTGGACATAACTGAGGAATATATCTTGGTGTAATTTTCATGTACTCCTCATACTGAGGTCCCACTATTCTAATTAAGTCAGGTTCTTCAAAATATGCCACGGCCAGCATTGTGTAAACAGTCATCATCAGAGCGAAGACTAAATGACCAACTGTCTGCAATGAAAAAATAATTAAGGGGTTATTAGCCCTCTCACCGGCAGATAAAATTCAGTGATTTTCTTTTTTCTAGATAAACGATGCTTAAAATTTTATATAAAATCAGGAGTTCAAAAAATTACCTAGCAATCATATAATCACGTGAAAGTACATGTATTGTTCAACATTTGTGGTCAAATTTAGTTGCCTAGCAACAAACCACAAAGTGGTTATTGTAACCAAAACATAACTATATCGTAACAATGTAATCTGTATACATTCAAGTGCAATATTAGCAATTGCTCTATGCATGATTAGATATTTTTTACTGTTATAATAGACAGCCAGCAACGCTGTTGCTCACTGACAACTCCAGGGGAGGCGTGACTGTTAGCTCAGCAAAAGAACATCAAAAATATAATAATATTTCGCTAATAATTCCAGTCCTCTGTACACACTTACTCCACCCTCTAGAATTCTCTTTACTCATACTCCTCATTTCTAATCCATTCATTACTTTGTCAACCTTTCTTGCTTTCAACATAATCAGTATCACCACCATCTGAATATTCTGACCTTACAGAAGTAAAGACATCATCCTTTGAATGTATAGAAGAAGTCCAAAGTAATTCAGAGAGCAAAGGTAGCTCACTCAAATCATTACTCATTGCTGGGAGTTTGTAAAAGAAAGTTTATAACTGTGACCAAATAAGTGCCATATTCCCGGGAAAGCTATTAGGTATAATAAAACTTACCGCCACCTACAGGAAAACTATTCACTTTTTTTCCCCTCGAATATACAGTGTAAATAGCTGTTTGCCTTACCTGGAATAACAGCTTTCATTTCTTCTTCGACAGAGCTTCTGGTATATTCGCCACCAACAGTTCTCTAGTAGTAGCCCTCAAATTGAAAACTAGTAGTTTCCTTAACTGGCAATAAAACGACAGCTTTAGCAAGCAAGTCCAACTTTCTAGCCTCTACAGTAGTACCTCCATAATAGCTATATACCTCCTGTGCCCCTTCCCTCTCACTTTCACTGTTGGAAAAGTCGTCTGAAAAGTCGTTGTAGACAAGATCCACTGCCTCAGTTGCAGACAAGTTCTCGCCATTTTTCGAACTAACGTAAGTGTATTTTTAGCCCGACTACCTTAGTTACGTAGTAGCTATTTCTATTCAACAACACATTAGCTGTGCTCTGGACGCTGCAGCTAAGCTTTAGCGTTCATCGTTTAGGGGAGGGGGAAATATTTTTCCCGCATTGCATCATCCTTGAGCACCTATAAGCACTTGTGTCGGTGAATGAGCTAGACAGAGTATAAACACATCAGGAGGCCTAGCAGCTGTCAGCTATTAGAACTGAGAAATACTAATACAGTATACATTTTTAACCAAGAATGAGCGAATATTTGATGATAGCTAGACCTAGCTACAAAAACCTACCATAGTGGGGGTAACCCAGAATGCCAGGAAGAGACAGATATAAGCAGGATGTCTGACTAGACCATATGCACCAGTTGTAACAAAGTGAACTTCACTCTTCCTAAATAAACACAAAATAAATCAAAGTTAAAATGATAAATCAAGAATATTATTAAAGACTCTTGGTCTTATCTTTAAAATTATTTTCAAATACTAAATTAATGAAGCACCAAAGGTGCGAACCCTCAGCGCTACGATACACTAGCTAGCTAATACAAAATCATCTCAGACCAATAGAATAATTTATTGGCTATTCTTATATAGCTCGAGCAATGAAAACAGATAGATGTTAATATAGAAGAATAAAAGCAGGCCAGAGACACTCCACCAGTATATATTTTCAATGCGCAACTCCACCTCCAGCACTCAGTTAACTTTACTTGCATAAACAAAAACCGCGGGCGCAGCAAGAAATTAATTGCTCACGTGAATACGACGTGATGATAGGGTGCATTACCCACAAAGGCTATACTTACGCGGAGCTGATAGCTTCGCGTTTTCTTAAAAACCAGTCCAAAATTAAAAAAAGTAGCACAATAAAAGATCTTAAATCATTGTTCTGAGCAAGTTCATACCTACATCAAAGGTGTATTGCCAGTAATCTCCTAAATCAGAGCATGACAGACAGACAGACAAACAAACAGACCAAACAACTACTATAACTCTCTCGCGCATGCATGCCGAGGGTTAATTAGATTGCAAAACACCAATGTTCCTTTGAGAATTCATGATTGACTAGACTACTAACTACACTTATAATTACTATAATTACCTATAAACGAACACACTAATCTTTTTTTTTTTTACTATTCGTAGTATTGATGAAATTTAATTACAGCAAGACGTTTCGGCTTCGAGAAACCTTCACAATTGTACCATCTCACAATTGATGAAGGCTTCTCGAAGCCAAAACGTCTTGTTATAATTAAATTTCATCAGTACTGATAAGTTTAAAAAAATAGAGTATTTTGTTCATTTATAAATATTAACGTAGTACACTCGAACCTCTCTTATTCGTTCGTCTAAGTTACGGACACCTCTGTCTACCGGACACCACCTAAAATTATTGACTGCGTACGGATCGTCAGTGTAGTCGGAAAGCTACTTAATTAAACGAATAAAATCGGGAAAATATTTCGCGTGTGGCACTTCGAATGTATTTGATCGTAGCGTTGTTTGCGGAGATGGAGCAGGGAATCAACAGGCAGTTAGTGCGTCTACCGCTAGTTCTTCTCAGAACTCGTTGACTGGCGGCGTCGCTGCTAGTTCTTCTCAAAACTCTTTGAAAGGCAGTGCGCTGCTAGTTCTTCTAAGAACTCAACGACCAGCGGTGGTGGAGGTAAGGTCGCGGTAACTAAACCAAGCGTAGCGTTTTAACTCTAGAAAGAAAGCTGGAGATAATATCAGAAGTTAAGAAAGGGAAGTCAGTGAGGCAGTATCTGGACAGTTTGGTTTTCCAAAATCTACAGTGAATGATATTTGGACATGAACGATGAAGAAATTGTAGAAGATGTTTTGCGAGAGAGAAGAATCTGAGACCAAAAATGAAGATGAAGCTTCTTCAAATGCAGTTACTCCATCGCAAGCTTGTGCTGCTTTCGATACTGCTTTGGAGTGGTTGGAGTCCAAAGGCAACACACACCCTGCACATCTTATGCTGGTAAAAAGTTGGAGAGACGATGCAGCTCAGCCTAGCTTGAAATCTATGAAGCAAACTAAAATCACTTCATATTTTAAATAAATTGATTCATGTATTTTTTTTTTATTTTAAGTAATATACTAATTCAATTATCAAATAATTAATTGTATATACGGTTCATCACCGAATAAATTAGGTATTTCTGAGTTACGGACATTTCTTAGTTACGGACACCCCTTGGTCCCAGACTGTCCGGATAAGAGAGGTTTGAGTGTAGTTAAAAATGAATTTGCACAGTACAATATTTACCTATTTAATAGCTTGTCAATTAGAGGCCTAATTCCCAAGAGACTGAAAGGATCAAGAATAGTGAGAGAGTATATCACACCAATCCAGAAGACTGCATTTAAACCTGAAAAAAGAAAAAGAAAAACGTAAATCAAATAAAACTAAAATCTAGTTTAGTCATTTGAATAATAGAAATTTACAAGTATTAAAAACATTTTTAACAACCACTCAATATTCCTAACAAAACAAAGATTGCACGGATAAAAAGGCCAAGTTTAGCACACAACACTTATATTATAATACTTCTAACTTTACATAACTGACTGGAAAAAAGCAATTAACTAGCAAATATAGTAGTCTACAAGTGCATGGTTGTCTTTCACAAATTGAGAAAATTATTTAAGATGTTATACTTTGTGATTGTCATCAGCTTTCTTAGTTCATTAATTTGTAAGGATTCTGATTATTTGCCAAATCAGGAAAACAAAATGAAGCACAAAAGTGCAAACTCTCAGCGCTTCTATATACTAGCTATCATTTCTCAGACCAATTAGGTATAATATAGCTGTGCAGTGAAAACTGTTGATGTAAATGTTTTCATTCATGGGGATACTCACCAATAGTTTCAATGCTAAACACTGCAAGTCAAGCATTCACTTAACTTCTTGGCATAAAATTAAACTACTGCATACTGCAAGAAGTGATTATCAAGTGACAAAAGAATCTACCTATAAAGGCTTGCTACCTGCATGAAATTAAAAAAAAGTAGCACAAATAAAAGATCTTAAATCATTGCTCTGAGTGAGTTCATACGTAAACCAAAAGTTAATTGTCAGTAAATTGTAAAATCGGAGCATGACAGACAGACAGACAGACAAATAGACAGGCAGACAAATAGACAGGCAGACTGGATAACTGCTATAATCTTCTCGCAAATGTGCATTGATGGCTAATAATCACTTCAATGGTTACAGGCAAAAAAGAGGATTTTGTAAATCATTTAGCAACAAACTAAAATTCAAATTGTGATTAATAAAATTCTTTACTCATTATAGTGCAATGTAAGGAAAAGAATCCAAATTAAAAGACTCAATAGGTTTCCAACTAGATACTTACCATACACGACCATTTTCAGTGGCTCGTGCTGAATGTCCCAAATAGTGTCTGGCATAGGTTTCCAGAAAATGAACAAACTGAAAAGGCAAGTGCTAGCAGCAAGAACAAATATCACTCTGATGTGGTCCTCATCCACAAACAGATCCAGGAGTCTTCTTACTGGTCCACGTACCATAAAGCTATTGACATATTCATCATTAGTCATCAGGGTGTCATACACATTTTTCAGGAGTTAGAATCACTGCTGTACTTGGCTTTATCCTTTTATAAAGCTCACACTACATTACTGCACATGCCTATATGACGGTGTATATACTTCACATTGATGTAAATATATTACTGACAGTCAGGAGCTTATATTGTAATGGTATAGCGATCTCCAGGATAGTGACATATAAAACAATGGTCTGTTGAATGCGTATTTAGCTGTAAAACAAAAAAAGCAACTGCCGATGTCTCCTATGCTTTAAATATATTTTAAGGGCATCCACAAATAACTAAAGAATTAATTGTTAAAACAATACTGAAGAGAAAAGCTACTTTGATAAGCTTTAAAGTAACATAGTCGAGTATCTAGTACACAGATCCTTCTAGACTCTCTACACAAAACATTATGATGACATGAAATTAGTAATTCAGTAGATATACAACAGACCTCTCATGTTATCCATTCCCTACCAATGAAGTTACACCTTACCTATGCTGCAGCACGAACAATGAAAAGAGCAGTAAATTGTTCCACAGAGGCGATGATATTAGGTGTCCTACTGGACTACAGTGAGGGTTGCCATCGACAGTGGGCAATGGAAGGAAGGGAATGTGAAGGTTCATCACAAACGCGCATATCTAAAATACAAGTATGAAAGAAAATGTGAAATGAAACTACTATGACATACCTCAATTGTAATAGTGATGTTGACATCAGCTTTCCAATAAGAAACTTAAATAAATGTTTCTTAACTAATGCACAATGAATTGTATATAGATTTTGTCCTACCTGAAGTTATGTCAAGTGTAGGGACAATAACCACAGGTTGGAGGCGGGGGGGGCAGGGTTTTTTATACTAATGTTAATTATCTTGAATTACAATGAGTGCTGTATTAAAATTGGTGTGGTATAAATATTGCTTTTCATGCTAGTTGCTTTTTTACGGTCTTTTAATAAATTGTCGACGTTACAGCATCACTTTCTTCACCATATAAGATGCTAATATAATAACCACAAGCACTGCACCTTGCATAAAGATTGACTATTTAATTAAAAACAATAGCAACAGAAATTACTAGCTAGCTAATATCTATTTGTTCAGGTGAAAAAAATCATATACCTACTACTAATAATAATGAAGCACCACAAGGTGCGAACCCCCAGTGCTATTAAACAGTACCTAGCTATTACCGTCTCAGACAAAAAACAACAACAACAAGCAATCAATTAGCTACTTTAATCAGGCATCAATATAGCTCGAGCAATGAAAATGGTACATGGAAACCCTGTCCTCATAAGAGAAGATGCTAAACAGGCCAGAAGCTCACAGGTATACATTTTCAACGTGAAACTTCACTTCTTCAACTCATTAGCTTCCCTGAGCATAAAGCAAACAACACCGCAGACTGCAAGAAATTATTTGCTCACATGATCATGACATGACGCTAGGGGGCGTTACCCACAAAAGCTGGTACCTACACGGAGCTGAAAGCTTCACGCTTTCTCAACAATTAGCCCGACTTTCAAAAAGTAGCACAATGAAAGGTCCTAAATCTTTGTTCTGAGTAAGTTCATACCTATATCAATTGTTAATTGTCAGTAATCTTCAAAATAAGAGCGTGATAGACAGGCAGACAGACAAACAGACAAACAGAAAAATAGACAGGACGACTATTATAACCCTCTCAAGCATGCGCACTGAGGGTTAATAACTAATGTTTAGAGTTTGAGCACATGCCAGGGAATAATCCAATTTTATCAAAACAGCATTTTCTTGGCCATTTTAGCCTTTAGTAATTCAACAACCTTACAACAAAACTCATGACAAATACACTCGCAAGACTTTTTACCACTCAAGTTCAACATGAGGTCACGACTTAGCTGTTCTCGCTCAAGTTTTATTGTTTTGTTTTTTGTTGTTGTTTTTTGCAAAAAAAAAATTTCCTTATAATTTTGAGGCGTTATATCAGAAACTTAAAGGTACTTGTCAGGACATTGGCTGGTATGCATGTGCAGTGGGACTCCGGACCAAAAGTAAGACATCGGGAGTGTCCATGTCCCGATTTCATTGGGACCTATGCAATCTACACTACTACACACAATAGCCTTAAGTGGTAATTATGGTTGCTTTTGCCATCCACCCCACTCCTCCCCCCTCCCCCACTCCTCCCCCCACCCCCTCCCCACCCTTACTCATCCAATTGTGCCAATACAACAAACACCCTAGCTATGAACTCAGGCAGCAAAATATCAGGCACCCCACATGCTGTGAGAGCCTATAAAGATTGATCAAACCACTCCTTTCTCTACTTCTCTCCTCTCCTGCATGCACATCCAATCATATTCCAAAAAAAAACAAAAAACTTTACTATATGAAGACAATTTAGCTGAATCACTTGATTAGTTCCACTATTGAAATTCTAGCTAACATTTTCGAATCTGCTTTTATAACCTTCTGGATCTATCATATACAATCATCACGCCGTCATTAACATCACACGAGCCCCCCCTAGTTTTATTTTGTTGCTTCAGCTGCACGCGTTTGGAAAGATGGGCGTGGCTCGATGCTCACTATCAATACACCAAAATAGGAGTCAATTTAACTTACATACGCCGATACTCCACTGCCAATGGCGCCCCCGAATAAACTGACTGACAAAAACACAGCCTGCTTCGCTGATTCCATCCTAGTGTCAACCACTTCACTTAGAACGGTTCAGCAACTCAAATTAGGTACAGTGTTGCCAACCCCACAAGTGCTACCTTAATTCATTATTGGTCACACTTGTGAAACCCTTTACCCTACCGCTGTGCCAAAGTAAATTTTACTGAATGAGAAAATATTATGAGCTGGAAAAATATGAGCTGGAAAAATAGTACATAATGGATATGACTGTCAGATAATAAATTGCTGTTGCAAATGTCCTCAGTCATTTTTCTGAGTTCTCTTTAGAGGACAAACTTTGGGGATATATCTCGGTGTGGTCTTCATATAGTCCACGTAGGGTTGCCCAATCAATTTGATCAAATCTGCCTCTTCAAAGTATGCAACAGCAAGCATAGAGTAGACAGTCATGAGAGATGAAAACACGACATGCCCCAGAGTCTATCAAAAAGAAAGAAATAAGTTAACAGAAGAACGAAAAAAGTTTAATAGTAATAATAATAATAATAATAAAGTTCAGGGATGGGCATAGGGATGGATTATGTGTTTTATTGCATTCACTCTAGCTTAATTAAACAGTACACTTATGAAGCTGTGCACTAAAATACAAAGCCACCTCAGTCTCTTCCTACAACACTATAGAGTCCACTTATGTCACTTAGCTTAAACCACATCATGAATCAATATAGTATGTATGGCAATATTTACAATTATAATCTTAGATTGAAACTTTCTCACCTAAAGGGGTCTGGAAAAAAGCAAAGGAATAATGTGAAAAAAATCTTAGTTGTCGCCGGGGATTCGAACCCCAAGGCCACTGGCTTTAGCCACCAGTGCTCTAACCACTGAGCTACGACAACCCTCGACTTCCAAGACCCTCACATTTTTCCTTTATACTGTTGAGTAGTACAGCTTGCTGCAGTCTCATACTAAATAGAACACCAATTATGTGCCGTCAGAACACCTTTTCGGTGTCAACCGAAAATACCTCCCCCTCCGGAGAGGAGCCATAATTTGTGGATTAAAAAGGCTTTAACATCACAATATTATGAAAAATGTGAAGATCTTGGAAGTCGAAAATTGTCGTAGCTCAGTGGTTAGAGCACTGGTGGCTAAAGTCAGCGGCCATGGGTTCGAATCCCCGGCGACAACCAAGATTTTTTCACATTTTTCCTTTGCTTTTTTTCCAGACCCCTTTAGGTGAGAAAGTTTCAATCTAGTTTTTTATGAAGGGTCAGAAACACACCATAGATGGAGTGATCCAGAAGGCCATGTACATGAAAGTGCAGGCTGGATGTCTCACCAGGGCATAGACATTAGTAGTGACAAAGTTTACTTCTCTCTTCCTGCATAAAGACAGAGTTTGATAAACACCCAACATATAAAAAAATGTATTACCATTTCAGTAGCTTTTCTACCAATGGCTTGATTCCAAAAAGAGTGAAGGGATCAAGAATTGCCAGAGAATAGGCCAGTCCAAACCAACACACAAGGTTCACAGCTGCATCAATAAATAAACTATGATAATAATAATAAAATTAAACATTCAGATGTTAGTATTTCTGATGAGTTTTCAAAACGATTATGTAGTACGTATCAATAAATGTTAATACATAGTTGGCAGCTGCTTTTATTGCAGTATTTGTTGTACAATTTTCAAACTGCACTTACCAATTATTGCTACTCTGAGCTGAGGATGCTGCACGTCCCAAATCTGGTAAGGCATGGGCGTCCAAAATATGAACATATTACACAGACTGGCGCCAGCAGCATACACGTATGTCACCCTCACTCCATCTTCCGAGAGACAGAGATCCAAGACACGTCTCACTGGTCCACGCACCATGAAGCTAGATAAGCGAGCAAGGGGAATGTGTATAAGATAAATATCAACTTTTTTTTCTTGCAATACATGGATTTTTTTTAATAACATAGCAGTATGTATCAAAATAACGTGTTTTTATCAATAAAATGTATACTGGCTATAAGTGAATTCGTTAAACCTAACGGCTTTGGGGCAAATTTTCTCTTTCTCACCTGTGCTGTAACATGAAGATGGTGACAAGAAGTACATTATTCCACAGAGGCGAAGATAACAATTGTCCTACTGGACCACAGAGAGGATTGCCATCAATGGTAGGCACAGAGATGTAAGGAGTTGGGAAGTTCATCACAAAAACAATCATCTATACACATACATTAACACAAATAGCACATGCCAGAGTTTCATACCGACTAAGTGAGCCCTGAAATCCCCTCCCCCCCTAACCCCTCACCCCAAACCCAGTTTCCCTCCACCTAAATATAGTTTCACCCCTCCTAAATCTTTTTACCCCAACTGAATTTTTCAAAGCATTTATTATGGATACAGTACCAATACAATACTGATATTGAACTCTATAGCAGTGTGATAGCTCAGCAACCATAATTAAATTACATGCAGAGTGGAGTAATGAAGCTTAAAATGGAACTTGAACAGCAAATATAAAATCTTGTGAGCATAATGAGTGTGCTTGAATTTACAGTGTCTTGGAAACTTTGAGAAGTTTTGAAAAATGGGATGGACATGTGCTCAAGGAGTGTGCCAATAGCTTCAGCAATGCATCAAAGCTATAATGTAAGCTATTGCTGTAACAAAAAAATATCTGTCAGAGGAGCAAATAAGGTAAGGGGTCATCAATACTCGGAACACTGTCGTACAATTCACAAAACGCAAGTTTTGAAACTGCTTCAACCAGCCAGTAATTATCTCTCTCTAACCTGAGAGCGTAATTCATATAGCTAGCTAGCATCTACTTCATTTTTTCCATTGAAAACTGAAGCCAACTAGCTACTCCAGAATTTAACCAGGAAGGATGCAAAACAATACAGTGATCTTCAATGGGCTGAATAATCTATATACTCGCCTATGAATTCACAGGTGGTGTCCTAGAAGTCTTGCTAAGTCACTTGATGAATTTATACCCTACAATGTCTGTAGTTACGTTGGTTACTTACGTAAGCGGATACTCCACAGGCAACGGCACCTCCGCCTAGACTGATCAATACAAACACCGACTCTATCAAGAGCCCCATCACCCCGCACAATGTTCGTCCTTCACCCAGCAGTCTCTGTCCTTTACAGGGAACGCTAACAATTACATAATAATTTCAGTCAGTTTTGTGTCAGTGATGTACGGTTATGCAATGGCTTGTTGCTTAACGCACGCAGTTCTAATTTCTCGTCTTCCCCCCGACACCTTTTCTGACCAGGAAAGGGTCGCTAATACTAAACCACTCTAATGCTAGGTTGGGGGTGGGGCTCGTTGCTAAAAAAATAATAATAATAAAAAAAATGAAATAAAAAAGCAGTGCTAAAAAAAAGACGTCTTTTGTACTCCAAGTCAGTAGTGGCTAGTACCAAACACACACCACACTTGAGAATGATTCCATATACCAGATTTTGCTCTCTGCAGGTTACATGTTAATACATATATTCAATTACAACCAACACAGCATTGGTCACTATTCATAACTATTCAGTCTGACATTATGCTGCTGCTACCAGAACTGCTGTGAACCATGAATGGCTTCCTGGTCTTTTTATGAAAGGCTGCTGTCATTGAAGCTTGAGTAGATTTGACCCACTGAGAATCCAATGGGGCCCGCTCAATAGGTTTACAATAGCAGGTGGTGTTTCTCTTACCCTTTAAACTTAACAATCTACACAGGACATCATCTGCACTCTGCCCAGTTTCGTTCTTATCTTTTGCCTTTAAAGATCGTATTGGAGGCAGTGCATTAAATGAGTAGCCCTTCGAAACAATACGTGGCAGTCTAGCTTTCTTGTCAGCTGCTTTCCTGATAGCATAGCTCATAGAAGTGGGTCCTTCACTGTATGCACTACTGCCAGCAGAGTCTGTAACAGGAATCTTTGGGAAGAAGACATGCCTCTGATACTTGGGCAATGTGCACTGTCCTCCAGCCTCTCTCAGAGTCTGCATGCTGTCAAAATGGCACTGGAGAATAGCGACGTCCAGTGGGGTGTGGCTGCTGCTGTTGCGACTGTTGATCCCCAGCGAATATCTCAGGATTTTAGTAAGAACCAGTCGGAGCACGGGTAAGTTGCCAGCCATGGCACAATAGTGCAGCACTGTATTGTAGTGACTGTCTTTGGCTTTCAAGTCAAAGTAGTAGTTGTTGAGTAGATACTCCACTTCTTGTTCCATTGCCATCGCACATGCATACATCAAGCAATTACGCTCTTTGTGGTCAGTGAGCATTGGATTTACGTTGAAGGCAAACAGAGACTTCACCACAGCGATGCGCTTTTCCTTATTTTTCATATAAAGAGCTATCATTAATGGTCGCAGCTCCTTCACACCCACTGGTTTGTTGGGACTGCAGCCTTTCTTTAGCAATGCCTTGACATGTTTAGGGTTCTCATGGCAAATGGCTCTGGCTAAGACTGTAGTCTGCAAGAATGGCCAGTCTGGAATATCTGTAGTAGAGTCCACTGTCGGTGCACCTTGACTCAGACAATAGGAAGGAGTGTGACAGTACCTTCCCAACTCCATAGTATCTTCAAGAAACTATTCTTACCACCTTTGAGTATGAAGTGTAAATTCACAAGTGCATCCAATTAACAGGTTCTCACTCTGTCTAATTAATACCTTTATATCACTCTATCCAAATACTATGTTGGACCCTCACTAATCTGAATCTCACTAATCTGAAACCTCGCTAATCTGAACAGTTTGGGCATGTGCCATTGAAAATAGCATAGATGCTATTGCCGATTCTTACCACCTTTGCTGAAAAGACCTCACAATACACTTTCTTTAAATCAAAAATATGAAGGAAAAAGGCTTTACTTAGTTAATTATAGTCCTTGATTCCAGAGCACCAGGACCAATAAAAACCATAATCAAAGTTTTGTGCCCCTACAGTACTGTTAGCTAATAGTAAATTTCTGTTCAATTTGGGGGGTAATCCAGTATTAATGACAGGGGTGGGGTCCATATGTTCAAACTTATGAAATATTATATTTAACATTATTGGGAATATTGTATGTGTGTGTTTATTTGTTTAGATATAGTCTGGCCCTTCCAAACTTTGTTGTGCTGCTGTGGTGGAGACCTACCCTCAACATCCTCCACACACAACTAACATACATTAGTAATATGAATACTAACATTATACATTCATATCTGTTTGGTCTCATAAGACAAATTCTCATGTTAATGCTGTATCACACCTTCCCACCAGGCTTGCTGGCAGGTTTAGTATATAGTGGCTAGCCAGCTGCCTGTAGCATTACTGTAACCTGGTAACTTAGCTTAAGGAACAGGGACGGCTCTCAACCACAATCCCCTCTACGGCTAAGATTCATCAAGAAGATTCCGGTGGCAGCTACCAGTATCAACAACCCGGTACTGTCAACTTAACCCCCACAGCTGCTAAGCATATTTGTGTAGATGACCTTTCCACTACCTATAAGTGCACTAATGAATTACTGTGGTAATCATCATTGAAAGTTTATCAACAAGAGTAGCTTTGTAGTCAATGGCCATCACTTGCTTTACAACTGTCCATTACTATTATTATATGCTGAATCCCATGCTAACATGACTGCCTACTAATTGCTAGTATGAAGGCTACATCACTGATTCTATCATTCATATTCTTTCTGCATAATATTACGTTCCATTACCAACCATATGTTGATTATGGAATTTTGGGGTGTGTAATTTTCAGTGGCTTGTCTAATGTAACTAATGGTACAATGATTAAATCGTTACCAGAATGCTGGTGGGGTAACTCCCACATGCTACTATTGCTTTTGGCTTAGGGATTGACTGCAGAAATATTAGACAAGTGATACACATTGGAATTCCAGATAATATTGAGTCCTATGTGCACGAAAGTGGCCGTGCTAGAAGAGATGGACAACCTGCACTTGCTCTACACAAAATGGAATCAGCATGCCAACAAGTGTATGCTTCAGTACAATAATAATACCGATATTTGTCGAAGGGACTTGCTATTTCATGACATGGACAATTACACACATTTAGATACTAGTTCACAATGCTTGTGATGTGATAAGTTCAATTAGTTGTACTTGTGGTTTTTGTAGCACTTATCACTCTTCATTTACATTCTTGTAAGTCATGCAAGCAAATTTTTTATTGTAATTTAGATTGTGAATTTGATATCAATGACCTTATTAGTTAAATGTGTACACCAAATAAATATTTAAAACAATTGAAGGATCTCTCGGATTTTTGAAGCTCCTGCGCATGCACCCAGGAGTTTCTTCAAATACATTTCTAAATGTTTCAAAATAAGTTCCATGTCTCTCATGGTTTTTGTAGCTCTGATAGCCCCCTGAAATGTCTGTAACTTGATTTTCTGAATCAAAATTTGCCAATACAGGATTAATGACACCGAGTACTTTGGCAGACTTCATCATCGTTGCCCCAGTCTTGTTTGCTCCCAATCCTTGCAGTGCAGTCTTTAGTAGTCTGTTGTGGTGCTCCATGCGAAGGTCATTGGGAATGTTTTTTCCTCGTAAATCATGGACGTCGACAAATTGACCCCACATAAGTTCCAATGCCAGACGAAGTGACAAAGAGAAGTCATGCTGAAACAAAACATGAAGGCTTTCTAAAGCATAGTTGTTTCTTCTGGAGCTATGGAACATGGGTAAAAGATACCTCCAACACCTCAATACTCGCTCACCATCACCCTCTCATATGCTATCACTTTACTCCAGGTAGAAACAACCCAGTGATAATATTCCTTTAGCATAAACAAATACCTAAGAAACAGAATGTAGCATTTTCTTTCTGCTTTCAGCAGACTCCATCCATTCCTCTTCTAGACCAGGATATGGAGAACTTGAAGGAATTTCATTGACACTGGATATGCCTAGCATTTTCATTGCTGCTGCCAATACATGTGCATGGACAACTAACACAAAGAAGTCATCACAGGCATTAAAATTGTCCAATGGTCAACGGACTACATTTGTTCTTCCAAGTACATTTCGCAGCTGAAGTAATGTCTGAATATTAGCTGCATTAATGAACAAAAACTAACTTAATAAGAAAAAACTAGAACAATTTGTCAGCAACTATACTCCACATATACCTGCACTAATTGAAACCATTCATATCATTAACACACACACACCACCAGCCATTGCTATACAACATACTTACCCAGGAAACTTCCTATTGACTTGCCACTTCACCCCTCCATTCATTATTACCATTACCTGTTGCCACCAACTCACATTCTCATTTCAACAGAGGTCTTAGTAAAGTATTTAGAATTATATAATTTATAATTTACTGCAACAGCTCATTGAAAACAGTATAGATGATTTGGGAAGCTGAGAAGGGGGGATGGAGTTCGGAGAATGGATTAATTGCATAGCTATAATATGTAAATTTTCATTTTTGGTAATCAGTCATTCATATAATAATTTCATTAGAAATGATATTTAATTTACATTCAACCCAATTATGTCACCTGTAAACTTCTGAATTGTATTTTATTAAAGTTGTACTCGATAATAAATGACCGCATTCATCCAATTCATGCTTTACACATAAATACTGTGGACAAAGCATTAAAAAATATATTATGTACTTACTCCGAGAAAGTTTGCTTTGGAATGCCAATCCTCTACAGCTGGTATAATACCTGCAAACTTCTTAGATGAAGAGTTGCTATTCACTCTGACTTTCATGACTCCTCTTATTCTTGCAGCCGTCAGTTGATCCCCACCAAATAAGATTGGATGTAAAGTTGTTCTTTCCTTTGCAACACTCTCACCAGTGCTGCAATGCTGCTTTTCCTGATGAACAACTGAAGGAACATACTCGTGGTGATGTCGCAATATGTCAGCCATTTCTTCCAGTTTATTCTCATTCTTTAACACAACACCAAGAGGTACCTACATAATAATAATAACAAAAACAATAGCAACAACCAGAAGACTAACATGTGACAAAAAAATATAAAATTCTAAACAATGATAATGATGATACATTAAAATGTTGCTGCTTACTACAGTAGATTTTGTAGACATTTCTCCATAAAATGCATGATTAATATGCCATTCCACCACATCTTCAAAAGCAAATTTGAAGTACTCCATGTGATTCACTGAAACTCGAGATATGATTGTGGCAATACATATTATCTTTAATTGCTAAATCATCTGCTACAGATGGCAAGAGGGAATTTGCTACAGTTTCAATATTAAGTTTGCTTGTGTCTGGTACAGTCTCTGAAAACTGAGAAGTGTCAATGCGGTTTAGAACGACATAGGAATGAAAGTAGTGTAGTGAAACATTTTGTTTGTCAGATCTCATATAACGAGTTTTGATAGTTTTGTCAATAATGTCACCACAAAATCTGTATCCAAAGCATTCTCTCATTGGTCCGGCCTCGTTGACAATATAGTGACTTGGCTCAAGCACTTGCGGTGGTTCTACAACTAATGGGTGAAAAGGTAAAGCTTGTGACATAAATGAATTGTCATCATCATCATAATCATCATCATCATAATCACCATCATCATCATCATCAGTGTCGCTATCTTCATCTTCTGAGTCCCTAATTGAAAACACATCACCTGACGAACATAATTGAGTAGTCTGTTGTAAAATATCAAGTGCATTGTCATCTGCATCTTGTAAGCCATTGTAACTTATAGCAGAACTTTCATCAGAATCACTTTCATCACTATATCCATTTCACACTGAACTTGAGAATTTATCTCACTCATAGATTGATTCTCCTAAAAAATGCATCATATTATTATTACATTATTTACAAAAAAAAACAACAACAATTTTCTAACCATGGATGCATGGGAAGAAATGATTTCTGCCACTCAATGACAGATTCACCGTAGTCCGAGTAGTGTCATGTGAGATATTGACACATTCAATTTCTGCTGTTTTGCATACACCTTGAATGATAAAAATAATGGCATGCAGTTGCACAATGCCCTGCATAAAGAATCAGTGAAATTATCTTCTGCACCAAATTCATTCTTCTGTAGTGCTGTTTGATTATAATGGATGCTATAAAGCAAACTGTGCCAGTTTGATTTCTGTGCTGGATTCTAGTCTTAGTACATGAAAAGAGGATATCAGTAAGAACAGGTGCATGCAGTTTCAATTCACTCAGAACGCTGTCCCATGTAAACATCTTCAAATCATTGGTGTCAAGGCTCTTCGATACAGAATTAGTAGATCCAGAACACATTGCTTTGATCTCATGTCGAATCACTTGTCCAAGTTTATTCAAAATATGTGAGCGAGCAATATGGTCTTTAAAACACTCACTTATCATAGCTTTCTTGCTACCTCTAGCAAAGGATTTGCCTATGTGCCTACTGCGAGGTGTTAGCAAGGTATAATGCTTAACTCCAGACTAATACTGAATGTCTACCTATAAAAGATGAAATGTGCAAAAGTAATTATAATTTATAAATTAATAAACAGCAAATGATACAAAAAATGAGAAATTTGCTGGAAATAATAGCTAATAATAATAATAATAATAATAATAATAATAATAATAATAATAATAATAATAATAGCTAATAATAATAATAATAATAATAATACAATAATAATAATACAATAATAATAATAATAATAATAATAATAATTGTCTTAAATATGTCATGCAGTTGTATTATTAATTAGTAATACTTGTACTTACTTGAGCAGAAGGTGATGCTAGATATGATTGGTCATGTACATTCTGTATAGAGCTGGTTCTCCTGGATGGAGTCACTAGAGGATTAGAATAATGTCCTTGTGACACTGATCTGCATGCCCTAGAAGCTGCTTGGACCCTTCTTAGATAGGTTTTCAAACACTTTAAAACAATTCTTACACGTTCTCAAGCAAGCATTTTCATCAGTAAAAACTCTACTGTAACATAGACCTTGGCTTTCCACAACTTCCTTCATTAAATCCAGCCAAGTAGAGGCTACTTTCAGATTTACTGTTGAAGAAGGAAAGCTTAAGTTACGTACATACTTTTAGAGTTAGGAAGATCAGACCCGCAACCAACGCAAAAATCCATCGCTGCCGCATTCGCAAGCACTCCTGGCCAGCACTAAACGTACGAGCATAAATAGGAGACAAGCCACCCGGACGTGGCCGTGACGTTATTGGCTACCGCAAGCGTTGGAATATGATAATTGGAGCACCCTTTTTGGGGTGCTGCTGAACAAGTCGTTGTATTGTATGTTCCCAGACCGGTTACGGTTGGTAATTTCTCTCTCGGAGTGGGAGAATATTGCAATTTCTCTCTCAGAGCGGGAGAATATTGCATTGGCGGCAGAGAATATGAGGATGGGGATATGCGGAGAGCTCAACTAGCTTGGTAAGTTACATCAGCATGTATTTCGTAATGATAACATTTAGAAGTGACTGAACTCTACGAGTGCTCCTCGCGGCCAGACCCTTTGCAGTAACGCGTTTTTGTTATGGATCGCTAATTTTGGCAATTGCACCTATTTTTTGATGACACCTTACCTACTTCATGATATTAGGTATGGGTCACTTTTAATTACATAATATAATATCTAACAAACATTTCCACCACAACAAATCTAACAAAAATTAATGAAGTTGATAACAAATGAATGAGTGATTAATAAATTATAAATTAAATAAATAAATAAATAAATTAATTAAGATGGCATGACCCTAGTACCTTGGAGTTCAGGTCATCCTCTGGTCTGGGATGCAACATGTCCTGATACTTTTGCTTCCTCATATGAAAGTCGGGCCACCTTGGAGGCTGGAGGTGTTGCATCCCTGGCCGAAGAAAGGAAGTCTGCCAAGTATGCACATCTGGCACCTCAGTTTATTATACAACCTGTCGCCATAGAGACCTCAGGCGCCATAGGGCCCTCTACCCTATCTTTTCTAGAAAAGTTAGGCAGACGCATCCATCTGGCCACGGGAGACCCCCGCTCTACACAGTTCCTCCTTCAGCGGCTGTCAGTAGTGGTACAACGGGGAAATACGGCAGCAATTTTAGGCAGTACAGGCAACTAACTTATTCATCATATTTAATAAATAAATTTACCATTATCCTTTATTTACTTATTTAGTTAATATTATAATTTTCATTTTATTATTTGTTATCTAACTATTTAATAAATAAATATAATATTAAATAAATATAAATAATAGCTCAATAAATAACTAAATAATAAATATATAAATATATAAATAAATAAATATTTATGTAAAGATAAATAATAAATATATAAATATATACAAAGATTAATAATAAACAATAAATAAATAAATAAATAAAGAATTAAATTATAAATAGATAAATAAATACAATTAAATAAATACACAAGTAAAATAAATAAACAACAAATAAAAATAAGTAAATAAATAAAATAAATAAAGAATTAATAAATAAAAAGTAAATGTATAAATAAAAAATACATAATAAGCAGTAGCATAAATAAGCAACATAAAGAAATTATAACTTATAAGCATAAATAAATATAAATGATATTATAAGTAAAAAAACATATTATAGACCATCATAAAATCAGGATATCATATTAATTCATTTATTTTTTCCATAGTTTTAATAGTGAAGGGTCTAATAATTTCAATTTATTAAATGTTTTATTTATATCTATTTATTTATTTGTTTGTGTGCTTGCTTGTCTATTAATTTATTTACTTATTTCATGTTATTTGTATTTGTTTATTATATATATAGTTTTCCTTTATTAATCATCATAGTTAACAAAGAGTTATCCAATTTGTTACAAGACTTACACAATTGAGTTTACAGCTAAGTTAACTCTTTCCTTCCGGGAGCCGCTTAAAAGCGTTCCAAGACCGGTCGGCTTCTTCGATTCTTTAGAGACACTTAACGATTAGATAGAAGCTTTAAAATGAAATACATGTTCCCAGAGCATTACTAAAAGACCAGTTAGCTTCGAGAGTATTTCACAACTTTTGAGGTCGGTCACAAATTTTTACCGCGGTCTCTACGAAAAATTATATAAAAGTTACCTCGGTCACAGAAGCTTTTTAGATGGCTTAGCTTTTTCTAGAAGCATTGTAGAAGCTGCAATAATGAAGCTTAATGGCAATAGTCATTAAGCGGGGTTAACGTGGGAGGAGGAAAGGCGGGGGGGGGGGGGGGGGGGGGCAGGGACGACGAGAAAAGCACGCGCAGGGTAATAGGGGCACGTGAGAAGGTACAGGCACTCACAGGATAAGCACCCGGTTCAGGAATATTTTGCGATAGAACGTAGCTATCGAATTCCTGCAAGCCTTGGATGGGAAATATCGGGTGAAACTGGAATAACCACACACCGCTCTCTAGCTCCAGCCTAGTCCTTTCCACCCACGCAGTGAGCTCCATTTTGCTTTCTGGGAAGTAAGCGTTACAAAGCGTGGGTCTTGAGCTGTTATAGCTGCGACCGAGCTTCCGACGTCGCTGGACAGGTTAGGGAAAGCATTTAGTGTTGCTCGGACTTCCCTTTTAAATGCTCTATTCGGAGCTGGGGTGACTGGTGTTTCAGTGAAGCATAGGCATGTCTGCATGTGTTGGAAGAAGCTGCTGATGATACTGGCTTAACTATGCAACAAGAAATGTAAGTTATGAAGATATGACTTAGTATTATGTATTTGGTCTAGAATTGAAGGAGAAAATAGTAGAAGATAAAGCATTCCAGAAATACTGAATCAGTGAATACTTTTCAAGATACCTTTGACGTCCTGGCAGAATTTTCAACAGGAATAGACAAGATCAAATGGTTAGATGAATTGATATTTAATAATGCAATCTAAGGTACTTTTAAGCTGTTTGCAATAACTGTGATGTAAAAACTTAAACCACAGCCACTTTGGGAATTATTGCTAGATGATCAGGTTTTTTATCAGCGATAATTCCTCATACATAGTAAGTAAATAATAATTAATTAAACCATTGGTTTGAAAAATTATCACTCCATCCCGGAAAGGGCATTTATCCCGAATTGTCGTGGTCTAACTATTTTATACCATGGTTATACCATTTCATACTGTGGATGATGAGTCTCACACACACAAAGTCTTTCAAGCAATATGCTGCATGAAAAAAGTGTCAAATGTTCTAGTAAGGTTAATGACTTTACAAGTCCGAGGGTAAGGGGAAACAAGATTCACCTAAAGGGGGGGGCGAGATTCAGCTAAGGGGGGCCAATGCCCGCCCTCCCTTAAATGAAGCCCTGCTTGTGGTGTGCATACGTGAGTCTGTATGTGTGTGTGTTAAGTTTTCCATACACACCTCAAAATTTGTATTGTTTCAATTGCAACAGCATAGCCAATGCTCTCTGTAAATATATTGTGTTGTGTTGAAGACAAAAACCAAAGCTGAACATTCCACTAGTTATCATTTCACCATCACTCCACATTAGCTAGCACGCACAATTCTTCCTTCATTTTACATGCGTATTCACATATCACCTTCTGTTGCTCATTGCATCATTTCTAACTTCTCATTGTTACACATACGTCAGTATCCATCCTTAGCAAACCACAGCTAAAATAGCGTAACTAGTCCCTCTACATAGTTAGAGGGAGTCCAATGCCAGCGAGGGTCTCTCTGAAATACCATCTACAAGAAGTGTACCATGTACTGGGAAGTATAAAGTAAACTGACAAGTGTTGTTGTGATCATGTCAGTATATATGACTGTCCACAGGAGATCTGGCATAATACAGCAATCATGATTGTAAGGAAGGGATTGTAGAATGTATGTGGCATCGCACAGATCACACTACTTGCATAACTAGCATTGCATCACAACATGAAGAGGGAAATACTCATGCATGTTCAACGTCTGATGAATCAGCAGGTCATATGCCTAACTGAAGAGAGGAAACGAGGGGATAAGAAAAGCTGAGATAGTTCATGAAAAAGGAGAGCAGGAGAGAGAAACTGATGTAACGTTAACCAAGTGGTAGAGGATGATAATGAATAAAAATAAATTATGCTACCTGCATTTAATCTGCAATACATCAAGCACCACTGTGTGGTGGGGTACTTGCTAGTAATTGTTAATGTTGGACCAAATTTTCCCGTCAAAACCTGCTATTAATATTAGGTCGTTTACTCAGTGCTTTAGGTACTTTGAACACAAGCTACAAAATAACAACAACACGTTCTCAAAAATGTAATTTTTGTCCATAGATCAATAGGCTAAATAGCATAATTTTTTGTTCCTAACCTTTAGATTCTTAAGCCCAAGTGTAGTGTTTCACACTCACGCTAAAGTTGAAATTTAGCAGCATTCTGAGGTCAAAGTGCACTTGTCATTTAATAATAGTATTTTATCAGGAGCTCTTACAATCTGCTTCGCTTTGTTAAGTGGTAGGAGTTATAGTGATCTAGCTACTTGTGGTAGTGCAGTCTTACGATAAGTCTTATAGTCGACTATGTGTTGTTGATCGACAAAGTAAACTAAATTTCAAAACCTCATGTCTACCCCAAGGATAGCCAGCTTTTATAGACACAAACATTAATTCATTGGGATTCTTAAGACGCTCGCGCAAGAATTAAAGGCAGCTGAATTCACTTGCTTCACGTGCTTGCCAATTATTACGGTTATTATTATTATTACTGTATCCTGCGGGGTAGGCACGCCTTAAAGATTATTGAATCTGATGTCTTATGTTAGTTTTGTTAAAGTTGAGTAAGTAGTGCAGCCTGTGCAGGTTTTCAATAATGCTGTGTATGTAAATTTTGTGTGTGTGCAAATTCTCGCATGTACAAAAAATGGGTGAGTGCCCACTCGGCCAATTTTTGTAAGTGAATGGTTAAGCGCTTATCAGTGGACATGGTAGACTATGGTATTATTATTATTATTATTGTTATTGTTATTATCATCATCATAATCTATCTTAATAATATGCTTGACGATGACAGTAGTGTGTGTATTCATGAATAATTCATTAGCTGGGCCAGGATGGTAAAATGGCGCCACCAATTGAATGGCTAAAGTATCATTCAGTAGAGGCAAGTAAGGAAACGACATGTGTACCTAAGAGAAGGTGAGGGTTGAACAGGGAAGGCAAAGTCCACAATCATGGATTGAAGTACAGAGACACTGAGAACCAGGAAGAGGTACAGACAAAGGAGCAGAAGGGAATCCATTAACTCAAGAAGAACGAAGGAAGGGTTCAAGAAGAAAGAGAGCAGGAGAGGACAAATGATGTAACTAAACCAAGTGGTAGAGAATTAAGAGATTAAAGTACCTTATGCTACAACGCTCCTAGTTTGTGAAAAATGTTACATCAAGCGCCACTGTATGGCAGAGTACTTGCTACTTATTATTATTATTGCTATTATTATTGTCATTTTTACTATTATTATTGTTTTTTGTTGCTATGATATTATAATTAGTATGAGTAATAGCATGGGTAACCGTGATATTCGGGATTAATAGCACGAGTAGTGCTATTTCAATAGCTTTACGAGTGCTATTGATCCCTAATAGCACGGGTTACCCGTGCTATCACTCACTAATAGTAAGCCAGTTTTTTAAAAAGTCATTTGCAATTGTAGCTACACTGTATCGTTCACTCAATTTCAGGATTAGTTTCCTCTGAAACTTCGTTTTCAACATTGGCTCCTCCTAATCTGTTTAAACATTCCGTCTGATATGGGTAGAGCTTCTGTGGTGAAGAATGACATTGTCTCCAACTAGAAACTACTCGAACTGTATGTTTCCAAGGTTCTCCACGCATGCGCACTTACCCATACTATTTCACTTAGCTACCCTACCGTGGTATTTCACTTAGTTTCCACTTAGTTATCGAGGTATTTCAATTATTTACACGCTATTTCACTTTACCTGTGCGATTTCAATTGAACAGTGATTTTTCCTATACATTTTTGAATGGGAAACTTACGTGCCGTACTATTATTATTATTATTAGTTGGGGGTACCTCGTATCAGATTCTTATTAACTGGTTTTGATATGTTCCTCTCATCTCCTTCACCACACTCACTATTAATCAAAGCAGTGCTTGTTTTATAAGCTTCCACTATTTGTACAGACTCTTACTTTTATGTTTTTGTACAGTGATCCTGGCATATCAAATACTGTAATAGAGGAGTGTGTAATAACAAGTATGGATCATAATATATTCATTAATTATTCTTGTGCTGATGTATCTGGTCTCAGTGAAGATTCTGTGACAGTGGATTATTGGACATCAGAACCTCACAGTGACATTTCTTTGGCTAGTGCTGTTGTAGCCTTGTGCTTTATTCTCCTAGGACTGCCCAGCAACCTCCTCATTATCTTTGGGATAATTAGACAGCGTCTCTACACTCAGCCTACATACATCTTGCTGCTAAACCTGGCTGTATCTGACTTACTGGTGTGTCTCTGTGTCCTACCTTTCACAGTCATCTCTGGATTCTCAAGAGAGTTTATCCTGGGCTCTAATGACAAGATAAGATGCCGAGTTTGTCAGACTGGAACAATTCTTACACTTCTTGCAGAATTTTGTCTTCACTGTCTGGCTGCTCTCTCTATAGATAGACTAATATTTATTAAATACCCTCTCAGATACTTTAATATTGTCACTGTAAAACGAACTGCTCTAGTTATGATAATTTTGTGGCTGCTAAACTTCTCTCTATCCATCCCACCTCTATTTGGATTTGGAGATATTGCATATCAAAACTCAATAGCCTCGTGCACGGTGGTATTTTCAACAGGAACAAAACTTGCTCCTAATTATTCTTACGTTGTTATCTTGGGAATAGTGTCTATTCCACCATTTATACTTATATTGATTGCAAACATATGGATCTTGCTTATTGTTCAGAAACATATACAAAAGCTCTACAACCTGAAAAAGAAATCCCAAAACAAGGACCACAGTCTGTCAGTGTACTCGAAACAGCTTCAGCTACTTAAAGTGTTTGGGGCAATTGTTGTAGCAAATGTGCTAACTTGGTTACCGATTATTTTGCGTACTTTCTTTGCTGTAGGTAATATGCACTTTACTGACTGGCACGTATTTATAGTGTTCAGCAGCTTCATATCATTTGTAATCCTCCATCCTGTCATTCAAACAATCCTCATAAAAGAACTGAGAAAATATATAGTGGTGTTTTTAAGAAATGTATTTTGTCTGCCACATTGCCGAATGTCCTCTCACCTAAAGTGCTGCTGCACCAGTCCTACCAATACAGAGTAGAAGGTTTATGTGAATGTGGAGGCTCCTGCTGCATGATGTTGGATGTTGAATGTAACTGTTCTACCTGTTCGCAACGAGCTTAGTAGCTGGCTATGGTGTCACTTCATGCACCAAAACTTTACTTTTCTATTTTACTAAGTATTACTGTCCATTTTGGCATTATATTTTTACATTATCATGCTTTTTTTTTTTTGTCTAGTTTTATTAATTCAGATATTCCTGATCTAAAGAAGTCAACAAAATGAGGACTTGAAAGGGTCAATAATTAAGTTCAGTTGCTGAGTATTTGTGTGTAAATCCACACTTCATTTCCTGGTGCCAGCCAGTTCATTGTATGCTGAAGCCTTGCAGGATGGTATCGTGACCTTTGACCTTAACAGACAGAATGGTTGAAAGGTGGTCAAAGCAATATATCATTTTCTTTTAGTTTAGTAAGATCAAATAATTTTGTTGAAGAGTTTTCAGTTAAACTCCCTCTGTAAACTGATTTACTTTCCACCTCATTGTTGCATTCTATTTTGGTTGCATTCTATTTTGCTCTTTCTTTAAGACCCTATGAAGAATTAAGATTTGTAGCAAAAAAATAATTTGCAGTAGGCAATCACTGATGCTTGCCATGTACTTTTGCCACCATACCCTTAACCGAGTACTACAAGGTTTAAGTGATACAGAATGATTAATTTTGCAGCTGGCATATGATGCTTTAATGTAACATGTTGAGATTTCTAGTATCAATGCTTTCTAATATCATGCTTATGAATGTAACTTTCTTCTTCATTGTTTCATTATTATGATTTTTTATATAGAAGCACGAAAGTGAATTAGAGGGAGGAGGGGAAAGGCGGAGTCTAGACTCTTTGACAGTCACAATTAATTAAGTCATTGGCACATATTCTACTAGTCTATTAGAAAAATACCAAACATGTAGCTAATAGCCATTTCTTTTCAGAGAATATATTCCAAATTACTGACCTGAAACCTTACAAATTAGTTTGTCTTATAAGGTTGCATTCTCTAGAGGCAAGCTTACGAAACACTCTCTGTAATTATATACTGTCTTAGCCAGTACAAAAACTAGAGGAATACTAGTGAACTTGGACTGTTTTAGTTGTTTATACTTAGCAAGGTCACAATTAATTGGATTATCCCATTTTTACAAATTCTAATTCATGATATAATCTTGTGCCATTGGCACTTTGACTGTTTTGTCTGGTTGGGCTGTTTTGTGAGTGTTTTGTTTTTAATCAAGATATCAAGTAGTAAGAGGTTACCTCCTCGATTTCTACAATAACAAGAGAAGCTCAACAGTGCTACAAGATGGAAAGCCTCAGCTTCAGAAACGGAAGTCGGTATCATTTATTGAAGCAGAAAGAGAACACAAACTCTGTTAATTTGTTGGAGGTGGGGATAGCTCTGTCTCTCATATTATGCTAATCCAGCGATTACCATGCAAGGAATAGTGTCATGCAATTTGTAAACTTCCACTGTGTAGACTACAGTTGAAAGTGTTACTGAGGGGTGGGGTGAGGGGGGGGGGGGGGGGGGGGGGGGGTATTTGGAGAAATTGGTACAAGAGAATCCATCACTACATGACAATAGTGGTTTGACATAATAAGGTGACAGATGTGTAGCCCATAAAGTGATCGCATGCTTTAAATACAAGGTTACTGGAAACAGATCTCAAGAATGGCCCTAACCATTGTTTTGGCCACTGCAGCAATTACAGTCCTGAGTTTTGTTTTAGTGCAGAGATTAGCTACAGAGTACATAATTTGGAACAAGAAGTTAAGATGGTTTTAACAATTGATGATGATGCTAAAGTTCCTGATAACAAATAGTAAGTTTAGATGTATTCTCTCTCTTACACAGGCTTTTTTTTTTTAACAATACAGAATTAATAGTAAGTTTGACTCAATAGTCTGAGTAAATAAAGACTTACTTTTATAACACGCCCTATACCATCCAAAGTAAGACTTCTACTTTAAATTTTCATTTACCCCAGTTGGTATGTGATCTAATGATTCTTATAGCTATACATTATCTATATAACTAGTGGTGTGCTTGAGCACATATGGCGAGCGAGCCTAAACCTACACTATTGTCAAACAACTGGTTTTAACTTCTAACACTCAAGCTACTAAAAAAAAGTAGAGTTTTTAAATTATGTAGCTATATACAGTAAAGGGGATTCATTGCCATAGTAACCACTCCCCGCAACTGTTTTAATTGAAAAAAAAAACAAGTCTCACTATTTCTTTGTGATATTCTTTAGCTAAGTAGTAGTTGTAACTCACAATACTTTCACACAACAAAAGCAAATATTGAGCGAGCCTGCCTAGTTAGATTACATAAAACTATTTACCACTATCACCTGGTTATTCCTCCCTTGTTCTGGAGAGTGCTCTGTAAGATTCTGGCAAGCTTAAAAATTACTCCTTGAAAAGGTATAATTAGCTAATGGGTATGATTGTTTAGTATTTATCATGCTTTCATCTATTTTACATCATTTTACTAATGTGTTAATTTTTTTTTATCAAGTAATATTTAAACAATTTAAACACCACCCAATACTGTAGGCATGGCATATGTGACCGCTTGACTGAATTATTGATACATATACTTTAGCTTAGTTCATGCAAAAAAGTAAATAGTAGTTGACCATTAATATATACAGAATTACTATTCTCTTACCCAATTTCAGGAATAGTGATAACTTCTGTAGTACCAATTAATGCCATTCTGACTACCTCAATTACCAGAGTCACTGGTGAACAATCTGGCAGCTCTACCAACAAAAAAACATAGCCAGAGTTAATTTGGCTAGGTTTTACTACTACTTACGCGGAATTTTTATCTTATATTCCCAGATTAAAAATTTTGGGTGCTTTGCTCTGAAGCCCTTTGTCTCTGAATTTTTATAAATTTCAAAGTTAGATTACTGTAATTATTTAGGATGGATATTAACAAAAATTCAACATATTATTTATCAGCATAATTTAAAAAATAAATAAATAAAATAGCTTGGAATGTGTGATAAGTTATTGGAGTTGTTGTTTAGCATGGATATTGTTCTTTGATGTGTTCATAAATTGTTAAGAAAGGGTCCTGAGCTTTGAACTTTCTTCTCCAGAGGTATTCCGGTTTAATCAACTTAATGATATTCATGCAAACCCAATGTGATGTATCATTTCCATTCACCTTATAAGTGTGTTGTAAACTGTATGCTAACTTTTAAGATTTCTTATCACTCAACTTGCGGTAGTTTTCTTCTGGTCCTTCGACAACACTGTTCGGAGCTAGACTGTTTTGCGTCCTTCCGGCAGTGCCTGCTCAGGAGTAAGTGACCACAAGGTGTGGTTGCGCCCCGCGAGCTCCTCCACATTAATTGGTCCTTCGAGCCGGATATAAGACTACAGAGCAACTGTGAAGTCAAGTCATCTGCTGCGAATTCTCTACAAGCGAAGATTATCCAGTCTACACAAAGGATCTTCAACAAAGGAATTCAAATTTCTATTTGCTGACAAGGTAGTTGTATTTCCCTGGCAGATTTCACCTTTAAAAGCCAGTGGACTTACAATTATTGAGTTGGTGGATAGATTTTGTTTTCCTCTCCAATCAGGTAGCGACTTCCTACACTACTCAGACACAATGAGCGACATCAAAGCCATCCAAGAACTTTCTTCGGTGGATTCCGTAAAAAACAAGCGAGCCTATTGACGAGGACAAGTCACCAAGCTCAAGCATCAAATCGAGGAACTGCTGAATCAACCATTGCGAGATGGTAAAACTCGATAATTCCAGGATCTCAAGCAAGAACTTTCCAGAGAAATAGAACTCCACAGTGCACTACAACTTCAACTTGAGAGAAGATGAAGCTTATGCCGAAGAATGTACTGGGGAAGTAGTCACCAAATAACATAGGTCTATCATGAAGCAAGTTCATTACCTTATTGACAGACACCAACACTACAAAGTGGCCACCACTCTTCAAGAAGAGCTGGAGAAACTTGACAGCATAACCATCTATCAAAGATCTCAAGTTGGCAGATCCAGAGCTGGGAGGCCCTCTGAACATCATCATCTGCTCTGTGGATCGGTGCAAATGTGTAACGAAAGATTTTCACTTCTTCCCAGAAGCCAAACTTGCCATCACCAAGACAATCTTTGGCTGGACCATCACTGGCCCACTCAAGAACGATTCATCAACTTCAACAACTCCACTCCTCATTGCACAGCCCAAGGAAGACCCACTGCAAAAGTCACTGGAACGTCTTTGGGAGCTGGATCAAGTGCCGGAGGCCTCCTCTTTCACACAAGAAGAGACAACAGTCATGCAGCACTTCCAAGACACTCACCATAGAGAGTCTAATGGATGATACGTTGTAAAGCTGCCCCGCATCTGTAACCCTCTGGAGATTGGTGACTCTAGATCACGTGCCGTTCAGAGGTTTCAACAGAATGAAAAGTCGCTCAGGCGCAAGAAGAAGCTGAAGGATTTCAACTTGGTCCTCAACGAATATCTGGATTTGGACCATGCAGAGTTAGTACCTCCAAGCGAAAAGGCCAACACTCTCTCATATTATTTGCCAGTCCACGGGGCATTCAAAGATTCCTCAACTAAAACCAAAGTTCGTGCGGTCTTCGATGCTTCAGCCAAATCCACCAATGGAGTATCTTTAAATGACACCCTCGAAGTCGGACCCAATCTGTACCCATTGCTACCTGATGTGATCATTCGTTTCCGCTGTCATCGCATCGGAGTAAGTGCAGATATCTCCAAGATGTTTAGGGAGATCCTTCTGCACACCGATGAAAAGGACCTCCACAGATTTGTTATGAGAAATACGGAAGGGAAAATACAGGACTACCGCATGAAACGACTCACATTCGGCGTAAAGTCTTCTCCCTACCTCGCCACGCAGGTTATCCGGCATTTAGCCGAAACCCACCTTCAGTCTCATCCAGAAGCCAGTCAAGCAGTTTTGGAAGACTTTTATGTGGATGATTTTCTCTCAGGGACTGAAACAGTGGAAGAAGCTGACTCACTACGCAAGCAACTATGTCACCTTTTCTCACAAGCCGGTATGACTCTGCAAAAATGGAGAACTAGTTCCAGTGAGCTGCGTGACCTCATCCCTGAAGAACTGATTGAGACGAAAGACTTAGTCCTGACAACTCCTGATGCAGCACCCAAGGCCCTTGGAATACATTGGGATGTGGCCAAGGACAGCTTGCATATTTCCACACCAGTTACAATCACCACTGAGCAAGTTACAAAACGAACTATAGCGGCAGATACTGCCAAAGTGTTTGATGTCTTAGGACTATTTGCTCCTGCCGTCATCCCTGCCAGAGTACTCTTACAATCACTCTGGAAGCTTCCACTTAAGTGGGACAATACAGTGCCGGACAACATTTTGCAGAAGTGGATTGAGTGGACTGCAACACTGCCGATCATCACAAACTTTGCTATACCTCGAAGAATCTCAAAGAATTATAGCCCAATTGTTTTCAAGACTCTTCATGGTTTCTCTGATGCCTCCTCCACTGCATATGGAGCAGCAGTATACGTGCGACTTCTTCACGAGGACAAGACAATCTCGGTGGCTCTACTCACTGCAAAGGCCAGAGTGTTACCAGTCTAAGCAATAGCGATACCCAAAGCAAAACTCATAGCCGCACATCTCCTGATGAAGCTTATAAACCACGTTGCTCATCACTTGTAAGTCTCTCAAGATAAAGTATTTGCTTGGACTGACTCCATGATTGTTCTCAGCTGGCTTCAAAAGCCACCTGCATATCATTGAAGACCTTTGTTGCGAACAGAATCTCCTCCATACAGGAAAGTCTCCCTTACTCTCACTGGAGACATGTTCCTACGACAGAGAATCCAGCAGATCTGCTAAGTCGAGGAATGAAAGCTGAACAGCTGATTCAGAATTCTCTCTGGTGGAAAGGAACGCCTTGGCTCGCCAAAACTCCCGACGAGTGGCCAGTAAGACTTCCCAATCAGCCTGGTAACCTACCAGAAATCAAAGTCTCTTGCAATGCTATTCAAATACCTACTCTTCCTTTCATCACCAGACACGAATTGTAGCATGGGCTCACCGTTTCATCAGTAACTGCCAAATTTCTAGACACAAGCGAATATATGACACCACACTCGAATCAAACGAAGTTGCCAAAGCCAGGTTTCAATTTCTACGACTTTCCCAAAGACAGACCTACGATGATGTTTTTGAGTCTCTTCACCATCAACAAAGCCTACGCAAAGGTCATCACCTGGCAAGAATGGAAGTTTCACTAGACCATCACAAGGTCCTAAAAATTAGCAGCCGAGTTCGAGATACTCATTCACCCAAGAAAGCCAAGACACTGATACCACTGTCACTTGACTCTGGTTTGACTCGTCTACTGATCTCCACCCTTCACAAGACCTACAGCCATCCAGGAATTGCAGCCCTGCTGTCCATCATTGGGGACAGTTACCACCTCCCAGGACTGCGCAACTTCTTGAAAAAGATCAGCAGAAACTGTGCCACGTGCCAAAGAGCATACGCCAAACCCTTACAACAGCAAATGGGACTTCTACCCATCTCAAGGACGACTCCGTTTCCTCCCTTCTATAAGACCAGAATAGATTTTGCAGGACCCCTTTATATTAGGAAAGGCCACACAAGGAAGCCTGTGATCATCAAGTCATATGCCTGCCCTCTTTGTGTGCCTCACCACTCGAGCAGTACACCTAGAGCTCTGCTCAGAGCTTTCGACTCCGGAATTTCTTGCGGCACTCAAACGCTTTACCGCCAGGAGGGGAACTCCAGCACATATTTATTCTGATCATGGAACAAACTTTCAAGGAACCCACAAGGAAATTCGAGAACTGCAGCAACTCCAACTATCCCAGCAAACACGATCTTCTGTGTCCCACTTCTGCACTGCTACCAACATACAATGGCATCATATTCCACCTCGAGCACCCCACTTTGGAGGTTTGTGGGAAGCCGGGGTTAAAGAAATGAAGACATTACTGCGAAAACTCATAACTCCTCATCACCTTCACTCTACACAATCTTGACTGAGGTAGAAGCCATCCTTAATTCACGACCCATCACTCAGCTGAGCTCCACTAGCGTCGAGGAAACTACACTGACGCCAGGGCATTTCCTCATTGGAAGACCTATGAAAGCACCACCTTCACCTGAAGCCTCTACAGCCAAAATATCAAGCTTACTAAAGGGAATTGGAGCATTAAAGAATAGTGCTAACTGTAATAAGTGTGGCAGTGTATGCAACTTTGTCATCAAGAAGGGGTCTTATTGCTGGAGATGCCCCAAGTCTGGATGCCAATTTGTAATTTCCATGAGAGATTGGAGTTTAAAAATGATGATCCTTTTTTTAAAATGTATGAGCATGTAAAGGAACAATACCCACTTTAATCAACCAATTTTTGTTCTATATAACCCTTATATCTTACTTAATATCATTGACATTCCACTAATTACACTTTTACGCCATCAATCTTATAGCTGAACCCGATTAATAGTAAGGTGACGCGATGCGCTCAATGTAGGACCAAGGTGACGCGACACGATGCGCTCAATTTAGGACCTAAAGTAAAACGTGACCCATCATTGGCACCTCTCTCTACACCGCCAAACACCCAGTGTCCTTCCTCATATCTTCCTCTATTGTACTTTCTCTTGCCAAACTTTGACTCGTCGATTTCAACGACTTTTCCAACACCACCAACTACAACTGGGTGATCTAGGAAGTACTGTGCACATACGTCCCTGTGAAAGTTATACCAGTTATGGTTAAGCACAAATCCCTAAACCTGAGCATCCCTTACAAACAAAACACTCAACACTCCTTGTTTAAAAAACTCAACAATCCTTGTTTCCATGGAATGGTAGGCGCATATTCAGACTGCGCCGCGTTAGGCGCATATTCAGACTGCGCCGCGCGCGTTTGTCGCGCGTCAATGTAGTATACCTAAAGTAAAACGTAGTTCTAATATTTAGCCACTCTGGCTACCAGTGGCACTTGACAACCAACGAGCGGCATTTAGCAGCAGGAAGCAGAATAACTGATTTATAATGTTGCAACAAATCTAGCAGAATTCTGGCTGCAATGTGCTCAAGTTTGACAGGGGAATGCGGTTTTACATGTCTCAAGGTACTTATATTACATCACGGCCTAGATAATGTGAGTGGGGGCCCACACTTTGGAAATTAATGACGTGTCATTATTGTTATACAATGATTTGTTCATAAAGTAACCAAGGATAAGGAGAGAAAAAGCAAAGATGTGAAATGGCAATGACATATGAAAAAAGTTTAGAGAAATATGACTCATTTATGCTTGTCAAGCCAACATCAATCATAGTGGAATTTCACCTGATGAAATAAGTAAAGATATCTCTCCAGAATATTAGGATTTTATTTGGTAAAGTGGTAGTCACCCCTTGCAGAAGTTAAGACAATATACATCAGCAAGCTGACTACCCTGAGTGCCTGAAATATCTCTCACATCTGTAACAAATCTTACTCGTACTATATCTATATTACCCTTGGACTTTAGTTGTGCATGTTGTGTTTGTAATGGGTTCAAATTTACTTTAAATGCTAATATTAATCTTGAAAGAAGAACACAACAACACATTCTAGGCCGACTGGAATGAAAAGTTCTAGAACATATAGCATGCTGTAGGTCTGGGTAAGAATAGAGGTGAAAACAACTACAATTCACATACAGTAACACATTAAGAACTGAATAAGGTGTGAAGTGATAGCAATTAATTAAAGGTAAAACGTGTCTGGAGTAGGATACACTGCAGAGCACACTGCAAATTGATGCAATCATTCTCCTCAATGTTTTCTTGCCTTTGTATGCTTTAATGGCAATAAGCAAATTGTGCACCCCTAGGACGTGTTCCAAGTAGTTATAAGTCACTGGAGCATGGGGCTTGGCAGGACTTAAGTTACTATAAAGATCAGCTCTGGCTATGAACACAGAGAAATAATGAGGCAATCTAGCTTGGTTATAAGGCGGTGTATATACTCATAAGTGTCAGTCTGACTGATATTGTAGGTATAGTAAACCATGCATATGGCTCAGCTAAGTATTTGCGCCACTTAATTTTTGCCTCATTGCTAAGACATTGCAACAAAGAAACTCTACAGCTTGAACTATTTCATCAGTTGCCCTAATAATCTCACATACTTTTTCTTTATTTCTGGGAGTGCCTTAGTCCCAGGGCACGCACGCGCACATGCACACACACACACACACACACGCATGCATACACACACACAATCAGAAGAGACACTGTGGGAAAGTAGTGGATTACAATATAATTAGTATTCTCTTGGGTGTACTATGATGAGTAATTGCAGATGATTTGATTGCGGATCGGTGGGGAGGACACTCAGCTGTCTTTGGCAATTTACAATAGGACTCGAGATTTAGTACTGAGTGGTTAAACTTTCTCACTATTGAAAACCTTTTATAGTTACCTAACAAATTTGTAATATATACACACCACACACACACACACACACACACACACATAAACACACTGAAAACAGACAACCAATAGCGCTATAGCTACACTCTATCTAGCTCTGTTTCCCAGTGTCTGTTGTCACCTTACTGTCACCTGACTCTTTGTCTATCATATCAAATACGGATGGCTCCATTCTTGAAGTGTTACTTTTATCTTCAATTTTAGAAGCCATATCGCTAACCAAATTCAAATGATGCATTTAATTCATCGCCATTCAACTCAGTCACATGTTCCAAAATCTGCCACCATAATTGTAGAACAACAATGAACAAATCCATGTATTATTGTTCAGATGGAACTGGTTTCAGTGGTAGTTTAGTATCAGCCACATATAGGTCTTCAGAAGGTGAATTCAGTAACATTCTTTGGCTAGTGCTGTTATAGCCTTGTGCTTTATCCTCCTAGGACTTCCTAGCAGCCTCCTCATTATCTTTGGGATAATTAGACAGTGTCTCTACACTCAGCCTACATACATCTTGCTGCTAAACCTGGCTGTATCAGACTTACTGGTGTGTCTCTGTGTCCTACCTTTCACAGTCATCTCTGGATTCTAAAAAGAGTTTATCCTGGGCTCTAATGACAAGATAAGATGCCAAGTTTGTCAGACTGGAATAATTCTTTCACTTGTTGCTGGATTTTGTCTTGTATTGTCTGGCTGCTCTCTAATTTAGATAGACTAATATTTATTAAATACCCTCTTCATTTGGTCACTGTAAAACGAACTGCCGTAGCTATGGTGATTTTGTGGCTGCTAAACTTTACACTATCCATCCTACCCCTATTTGGATTTGGAGACATTATTTATCATTAACTATAGCCACCTGCAGAGTTAAATATGAGGAAACCAAACTTGTCTCACAGGACCCTAATGTACAAGTAAAAGGAGCAAACTATGAAGATAGTGAAATAAATTATCTCATAATGTAGCTAAAATAGGTGGGCGGGGTAGTAAATTTATTGTACTCTTGATATTTGATTTCCAAATTAGCTATATATTTGTTACACATTTTCAGAGATACCTGGAACTATATGTAACAAAGAATAAGTTCAGCTTTCCTATTCAACTAAAATCACGAGTCTAAAATAATACACAAGAAATGTATCTGAAACCATTCGAAGGATTTTGACTCCTCCTAATATAAAGACCTGTTTTATACCATACAAAACTCTCAGGCAAATACTTGTGGGTATTCCACAAAGGAACCATCAAATAGATTGGAGTAATGCTAAGGTGATAGACTGTGAACAAAGTTTGATCCAGAGGTGGTTGAATCATAGCAACCAGAGACAGTATGAACAGGGAAAATGGATTACTTCCTGAAATATACAATTCTCTGACCACATAAGGCCTGATGACAAATCAAGATACAGGTTTCATAATAGGGAAAATGGATTACTTCCAGAAATATACAATTCTCTGACCACATAAGGCCTGATGACAAATCAAGATACATGTTTCATAATATCTAGTAGTAGTTAGTCATTCATACTGCGATTTTATTATACTGTACCAACGTTAACCCAACTTAATATTACTACTATGGTATGGGTACAGAGGTCAATTGGGAATGTGCATTCACTCAATACTGGATTGCCAGTGACAAATACAAACACATGCATACACACATTGTTTATCCCCACCTTTGTGTATCATGTATTTTCATTACATACATGACCTAGTCAGAATGTTAGAATGTATAAGTGGCATCATAACTATGCAATTTTTCTTGGTAAAGAACAATCATTAGAAGTTGTCCTTTGGATTAAGCATAAGCTGGATTGCTCACCATTCGTGTCCCAGCATACTACTTTTTTTAAAAAAAAAATTTTTTTTTAATATGCAGGATGTTCATCTGGCATATTCTGCTGCAATTGCCCGAGAACCACGCCTCCTACAGCTTTAACAATACAGATTTAAAAATATTTGGTTGCCACCGGAATCGAACCCAGGACCAAACGCACAAGCACTCTGCCACTGAGCTACGCCAGCCAGCCGGCAAACAAACAAAACACTCCAATTCTGTATATACAACTGTTAAGAGGTACTGCTATGCTACATTCTCACTCTCAACAGAACAACAAAAATTCTCTTAATTTTTTTACTCCACTAATTTTATCATTCACAATTTCTTTCTCAGCCTTCTTTTACTCATTAGATGTAGCTATTCTCTCTCTTTCACAGGCTTTTTTTTAACAATACAGAATTAAAAATATTTGGTCACCACCGGGAATCGAACCCAGGACCACTAGCTTAATGCACAAGCGCTCTGCCACTGAGCTACGACAACCAGCTGGCTAACAAACACTAACTGTAGCATAGTAGTGCCCTTTTAACAGTATAAATGTGTATTATTTTAAAAAAAAGCCTGTGAAAGAGAGAGAATACATCTAATGAGTAAAAGACGGCTGAGAAATAAATTGTGAAATTTAATGTAATAGCTAATTCCTATTCATCAAGTTAATGACATCTTTTAGTAGCTTTATTTCAAGTAAAGTAGTATATAGCTATTGACAGTTAAGTTTAGGTAATTAATATAACAAGGCCAAACAAAAAAAACGAATGATAGTTGCCTCTTACCTGGAGGGTCAGGTATTCCAAATCACATACCTAAAACTTTATAACTTGTACGGTTGCATCCTGTTTGAAACTGATAATAAATTCGCTCTTTACACTATTTGACATTTAATTTTTTACACTTAACTCATAGGGTCAAGGTTCACAACTGGATTATATCCCGAATGAAATCATGCAAGTTTGGCACTGAGATCCTTGAGGAGATGGGACAGCAAGAGACAAGGAATTGTCTATACTTACAATGGGTATGTGCAAGTTTCTTCCAATTCATAATAGCAGCCTAAATATAAGTTCAGGAATTGATGTTGCACAGCTTGTGACTGCTAGGAGCTCTTGTCAACACTTAATAACATTTCCATTTGATTAATTTCTATACAGAATTTGTACTTGTTAGTTGTGTGGTTAGTTTTCAAGAATCTCTATGAAACTCTATAACAGCCAGGTTTATCTGACATTATCATGTACTGAACTCAAGTACTCCCATAGAGATTAATACAAATGAAACTACCCCAATATTTTCCCATATTGCGTCCCCTTGGGCATTCTAACAAGTGTTATTGCGTCCCCTTAGGCTAATTTTCTATTTTTAGTTTTTTTGTTAAATCTTAATAATAATACATTATTTTGATATACTGTCTATTGCTATGTAGGTATGTATGAATTGTAAATCACTTCATTTGTGGTTGTGTGTCATTAGGTGCAGCAGACATTGTGGTGAAACTTTGTGTTTGTGTTGCTGTAGGAAAACCAATATTTATTGTACAATTGGTGATAGTTGCTCCAGCAAAAAAGGACTAAGCACTTAAATCTTGGTTCATAGTACCACTCGATGGTGTTGTAGGGTATGAAGAAGATGGATTAGTTTCAGGCTTTTTGTATGAGCTCAAGACATGAGACATTTCCTTTTGCTGTTGTAATGATGCTTATTTATAGCTATTTAGACTTTGTAGATTGTTATACACAGTTAGTTGGATTATCTGTGTTTCTGGTACACTATTCTTGGTAAGACATGTAACCATTGTTTTTCGAGCTGAATGATTTGTTTTTCCCCCAGACAATCCAGCACTTGCAGCCATCCTTTTCATTATTGTATTGATTCTATCCTTCCCCATTTTCTTTTTTTTTGTACCAAATGTCATCATTGGAGAATTGTAGTTCACAGCCAGATAAAACGGGGATTCCGATTTGCACATTTCAACTGGACGCTTTTGAAGAAACTTTTCAAAAATACGTAAGGGACACGGAAAGATATTGTTGGGGGTGGTCCACAAACATTTCCAACTCTTCATCGTCCAAACACACAGAAGAAGATGCTTCTTCTACGTGCTTAGTTTCCTCCGTATGTCCGTTAGTATAGACTGGATTAGCAACAGTTGGTTCTATAGGGAGTTTCTGTAGATATTCAGATTGTTTCTCAATCATTTCAAGAACTTCGTCATCAAAAAATCCTGTAATGAAATATATTCAGCCATAACAACGTTAGCTTACTGGTTTTTAGCTCCAGTCGTTGCTAAGATTAAGTTTGCCATGCGTACATGATAAATATGTTATACTTGAATATGCAAAATATCACTCGTCTGATCGGGGTATTGGCACTCGTGCCTGTGGCACTCGTCCCCAATACATCCGACAGACTCGTGATATTTTGCAGTATTCAAAGTATAACATAATATATTTAATAAAGTATTCGTAGTGAAATCATGAATCATTATGTATTTCACCAACACATTCTCAGGGTTGTGACAAAGTCAAACCCCAATAATTATATTGGTGCTACGACTTCACACATATAAGTTCTTGACTGACATATTGTTTTAAAAGACATATAATTGAAGCTCAAAAGGAAAAAACATTACGCTAAATTCATTATTTCAAGCAGCCTTTCCAGAGATCTGCACATTCCATGTATTCATCAGATAAAATATTTATTCTTGGAAGTCATCAGTTGTGCGCATTTATGTTGATCCAATCATTACGTAGCTGTCATCACAAACACTTATTGAACAGCAAAGAAAACTGCAGAATTCAACTACACTCAGCAATATAAATTAATAACGTGTATTATAAAGAGGAAATTGTAAAATTAACTGTTTGGAACTTCCTCATTGTTTATCATATCAAATGTGAATGGCTCACTTCCTGTGTAATTTCAATCTCAAAAGGAAGCAATATCACAAAACGAGTTCAACAGATTTTTTTTTATATTCATTAGTTTACTCACTAGAATGTTGAACAAAAAGAATAGCTAAATTTTATTCATGTTCAGATAGAATAGGCCTTAGTCCTCACAAGCTGTCCATGCAGTGACACTTCTATAGCTAGCAATGATTGTAACCTTGTACATTATCATCTCAGGAACTTCCTCATCTTTATGGGACAATCAGACAGTGTTTCCACTCTCAGTTCATGTACATTTGCCTGCCTGTATCTTACAAGTGAATATAGTTACTTTAAACTACTTTAAAAGGAAGCTGGAGACATTGTCCCACAAATGTCACTTGTTGTATGTACACTTCCTTTGCCTTTCCTCTCCCATCACATACGTTATATATACAAAGGAAATCCTCAATTAAAAGCAAGTTACAAGTTGCCTTATGAAGCTTCCGCATTTTGCACTGAGTCACATTGTAACTTATTATATCTATGTTTCTTACAGATTAACTATACCTGTCAGGTAAACGTGCTAGAGGAGTGTATCTAATATGAAATATGATTCCCGAAAATTATTCTTGTGCTGATTGTGCTGGTCTCAGTGAAGATTCTGTGACAGTGTATTATTGGTCCTCCTCAGAACCTCACAGTGACACTTCTTTGGCTAGTGCTGTTGTAGCCTTGTGCTTTATCCTCCTAGGACTGCCTAGCAGCCTCCTCATTATCTTTGGGATAATTAGACAACGTCTCTACACTCAGCCTATGTATATCTTGCTGCTAAACCTGGCTGTATCGAACTTACTGTTATGCGTATTTGTCCTACCTTTCACAGTTATGTCTGGATTCTCGAGAGAGTTTATCCTGGGCTCTAATGACAAAATAAGATGCCAAGTTTGTCAGACTGGAACAATTCTTACACTTCTTGCAGAATTTTGTCTTCATTGTCTGGCTGCTCTCTCTATAGATAGACTAATATTTATTAAATACCCTCTCAGATACCTTCATCTGGTCACTGTAAAACGAACTGCCGTAGCTATGGTGATTTTGTGGCTGCTAACCTTCTTTCTATCCATCCCACCTCTATTTGGATTTGGAGATATTAGTTATCATAATACTATAGCCACCTGCACTGTGAAATTTTCTTCAAGAACAAGACTTGCTCCAAACTATTATTACACTGTATTATTGGCAGTAATATCCATCCCGCCATTTATTCTAATATTTATTGCCAACATATGGATAATATTGATAGTTCAGAAACACTTACGCAAACTATATACAATTAAGAAAGCATCTCCAGACAAAGAAGAGTTTATTCAGAGTCTGAAGGGTAAAGTCAGTCAGTCAGTGTATTCCAAACAACTCCAGCTAGTGAAGGTGTTTGGAGCTATCTTTGTAGCAAATGTGATAACTTGGATACCAACTATTTTATTGTTTTTTCTTGCTGCAGGCAACATATTCGTGTCTGAATGGCTATCATTTGTACTGTATTGCAGCCTTGTATCATTAGTAGTCCTCCATCCTGTCGTTCAAACCTGCCTCATACCAGAATTTAGACACTACATTGTTGGCTTTTTGAAAAATGTATTGTGTCCATGCTACAAAAAGTCATCTCGTTTACAGTCCTGCACTCCATGCTGCCAATGGATCCCTGTTAATGCAGATACAGGCAGTTCAGATGAAAGTTTGTGTGATTGTGGAAGTTCTTGCTGTGTGATGTTGAGTATAACAGTTTTGCCCATCCGTGACGAGCTTCACACTGGTACTACTACAATTTTTTTGAAGAGTTGCAAGGATGAATGCAGCACATTAAAATACATTAGTTGCTTTCAAATGTTGCCACCTATGAATTCAGAAATAGTTAGCCACTTAGTATCATAGTTACCAACCATTTCAAACAATGTTAAAGGTCAAATAATGACAGGATATAGTTGCTTTAATGGGAAATTAAAAAATATATCACATTAATAGCTATTGCAGCAAGGGTCGTTTCAAAATACCGACTACAAGCTACTGTCACTGAGCTACGACAACCAGCTGGCTAACAAACACTAACTGTAGCATAGCAGTAAACAGTATAAATGTGTATTGTTTAAAAAAAAAATGCCTGTGAAAGAGAGAGAATACATCTAATGAGTAAAAGACGGCTGAGAAATAAATTGTGAAATTTAATGTAATAGCTAATTCCTATTCATCAAGTTAATGACACCTTTTAGTAGCTTTATTTCAAGTAAAGTAGTATATAGCTATTGACAGTTAAGTTTAGGTAATTAATATAACAAGGCCAAACAAAAAAAACTAATGATAGTTGCCTCTTACCTGGAGGGTCAGGTATTCCAAATCACATACCTAAAACTTTATAACTTGTAAGGTTGCATCCTGTTTGAAACTGTAACTTGTTGCATCCTGTTTGAAACTGTAACTTGT
>WLWD01000680.1_pt1 | contig 185762 bp, 169 predicted proteins | sample 6712731 | NCBI WGS metagenome assembly WLWD01 (sample SAMN12718690, study PRJNA576275) | sponge metagenome | isolation source: marine sponge | host: Mycale hentscheli | place: New Zealand: South Island, Marlborough, Capsize Point | collected 2014-11-01 | reverse complement strand
GCGTCCTGTGAGGCAGAGGTTTGGAGTTACATTGGCCCATTGCCTGGCCAATTACTTCTTGTTTTTGCACCAGCTGCCGGTGCCAAAAATAAAAGCCTCCACCCTCCAAATCATAGCACTCTCGGGACCCTTTGGACAACCCTCTATCCTATACTACCCACCCTACCTTGCTCCCCGCCTACCCTCTTACGATCCTCTGAGTCACTATCCCTGTAAGCTTCGACAACACATGATGTAACATGACACACGATCATTGACAGTACCAATGCATCTGAACCGCTACAGCTACCACGATTGCACGCTACCATGTTCCGTCCCTGGCCACCGTCCACGACCCGTCTTTAGCTTGCCGGTGAAGAAGGTCCCGCTCTCCCACCTGTCAGCCTCTTTGAGAACTCCGCCAGCTGCTTTCTGGGTGTCCTCACGTACCGCTGGTAAGCTGAACTCTTCCATCGGCCTAGCATCTTTATGACTGAGTCCTCCATGTCCCGTTCCGCAGCTGTCGTGGCCGCTCCGCTCCAAAAGCTGTGCCCCGCATAAGCCCCGCATAAGCCCTGCTGTCCACTCCCGCCTTTTTGAGTGACTGCTTGACTTCTGCTACCAGCCTTGGCCTGGTCAACGGGCTCCCGTCCTGAAACTTGAAGAATGGACCGGGCCCGTTGCCTCTCACCATGTACGCCAGCACGGCAGCTACTGGGGACAGGCCGTCGTCGGTTTTTCCGATGAAGACGTCAACACCAACCCTGAAGGGGTCTGTCTTGGACGCCTTCAGCCTCACTCTCAACAGCTGTGGGGCCTGCAAGCTGTCCACCGTCACGTCATTGAACGTTAGGTGCGCACCAGGGTCGAACTAGCCTGCTGTGGGAATTGTGATCTCGCCTGACCTGAAGAAGCCAAAGAAGCACATAGTGCAGGCTGCCCATAGCATCGCGACGTCCCACCGATTGCCCTCACCTTGCCATATATGTCTCATCCTCCGAAGTAGGGGTGGTGTCACTGGTAGCTTGGGCGACCGGCCAGTTGCAGTGGATCTGGCCTGTACCAGCTTGATGCCTTTTGTCACTTGCTCAAGCCTCGGCATCTGGCAGATCCCCGGGTCCCCCCAGCCGTCTGCGATGTGACTGTGTCTGATTGCCGCCAAGTAGCATTTAATTGTTGCCGCGCTCACGTTCTCTCTGGCCAGTTGGGTGACGAAACGACACAGTAGAAGTTCCGATGTCGGCCACAGGCGGGAGTTGGCCGCTCTGCAGAACCTCCTGTATCGCTCCTGTGCTGAGCCGTACACTCTCCCCGTGGAGCTTGCTATGCTGTTCTGACGGTAGTACTCCATAGCTCTGTCCAGCTGGGACAGGTCCAGTCCGGCCTCTTGATTAGCAGGAGGTCTAGTAGCGCCTCTGGAATGGCTGTTGGCTCCACTGCTGCCTGTGGACACCGAGCACGAAATTTGTCCAGCTTGTCTCTCGATAAAGCGTCAGCCATGACGTTCTCCACCCCCTTAATGCGAGAAGCCACTAGCACTAGTTCGAACTCAGCTTGAATGAAGGCCAGGCACCTCACCAAATGCATCGCCTCTTTGTCTCTCGAGCTTCCCTTGCCGATGATGGTCACCACTGCTGCGTTGTCGCATCTAGCCAGCACAATCTGTCCTCTCCATTCTCTGCCCCACAGCACGGTCGCTATTACGATTGGCACCAGCTCCTTTGCCGTGATGTGCCACTGCTCCGCCTGCCCTGCCCACGGGAGTTGGAACCACTGGGAGCCCCAGTAAGCCTCGAAGCCCCATGAGCCCGATTCGTCCGACACCAGAGTCGTGGACGGTTGGGCCTCCACCAGGCCTCTCAGCAGCTTAACGCCATTCCAGCTCGCACTGAACTACCACCACCATTCGATGTCTGATCTTGCCTCCCTGCTCAGCCTCACGAAGTGCTCTAGCTTTTTCGCCGTCACTGAGAGCTCAATCAGCCTCCTTAAGAACGTTCTGCCAGCCCTTACGACTTTGCATGCATGTGACAGTACTCCAATCAGGGAGAGGAGGTCTCGCTTCTTGCATGCTTTCCTGCCTCTCCAGCCTTCCAGGTCCGAGGTCAGCCACGCTAGCTTATCCTTGGGTAAGCGAAGCTCCATTGCCACCGTGTCTATTTCGATGCCCAGGAATGTTATACACGTTGCTGTGCCCTCGTCCTTCTCAGGCTCTGGCGGGAGGCCCAGCCTGGCACAGGTCTCGTGCATGACCGTGATGTTGTGCGTACACTCTGCTAAGTCTGCCCCCATTGTTATGAAGTCATCCACGTAGTGGATGTTCGTGCAGGCGTAACTCCGCACTACTAACGGTGGGTATGGTAAGGTGATGGTAACTCGAAGGACCAGATGCCAGGTGCGGCAGTCAATTGAAAGTTTGGCAGAAGCTCGCGCGGCAACAGCTTTAGATACAGTTTGGAACATAATTTAGGGAAAGTGATGATTACATTAAGTAGAGGTGAGGTGACACAAAACTGAGTTGGGTAAGAAAGGGAGGAGTTTAAAAACAGAACAAAGATAATGTGGTAAGGGTCTGTACTAAGTAAGGTGAACAAATGGTAGGTAATATGAGAAGAGCTATTAGACAAGTTAATTACTAGTGGAGTTCAAAGTTTAGTTTTCGATCTTCTTGCCTTGATCCTGGCACTGTTGCGGCGAGGGTGTATCTCACGCTGCAGAGCTGGGGTTGATGGATCACTATTGGATGGCAATAGTGGTTGCTGTTCTATAGTCTGGTCTGACCCAGACACACTCCCGGGGGAAGATTGGTCCTCGATCTGTAGGACTAATCTGTTAGTTGCACGTTTGTAGTGTCGTCCTTGACATAGGAGCTCCACAGTCCTGACTAGTCCATCATCGCCAGGAAAAGTACGGGTGATACGTGCCAGGGGCCAGTTCCTGTGAGCGAAAGTCTCATCCTTCAGGATCACTATGTCTCCAACCTGGAAGTTCCTGGTGGGGCGTAGCCATTTGGTTCTGGCATGGAGAGCTTGCAAGTAACGGGATTTCCAGGTTAGCCACAAATCATTGGAGAGTCGTCGCACAAGGTTCCAATGCCGAAGGTGAGAGATGTCAGTGGAGGAGTCAACATGCACAGGAGGAGGAGCTTTCAAAGGGCGTCCAATCAGGAAGTGCCCAGCAGTGAGGGCAGTGGTTCCATCAGATTCTGTGGCATCCAGTGGGATAATTGGTTGGGAGTTGAGGATAGCTTCGGCATCTATTAGAACTGTGTTCAATTCTTCAAAGGAGAGAGGTCATGGTGATATCAATTTCCGCAAAAGCACCTTCATTGACTTTACGCCAGCTTCCCAGAGCCCACCAAAGTGTGGAGCTCTAGGAGGAGAGAGGTGCCACTGAAGTCCATGAGTAGTGGACAAGTGGGAGGTATCATTCCTAGTGGCTCGCGAGGTGAGAAGGTGGTGGACTTCCTCTATTTCCCCTTTGGTCCCTAGGAAATTGGAGCCATTATCCGATAATATGTGTGAGGGAGTGCCTCGTCGAGCACAGAACCTGTGTAGGGTGGCCACGAAGGCTTCTGACGTCAAGTCTGAGCAGAGCTCCAGGTGCACTGCTCTGGTGATAAAACACACAAAAACAACTGCGTAAACCTTCAGTCTTACAGGGTTCCTTGGGTTCCCACGGTGAATCAGGAAGGGTCCGGCAAAGTCAACACCAGTTCTGTCAAAGGGTGAAGCCGGAGTGGTACGCAAGGAAGGTAGCAGTCCCATTTTTTGGTTGGAAGGTCTGGCATAAGCTCTTTAGCACAGTGGGCAGGAGCGGCTGATGTGCTTCAGGTAGTTCTTCAACCCAGGTATATGATGATTTTCGGCTAGAATTGCCAAGAGGGTAGAGACACCTGGGTGATGTAGAGATACATGTAAGGTGCGAACATACTGTTTACATAAAGGTAATTTAAGGCTTAGAAGAAGGAGAGAATGAGAAAATTGGGGGAGGAGTTTGTTCCGGACACGTCCACCAACTCTGAGTGACTGGTCTTGACTAAGGTGGACATCATATTTGCTCAGTAGTGACTTATGAGTAGTACATCTGCACATGAGGACTGAATGCTATTACTGCACACTTGATGATACATCACTTAATGAATCACACCCATGAGAATTATGGTTGACGCTAAATTGTTAGAGATGGACAGAGTGAGAAACTGGTAAAGTGTTACAACTAGTTACGACATCATCTGGCCGTGCACTATCTGAGGATGGGTTATTGGGAGTGGTTTGCCAGACTGCAAGTGTTCGAAGACATCCATCTGGGCTTGTCGGAGGAGGTAATTCTTTGTTTGTAGGCACTCTGAAGGTGTCAGGATGGCTGACAAATTACGATGCTCACGAGATTTGCGTGAGTTGGTGATAAAGCGTTGTGCCCAAGCCAGGATCCTGATGAGATGGTCGAATGAAGAGTAATGAGTCCAGAGGTCATTAGATGGACGGGAGACTTGAAGAGTGGAGGTGATGGCTCGAGTTTCAGTGGTGTCCTTGATGGCAGGATTACTGAGTAGGAGTGGCCAATCTGAAGGAGGACCCTTGAGCCAAGAAGGACCCTCCCCCACCAGAGGGTGGAGTTGAGTAAGTCTGAAGTAGATACTCCACGGCTGGCTAGATCTGCAGGATTGTCTTTTGAACGTACATGACGCCACTGACGAGGTGGGATAACATCTTGGATGGAAGCAATGCGGTTGGCCACAAAGACTTTGAGGTTAGTTGGCGATTTGTTTACCCAGGACAGAACAATGGTAGAGTCCGTCCAGGCGTAAACATCATGGATGGGTATGTTCAAGTCAGTTGAAACAGTGAGAAGGAGTTTTGAGAGTAGATAAGCTGCTGTCAATTCAAGACGTGGAATGGTTACTGGACGTACAGGTGAGACTCGAGCTTTGGAGGTGATGAGTACAATAGAAACGTCCGCATTTTGATAGACAGTGCGTAAATAGACAACAGCACCATAAGCATTAGCAGAGGCATCAGAGAAGCCATGAATCTGCTGGGAAAGAATTGGCACATCAAGAGGTCGTAGGCGTCGGTTTATCGGGTGTGAGGCAATTGCTGGGACGGTGCTAATCCAACGTTGCCATTCAGTGGCTATTGTGTCAGGAACAGGTGTGTCCCAATCAAGATGGAGTTTCCAGAGCTGCTGGAGGAGGATTTTGGCAGTGATGGTGATGGGTGAGAACAAGCCGAGAATGTCAAATATTTTTGCAGTTGTAGAGGCGATAGTACGCTTTGTAGGAGCAACATCAACAGGAGTAGGAGGGACAGCGACATGAAACTGGTCTTGGGTGACATTCCAGTGAATCCCAAGAGCCTTAGAAGTTCCTGCGCCCAGATGCCCCCATCCATCGGGGTGGTTATTCTTGCTAGGTGTTCGGGCAGTGGAGGACCTTAACTCCCAGCACATTCTGCCAGCGCTTGCACCTGCCTGCCTTGCACCGTGTGGTGTCCGTTACTCGCTTCTGCATTTGACAACACAACGGCACACTCACTCGTGAACTCGCTGCCATCAGCTGGCCACTAGCATTTGGTTATTGCCCTGCATTCCCCCCAAACCATTAGTCTACACCCTCCCCTGCCCCTGTTACCACCCTCTGCTACCCACCCCCCCTACTACGCCACCCTACAGCCACCCTCCCCTCTTATATGGCTGTGGCAGTCACTTTCAGCTCCTTTTTTTTGTTTTTGTTTTTTTGTTAACAATCTTGCATGATATCACTGCAATCTCCATGCATCAGCAACAACATGACTATATTGAACAGTTAGACCGTTTGTCTCTGTAATCCGCCTTGCTCGTGCATCACTTGTCACGCTGCTGTTGAGTGTTGGAGCCAGCCTTGCATCTTGCTATGGGGTGTGAACCCCTGCAGCCGCTGCACATGTGTAAGTACCTGCATGACTTCCCGTACCGACAGTCCCCATTGAACTTGTTGTATTTTTTACACACTTCTTGCCCGCTCCAGTTGTTATTCCTTGCCTGGGGAACACTTGCTGCCCCTGGCCCCCCCGCACTCCATGGACGTTTCCTAGCTGCGTACGGGCAGTCAGCTGACTGGTGGTCCAAGCCCTGGCACTTGCTGCACCAGTTCTCGCTGGAGGCCTCTTGTCCCTTGAAACATTAGGCATACAAGCTGGGGTCCACTTTGGCCCACTGCAGATCAGGATTTCCAGCTGCATCCTGATGGAAGTTCTGGTCGTAAACGATCCAAGACGGCCACTTGAACTTCTTGCTAGTTCTTGCGATTAGGGCCTGATAGCACTGCCATGTATAGTGCATAGCACTGTGACCACGTTGCCAAGTGGGATTACCCGTCTCGTCTGCATCAAGTCGGCCGCTTGGACAACAACGATTTGGTTGTCCCCGTGTTGGGTGTTTAGCTTACCCTTGCCTTGGGCCGGAGGTAACTCCGAGAAATCTATATATACTCGTTAGCTTGCATTCTCTCCATCAGCTTCTTGGAGATAGGAGGAAGTCCTGCTCCTAGGCTGACCATGAGTGACCTCGATTTGCCACCACTCTCGACCCCTGCTGGCCCTGGTCTGGGCAAGATCCCGCTGCTTGGCTCCCTGCTAGCTGAGCCTGCCTCTTCCTCCTCCGCTTCTAGCTCCCGGACCCCTCCCTGCTGCTCGGTAGTATTCCCAAGCCGCCTGCCCCGCAAACAACATTGACAGTTATACTTGCACTGCTTTTAACCCTTGCTGGCCTATACTACAGCCCTATCCCCCCTCTAACAATAGCTCCTTCTCCTAGAGAGAGCCAACCTTCACCCCCTAACTACCCACGCTTCCCCCCCCCCCCCCCCCCCCCCCCCCCCCCACTGCCGCGGCAGAGTGGTCCCAGCTGACGGGTGACCGCCTAGCCTGCTATGCCTCTGCCTTCAGTCTTGCTAGCCTTCTAGCCCTGCAGCTTGCTCGGCACTTGGGCCTTGCCCAGGCACCCCTTGTTAGTGACCCCCTCACTACTGCCCCGCTCTCTCGCCCGCCACATGTTGACCATTCTCTGCCTTCTGCCTCTGCTCACGCTCTTCATGCTGGGGTGCTCTTGCTTGCACCATGCTGACAACTCTCTGCTTTCTGCCCCAAGCCAGCAGCCAGCGTCCTATTGTCTAGGTTCACTGCCGCCACTACTGGTGCTGCCCCAGATGGCTACCAGCCGGATCCTGATGCCTCCTCACTCGCCATTTGGACTTTGTTTCTGCCTTTCAAGTACTCTCTAGGTGAACTAAGACGCGATTTTGCTGTCCCTGCTGCTGCTGGTCAAGCTGGCTTGCTGGCCTGGTTCTGCTCGCTTGTAATTCCGCTAGCATGAGGTTGCTTGATCTCCCGCCAAAACCTATATACTTCGCCGCCTTACCTACCGTCCTTCCGTTTCCGGTCTACCCCTTCCGTTACTGCCCTGTTGCTCCCAGTGCCGATGTTAACCCTGGTTAACTGGGTGTTAACCTCCATTGTATTCATTGTATATATTTTCACACTGTAGCAAGTTTATAAATTACTGAGCATGCTCATAACATTTGTTGTTGTTGTTGTTGTTGTACACTTAGGAGCTCTCCAACACAGTTGGGTTGAATGTTGCTCAGACCAGTGAGAGTGTGGGGGCCAGTGAAGTGCAAGATCTGGTGGACAAAGATATTCCTGCTGTAAGTGTGACCCGTTAATTAACCTCCTAACATTTTACTCCTTTCTCTAACCTCCTGACATTTTAGCCCTTTCTCTGCTCTCACAAAGACACTGAACTATAAACAAGGTTTCTTTCTTGACTATGAAAATTGCTTTATCTTTAGGAGTATGTGCTGACTAAGCGGCTACTCCATGGCATGTTGAAGAGGAGAGCTGAAGACAGGATGACTCTCTCGGACGTTCTACAAGACCGAGAACTCACAGAAAGACTCGCAAATCCACGAGATGGCCATTGGTCTGATGTATTGTGACCCATCAATTTTTTTAAATCTTTTTTTTTTTTAAGTCAATCTTCAAATCTAGTGTTGATACGAATATTGCTGCTTTTCTGGCAATTTCTCTTCTTTTTCTCTTCCTCTAGTCAAATTAAAGGGAGAAATTTTAACAAATCGTATTTATTGTTATCACTTCATGTTTTTTTTCTTTTCTTTTTTCTCATGACAAATATAAAAATAAGAGTTTTCAAGAAATGAAAACATTATTGAGTCAATATTCAGAGTGCAAGCACACAAATTAATATGCTAGCACTGTTCATTACAATAATATACTATCTCACTTTACCCAGTCAGTGGTGCAGAGGCAGTAGTAGAGAGAAGTGCAGAGAACTGATAATGATGCTGACTAATGGAGGTCGTGACACAAAACTAATAAATAGTCCACGTGACTTGCTTGAGTGAGAGATTGCTCGTAGCGTCCCGAGCCACGCTGGTGACCAGCGGACAGCCGTGAAACACGAGTATGGAGAGATGGGGACAATTGGCAGTGATGAACAAGATACCTTCGTCTGTGATGTTGAGGCAATGACTGACGTTCAGTTCCTTCAAACACACACACACACACTCAAAACAAGTCTCATAAGAGTGAAACCCTATCATTCAGTCTCTATTAATCTAAGCATCAGTGACAATACAGGAACATTTATTAGTTATACAAAATGGCAATTTAAGTTAAAAACCTTTCTTTCCTTTAGATTTTCTTCTACATACGGAAGAGATGTTACCATACCATGCATTCAAAACTACTCAAGAAAACTTGCTATATTATTACACACACAAACAACATCTTTTTCTTACAATAAGTGTTTGAATTTTTACAATAGTATGTATTTATTTCTAGCATAGACTTGCCTGAATCACTTTAGAACACACTCCAACAGATAAAGCCTTCAAACCAATGTTGGTAACCTAAAATATCAAAAAGGAAGCCACTAATACAAAATACGATGTTCATTGTCATTAATTTCCCTCCTCTCCCACCCCCAAACACACACCAATCAATGAAAGGCAGGATTCTAGTTTCCTCAAATGACCTCAAACCAAGTCAAGTTATAAGTTCATCAGAATGCACCACCTTGTTGTGTATGTGTGTGTGTGTGTGTGTGTGCGTGTGTGTGTGCGCGCAAATGCATTAAGAAATACTACTAAAAATGTCCAGCCTTAATGGTAGGCATAGAACATATTGCAGACATGACACATGAAATGGTTTCGCAAACTATGGTGTGAGCATGTTCATGTATACTTATTATAATACCTTTGTCTTTGTGAGGTCTAAAGCGTGCATGTGCCTGCTCCGGAGGCTAATGGCGGTTACGGCTCTATCACACACCATGTGGCAGCCAGAGAGACAGAGAGACTGGATGTACGGACAGTTCTGAGTGAGACAAGCCACGGCAGCGCTATCAAGCAGAGTACACGACTTGAGATTGACGATACGAAGACGAGTGCAATGGGAGAAGATGTCACAGAACACTACACACAATGTTTCACATGCAAAATATGATACAGTAAATGGAGTAAGACAATATAGCTGACCTTTAGCCCACCTCACCATGCCCCCTACATAAAAATCACCACACACCCTACATAAAAATAAAAATACAGCTCAGAGAATATCATGAGCCCATAATCACTTACTCAAAACTATTGTAAAATATCTGTTCTAGCTTTTCATGTTTATTACGTACTGAGCAGGTGATTGAAGGACTATGCAAATCTTGTACCAACTGGGAACATCACACAAATAAACTACCCCACCATTGCCTTTCAATTGTTATCACTGATAAATATTAATTACATCTTGAAGTTAAGGTCACTCTGCATCCTTTGGAGTTGTTGAGATGAAGTCGGTGTAATCGAGGGCAGAGACGACACAGTGTGTGGAAGGTAGCCTCTGAGAGTTCACACTCTGCCAGATCCAACTCTGAAATGCCATCATGTAAGACCTACATGTAAAATGTCCTATTGCATTGCAACAACACATCTCTAGTTAGTAGCTACCAGTCTGCAGTTGGAATCAGTCAACAATCCTCTCTTAGCCATGATGTGAGCTAAGCTCGTCTTCACTCCAGCAGGAAGATAAAGCAGCGAGGACTCGTATATGGAGAGATTCCTCAGAACTGTCTGCATGGCACATTCGAATAAAGTTGAAATTTCTCCTCTCGCCATGCTACTACAATATTATTTAATCTGTTGAAGAAAGAGAACTATTTAATTACTGGGTGTTGTTTTGAAACAACTAACTAGTAGACCCTTTACCATAAACGCTTCGCCGCGAAATTTAAACAAAATGACGTCAGAATTGCGCAGTAAACAAAGGGAGAATCTACAGTGCGTTTGGAGTAACAACGAGCGTCACCCACGCTAGCGTCTACACATCCATTCTACAGCTAAAGAGTAAAAAATACTTCTAATTATACTTGGATCATGGATCGCGGGAGAAGACCGCGGACGAGTTTAGACCAGAAGTAGGTTTAAATCAACTGTATGTAGCTACCAACATTTTGTTTAAAACAAACTAGTTAAAAGAAGATAAATTTCATCATTATCTATTATTTGTACTTTATTTAGCAAAAAGGGAGACGATTTTTACAGCCAAATTGCAACTCTTGCAGGAGATTTTGATAGTAGTGAGGTAGGTCTTAAAGAATTGAGTGGATCTCATAAGCAAGAAAAGAATGTCTAATATTTACTTTGCCATTAGTTTTGGCGTGGCCAGGACAGTATGGCTATGTGAGTGGGTTCATTTCATAATGTCTCACATTACAGGCAGAGAGTTCGGGAACTGACTTGAATCCAAACTCACCAGCTAAAGTGGATGTGGACAGTTTAGATAATAACCTGTTTGGTTCCCTCAAAGATACTGCCACCAACAGAACAACTTCAAATGGATCCTCTCCTTCACCCCACAAACGCACAGCAAAGGAAGCCCCTGTGGAGAAGAAACCTAAAGGACTGGACATGGGAGAACTTTCAAAGCTATTGGGAACTGATGACATTATGAAGGATCTCTCCAGCCCAAAAAAGAAGCCAGCTAAAATTTCTACATTAATGCCACTACAGCCAGGCAAACCAGCCAATACCCAGATCAAAAAAGGTATAGAAATATATTGTTGTAGTAGTAGTAGTAGCTGATAATAATAATAATGATAATAATAATAATAATAATAATAATGATGATGATGATGATGATGATGATGATGATGATGATGATGATGATGATGATGATGATGATATGATCATGATGATGATGATGATGATGATGATGATGATGATGATGATGATAATGATAATAATAATAATAGCAATTTTTTTTTAACAGCCAATATAGTTAATTATAACTTAACCTTTGGGGTTAAGTTGTTATAATTATAATCTGACTGAATCAATAATAATAATGAAATAATAGTAATATTAATATTAATAATAATATTGAGAGAAGGAAGATGGTGAATATATTGCCAAATAAGCTTGGCTCCACTCATAACTGCAATTCAGTTAATGATAGTTCAATATGTCTGATTACATTTCAGAGGCAGATGACCTTCTTGATCTACTATCGTCAACCTTTGACGATGGTGATTTCAAGACAGGTAAACCAAAAGTAGCCCTTTCTGCAACATCTAGTGATAAATCTGCAGATAGTACATCTTTAGGCATCAATGATAATTTTACGGTTCCAGCAAAGGACAGTCACAATGAAGGAGTCCCAGATGCGGTTGACCACGAAGAGCCTAAGGCTGGAAAATCAAGCATAACTCCAAGTCAGCCTAATACAGAAACAATCATGGCAGGCAAACCACTCACTTCTGACACTAGTGGGAGTGAATCAGCAGAGAAAGCCAACAAGCCGAGTTCACTCAAGTCTCCACTCAAAGAGAAGAAAGCACTGAAAACTGCTGCTACAGTTAACTTTGACAGTGATGATGGTGATGACGATTTCCTGACTGGTCTTGGCTTTGATGATGATAATAATGGTAGCACCAAAAAGACGACATCCAAGAAATCAGTCAGATTTTCAGATGAATCGATATCAGTACCATCGAAACTTCCAACACAAGAACTGTCACAGGAAAAAGGAAAGCCAGAACTATCACCAGAAAATCTTGAGCTACCTGAGTTCCCTTGGCAGAAGAAGTCACAAAAGCAAAAATTCCCAGTTCAAAAGACAACGGAAGCAAACGATGTGCATGATCAGGCTGGGACTGAAAAACTGGAGCCTCCACAATTTCCATGGCAACAAAAGCCCAATGGAAGAAGACAATCTTTGACAGGAAAGGATAAGGTGCAGTTTGGTGGTGAACAGTCTGATCAGTCTGGTGTGCATATGGACAATCCTTTTGCTAATCCCACAAAATCGCAATCTCACCCAGAACTCAAACAAGAGGCAACTTCTATTGCTGACTTGATGGAGTTAGGGGACCCTTTTGCAAAGAAAGTTTCTAAACGGGCTAATCCAAAATCTGAAGAAATTAAAGGATCAAAAGTAAAAACAAATAGTCAACCATCTCCAGTTTCTACTGACTCCTCTGCTTTGCAAGGCTTGCTTGATTTCGGTGACCCTTTCACTAAGAAACCAGCAAAAGCTGAAAAACCCAAGCAGTCCACTACAGAGACCCTTCTGACCTTGGGAGATCCATTTGCCAAGAAGCACACTAGACAGACTAAAACTCAGGAAGAAAATCAATCTCCAGATAATGCATTAGAACTGGGTGATCAATCTGATAAAATCACTAAATCTCCAAGATCTCTTCAGAAATCACTACCTGAAGACATATTGCAATTTGATGACCCCTTTTCTAAAAAGACTCATACTAAGCCAACGAGACCACGCACATCATCAAGAATGTCTTCATCACTATCAGACCCAGAGGACAGTTCAGTAGGAACAACAGCTACCTCTTCTCGTGTTAAAAATGAGCTGCCAGAAGCAAGAAAGAGAAGTGCAAGGCAAGAGACACTAGTAAATGGTGATGCAGGAGTTCAATTGGAAGATTTGCAGCGAGCCATAAAACGAGCAGAGGAAGCGGAACAAGCATTGGAAAGGGAGCGATTAGAACATACCAGATCAAAGGTATGTAGATCGGTATTCATTGTGTTGTGTAAATTGTGTGCATGCATTTGTGTAAAGACTATATTATTTGACAGTTTATAATAACTAGCTCATGTATGTAAATATAAACAGAGCGTGAATCATGTAGTTTACATAACTTTGCCTATCTAAGGATATCATGTTTTCACGTATGCTCACTTCATTCTAGCAACTACTGATTGATGCTGAAGCCAAACTCCACCTCAGCAATAGTGAGTTGGAGAAATGGAGGCTAAAGGCAGAATATTTACAGAGCAGTATGTCAGAGACAGAAGCAACCAAGCAAGGCATACATGATGAACTTATGACAAAACTGAAAGAAACTACTTTATCAGTAAGCCCAATACCAATGCAATTACAGATTCAAATAGGGGGTTCAATTTAAGTGATGCTAGAATGATATTTTGGTAGGTCGTGGAGAAAAATTGAAGTAATTCTCACAAATTCTCTCTCTTTGTGCACCAACTGAATTATATATTATTGGAATTATGTTTAAAGAATTAGCAGGAAGTCAGGTTGTATTCATGTGACAGGAAGCATGATAAATCACACACCCCTTTCAAATTTGCTTCTACAGGCCTTGACCACAGCTAGTTAAATCCTGTACTTTGCGACATATGATCTTTTTTATTTTTACATTTTCTATGGCCAGCTTTTTCCATTAAAGAGCCCGATGACTGATTCATTATAATGCACACTAAAGGGTTTGATAGAGCTTGTCTATGTACCTGCATAATGATTGATTAGAACATCATAAAGACATGTTGTTTCTGCATATTATACTGATTAGAGCATGAGTAATAATGTTTTAGTCCATGGTAATATTACAGTACTAATTTCCATTGAATTATTATTTGACTGGATGTACATATACTTCATCATGGAGAACAAGTATATTTATGACTATTTTTTACGTTTTTAGTTGCAAAAAACAGAAATGGAGTATGGCCATGCACAGAACCGACTAGAATCCCTCAAAAAGAGGCACGAAGAAGAAATTGAAAGTTTGAAGCTATCGTTTAGGTGAGAAAGAATCACATTGTTAAATATGCTGATATTATTGTTCTATTCATGCATGTTTGCTGCAGCATGCGAATAACTCACTTGGAAGAGTCTGTGAGCACAACTGAGACCAGGTACATTGTTTTAATAGTGTAAAAAAAGTTAAGCTATTGTCACATACGGATATATATATATATATATATATAGGTGGAAGGAAGAGCTAAAAGTTGAAGTGACTCGATGGCAAGAAAAGCTCCAGTGCATGGAAAAAGAAAAAGCAGATGCTGTACAGAAGTTGCAGAAGGAAGTGCAAGGATTAGAGGTGGCAAAGACCCAAGATATTGACATGCTGAGGAACATGTACAAGTAAATACTGTGGGACAAATTTAGTTTTATAGATGTGAAACTCCTGCTGTATTACATGTTCTTTTTTCCCATTGCTTTTGTAATACATTATTCTCACTGTTTGTCCGTCTTTTTGTTTGTCTGTCTGTGTTTGTCTGTCTGTCTGTCTGTCTATCTGTCTGTCTGTCTGTCTATCTGTCTGTCTGTCTGTCTGTCTGTCTGTCTATCTGGCTGGCTGTCTATCTGTCTGTCTGTCTGTCTGTCTGTCTGTCTGTCTGTCTATCTGGCTGTCTGTCTGTCTGTCTGTCTGTCTGTCTGTGTGTCTGTCTGTCTATCTGGCTGGCTGTCTATCTGTCTGTCTGTCTGTCTGTCTGTCTGTCTGTCTGTCTATCTGGCTGTCTGTCTGTCTGTCTATCTGGCTGTGTGCCTGTGTACTATTTGTCTGTCAACTGAGTGAGATTCAATTATCTGTGATTGTTTGTCTTCTCAATAGGTCAACTATAGAGAATCTAAAGAACGATCACGAGACAGACAAGCAGCAGTTAGCTAGGAGGCACTTGGAAGAAGTGCAGGCCATCAAGGATGCACAGTTACACTCCAGGTAAATGTGGAAGTCATGATATTATTATGCTGCATAAAATTGTTTATCCATTGACAGTGGTAAAAATAATAACAAAATTCACTCATTTTTGCTTATGCATTATTTTAATGTCCAGAACTTTGTCAGAATTAAATAGTAAGGTGGAGGCTTCCAGTAAAATGGTGGCTCAGCTCCAGGCCAAACTTGCAGAAGAACATGACCAAGTTCTAGAAGAAAGAACTCAGAGGAACAAAGCACATGAGAGTCAATTAAAAAGTTAGTGCTGAGAGTCTTGCATATGCAATTTTTATGTTGTGACACAATCACATTGGCTTTATTATTTTGCTAGCAATGGAAGAGCGTTTGTTTCAGCAGCAAATGGAGAATGAGGCTGAGCGTAGTCGCCTTCAAGGATTGATAGCCAAAATGGAGTCTCGCATCTCTCAGCAAGACAGGATTATAGAGCAAGACCGCTGGAATCTGCATCAGGAGCAAGCCAAACTTAAAGCCCAGCAAACTGCTTTTCGAGAGGAGCAACTTTTGAGTCGCAACAGACTAGAGGAAGACCGAAACCAGTTTCAGCTTACTCGTGAAAAGTTCTTGACAGAGCAGCAAGATATTCTGTCTAAGTGCTATCAGGAACAACAGAAGGTAACTATGGAGAAGGCTGAAGCATCCTTTAGAAAGAAGCAAGCTGAAGACTATGAGACGTCATCCAAGAAGCTTTCACAACAGGTACATGAACAGGATATTGGCTCGTTTATGTCCTACAATGTTATTATAACACCACAGAATTGTGATTGCCATGAACAATATTATATTCAGCAGGGGGATAATCATTTTTTATTTAAATTTACAAACTATTTTTTCTTTATGTTTCTTCATGTAGGCAATGGTAGAGAGAGATGTTTCTATGTCTCACTTAAATGAGGAATTAGTACGCATGGAAGTGGAAAAAAAGAAACTTGCCAAATTGGAGACAGAGCTAAAGGTGGAACGGCAATTACTTGATGCAGAAAAGGAGAAATTGCATAAATTTACTGATGATATATTCAACAGATCTAAGGAAGTGGATGTCATGTGCAAGGCAAGCACTTAAATTAGATACAATAATCTCATTGTGCATTCCTAGTAGCACAGCTTTTAGTGTATAAATTGTGGTTTTATATAAATTGTTGCCTTTTGGCTAGGATGCTACTGAAATGAGAAGAAGAGGAGAAAAAGAATTGTTAGAGGCACAGCAGCTTCAGAAAGAATGCCAAAGTCAGCAAGAAGGCTTAAAGGCAGAGCTTGCCAGTTTAAGAAAAAAAGAAATAAAAATGTCAGAGGTATGATTATATTTATTTATCATAGCAAATATTATTATTTCCATGCGCAATTCTAGGAGCAACTTGAATTGCTGGAGCAAAGAAAACAGTTTGAGGAACAAATGCACAGAGCAGCAATGTCCATAGAAACTTCTAGGGAACCATTCAAAAGGAGTCAAGTTAGTATCATGGACATCACCCCCATTCCAGCCATAAATGACCCAATAAAGAAGCTTCCCGTAATTGACAGCAGAAGACATGTTCACCCTCCCGACCAGCAGCAGACTCTATACTCATCTTTGTCTGTTGCTCCCTCTTCTCCTCCACCAAAGCACCTCCTCTCAACAAAACTATCTCTTCCTTTAATGCAGTCTTCAGTAATACAGTACCCTACACCAGGACCCACACCTTCAACCTATGCAAGACAAAATTCCTCCAGGCTTGCGTCATCTAGAAGTACCACACCTGAAAAATCTACGTCTATCCAGACCTATCTACAGCAATTAGAGCATAATGTGTATGCTCGCAAGGTAAAGAATCATAAATTTGTACGTGTATAGATATTTTATGACTAAATATCATGTTTACAGGATTATGAAGAATTGGAAAAGCAAGAAATGTTTTTGGATTCACTGTCAAATTCTCATCATATGAAATTATGAACACATAAATTTTATTGTCCATTGGCAAGCTATACTGGTTATTTCCATGCACTGATTATATGATATTAAACATTGTCAAGCAAATCTTAAGGTCACGTTGACTTGCTACTGAGTCCCATTTCTCTACTCTTAGCTTTATCAATTTCTTCAAGCTCCCTTATTCTCTAAAATAACACAAAAATACAGCTTGTTATTATTAAACAGTGAGATCAGTGAAATTCTATAATAAAAATTCTTATCCCTCAATGTCTTTTTAATAAAAGTAATTTCTTTAAATGTATTTACCTGTGAAATTTCTGTCATGACTCTGTTTCTGTGTGGCTTATCCTGCCCCAGAGCTGCCATTTCATCCAGAAATTGCTGCCTCTCCTCAATCTCTCTAAGCACCTCATCAAACCGGTCCACTTCCTCTTCATCAACTTTATAGTCTTCTGACTGTATCTGTCTGGTTTCTGGAGCTCTATCACTTCCAAATGTCATAACGTTCTGGAGTCTTTCTTTCTCCACTGTAGAGTTGTATTCTGTGAGGTTTAATGGGTCCAGATAAGATACATTAATGACCAGATCTAGGAAAACTTGGCTAAAAGATATCACCAAAAATATTTTTTTAGACTAAACAATGCAGTGTTTCTAAAGGAACTAGTATTAGAAAACAAGACCAGCTTAGCTAGTTAGTAACTATATCATACTAGTAGGAGAAGGCATATAGGAGTCAGCATCATCTTTCTTTACAATGGCCTCTATGGTGCCTTTTGACCGTAATCCCTGCTTCGTAGGATCCCTAGGCTTTGTCTTCTTGGGTTGTCTCCTCAATCTGTCAGGTGCACTGGAAGTTGGGTTGACACGAAGTGGTAGGCTCTGACCTTCTGCGGACACAAAATAATAAAAAAATTGACTTGTGTTTAGCATACATGTACAACCTAATATTTAAGCAAACTCATTTTTCTAATGATCTACTCACAAAGTAAACTTGTTCTGCATTGTCTACAGTAATATTATGAGGATAAAAGTCCGTGAGGATGGGGATATTGTGCATTTACAGCTTTAGAAAGAGAGTAGAAATTTAGGTGCAAGCAGAAAATGGTACAAACAACAACAAAAACTGCTATTTCAGAGAGCTTTACTGGGCTCCATTGTAGCACATTGCACTCATAACCCACTGTCTACATGACATAAACGATGCATTCTCTAAAATAAGTTGATTGTGTGAGTTGCATGATATCATGTTACCTCCTATTCATGAGAATATGGAAAATCAAGTTCATGGTCAATCAATTAATCCATGTGAGCAATACAATTAGAAATCAAATTACAAATGGTGAGAGGAGGAATAACCATTTTAAACTATGTTTGGTTTCCTGTTTGATTTTAGCTTAGATCCACTAAAAACAAATAGTTTCAATCAAGGTAGTTCAAAATTAGCTATAAGGTGACATACTATCTGCTTTAGTCCTGAGCTGCCTTTGCTGAAAGTTTGTGAGCTTTGACTCCTCCATCATAACTGTAAAGCAAAAAAAAAAAGGCATCTTCATCAATACTGACTCAAGAGAATCAGTCCCGAGTGTTAACAATATAAAGCTAATACCTTTTAAAAGGTCCCTAGTTTCTTTGCTGAGAGCAACTTTGGGAGAATCGAACATTCCTCCTTTGGCTACTGGTCTATTAGCAGTAGCCATCTCGGCCGGTGACAGACGAAGGAGTCGGTCTTAAGAACTGGGGAGATTTGCACTTAATTCCCGGCTTGTTTGCAAACTGTTGCTATAGCAACAACTGCGCTTAAGGCGGGAAACAGCTGTTAAAATTAACTTCATTTTGTTGTGATCATCCCTCTTAGTTGCAGGCTTATTCTCTAGGCGCTGGGTCGTCGTGTAGTGCGGGCCATCGTCGGCTGTATTGCGGCATGAATGCTGGATCAGGTATACTTTTTGTGTCCATTAAACAATATTTTGTGAATGAAACTGTCTAAATATAGGAGGTGCACTATGGCAGACGCCTTACGTCAATCTCTTCAAACATTTTGGAGTGGGAAAGTGGAAGAAGAGCTGCAAGGATGGAGATGTCACTACTTTCATGGTATTTATTAAAATCAACAGCTAAAAATAGACCCTTTACCTACCTGCTTGACCTGTTGTAGTGTCCATCAAGTGTGATGGACATTTAAATTAAAAAAAAGTTTAAAAGTAACGCAACAACACAGCATCCGGTGCAGTTGGTCAATAAATGATCGTAAGATTGAAGTGCACATGGTCTAAGTTTGTCAGCCAAGAAAACGCTAATTATTTTGATGTAGTGGAGGATGATATCCTCGAGTCTGTCAGTTTAATTGATGTGTAATTGAGAGATATGGTTGAACAAGTGTAAAAAAATTCCGTATACATACTTGGCCTTTAAAGTTTCAAATGACTTGGTCCCATGTACATATTTCATGGCTGCACGAACACTCAGAATGAATAATACTCATTTGTTTAGTAGTGACTTGCAAAGAAAAACGTGATAGACATGTTAATGGTATTTATTTGGGGGATGTTGTATTTATCACGTTCCAATTGTGTTGGAATATATTTTAACTCCAGTTTTTTCATTTTCTTTCTTTTTAATGTACAACTTTATAAGTACTTCATCCTGCACAGTGAAACCATCCCTCGTAAAAAGATACTGATTCAAGGAGGCTACCTTGTTCACTTTTCCCCCCTTCCCCCTCCTTTCCCCCCTTCCCCCTCCTTTCCCCCCTCCTCTCCCCCCTCCTCTCCTTTCTCCTGGCATTATTCAACCTTTTTGTAGGACAGGGACGTCAAGGCAACTGTATTCAGAGTGGGCGGGTCAGTACCAGCTAACAATTACATCATGCTCCCAAAATCCTCCTCTCAGTCTCTGGGCCTCACTGGTCACTTCTTCTACTTATTGTTCCGCCCTCTTTCCGCCAAATACTTTGTGATTCACCTTGAGGTCGTGACCCCTGCTGCCATGGTGATTCGCATCTCTTTCTCCAATCTTTTCAAGGAATTTAAATCCACTTCCACCTCGCTTCAGTTCCCTTACAGGCACGGGCAATCAGAATCAGGAGTCATTGGTGGAGGGAGGGCGTCGTCCAGCAAAAACATTGGGAAGTGGACGTTTCTCTGCATTGACCTCCGGGAGATTCTTTCAAGATATCTATCATGTTCGTACTCGCACACTCGAAACATCAAACTGTGTGCAAATATCCTCGTTAAGAACGCCTTTACTAGCAATCTGGAGTACTCTCCACTTGAAGAACCTGGGACCAAGGGGAGCAGTTATCTCCAGGCTCCTCCCAGGGAAATGTGCCTGCCAAAACCTCCGATGGGGGCGGAGTTTCTGGAGGTTTACAATTATGTCAGATTTCCAATTAGTGAAAGGCAGAGTAAGGGAACAGTTGGCGATCATTACCAGCCCAAATTGTTGAGAGGCGTGAAGCCGGGAGCAGTGCTAGTTGCAGTATCAGAGGAAAAGGAATCTGCCTCAGTAAAAGAAGATGGTAGGAACCCAGCGGGAAAGGAACAGGACAGGACAGGAGTGAGAAGCCCCAGGAAGAGTCCGAGACCTGCACCTCAGCTCAGTGCTGACGGTGGTGGATTGGAGTACTACGTGGAGAGGGAAATGGACCGGGAACTTGGTAAACGGATGTCACCGCACAAAGAGCGTTCTTCCGGCGTCAAAGCACCAGCGATGCCTAGGATGGCTAATCATAGTAACAGAGAGAGAGACAGGGTTGGACAGGGTGATGAAGTGGCCGCGAAAGGTGAGAGGGTGAGACCGACAGTGACGTGGTCTGTGACGCCTAATGAGGGTGGAAGAAGTGAAGAGAAGAGAAGGGTTTCAGAGAAGTGGGAGAAAGAGGCTACTGGAGATTCAGGAGAACACAGAAAGAGGGGAAATGTGAGAGGAGTAGTTAGTGGTGGAACTGATGATGAAGATATTGACCAGAGAGATGGACTCCATATTCATATGGACAGGGGTACAAAGGTCATCCTGACTAAGGAAGGATATTCGACTTCCAGCAGTGTTGGAAATGTTGATCATGTGAGTTCAGTTGGTATAAATCTCTACTCACATGCACTTGAAGGTTACAATATAATCTAGTTTGTCAGTGGCGGCAGATTTTGTAGGCTATTGTAGGAATAGAAGTTGTAACGTTAAGCCATTTAAGTGGTTTTAAAATGTTTCATAATTTCTTTAAAAAGCTTTATTACAAGTGATGCCGTATGATCGCGTGTCAAGTAGTTTACTCTGTCCGTCAGCAAACCTCCAAGATTAGTTCATAATCTGATGCTCATGGATAGACAGCTTTACTACTATTACTAGTGGTGTGCTTGAGCACAAATGGCGAGCGAGCCTAAAGACTATACTATTTTTATTGACTTCTAACACTGAAGCTACTGAAAATAAGGTCATTTTTAAATTTAGCATACAGGGTAAAGAGATTTCAGTGCCATAGTAACAACTCTCTGCAACTGCTTGAATTGAAGGAAAAAACAACAACAACAAAACAATACACGTTATGTACAAAGTTTTCTTGTGGATATTCTTTAGCTAATAAGTAGTGGCTGTAAAACACAGGCTTGACACAGCTGGACATGCACCTACACAGAACATTACCTTCGCAGTAGTCTAGTGGGACAATGTATTTTCAGGTTAACATACTGTCGCACGGATATACCATGACAAAGAGCGCATTGACTTTACCACCGCACACTCGGAGAAGTACCTTAAGTTGTCAAGTTTTAACTGCACCCGCAAAAGAATCACAAACGGTAAACAATTCAATTTATAGGGTGATTACGGGTACTGATCGATAAACCAGAGGATTCTGTTTAGTGCAATTTGGGACGGGGCGACAACCGAACTAACACAAAAACGCGAGGGTCAAAGTACAAAAATGCCTTACGTACGTCCATACATATATACAAATAAAAAAATAAACTGACATCCCCGATTTTCGATTGTGTTACCCCTGTAAGTGTCTCGCTCGCTACGCTCGCTCGCCAATTATTATTATAAATATTGTTGTTGTTATTGTTGTTGTTATTATTATTATTTAATATATTTCTAGACTTTGCCGTCAGATCCTCTTCTCAAGCTGAGTAAGGTCATTGGATTTGGGGGTGTGACCACCAGTCAAGCTTTGTTTGTGGGTAAGGATGGAGATTCCGTGATCTACCCGTGCCATTCCTTGGTGGTGTGCATGGACGTTGCCTCTGGCAACCAGAGGTTCTTTTCTGGACACACTAAGAAGGTGATTCATTACATACTTAACTAAGTATCCAAGGATGTTTTCCTGTAGTACTGTCAGGGTTTCATAGAGGGGGGGGGGGGGGGGCTGGGATTTCTCATTCCACAACAGAAAGCCCCCCACCCCCCAAAGAATTGCTAATTCCATTGCTTAAATCAGCTACAAGATTACAATAACAACTAATAAGTGACTATTACAGGAACACCAAGGCATGATCCAGTGATTATTCTGTCTAAATTTGTCTTATAGCTCAGTAAAATTTATTTCTTATATTTTTTTGAAACCTTCAATCACAATTCTCATTCGTCATGCCAAGTTCTCTTCTGTTAGCCAATTTCGTAATCTAAATTTTAAATCTCTGAGATGTAGCTATACCAAATTGAAAGCATGATATCACCTATTTGAATGTCTCCAAAAAAAATCCACTAAAGATGTCAGTTCTTTCAGGACCTTTTAGAAGTACTTCTCCAGGGACTTCAACTCCATTCTCTTTTTCCATTTCTTGAAGAAATTCCTATTTAAAAATAGCCCACTTTAGCAATCACTTATGCTTAGTTGATTAGTTTGTTTGCAGCAAACAAAAAATTAACTCAGTTTTTACAATTGAAATTTCCACTCCTCTCTCCCCCCACCCAAAAAATCCCGTATGAAACACAGTGATTTCATTTTCTGTCTCTCCTCTTGTGATTTGGTTCCTTCCTTCCTGTAGGTGTCCTGTATCACCTTGAGTCAAGATGGATCACTGCTGGCCTCAGGGCAGACCGGCTGCCCCTCCGTAGTGCGAGTGTGGGAGGTGGAGTCAGCACGCTGTCTCTCGCTGTTCCAGGCACACTACAAGGACCTCCACTCACTCAAGTGAGTAAACATTAGTCTTGTTCCACCAGACCATTTCAAGTCCATTTGCTGAAGCAGTCTGGCTGGGTGTGTCATTACATGATTGCCCATCACCACGCCCATTTTTTGTAATATGCATATTTAAATAGACAACAAAACCAAGTGCCAAAAAAAAATTGTTTTTTGTGTGTGTGTGTGTGTGTGTGTGTGTGTTGTGGTGGGTCGAGGGTGGGGGGGGGGGGGGGGGGGGGGGGGAGTGGGGGGGGGGGGGGGGGGGGGTGGGGAGAGGAAGGAGAACGAGAGGGGGGGGGGGGGGAGAAGAGATAAAACCATGCATATAGAAATTTGAAAGAATGATCTTTTGCCTTTCAGGCATTTCTTCATATTGTTTTTGCAGCACTGTGTTCAATGTTCCCAATCCGACTCTGCTTCCTAAATGCTTTGAAACTGTCTCTAGAAACATTGTTTTAGATTGACCCTAACCATACTTGCTCACATGTTTCTATTATATTACATTGTATAAGTATATTGCATCTTGGTCTAGTTTTCTTTTACCTCTCTTACTCTCATTCGTTCTCTTTCTCTTCAGTTTTTCTGCCACTGGCTCTGTCTTGTGTGGCGTTGGGAGGAATTCTCACGGCAAGACTCAGGTGGTTCTCTGGAAGACCAACCAAGTGCATTACCATGGCAATGTGGAAGTGTTGGCTAAGGCTCACACTGAGGCTAGCATTGAGAAGATGAGGATATCGGGCTTTGACGACACTAGGTATGAGCAGGAGAGAGAGTGGGTGGGGGAGAGTGGGCCTGTTCGGAAGGCGGGGCAATTGAATTAGCCGGGTATATTTATTCACTCTAGAATGGTATCCTGTGGGTGGGACAATGTGAGATTTTGGCGGGTAAAGAGCGGCACTTTGAGGTCGTGCCCAGTGAACCTGGCGGACCATCACCAGATGCACTTCACAGATGTTCACTTTCAGCCTGGATACCACAAGGACTCTGACCTCTGCAACAGAAATGTGTGAGTAGTGACTGAATTTGCTTAAAACCTTTAAAATTTTTTTTTATAGCTCTGAACTAAATTACCAGCGTACTGTTTAGAAATGTGTGTGTGTGTGTGTGGGGGGGGGGGGGGGGAGGGGGGAGGGTGGGGGGGGGGATTAGGGCAAGCTTCATATTTGAATACATTTTTTATTAAGATTTATATTGTAAGCTCGTATTACTTTCTCTCATAAAAACTTAAATCTAATATCAGATCTTGCCAGTATCTTAAGAAATCGGGTAAGAAAATAAGATCTTAAAATGTACAGTACGATCTGACATAACTGTGGAGACCAGGACTGGAGACCAGGACTGGAGTCCAGGACTGGAGTCCAGGACTGGAGACCAGGACTGGAGTCCAGGACTGGAGACCAGGACTGGAGACCAGGACTGGAGTCCAGGACTGGAGACCAGGACTGGAGTCCAGGACTGGAGACCAGGACTGGAGTCCAGGACTGGAGACCAGGACTGGAGACCAGGACTGGAGTCCAGGACTGGAGACCAGGACTGGAGACCAGGACTGGAGACCAGGACTGGAGTCCAGGACTGGAGTCCAGGACTGGAGACCAGGACTGGAGACCAGGACTGGAGACCAGGACTGGAGACCAGGACTGGAGTCCAGGACTGGAGACCAGGACTGGAGACCAGGACTGGAGACCAGGACTGGAGTCCAGGACTGGAGTCCAGGACTGGAGACCAGGACTGGAGACCAGGACTGGAGTCCAGGACTGGAGACCAGGACTGGAGTCCAGGACTGGAGACCAGGACTGGAGACCAGGACTGGAGTCCAGGACTGGAGACCAGGACTGGAGACCAGGACTGGAGACCAGGACTGGAGACCAGGACTGGAGACCAAGTAATAATCACTGCGATGATGAATCAATGCGCATGTCTATAAATATTCAATATCCCATCCTTTCTCTCTTGCCTCCTTCTCTGTCTCTCAATAATCTTATTAAGATTTTTTTTTTTTTTTTTGCTGATAGTGAGGACTATTGCTCTTATCACATTATATGACATATTTCCTCACCTTACCAGCTATGCTTGCACCACAAGCGGGCACGTGCTTGAGATACACTACAAGAGGATCTCCATTTTGAGGGTGTGGCACTTGGTACCGGACCAGACCATCCACATGCTGGCACTGCACGAGGCCTTCTGTGTCACTGGTTCAGAGGACGGTATTCTGAGGGTGTGGCCCATGGACTTCTCGGCTGTCTTCTTGGAGGCTCGTATGTGCATAATTTTATGATGTTTGGGTTGTAATAGGTAAAAGGATGTCAATTGAATTTTTTATTATTATTATTATTTTTATTTTTTTTTTCTGGGACTTAATAATAGGAATTAGTCATAACTACAAAAACAGCCAAAAACATTTACTCTCTCTTTTTACTCCCTCAGAACACGAGGGAGAAGTGACTGCAGTAGATGTGAGTGCGGATGGCTTCAGAGTCTTGGCTGGCACATCAGTTGTAAGTAGGGGTGGGTGTGGCATTCTGTGCCGGACCCTGGGTGTGGGTGTGGCACTCTGTGGTGGTCTTTGGGCCACATACTAGTGCAGCTAACCAACGATCTGTATGTATTGCAGGGTAACCTTGGTATTTTGGATGCCAGCACCCAGAAGTATCGCACCGTGATGAGGTCACACTCGGATCATGTGATCGACGTGAGCGTGAACAAGGTATTCAGCAGTTATCTGATCAGCTGCTCAGAAGACAGGACTATTCGAGTGTGGGACCTTCCTGAGTGCACACAGGTACACAGCAGAGCAGAGAAACACTATTATTGGATGTGGAGTGTCGAGCATAGACACAATTGAAATACATGCTATGTAATTTGATACACAAGTAACTACTTATGCATTAAAATTTGGGACTTGTTAGAACATAAAAGGCATTAAATGCAGCCAGTTTTTTTTTTTTTTTTTTTTTTTTTTTCCCCCCCCCTTCTTTTGCTTCTTTTAGAACTATGACTTTCGTCTTCGTGGAGACTGTGCCACATGTGTTTGCACGGGACCCAAGGGGAATGTGTTTGCCAGTGGGTTTTCTTCAGGGATGGTGAGGTTCTTCAAACTACCCTCCACAGATATAATTGCAGAACACAAGTAAAGTTCCTCTATGTCTATGTTAGAAGAAGGAAAAAAAGCTTATAATAACTATTAATATTGCCACATGTGATGGTTTTACAAGTGTAATTTGGAGATTGTAAGGTATGTGTGTATTAATATAAATATTGCATAAAATTGTAAGCATGAGAAAATTCAGTAAATAATGGAGTCCAACACAAAATGAAATGAAATGAAGTACAGCAAAATCAATTGGTAAGGGTTGCACTGTGACCATGAACCCTTCCTTAACTAGATGAATATATTGTGGTGCCTCATGCACTAGAGAGATGTTAGACTACTATACTCTGGCTAACAATCTGCAATATGTATGTTGTGTATCCTCCAGGGCTCACGGGGGACTGGTCAATAGTCTGATATTCTCTTCGAACGGTCGTCGCCTCTACAGCTCTTCCACCGTGGGATCTCTTGCTGTGTTCTCTGTGGAGGACGGCCATGCTCCAATGCTCATCCGCCTCCTGGGCAACATTGCTGTAAAGTCCAGTGGGGCCGATGGCAAGGAAAACCACACCCCACACACCAAGACGCTGGCACTGAGCCAGGACAGCTCACGCCTGGCAATAATTGGTCCGCTCAACTTCACCGTCACCGTCCTGGAGACCGAGAGCTTGAATGAAGTCCTCAGACTGGACATAACCCCTGTCATGCCTTCCCCTCGTCAACGTCAACATCAACAACCCAGTGCACTCACAGACTCCGCCCAGATTGTTACCTATTCTCCCGCGGCTCTGGATGAGCTGGTGGTAGTGACGAGGAATTCTCGGCTGCTTCGGTTTTGTGCGTCTACTGGTCGGCTTCTGGGGGGCGTGGAGAAACTGCACAGGGGGCGGTGCACCGGCGTGTTGGTGAGCGGAGATGGCAGGTACTTGGTGACGGCCGGAGAGGACCAGGTGCTCAAGGTACGGAGTTACTCGAAACTCTCGGAGCAGCTCCTGCAGGTTAGTCCATCTTTACCCAACATACATACATAGGCCAGAGTAAGATATACTGTATGGTAGCGATTAGGGCAGGAAGAGTTGTATGAAGCAGCTGAACGTAGAAAGACAGGAAGCATTATTGAAACATTTCCAAAAAAGAAAGAACCTCCATATGGGGAATCCAGGATCGTATTAATAAATGAATAAATCAATGAACATCCTGTACTATGAAATTGGAATAGGGAGGAGAGAGCTCTCTCTCCTGAACATAGCGTTGCATCCCAATAGATGTCAACAACAAGATTGATAAGAAACTTTCAGCATAGCTAACTATTAGAGTATTGATGGCCACGATGTTTAAAAATATCGAGAAGCTAGCAAAATGTTCAAGTATAATCAAAGGATTGGTTATACGTACGTGCTTGCTATGTACAATGGTGGACCATGGTGGACTTGACCAGATCAGGCTATAGTAGCAGTAGCGTAGCAATCTTTGCCATTTTTATTATAATGGTTCTTTTAGTTTTTAAGGCCAGCTAGTATGTGTGTTAAGTTGTGTGTGTGTGTGTGTGTGTGTGTGTGTGTGTGTGTGTGTTACTATCAGTGTTAAAAATTATACATTGCAAATAATCGGTTAGAAGTATAATTTCTTCAAATTCTTTTGTAAGGAGAGCCTGGGGGTATATTATGTATGTACAGTTCCAACTGTCCTGCAGTCACTAGTGAGTGTGAAGGAATAAAGGTTAGGACAGAGGATACAGATGTCAGATGGAACAGAGAGGATGGAAGCAAACTATCTGGCACTCTGCGAGCTACTCTAAAAAAATTCAATTTGTCAGCCGAATAGAAATCCCCAACATGCAAACTCAGGGCCACTAGGAGAGTGGGGGAACCCCCCCCCCCCCCCCCAAAAAAAAAACAAAAAAAAAACACCAACAACAAACAAACAAAAAAAAATGATTCTTTCAAAATTTCTATATTCATTTTTTTTGTTTTCATTTTTATTTCCTTTTCATCTGATGATCCTTCAGAAGGACTGTGTAAACTCTACGATGTACATGTGTGTCTGTTTGTCAGATCATGGCTTGCTCATGTGTGTAGGTTTTTATCGGCCATTCTGACACCATCTCCAGCGTCTGTTTCACGTCAGATGAGCGTCATCTGCTCAGCTGCGGCGATGCGATCTTCTTGTGGGAGTTCACGGGCGGACCGTCGACCACACCCACTCCATCAACGACACTTATAAGCAAGACAGCTGAGGTGGAACCTTACCGAATCAGAGCTGTCACGCCTCCTCCATCTTCTCCCGTGTTGCCGGCCAACCTGAGGTCGGCATCTCCTAGGAAGAGAGTCCCAACCCCGGCTACATACGACCTGCCCAAAATGCAAGCCTTCACGCCTCTGGGGCATACAGACACCACAAAAGGTGCTGGTGGTTACGAGTTAGACTTGAGTTGTCTTACAATTGATATTGAAGTACAATTAACATCATAACCTGAACTCAAATAATCTTGTGGTTATTTTTTTAATTAAGGATGTAAATGTTGGGGACCATTATATGTGACCGTCTATAGGAAAACCAGGCACAACGCGGCACCCTTCGAAATTTTTTTTGTTGCACTTACGGAGTTGTCGGCGTCCAGATATTCAGCTCTCCAAGTTTTATCGTCGTAGCTTAAGTCGTTCCCGCTATAATAGACCTAACCGTTCCCTTCCGTCGGCTGGAAACAATACATTTTTAAGAAATCGATCGATCTTTTCTCGATATTACGCACGCCGCGTTGTGCACTGGTGGCTAAAGCCAGGGGTCCTGGGTTCAATTCCCCAGCGACAACTGAGTTGCTTTTCTTTAGACCCCTTTGATTGAGAAAGGTTAATTCTATTCATGTAGACACTAGTGCCTCAATTTGATAATCTTAAGATATTGTTCTTGGCAAACTTGTGATATGACTTGTATCATCTTTGTATTTTGCTTGAGAATTGAGAGAAAGCTAGCTTCAAATTTAATGTTACAAAATCTTTGTGTTAAAAATTTTTTTTTTTCTTCTAGAAGTCAATACTGCTGAGTCAAGTGTTATTGGAATGGAATCAAGTGAATATCCCATTCCAGATATTGATGATGATAGAGTTTATGAAGACCATGAGAGGGATGGTGTGGAGCCTGAAAGGGCAGCGGCTATGACTAGCATTCACCACGAAGAACATGAACACATTGATGAATCAAATACAGAGGACCTACTTGAAAGAAAAAATGCAGCTGATATCAAAGATGGAAGCCGATCAGCTCACGTTGCATCTCAAGATGTTCTCCTATCTTCACCGTCTGCCTCTTCCTCCTCCTCCTCCTCAGTTACTTCATCTCTGTTCCCTCTCTCTCCGCCCTCGGCAGCCGTCCACCAAGTGCCCCGTTCCTCGGGGTGTGGTCTGGCAACTCAGCTGTACTTTGCCGCTACTGAAGATGCTGGGATCAAGCGTCGTGCAGTTTGGGGTCTGAACACCAGTGCAAAAGACAATCTCATATGGCATCCAGAGACAGGTGGGCCCATATCCAATATGTATGACATTTAGTTGTTGTTGTTGTTGTTGTTGTTGTTATTATTACTATTACTGTTGTTGTTGTTATGAGGATAATAATGATGATGATTATGATTGTGATTACTATGATTGTATTATTATTGTTGTTGTTATTATTCATTATTTTGTTGATGATGATGATTGTTGTTGTTGTTTAGGTCTCTTTGCATATGGAAGTGGATGTCTGGGAGTCATTGAAGATTTGTCTACTGGGAAACAGAAACACTTGGAAGGTAAAGTGTGGCATGTCATGGTTATAGCCACACCCACTCCTGATTCTCTCTGTAGGTCATGTGGAAGAGGTCAACTGCCTTGGCATGCAGCATGATGGGCGTGTCCTTGCTGCGGCTTGCCTCTCATCTCAACATGCGCCATGTCAAATACGCATCTGGGACATAGCCTCCACCAAGTGCATAAAGGTTGGGTAAAGGGTTGTTGCCCCACGATATTATGGGCCTCATTTGTTGAAATGGGATTCCTCTCTCTTCACTCTACTTACCCTACACTAGAGGACTTGAGGACCAGTCTAGCTAGGCCTGTAAGGTCACAAAATAGAACCAACAGCACATGGTGCACGTGCATGAACAGAGAGTTGTAGAAGACACACAGGAGGAGGTAGTGCAACAACCACAGAATAATGATAATGTGGGTGGCACTCAGTTGCTCTGTTTTCAGCATAACAACTGAAATTGAATACAAATTTAAAAAATAGGTGAAAATTTCCCCTTATTTGTTAAACAGTGTCCAGTAAATCATTGTGTGGCATTTCAGTTTGAAGTTACTGAGAACCTGTGGCTAAGGTCCTATGAACCCAATGCATTCACATCGAAATCTTCCATCTACTAAAGAGTTTGTATTACTGGCATTCAGATATCTACTACTATAATATGTTGTTGTTGTTGTTTTATTGTTGCATAATTTCACTGTGCTTTTTTCCCCTCTAGGTGTTATCATTTCACGGCCATGCTGTCCAGTCTCTCTCTTATTCCAAAGATGACAGACTTCTCCTGTCTATAGGTGTGCACTCTCCTTTACTGCAGATACCTGTTCCACATTCATCCATTCTCCATACTTTGATTCCAATGTACAGGAAACTATCAGGATGGGAGTCTGGCCATTTGGGGTACGTGGGACTATTCTCTCCTCGCCGCCACTTCTTTATCTCATGCCATTCATGCACACGCCTGGGATCCCTTTACCGCGTACGAGTTTGTCACAGTAGGGGCTTGGGACGGAGTAGGAGGAGTCAACTTTTGGATGGTAGAAGAGGACATGGGAGGAAGAAAGTGCCAGTTAAAGGTGAGACACTTCATGGACTAAATATTAAATTACGTAAGATCTGTATATCAGATATCTGTTATGTTATGTTATTGTGATAGATATATTGTTGTTTGCTAGATGTTATCAACTAGAAGTTTTTTGTATTCGACCACCATTACATGTAGGGGAACCGTCTCTTCTCCTTTTTAAGCCTTCATTGCTATTTCTCTTTTGATATCGTTGTTGTTGTTGTTATTGTTGTTGTTGTGGTATAGTTACATGAGCCAGATCTCCCAGAAGACTTGGTGAATACCACTGGGACAGAGTGTAGTTTAGAGTTCACCTCAGTATGCTACGGTGCTCAGCCTCTGATATTTGTTGGCTCAAACAATGGTCAGTTGATAGCCCTGTCTGCTTCAGTGTGGATTGTGTGTGTGTGTGTGTGTGTGTGTGTGTGTGTGTGTGTGTGTATGTGTGTAGGTGTGGTCAGTATGTGGGAAGGAGAGGGCAATACTTGCTTGTTGTTCTGGAGGACAGAGTCTTGTGAGCTCAGTGAGTGCTGAATGTACTTCTATATGCTATGCAGTTTTCAGCTAAGGAAAGAGACAGTGATAATATCCACTGATTGATTGAATAATCAATCAATTCACCCTTTAATTAATTAATTAATTAATTGGTTTACTATTTAATTGATCCACTAATCTAGCTATCTACCAATTCATTGATTGATTAATTCATTGTGTTCAGGTTGTCTTCTGGCATCAGGTGGGGAGGGTAAACTATTAGTAGGGACAGTGAATGGAGCGCTTCAACTGTGGTCGATCGAGGGCAAGACCACGCCCACCCACTCGCCTCCTAGAGTCACCCTGAAGGCAAAGCTGGAGGTAGACTCTGGCAGGATCACTGCAGCTTGCTTCAATAAAAACATGCATCTGGTAAGGATATCCTCTCAGCTGTGACACTGTAAAGGTCACATTTCCATTGCAGAAGTTATCACACTGTAAAAGTACATTCCTTGATGTTCAGAAGGAACCAGCAATTCTCTTTGCACGGTTGCTATGACGCTATTACTGATGAGCTACATGCTGCAGTCAACACATGTGCACCACTAGTTTTATTTTGTTGATCGTGCACATGTTTCACATCAAAGCTGTAAAATTAGACATTATCGAGCATATTTTATCTATTTATTTATTTTTAATTAATTGATTGGTTACTTCTTGTTTGTTTCTCCCTTTCTCTCACTTCCTTACACTCAGGGTGTGGTTGGTTCATCCACTGGAATGGCGTGGTACATCAACTGGCCAGAGAGAAACAAACTCAAGTTAGTCGGTGGTCACGGTGCTGAGGTCACTTCCATGGCATTCTCGGCAGACTCCGCCCACCTGGCATCAGCCAGCAGGGACGGCTCAGTTGTTGTGTGGAAGTTGCCAGCCAGAGAGCAGCTGGTGGTGTTCCGGGATCCTCGACAACCCTGTACCAGCGTGGCCTTTGCTCCACTCTCGACTGCCCGTCTGACGCGAGGTGCAGGGAGAGGCCACCTGAGGAAGAAGAAGAAGAAGAGGAGTGAGGGAGAAGTTGTGGACGGGAGTGGAGCTTTGAGAGGAGGACATGGTGAAGGTGTTGGTGTGGTGTGTGATGGATTAGGAGTAGACGTAGCTGAGGTGCCACATTTGGTGGCCGGATATGGTGATGGAACTCTGAGAGTGTTTGACGCTATGGAGGCCAAAGTACTGAAGAAGATGCAGCCTCATAGCAGGCAAGTTCGAGCAGTGGCTTACTCTCAGAACGGTAAGGAACCCTTACGAAGCTCATGAAATAATTGTATAAAATGTTTCTTTCTCTCTCTCTTTTAGGTAGTGTGATCTTATCAGCGTGCTCTGGCGGCATGGTTGCAGTTAGTAGCCCGGTTTCTGGTCTTGTGGTAAGGATCATTAACGACCACAGAGACGCTCCTATCACAGACCTGCAAGTGGCACCCAAACCCATCCAGGTGATTCTATGTATTTGTGAGTCTTTTGTGTTTACCACTTGTTCAAGGTTGCATCAGTTTCCCTCTCCTGCTCTCTTTTTTCCTGAACTATCTCAGCTTTTCTTCTCCCCTTTCTTCACCTTTTTCTTCTTGAGTTTTGGAATCCTTTCTCCTCAATACCTCTCCTGCATCTGTTCTTCTACCATGATTGTGGACTGTCACATTCCTTTGTGAAACTTTGCCGCCTTTTCTTGCCAATTGCACCCACTTTTTAGCTACAATTAATAGTATTAGTAGTAATTAATGTACTTCATGTGACGACACTATATACCCATTCAGGCAATGACTGTGCTTATTCATGAATACACATACCATCATACAGACTGTGCTTGAAACTTTATTTATTTTAACTTAATGTTTTATTTCAGCTACCATGCTTGGGCGAAGGCCGTTGGGAGGTGTGGCTAGTTGCTAGTGGTGATCGTAGAGTTAGTGTGTGGAGTGCTGACTGGCAGAAGGACTTGTGTCAATTGGTTGATTGGCTCACATTTCCTGGACCTCCTACAGCCCCAGATGGAACTCTGCTCAAGAAAGGGACCAAGGTGAATTTATTGAATGAAGATGTTGTTAGTTTGTTGTGCAAGAACTCTGAGGTAGTCGTGGGCTGTATTGTAGAGTCAGTCAGAACAAGGCTAGTTGTGACTTTTTGCATTGTCTGTTGTCTATTTATCTGTCTGTCTGTCTATTTATTTATCTGTCTGTTTGTTTATCTGCCTGTCTGTCATCTGCTGTCTGTATATTGTTTGTGTCTGTCTATTTCTCTATTGTCTGTTTGTTGTCTTATCTGTCCGCCTGTCTGTATATAGTCTGTCTGTCTATTTGCCTATCTATTTGTGTCTGTCTCTTTATCTGTCTGCTGTCTGTCTGTCTGTTTATACGTCTGTCTATGTGTCTGTTTATCTGTCTGACTATGCGTCTCTCTGTCTGTCCATGTATGTATGTATTTAGTGTCAGTTTGAGTTGCTGCCTCCTAGTCTCGCTCGGTTTAGTCCCAGTGATCCAGACACTATCGTGTATGCTGGTTATGGTCTGGAGCGCTGCGTCCAGTTTTACAGCCTCTCAAAGAAAACGGTGTTCAGGACTGCAGCTCTCACTCACTGGCCCACTGCCATGGACGTCTCGCCCCAGGGGCATTTGCTGGCTTTTGGTTGTCATGGTAATATTAGTAATAGTAAATATTAATGTATTATTAAAACATCAGCAATATTTATTTACAGCAATCTTTTTTTTTTAGTTATAATTTGATTGAATTTTAGCTATAAATAAAGGATCCTCAAATACATAATGTTTATCTTGTCAAGAAATGAAAACATCTTCTATGATATTTATGCATTATTGATGAAGGTGACTGTAGTCATGACAGATTAGACAAAATAGTGAGTTGTGATGTTGTTATTTATATTTCCAGAGCGAGTTCTAAAGCTGATGGATTATGAAGAGGGCTCATTTCAAGACTATACGGGTCAACAGGATACTGTTACCAATGTGACTTTTTCGCCTTCAGGCAAATATTTAATATCTGCAGTCAATTCTACCATTCAGCACTGGACAGTCCTTATCCAGTGATTTCAATCCACCATATGTGTGTGTGTGTGTGTGTGTGTTGCAACTAAGTCAGAAACTCTTTCTAAACAACGGATAGCAAAAGTATAAAAATCGGGGGAGGGGTGTTTATGTTACAAGGTACATTTAATATGAAAGTTTAATAAGTTCTTGAACCTCATGTCTTCAGAACTATTGTCACAGTTTTGACCCCAGCTTATATTGGTATCGGCTCCTACAACAGCAATTGAAGTCAGTCATGTAGCTGGAGCAGTCAGTGAGGTTGATGGCTGTGTGCATATGCAATGCAGCCAAGACAATGACATACTACTAATTGTGTGATGGTATTGAATTCCTCAGCATCATCTGCTGCATGAATGGTTATCTTCAGGTATCTGCTTTTTCTTGCAGTGGTCCTTCTTTAGACCTGTTTTTCCAGAATATCATCTATCTAATATTGTGTCGATGTCGATGTGGTGACAATTTCTCTTTTGATATCAACAGCTCTTTCTTGAGTCAGCCTTCAAAACTCCCTCAACTTACTTTTCCTGGACCTGCTCCTACAACTCCAGAAATTGCAACCACTTTCCGCATTGTCTGTCTTTCATTCTACCCTTTACCTAACCTACTAACTCGTGAATCAGCCGTTCAAAATATTATATACAATAGGAAGGTAAAGGGTCGGCGACGCCAGACTAACGAGACTATTCTCTTCTAATGCGTGAGGGTTAATGGGGGACACACCCCCAACAAGGGGAGTGGGGGTGTGGCCCCACTGGAAGACCACACCTAGCACACACGTGGTAGAAAGCAGGCATAGGCTTCGCGTAGAAAGGTAGCTAGATCGAGTCAATCAGTAAGGTCAACCCTATTAACTACAGTCTACATGAAGTAATACTGTATGGCGAAAATGATAAAATCGGCAGAAGCGCAGGCAAGGTATATAGTAGTAAATAGTAAATAGTCCTAGAGCCTAATCTATTCCTTTTCTTTTGTCACAGTTTTGACCCCAAGCTAATCGTGGTGTCTACTCCTATGGTAGCTGAAGTCACTCATGAGTGGACGGTAGACATTACATTTTTACGTACCAATCCTTCAAGGATTTTGGACTCCTCAATTCTTACTCCCAAGTGCAGTACACAGTTTGTACTCCAAGCTCAGCTAAATTTAGAATCAGAATCATTGTCACTATTGCCCAATGAAAAATATGTGGATTACTTGGAACCTGGGCCATTTACCTGGGCCAGGAAATGTTCTTTTGTAATAATTTCTTCAAATTTCTGTGGTTTGCAAAAAACTTTTAATCTGCCAGATCAAAAAGTAAGTAATAGCATGAAAGGAGTAACAATGCCACTTAGTGACATCGTGGGAAATTCCCTTACTTTAAGATTCAAAGGAATACTTGTATCAGAAAAAGCAAGACATGCATCAATAAAGAAACCAAATGATTGTACCTGGCCTCCACGATGGATAGCGCAAATGCGTAATGGAAGTTTATTTTGCGATGCTCGTATCAAAGTGGCAAATGAAGTATTTAATGTTCACAAAGTTGTTCTAGCTTCAGCTTCAAGAGTTTTTCAAGCCATGCTGGAGTCTGATGTGCTAGAAAAAAGCGGCATCTTAGAAATATCTGATTTTGATTCCTCTGTTATTGCTGATCTTCTTGCCTACATCTATACCGGAGAAGCCCCCAACATGGAAGAACTAGCAGAAGAACTGTTATTAGCTGCAGACAAATACGAGTTAATTAGCCTTGCCCATAGTTGTATGCAGAAGTTGGAGTCCTGCTTGACGGCAGAAAATGCCGTAGAGTATTTTGTGTTAGCTGAAAAACTGGCTCAGGATAATCCATTGAAAGACGTTTGCATGAAGTTTATCCAGGATAATTGGAATTTAGTATCCAATTGTAAGTCTTGGAAAGAACTAGAAAATACATCAAAAGACTTAGCACTGCAGGCAATGTAAGTTTACCAGGTGTGCCCTATCTACCCGGTGAGTTTTATGTTTCACCTCTCTCATTAAAGAACCCTACTTTGTGCTATTCTAAGCAGTATTGTTCTTACTTGAAAAGTCATTGTCCAATAGTCAAGTAAGTCTTGTGTTGGTATAATCCAGTGAGTAAGTGTGTAGAGTGTTACAGCTACTGCTTAGCAAAGAATATTACGACGTCAACAAGCATATTTAGCGGCCTTTACACTGCTTTTTGTGTTACTGTAGTAGTAAGCAAGTCACCATCTATGGTCAACGGCTACATTGACTGAATGATGCTGTCTAAAAATAGAACAACACAATGAAAACAGTGGGTATGCCTGTTGAATGGTCATAGTACACGACTATTCAACATTATATAGACAGTGGTATGCCTGTTGAATGGTCATAGTACACGACTATTCAACATATTATATAGACAGTGGTATGCCTGTTGAATGGTCATAGTACACGACTATTCAACATATTATATAGACAGTGGTATGCCTGTTGAATGGTCATAGTACACGACTATTCAACATATTATATAGACAGTGGTATGCCTGTTGAATGGTCATAGTACACGACTATTCAACATTATATAGACAGTGGTATGCCTGTTGAATGGTCATAGTACACGACTATTCAACATATTATATAGACAGTGGTATGCCTGTTGAATGGTCATAGTACACGACTATTCAACATATTATATAGACAGTGGTATGCCTGTTAATAGTCATGTACTATTACTAGTGATGTGCTTGAGCACTAATAGCGAGCGAGCTTGAAACTACACTATTGTTAAATGATTGATTTTAACTTCTAACACTCAAGCTACTAAAAAAAAAATCCAAGTTTTAAATTACGCATATACGGTAAAGGGTTTCAATGCCACAGTAACCATGCCGTACGTGTTTGAATTGAAAAATAAGCAACAAAAAACAAGTCACATATTTAAATGTTTTCTTTGTGATATTCATTAGCTAAGTAGTAGTTGTAACGCACAATACTGTCACACAACTGGACATACCTACGCAAAACTTACCTTTGTGGCTACTCTAGTAGACAATGAATTTTCAAGTAAATACTGTTGTGTAGGGCTTATAACTAAGACAACTGCACCCAAAAAGAATTCAAAACAGTAAACAATTCAATTTCTAGGATGATACGGGTAATGATTGCTGATCCAGAGGATTCTGTTTAGTGAAGCTTGGGATGGGGTCAAACACTGAGCTAACACAAAATTACGAGAGGGTCAAAATACAAATGACATATACAAACAGGTATCCCTAATTCTCAATTTGACACCACTATATAGTATCTCACTCGCTCACCAAATATATATATATTAATAGTACATGACTATTCAACATATTATATAGACAGTGGTATGCCTGTTAATAGTCATGTACTATTAATAATAATATATAATACTTATAGCACGAGTCAGAGTACAATATGGGAAAATATTTTACGAGCACGCAAAATATTTTCACGAGCCAAAGGCGAGTGAAAATGTGGCGTGAGAGTAAAATATCATTCCCATATTGTACGACAAGTGTGATAAGTGATTTATTGCTGCCTTGATATTTTTTCTCAACCGGTTACAATTCAATTTTCATTGATTTTACTCGCTACGCGCATGCGTAGTGTACCGTACAATATAAACCGTACAATATGGGAGAATACAGAACGCTCGCGTGATGCGGAAATATTCAATTAAAAATATAAAAGGTGCAATAAATATTATTATTCTATAGTTAGCTGTTATTTGTTGGACTATACACACATCAATAAACTTTAATTCTTATATAACGTTTCGACCAAGTTTGCTGGTCTTCTTCAGGTTACAGAAATACAGAAAGTGGAGTGACTGGCTGAATGACCCTGGGGTTGTATAAGAATTAAAGTTTATTGACGTGTATAGTCCAACAAATAACAGCTGACTATAGAATTATCTAAATCGTGTCACTATGGCTCTCAAAAATTTCATTTATAATATTAATATTCTACATAACGTAAGAGAACAAAATATCAATTATTAATTATTATTATTATTATTTTATTATTATTATTGTTTAGCACATATACCCCCATACACCGTTCTACTACAAGGATGTTAAAAGAAGACATTTCCTTTCAGTGGGTTATTGACAACGGAAAAGCTTTACAGGATTTTAATGCCACATTAACGGGTCCAGCAATTGTCTCTAAGATACTGCCCATCAATGCCCTGTGCTTTAGGATTGTATTTACAAATGAGGGAGGCATTGTTGTCCAGTTCGGTGATGGAAGAGTAACTCATGTTCAGCCTGGTGTTTGGATATGTGATTATTCAGTAGCTTTACCAAGTCAATCTATTTCTTCTGAAAAGTGTTATCTGCAAGTTACTCACCATATATTACATTACAATCAACTTCAGTGTGTAAAAGTCTCCCTTGATAAAATATGTTATTCCTCTGATGAAACTTTGACTCTACATGTTTCAGCATTTCTTCAAGATGTAAACATAAGCAGTAAGCACACAGGGATTGGAAGTGGAGACAAACATAAAGGCTACAAGTTGAGTTACAGTACTGCTCTGTTTCCTGATTGTACCATTACAATAGCAGACGAAAAAGGATCAGAGAAATTTCGTGTCCACAAAGCTATTTTAGCGTCAGTTTCTAAATTTTTCTTAAATATATTGAAAGAAGAAACAAAAAATATTGAACTGAATGATATTGATCGAGAAGAAATGTCCAATATCCTTGCATACATTTATTCTGGTACTGCTCCTGTCAGGGAGAGCAATGTCACCAAGCTTATACTTGCAGCTGATCGGTTTCATTTGGACGGCCTCGTAAAGGAGTGCGTGTACGAAATACAAAAGAAAATGACTTCTTGGAATGTCGTTGACTATTTTCGTCTCTCTAGTAAACTCACTTCCTGTGGCAAACATCTCAAATCTGCCTGTGTTAATTTTATACGAAATAACAGCTTTTCTGTCTATCAATCTGACTCTTGGAAAACTTTGAAGGAGTCTTCTATTGGCTTAGCTTTAGAAGTAGCAAAAGAAGCGATTACAACTGATTAACTTTTAGTTGTCACATTTTCATGGTATTGCCATGGTTACATATAAGTTTTATAGAAAAGTTTTAAAAAGCTTGTAGCTATATTTTTTTTGCGTTCAACTTATTTTTGTGGATCATGTCACTATAATATTATTATTGAGCAGTAACAAAAAATGAAGAAAACCCAATAACCTAAGCTCCATGTCTGTTAAATGTTCTAATGAAAAACTCATCATTCAAATGATTTCACATTAGGTACTTGAATTTTTTTTTGTGAAATTAAAATAGTAGCTAATGGACACTAAGCTAAAAATATTAAGAAAACCATAATAAGTTCCATCTAGCTTAGTGACTGACTTGAGCATGAATGGGTTTGAATCATGATGTGAAACTATTGCTCATCATGGTGATAGCCCAACTGCTGCTGTGTGAGATAGTCATTAGCTACAAACCATTCTGATGGCTTACAGACATTTAGATAACTAATTTTAATCCTCTATTTTTCTGATTGCAAACTTTGATGCAAACATTGAAAACAATTATACACATACCTGCGTTTATTATTAGCTAAGTGCAAAAAAAAAAAAAAAAATTATTTTAAGAAGTCAATATTCAAGTGATCAGTCTCATTCAAGATAGAGATCATAAACACCACGTACAGATAGATGAGAGCTGCTCCAAATGGTCTGTGGAAACAAAATATTGCGTAGTTCAGTGGATTGGGTCAGCTGTTACAGGACCAGACACTTACTTGGGAGGAGAGAAGCGGAACAGAGGGAAAATGATGATACTGGAGAGGAGAGAGATTCCAAGAAATATCCACGACATTTTCACTTTTAGGAAAGTGTGAGCATGGACATTGATTTTGAAAGGCTTTCCGTGGTCATAGATGCCAATCTTTGCCTAATTTTACAGGGGGGGGGGGGGGGGGGGGGGGGGGGGGGGGGGGGGGGGGGTGTGGGGTGTTTGTGTGTTGGTGGGGGGTGTGTGGGTATTTGGAAGTCTTATATTGGACAGAGAGAGACAAAAAATAATAATAAAAAGTTGGTTTGCAAATCAAATAATCTTGCATGCACTTTCAGAGAAATCAACTGCAATAGGTTTGATATACACGTGTGCAGAGATGTGACAGATGAACATGTGCATGGAGATGTAACACACGCATGTGTTAGACATACATCTCCGTATCACACATGCATACACACATTAGATATGAACTATACCTCCTATATCATACTCACAAGTAACACGTTGACTTTCACTTACTATTAATGCTATGCTGAGCCCAAGAACATCATTGAGAAGAGGAGAGCCAAAGCAAGACGCAATCCCCATGCCAGGCTTGCCCGCACGAGCAACTGCTGTGTCAGCAACCCAGTCACCCACAGAGTTCCCAATAGCCAATACAGTCAGTCCCAAGATTCCTACCGTAAAAAAAAAAAAAAAAAAAAAAAAAAAAAGCAAGTCACTCAAATGTTTCGGTTTATGTGCACTAGGGTATGTGGGCTACAAAATAGCAGGTGTCTTACAACAAACCAAAACACTAAATACCAGAAGACTAACATGATAATGAACAAAATTATGATTCAGCCTTAGAAATTGTGTAAACAGACACCTGAAGTTACCTGCCTGTTGCTATCCATCAATGGGCTAGTCAAATTGAAAGGAAATATTACTCTTTAAGAGGAGGGAGTGGTTTAAGCACTTGTTACCTAAATATTGATCCACTCTTACCACCTTACCAGGGTCAATATTGAAGGAGAGTCCAAATGCATTGAGCACATTCACTACTTCATTGGCTTCAATGTTGAGCCACGCAATAGACATGACGAAGGCTAGCACGCCCAGCACTATCTGTACAGACCAATGAGGAGGCTTCCTCCAACTCAGAACAAAGAACGCCACAACAGAGAGAACCAGGCCTGTCCAACAAACATAAGGTAAGGAATAGTAGGATAAGGAGGAAGGGGAGAGGTGGGTTAATGATGCATCAGTAAACCTATAACAATTCAGTTCTAGCACACACACACACACACACACACACACACACACACTCTCACCTAATAATACCAGGAAAGCAAAGAGGGGAAATTTCCCCATATAGACCTCATAAAAACCAGACCATCCAGATACTGTGATTAACAAAACAGCTGCCATTGGAATTGGAGAAATCACAGCAAACACAAAGTGAAAGATGGACCACTTTCCATCCTGCAATCATGTCACAAAATAATCTGATTTCACACTGTGATAAATGTCTGCAATTCTCTCACTCACATAATAGCACGGAGGAACAGACACCCATCGGATGATGCTAAACGGCCACTCTATAATAAATTGAATCTTTCCTGGAATGGAGGAGTTTCTCGGCTACAAACACAATGGGGGGAGGAAAAGGAACTAGTTTTAGAGCCTATGACAAAATGTCTGTTTATTATTAAGATATCACTGTAGTATTATGCATGGGTGACCTTTGAGACATGTCAGGGAACAGATATAAGTTTGATAACTCTTTATGCCTTCAGGTAACGATGGAGTTATTTCAAGTAGAACACAGCAGAAGTGTTTGCACCAAACAAACTATATGTTACACTAGTCAAACTTTAAGAGAGATGATTGAGCTTCCCACACGTATTTTCACCAAAGTGAAACGGTATTAATCTATTTAGGGCTGACCACCCTTTTCCAATATGTGAATACAAAACAACCCCCAAATATCTAGCTAGTAGGCTGTATATACCGAAGCTAATACATTGCAATCCTTCCAAGCTACACTCCAGCTGATCCATGTTTTAACTGACCCACACCAATCCTTCCAAGCTACACTCCAGCTGATCCATGTTTCAACTGCCTCATTGTGGAGCAACCTGGCAGTATTTATTGTCTCACTAACATTCATAAAGGATGACTACATCACTTGACTCACCCAGGTCAAACCCAAAAGCTCCAACCGCTCCTTCTCCTCCACATGATTCCCGTTCAAACTTAGTATCTCTTGGTCCACACTCTCACGCACTGTCAGATGGGAAAATGAAACACACAACAAAACAAAACATGCAAACAAAACACTAATGTCAGAAAGATCTAAGTGATACTGCTAATTAGTCATCTCCGTGGCTATGAAATTTACCAGAATTACATTGTGTCTCTCTGCGTGACTGGATTGATTTGACCAAAGGGCTGTCCTCAGAGTTGCCCCCAGCTTTCTCCTCCTTCAATCTCTTCCTTCTGTCAATGAAAGCCTAAAGTCACACACAAATATCTCATCTGACAGGAAAAACAATAACAACCGCTTCACTCACTCTGATGTATCCAATGGCAACGGTCACAAAGATATACGCAATGTAGAAAACCAGGAAAGCAACAGCCTCTATCAATTCGACCTGCAAATATAGCACAGAGTATGACGGCAGCAGCTATGTTGTGTGTGGGTGTGGCTAACATTCCGCCAACACTGAGAGTTGAACTAACAGCTGGTGAATTTGATGATCACTTACTTTTCCATCATAAGCCACACCCACCACGAGAGAGACCACCAACAAGTACGCCACCACATCTCTTATGAAGTCTATTTTGTCTGCACAATTCACACACAAAATACATCCAGTCACATGACAGACAAGTGAAGGTAAATAGCATGGAACAAGGGGGAGTGGCCACTCAACTGGTCAATAGCAGCTGGAAAAAATGTACCAGAAAATAATGTGTACATGTGGGGGTGCAACAAATCAAAATGTATAGTGAACCAGTCACTACATTATTAGAACTGAATGAACTATTACACCATGCCTTGCCTCATATTATTATTATCTAGCTGTGTTTTCCCATGTCTTATGACAGTTTCCCTCATACCATTCCAGTTGTATTCTGCCTTGAATAAACAGATGAGTATATTTGGTGGATCATTTCTTAAATCAGTGACTCCAAATTAATGGTAAAACCTGGCATCTGAAACTTATGCTAACAAACAGTGTTAATTCTTGTCTTTCTCACTTCTTCCTATCATGTGACCAGATTACAGTCAGGTGACTGAGCTGGTTTAGTTCTATACTTATACTCTGCTGTCCACTGGTTGGCTGGCCAGTGACTTATCATTCACTCTCAGTCTCACTCTCTCTAGCTAGGCTAAAAAAAGTAAATTAATTGTGATTCAAAACATTTCACTCCTATTGTTGATTGTATGTGTCTCGATGATGCAAATTAAATTAAATGATGAATGCAATGTGTTACAGGCCAGAGTACGATATGCTGTATGGTAGCGATTAGGGCAGGAAGAGTTGTATGAAGCAGCTGAATGTAGAAAGACAGGAAGCATTATTGAAACATTTCCAAAAAAGAACGAACCCCCCTATGGGGAATCCAGGATCGTATTAATAAATGAATAAATCAATGAACATCCTGTACTATGAAATTGTAATAGGGAGGAGAGAGCTAGTCTCTCCTGAACATGGCGTTTCATCCCAATAGATGTCAACAACAAGATTGATAAGAAACTTTCAGCATAGCTAACTATTAGAGTATTGATGGCAACGATGTTTAAAAATATTGAGAAGCTAGCAAAATGTTCAAGTATAATCAAAGGATTGGTTATACGTACATGCTTGCTATGTACAATGGTGGACCATGGTGGACTTGACCAGATCAGGCTATAGTAGCAGTAGCGTAGCAATCTTTGCATAATTGTTCTTTTAGTTTTTAAGGCCAGCTAGTAAGTATGTGTGTTAAGTTTGTGTGTGTGTGTGTTACTATCAGTGTTAAAAATTATACATTGCAAATAATCGGTTAGAAGTATAATTTCTTCAAATCCTTTTGTAAGGAGTGCCTGGGGGTATATTATGTATGTACAGTTCCAACTGTCCTGCAGTCACTAGTGAGTGTGAAGGAATAAAGGTTAGGACAGAGGATACAGATGTCAGATGGAACAGAGAGGATGGAAGCAAACTATCTGGCACTTTGCGAGCTACTCTAAAAAAACTCAATTTGTCAGCCGAATAGAAATCCCCAACATGCAAACTCAGGGGCACTAGGAGAGTGGGGAATCCCCCCCCCCCCCAACAAACAAAAAAGCAAACAAACAAAAAAATAAATGATTCTTTCAAAATTTCTATATTCATTTTTTTTTTGTTTTCATTTTTATTTCATTTTCACCTGATGATCCTTCAGAAGGACTGTGTAAACTGCACGCACTGTACGATGTACATGTGTGTCTGTTTGTCAGATCATGGCTTGCTCATGTATGTAGGTTTTTATTGGCCATTCTGACACCATCTCCAGCATCTGTTTCACGTCAGATGAGCGTCATCTGCTCAGCTGCGGCGATGCAATTTTCTTGTGGGAGTTCACGGGCGGACTGTCGACCACACCCACTCCATCAACGACACTTATAAGCAAGACAGCTGAGGTGGAACCTTACCGAATCAGAGCTGTCACGCCTCCTCCATCTTCTCCCGTGTTGCCGGCCAACCTGAGGTCGGCATCTCCTAGGAAGAGAGTCCCAACCCCGGCTACATACGACCTGCCCAAAATGCAAGCCTTCACGCCTCTGGGGCATACAGACACCACAACAGGTGCTGGTGGCTACGAGTTAGACTTGAGTTGTCTTACAATTGATATTAAAATTAACACCATAACCTGAACTCTAATAATCTTGTGTTATTTTTTTATATCAAGATGTAAATGTTGGGGACCATTATATAATCATTACACACACAAAAAGAGGTAAAATGTGAAGGTCTTGGTAGTCATGGGTTATTCAGTGGCTAGGGCACTGGTGGCTAAAGCCAGGGGTCCTGGGTTCAATTCCCCAGCGACAACTGAGTTGCTTTTCTTTAGACCCCTTTGACTGGGAAAGGTTAATTCTATTCATGTAGACTCTAGTGCATCAATTTGATAATCTTAAGATATTGTTATTGGCAAACTTGTGATATTATGACTTGTATCATCTTTGTATTTTGCTTGAGAATTGAGAGAAAGCTAGCTTCAAATTTAATGTTACAAAATCTTTGTGTTAAAAAAATTTTTTTTCCCCTCTAGGAGTCAATACTGCTGAGTCAAGTGTTATTGGAATGGAATCAAGTGAATATCCCATTCCAGATATTGATGATGATAGAGTTTATGAAGACCATGAGAGGGATGGCGTGGAGCCTGAAAGGGCAGCGGCTATGACTAGCATTCACCACGAACATGAACACATTGATGAATCAAATACAGAGGACCTACTTGAAAGAAAAAATGCAGCTGATATCAAAGATGGCAGTCGATCAGCTCACGTTGCATCTCAAGATGTTCTCCTATCTTCACCGTCTGCCTCTTCCTCCTCCTCCTCAGTTACTTCGTCTCTGTTCCCTCTCTCTCCGCCCTCGGCAGCCGTTCACCAAGTGCCCCGTTTCTCGGGGTGTGGTCTGGCAACTCAGCTGTATTTTGCCGCTACTGAAGATGCTGGGATGAAGCGTCGTGCAGTTTGGGGTCTGAACACCAGTGCAAAAGACAATCTCATATGGCATCCAGAGACAGGTGGGCCCATATCCAATATGTATGACATTTAGTTGTTGTTGTTGTTGTTGTTATTATTATTACTATTGTTGTTGTTGTTATGATGATGAGGATAATAATGATGATGATTTATGATTATGATTGTGATTACTATGATTGTATTATTGTTGTTGTTGTTATTATTCATTATTGTTGTTGATGATGATTGTTGTTGTTGTTGTTGTTGTTTAGGTCTCTTTGCATATGGAAGTGGATGTCTGGGAGTCATTGAAGACTTGTCTACTGGGAAACAGAAACACTTGGAAGGTAAAGTGTGACATGTCATGGTTATAGCCACACCCACTCCTGATTCTCTCTGTAGGTCATGTGGAAGAGGTCAACTGCCTTGGCATGCAGCATGATGGGCGTGTCCTTGCTGCGGCTTGCCTCTCATCTCAACATGCGCCATGTCAAATACGCATCTGGGACATAGCCTCCACCAAGTGCATAAAGGTTGGGTAAAGGGTTATTGCCCCACGATATTATGGGCCTCATTTGTTGAAATGGGATTCCTCTCTCTTCACTCTACTTACCCTACACTAGAGGACTTGAGGACCAGTCTAGCTAGGCCTGTAAGGTCACAAAATAGAACCAACAGCACATGGTGCACGTGCATGAACAGAGAGTTGTAGAAGACACACAGGAGGAGGTAGTGCAACAATCACAGAATAATGATAATGTGGGTGGCACTCAGTTGCTCTGTTTTCAGCATAACAACTGAAATTGAATACAAATTTAAAAAATAGGTGAAAATTTCCCCTTATTTGTTAAACAGTGTCCAGTAAATCATTGTGTGGCATTTCAGTTTGAAGTTACTGAGAACCTGTGGCTAAGGTCCTATGAACCCAATGCATTCACATCGAAATCTTCCATCTACTAAAGAGTTTGTATTACTGGCATTCAGATATCTACTACTATAATATGTTGTTGTTGTTGTTTTATTGTTGCATAATTTCACTGTGCTTTTTTCCCCTCTAGGTGTTATCATTTCACGGCCATGCTGTCCAGTCTCTCTCTTATTCCAAAGATGACAGACTTCTCCTGTCTATAGGTGTGCACTCTCCTTTACTGCAGATACCTGTTCCACATTCATCCATTCTCCATACTTTGATTCCAATGTACAGGAAACTATCAGGATGGGAGTCTGGCCATTTGGGGTACGTGGGACTATTCTCTCCTCGCCGCCACTTCTTTATCTCATGCCATTCATGCACACGCCTGGGATCCCTTTACCGCGTACGAGTTTGTCACAGTAGGGGCTTGGGACGGAGTAGGAGGAGTCAACTTTTGGATGGTAGAAGAGGACATGGGAGGAAGAAAGTGCCAGTTAAAGGTGAGACACTTCATGGACTAAATATTAAATTACGTAAGATCTGTATATCAGATATCTGTTATGTTATGTTATTGTGATAGATATATTGTTGTTTGCTAGATGTTATCAACTAGAAGTTTTTTGTATTCGACCACCATTACATGTAGGGGAACCGTCTCTTCTCCTTTTTAAGCCTTCATTGCTATTTCTCTTTTGATATCGTTGTTGTTGTTGTTATTGTTGTTGTTGTGGTATAGTTACATGAGCCAGATCTCCCAGAAGACTTGGTGAATACCACTGGGACAGAGTGTAGTTTAGAGTTCACCTCAGTATGCTACGGTGCTCAGCCTCTGATATTTGTTGGCTCAAACAATGGTCAGTTGATAGCCCTGTCTGCTTCAGTGTGGATTGTGTGTGTGTGTGTGTGTGTGTGTGTGTGTGTGTGTGTGTGTGTGTGTGTGTGTGTGTGTGTGTAGGTGTGGTCAGTATGTGGGAAGGAGAGGGCAATACTTGCTTGTTGTTCTGGAGGACAGAGTCTTGTGAGCTCAGTGAGTGCTGAATTCAGCTAAGGAAAGAGACAGTGATAATATCCACTGATTGATTGAATAATCAATCAATTCACCCTTTAATTAATTAATTAATTAATTGGTTTACCATTTAATTGATCCACTAATCTAGCTATCTACCAATTCATTGATTGATTAATTCATTGTGTTCAGGTTGTCTTCTGGCATCAGGTGGGGAGGGTAAACTATTAGTAGGGACAGTGAATGGAGCGCTTCAACTGTGGTCGATCGAGGGCAAGACCACGCCCACCCACTCGCCTCCTAGAGTCACCCTGAAGGCAAAGCTGGAGGTAGACTCTGGCAGGATCACTGCAGCTTGCTTCAATAAAAACATGCATCTGGTAAGGATATCCTCTCAGCTGTGACACTGTAAAGGTCACATTTCCATTGCAAAAGTTATCACACTCTGTAAAAGTACATTCCTTGATGTTCAGAAGGAACCAGCAATTCTCTTTGCACGGTTGCTATGACGCTATTACTGATGAGCTACATGCTGCAGTCAACACATGTGCACCACTAGTTTTATTTTGTTGATCGTGCACATGTTTCACATCAAAGCTGTAAAATTAGACATTATCGAGCATATTTTATCTATTTATTTATTTTTAATTAATTGATTGGTTACTTCTTGTTTGTTTCTCCCTTTCTCTCACTTCCTTACACTCAGGGTGTGGTTGGTTCATCCACTGGAATGGCGTGGTACATCAACTGGCCAGAGAGAAACAAACTCAAGTTAGTCGGTGGTCACGGTGCTGAGGTCACTTCCATGGCATTCTCGGCAGACTCCGCCCACCTGGCATCAGCCAGCAGGGACGGCTCAGTTGTTGTGTGGAAGTTGCCAGCCAGAGAGCAGCTGGTGGTGTTCCGGGATCCTCGACAACCCTGTACCAGCGTGGCCTTTGCTCCACTCTCGACTGCCCGTCTGACGCGAGGTGCAGGGAGAGGCCACCTGAGGAAGAAGAAGAAGAAGCGGAGTGAGGGAGAAGTTGTGGACGGGAGTGGAGCTTTGAGAGGAGGACATGGTGAAGGTGTTGGTGTGGTGTGTGATGGATTAGGAGTAGACGTAGCTGAGGTGCCACATTTGGTGGCCGGATATGGTGATGGAACTCTGAGAGTGTTTGACGCTATGGAGGCCAAAGTACTGAAGAAGATGCAGCCTCATAGCAGGCAAGTTCGAGCAGTGGCTTACTCTCAGAACGGTAAGGAACCCTTACGAAGCTCATGAAATAATTGTATAAAATGTTTCTTTCTCTCTCTCTTTTAGGTAGTGTGATCTTATCAGCGTGCTCTGGCGGCATGGTTGCAGTTAGTAGCCCGGTTTCTGGTCTTGTGGTAAGGATCATTAACGACCACAGAGACGCTCCTATCACAGACCTGCAAGTGGCACCCAAACCCATCCAGGTGATTCTATGTATTTGTGAGTCTTTTGTGTTTTGCAACACTATCTCAATTTAATAACTAGCAAGTACCCCACCAAGCGGTGGCACTTGACGTATTGCTAATTAAGAATGCAGTAGCACAAGTTATTTTTATCATCCTCTACCACTTGTTCAAGGTTGCATCAGTTTCCCTCTCCTGCTCTCTTTTTTCCTGAACTATCTCAGCTTTTCTTATCCCCTTTTTCTTCTTGAGTTTTGGAATCCTTTCTCCTCAATGCCTACCTCTCCTGCATCTGTTCTTCTACCATGATTGTGGACTGTCACATTCCTTTGTGAAACTTTGCTGCCTTTTCTTGCCAATTGCACCCACTTTTTAGCTACAATTAATAGTATTAGTAGTAATTAATGTACTTCATGTGACGACACTATATACCCATTCAGGCAATGACTGTGCTTATTCATGAATACACATACCATCATACAGACTGTGCTTGAAACTTTATTTATTTTAACTTAATGTTTTATTTCAGCTACCATGCTTGGGCGAAGGCCGTTGGGAGGTGTGGCTAGTTGCTAGTGGTGATCGTAGAGTTAGTGTGTGGAGTGCTGACTGGCAGAAGGACTTGTGTCAATTGGTTGATTGGCTCACATTCCCTGGACCTCCTACAGCCCCAGATGGAACTCTGCTCAAGAAAGGGACCAAGGTGAATTGATTGAATGAAGATGTCGTTAGTTTGCTGTGCAAGAACTCTGAGGTAGTCGTGGGCTGTATTGTAGAGTCAGTCAGAACAAGGCTAGTTGTGACTTTTGCATTGTCTGTTGTCTATTTATCTGTCTGTCTGTCTATTTATTTATCTGTCTGTTTGTTTATCTGCCTGTCTGTATATTGTTTGTGTCTGTCTATTTCTCTATTGTCTGTTTGTTGTCTCATCTGTCCGCCTGTCTGTCTATTTGCCTACAATCAAATGTATCTATTTGTGTCTGTCTGTTGTCTATTGTCTTTCTGTTGTTTGTTGTCTGTTTATATGTCTGTCTGACTATGCGTCTCTCTGTCTGTCCGTGTATGTATGTATTTAGTGTCAGTTTGAGTTGCTGCCTCCCAGTCTCGCTCGGTTTAGTCCCAGTGATCCAGACACTATCGTGTATGCTGGTTACGGTCTGGAGCGCTGCGTCCAGTTTTACAGCCTCTCAAAGAAGACGGTGTTCAGGACTGCAGCTCTCACTCACTGGCCCACTGCCATGGACGTCTCGCCCCAGGGGCATTTGCTGGCTTTTGGTTGTCATGGTAATATTAGTAATAGTAAATATTAATGTATTATTAAAACATCAGTAATATTTATTTACAGCAATCTTTTTTTTTAAAGTTATAATTTGATTGAATTTTAACTATAAATAAAGGATCCTCAAATACATAATGTTTATCTTGTCAAGAAATGAAAAACATCTTCTATGATATTATGCATTATTGATGAAGGTGACTGTAGTCATGACAGATTAGACAAAATAGCGAGTTGTGATGTTGTTATTTATATTTCCAGAGCGAGTTCTAAAGCTGATGGATTATGAAGAGGGCTCATTTCAAGACTATACGGGTCAACAGGATACTGTTACCAATGTGACTTTTTCGCCTTCAGGCAAATATTTAATATCTGCAGTCAATTCTACCATTCAGCACTGGACAGTCCTTATCCAGTGATTTCAATCCACCATATGTGTGTGTGTGTGTGTGTGTTGCAACTAAGTCAGAAACTCTTTCTAAACAACGGATAGCAAAAGTATAAAAATCGGGGGAGGGGTGTTTATGTTACAAGGTACATTTAATATGAAAGTTTAATAAGTTCTTGAACCTCATGTCTTCAGAACTACTGTCACAGTTTTGACCCCAGCTTATATTGGTATCGGCTCCTACAACACAATTGAAGTCGGTCATGTAGCTGGAGCAGTCAGTGAGGTTGATGGCTGTGTGCATATGCAGCCAAGACAATGACATACTACTAATTGTATGATGGTATTGAATTCCTCAGCATCATCTGCTGCATGAATGGTTATCTTCAGGTATCTGCTTTTTCTTGCAGTGGTCCTTCTTTAGACCTGTTTTTCCAGAATATCATCTATCTAATATTGTGTCGATGTCGATGTGGTGACAATTTCTCTTTTGAGATATCAACAGCTCTTTCTTGAGTCAGCTTCAAAACTCCCTCCCCCCTCAACTTACTTTTCCTGGACCTGCTCCTACAACTCCAGAAATTGCAACCACTTTCCGCATTGTCTGTCTTTCATTCTACCCTTTACCTAACCTACTAACTCGTGAATCAGCCGTTCAAAATAATTATACAATAGGAAGGTAAAGGGTCGGCTACGCCAGACTAACGAGACGACTACTCGCTTCTAATGAGGGTTAACTTAATACGTCAGGATTAACCCAAGGTTAATAGGGGACCAGGAAATGGGGGACACACCCCCAACAAGGGGAGTGGGGGTGTGGCCCCACTGGAAGACCACACCTAGCACACACGTGGTAGAAAGCAGGCATAGGCTTCGCGTAGAAAGGTAGCTAGATCGAGTCAATCAGTAAGGTCAACCCTATTAACTACAGTCTACATGAAGTAATACTGTATGGCGAAAATGATAAAATCGGCAGAAGCGCTGGCAAGGTATAATAGTAGTAAATAGTCCTAGAGCCTAATCTATTCCTTTTCTTTTGTCACAGTTTTGACCCCAAGCTAATCGTGGTGTCTACTCCTATGGTAGCTGAAGTCACTCATGAGTGGACAGTAGACATTACATTTTTACGTACCAATCCTTCAAGGATTTTGGACTCCTCAATTCTTACTCCCAAGTGCAGTACACAGTTTGTACTCCAAGCTCAGCTAAATTTAGAATCAGAATCATTGTCACTATTGCCCAATGAAAAACATGTGGATTACTTGGTGGAACCTGGGCCATTTACCTGGGCCAAGAAATGTTCTTTTGTAATAATTTCTTCAAATTTCTGTGGTTTGCAAAAAACTTTTAATCTGCCAGATCAAAAAGTAAGTAATAGCATGAAAGGAGTAACAATACCACTTAGTGACATCGTGGGAAATTCCCTTACTTTAAGATTCAAAGGAATACTTGTATCAGAAAAAGCAAGACATGCATCAATAAAGAAACCAAATGATTGTATCTGGCCTCCACGATGGATAGCGCAAATGCGTAATGGAAGTTTATTTTGCGATGCTCGTATCAAAGTGGCAAATGAAGTATTTAATGTTCACAAAGTTGTTCTAGCTTCAGCTTCAAGAGTTTTTCAAGCCATGCTGGAGTCTGATATGCTAGAAAAAAACGGCATCTTAGAAATATCTGATTTTGATTCCTCTGTTATTGCTGATCTTCTTGCCTACATCTATACCGGAGAAGCCCCCAACATGGAAGAACTAGCAGAAGAACTGTTATTAGCTGCAGACAAATACGAGTTAATTAGCCTTGCCCATAGTTGTATGCAGAAGTTGGAGTCCTGCTTGACGGCAGAAAATGCCGTAGAGTATTTTGTGTTAGCTGAAAAACTGGCTCAGGATAATCCATTGAAAGACGTTTGCATGAAGTTTATCCAGGATAATTGGAATTTAGTATCCAATTGTAAGTCTTGGAAAGAACTAGAAAATACATCAAAAGACTTAGCACTGCAGGCAATGTAAGTTTACCAGGTGTGCCCTATCTACCCGGTGAGTTTTATGTTTCACCTCTCATTAAAGAACCCTACTTTGTGCTATTCTAAGCAGTATTGTTCTTACTTGAAAAGTCATTGTCCAATAGTCAAGTAAGTCTTGTGTTGGTATAATCCAGTGAGTAAGTGTGTAGAGTGTTACAGCTACTGCTTAGCAAAGAATATTACGACGTCAACAAGCATATTTAGCTGCCTTTACACTGCTTTTTTTGTTACTGTAGTAGTAAGCAAGTCACCATATATGGTCAACGGCTACATTGACTGAATGATGCTGTCTAAAAATAAACAACACAATGAAAACAGTGGGTATGCCTGTTGAATGGTCATAGTACACGACTATTCAACATATTATATAGACAGTGGTATGCCTGTTGAATGGTCATAGTACACGACTATTTATATAGACAGTGGTATGCCTGTTGAATGGTCATAGTACACGACTAATAGTCGATTCAACATATTATATAGACAGTGGTATGCCTGTTGTATGGTCATAGTACACGACTATTCAACATATTATATAGACAGTGGTATGCCTGTTGTATGGTCATAGTACACGACTATTCAACATATTATATAGACAGTGGTATGCCTGTTGAATGGTCATAGTACACGACTATTCAACATATTATATAGACAGTGGTATGCCTGTTGAATGGTCATAGTACACGACTATTCAACATTATATAGACAGTGGTATGCCTGTTGAATGGTCATAGTACACGACTATTCAACATATTATATAGACAGTGGTATGCCTGTTGAATGGTCATAGTACACGACTATTCAACATATTATATAGACAGTGGTATGCCTGTTGAATGGTCATAGTACACGACTATTCATAGTCATGTACTATTACTAGTGGTGTGCTTGAGCACTAATAGCGAGCGAGCCTGATTTTAACTTCTAACACTCAAGCTACTAAAAAAAAGTCCAAGTTTTAAATTACGCATATACGGTAAAGGGTTTCAATGCCATAGTAACCATGCCGTATGTTTTCTTTGTGATATTCATTAGCTAAGTAGTAGTTGTAACGCACAATACTGTCACACAACTGGACATACCTACGCAAGACTTACCTTTGTGGCTACTCTAGTAGACAATGAATTTTCAAGTAAATACTGTTGTGTAGGGCTTATAACTAAGACAACTGCACCCAAAAAGAATTCAAAACAGTAAACAATTCAATTTCTAGGATGATACGGGTAATGATTGCTGATCCAGAGGATTCTGTTTAGTGAAGTTTGGGATGGGGTCAAACACTGAGCTAACACAAAATTACGAGAGGGTCAAAATACAAATGACATATACAAACAGGTATCCCTAATTCTCAATTTGACACCACTATATAGTATCTCACTCGCTCACCAAATATATATATATTAATAGTACATGACTATTCAACATATTATATAGACAGTGGTATGCCTGTTAATAGTCATGTACTATTAATAATAATATATATTATTATTCTATAGTTAGCTGTTATTTGTTGGACTATACACACGTCAATAAACTTTAATTCTTATATAACGTTTCGACCAAGTTTGCTGGTCTTCTTCAGGTTACAGAAATACAGAAAGTGGAGTGACTGGCTGAATGACCCTGGGGCTGAATGACCCTGGGGTTGTATAAAAAGTTTATTGACGTGTATAGTCCAACAAATAACAGCTGACTATAGAATTATCTAAATCGTGTCACTATGGCTCTCAAAAATTTCATATATATACTAGTGGTGTGCTTGAACACAAATGGCGAGCGAGCCTGATAGTTAGGTAACATAAAACTAAGTATTGTTACTATGTTTTAGCTTAGTTCATGCAAACACTATAATAGCAGTTATGACCTTTTATTTCAGCAAACAAGTACAAAATCACTCTCTTACCTGATTAATAGTAACTTTGTAGTATCAAACATCTGCCATTCTGATAATCTCAATCACCAGTAACTCTTGAACAAGCTTTCAGCTACGATAAAAAATAAACCAGTGTTATTATTTGTAATTTTAGCCAACAAATATGGAATTACTACTTACCTCATTCTTGAGTATTGATAACTTCTGCAGTATCAAATTGAAGTCACTTTGACCATCTGAATTACCTTGAATTCTTGACAACAAGCTCTCACCTACAAAAACAAAAGACAATCAATTTTAGCACACAAATACAAATTACTTTCTTACCTAATTTTCTTGAGCAGTGGTAACTTTTGTAGAACCAAATTTGAGTCCTTCTGACTATTTGAATTGACCAGTCACTGTTGACAACAAGCTCTTAGCTATAAAAAAGAAAGGCCAGAGTTATTTTGCATATTAAGCTAACAAATATGGAATTGCGTACTTACCTCGGCATCCCTCGAGTAGTAGTAGCTTCCTTAGCATTAATACTTTATGTGCTTACATACACTTTTCAGAAGTAGTGATAGCTCTCTTAGTACTGACTACAGGTGGCTCTTGACAACTAGTAACAAGCCGCACTTAGCCTGAAAAAAGGCGAAGTTTTGAATTTAACGCTCGCTCGCGAGACAGTATTAGGGGTGGATAATGCAAAATCGGGTATATGTTATATGTATGTATGTATGGATTGTACGTATGCCCTTTAAGCGCGCGCGCGGGGAACTTTTTTCTTAAAAAACACGGCTTTTTAGGCTTGACCCCAGTTTATTCTGAAACTACAGCATTAAGCAAGCCTTACTTTATGCTTAAGCTCAAAAGTGTGAGAAAATTCCTGCGAAAACGCTTGCTTTTCAAGAAGCAAAAAGTTGATTCGACCGGTTACTATGGCATTGAAGACCCTTTACCAGATTTACTTCGCCTTTTCTCTGGCTAAGTGCGGCTTGCTAGTTGTCGAGAGCCACCTGTAGTCAGTACTAAGAGAGCTATCACTACTTCTGAAAAGCGTATGTAAGCACATAAAGTATTAATGCTAAGGAAGCTACTACTACTCGAGGGATGCCGAGGTAAGTACGTAATTCCATATTGTTAGCTAAATATGCAAAAATAACTCAGGCCTTTCTTTTTTGTAACTAAGAGCTTGTTGTCAACAGTGACTGGTAAATTCAAATAGTCAGAATGACTCAAATTTGGTACTACAAAAGTTGCCACTGCTCAAGAAAATGAGGTAAGAAAGTAATTTTGATTTGATACTACAGAAGATATCAAGAATGAGGAAAGTAGTAATTCCATAGTTGTTGGCTAAAATTACAAATAATAACACTGGTTTATTTTTTATCTTAGCTGAGAGCTTGTTCAAGAGTTACTGGTGATTGAGATTATCAGAATGGCAGATGTTTGATACTACAAAAGTTACCATTAATCAGGTAAGAGAGTGATTTTGTATTTGTTTGCTGAAATAAAAGGTCATAACTGCTATTATAGTGTTTGCATGAACTAAGCTAAAACATAGTAACAATACTTAATTTTATGTTACCTAACTATCAGGCTCGCTCGCCATTTGTGCTCAAGCACACCACTAGTAGTAACCGATCGAATCAAATTTTTGTTTCTTGAAAAGCAAGCGTTTTCGCAAAAAACGTTCCCTGCGCGTGCGTTTAAAGGGCATACGTACAATCCATACATACATACATACAAATATATATACTAGTGATGTGCTTGAGCACAAATGGCGAGCGAGCCTAAAGACTATACTATTTTTATATGAATGATTTTGACTTCTAACACTGAAGCTACTGAAAATAAGGTCCAGTTTTTAAATTTTGCATACACGGTAAAGGGATTTCAGTGCCATAGTAACAACTCTCTGCAACTGCTTGAATTGAAGGAAAAAACAACAACAAAACAATACACGTTATTTAAACGTTTTCTTTGTGATATTCTTTAGCTAAGTAGTGGTTGTAACACACAATGCTTTGACACAACTGGACATGCACCTACAGACTTACCTTCGTGGTAGTCTAGTGGACAATGTATTTTCAAGTAAATACTGTTGCGCACGGCTTATAACCATGACAAAGAGCGCATTGACTTACCACCGCCACTAACTGGAATAGAAATGGAAGTCCCTTAACAAAGTACAAAATGACATACGTACGTCCAAACATATATACAAATAAACAAACATCCCCGATTTTTTCATTTTTACCCCTGTAAGTGTCTGTAGTGGTTGTAACACACAATGCTTTGACACAACTGGACATGCACCTACAGACTTACCTTCGTGGTAGTCTAGTGGACAATGTATTTTCAAGTAAATACTGTTGCGCACGGCTTATAACCATGACAAAGAGCGCATTGACTTACCACCGCCACTAACTGGAATAGAAATGGAAGTCCCTTAACAAAGTACAAAATGACATACGTACGTCCAAACATATATACAAATAAACAAACATCCCCGATTTTTTCATTTTTACCCCTGTAAGTGTCTCGCTCGCCAATTAATATTCTACATAACATAAGAGAACAAAATATCAATTATTAATTATTATTAGTATTATTATTATTATTGTTTAGCACATATACCCCCACACACCGTTCTACTACAAGGATGTTAAAAGAAGACATTTCCTTTCAGTGGGTTATTGACAACGGAAAAGCTTTACAGGATTTTAATGCCACATTAACGGGTCCAGTAATTGTCTCTGAGATACTGCCCATCGATGCCCTGCGCTTTACGATTGTATTTACAAATGAGGGAGGCATTGTCGTCCAGTTCGGTGATGAAAGAGTAACTCATGTTCCGCCTGGTGTTTGGATATGTGATTATTCAGTGGCTTTACCAAGTCAATCTATTTCTTCTGAAAAGTGTAATCTGCAAGTTATTCACTGTATGTCATGTTACAGTCTTCAGTGTGTAAAAGTCTCCCTTGATAAAATATGTTACTCCTCTGATGAAACTCTGACTCTACAAGTTTCAGCATTTCTTCAAAGCAGTAACCACACAGGGATTGGAAGTGGAGACAAACATAAAGGCTACAAGTTGAGTTACAGTACTGCTCTGTTTCCTGATTGTACCATTACAATACCAGATGAAAAAGGATCAGAGAAATTTCGTGTCCACAAAGCTATTTTAGCGTCAGTTTCTAAATTTTTCTTAAATATATTGAAAGAAGAAACAATAAATATTGAACTGAATGATATTGATCGAGAAGAAATGTCCAATATCCTTGCATACATTTATTCTGGTACTGCTCCTGTCAGGGAGAGCAATGTCACCAAGCTTATACTTGCAGCTGATCGGTTTCATTTGGACGGCCTCATAAAGGAGTGCGTGTACGAAATACAAAAGAAAATGACTTCTTGGAATGTCGTTGACTATTTTCGTCTCTCTAGTAAACTCACTTCCTGTCGCAAACATCTCAAATCTGCCTGCGTTAATTTTATACGAAATAACAGCTTATCTGTCTATCAATCTGACTCTTGGAAAACTCTGAAGGAGTCTTCTATTGGCTTAGCTTTAGAAGTAGCAAAAGAAGCGATTACAACTGATTAACTTTTAGTTGTCACATTTTCATGGTATTGCCACGGTTACATATAAGTTTTATAGAAAAGTTTTAAAAAGCTTGTATATATTTTTTGCGTTCAACTTATTTTTGTGGATCATGTCACTATAATATTATTATTGAGCAGTAACAAAAAATGAAGAAAACCCAATAACCTAAGCCCCATGTCTGTTATATGTTCTAATTTGGCCTAATGAAAAACTCACCATTCAAGTGATTTCACATTACTTGAATTTTTTTTTGTGAAATTAAAATAGTAGCTAATAGACACTGAGCTAAAAATATTGAAAATTAAGAAAACCATAAGTTCCATCTAGCTTAGTGACTGACTTGAGCATGAATGGGTTTGAATCATGATGTGAAACTATTGCTCATCATGGTGATAGCCCAACTGCTGCTGTGTGAGATAGCCATTAGCTACAAACCATTCTGATGGCTTACAGACATTTAGATAACTAATTATAATCCTCTATTTTTCTGATTGCAAACTTTGATGCAAACATTGAAAACAATTATATACATACCTGCGTTTATTATTAGCTAAGTGCAAAAAAAAATAAAATAATAAAAAAATTATTTTAAGAAGTCAATATTCAAGTGATCAGTCTCATTCAAGATAGAGAAAATCATAAACACCACGTACAGATAGATGAGAGCTGCTCCAAATGGTCTGTGGAAACAAAATATTGCACAGTTCAGTGGATTGGGTCAGCTGTTACAGGACCAGACACTTACTTGGGAGGAGAGAAGCGGAACAGAGGGAAAATGATGATACTGGAGAGGAGAGAGATCCCAAGAAATATCCACGACATTTTCACTTTTAGGAAAGTGTAAGCATGGACATTGATTTTGAAAGGCTTTCCGTGGTCATAGATGCCAATCTTTGCCTAATTACAAGGGGGGAGGAGGAGAGGGGGACAGAGAGAGACAAAAAATAAATAAATAAAAAGTTGGTTTGCAAATCAAATAATCTTACATGCACTTTCACAGAAATCAACTGCAATAGGTTTGATATACACGTATGCAGAGATGTGACAGATGAACATGTGCATGGAGATGTAACACACGCATGTGTTAGACATACATCTCCGTATCACACATGCATACACACATTAGATATGAACTATACCTCCTATATTACACTCACAAGTAACACGTTGACTTTCACTTACTATTAATGCTATGCTGAGTCCAAGAACATCGTTGAGAAGAGGAGAGCCAAAGCAAGACGCAATCCCCATGCCAGGCTTGCCCGCACGAGCAACTGCTGTGTCAGCAACCCAGTCACCCACAGAGTTCCCAATAGCCAATACAGTCAGTCCCAAGATTCCTACCGTAACAAACAAACAAACAAACAACAACAAACAAACAAACAAAAGCAAGAGTCACTCAAATGTTTCTGTTTATGTGCACTAGGGTATGTGGGCTACAAAATAGCAGGCGCCTTACAACAGACCAAAACACTAAATACCACAAGACTAACATGATAATGAACAAAATGATTCAGCCTTAGAAATTGTTAAACAGACACCTGAAGTTACCTGCCTGTTGCTATCCATCAACGGGCTAGTCAAATTGAAAGGAAATATAAATATTGATCCACCCTTACCACCTTACCAGGGTCAATATTGAAGGAGAGTCCAAATGCATTGAGTACATTCACTACTTCATTGGCTTCAATGTTGAGCCACGCAATAGACATGACGAAGGCTAGCACGCCCAGCACTATCTGTACAGACCAGTGAGGAGGCTTCCTCCAACTCATAACAAAGAACGCCACAACAGAGAGAACCAGGCCTGTCCAACAAACATAAGGTAAGGAATAGTAGGATAAGGAGGGAGGGGAGAGGTGGGTTAATGATGCATCAGTAAACCTATAACAATTCAGTTCTAGCACACACACACACACACACACACACACACACACACACACACACACTCACCTAATAATACCAGGAAAGCAAAGAGGGGAAATTTCCCCATATAGACCTCATAAAAACCAGACCATCCAGATACTGTGATTAACAAAACAGCTGCCATTGGAATTGGAGAAATCACAGCAAACACAAAGTGAAAGATGGACCACTTTCCATCCTGCAATCATGTCACAAAATAATCCGATTTCACACTGTGATAAATGTCTGCAATTCTCTCACTCACATAATAGCACGGAGGAACAGACACCCATCGGATGATGCTAAACGGCCACTCTATAATAAATTGAATCTTTCCTGGAATGGAGGAGTTTCTCGGCTACAAACACAATGGGGGGAGGAAAAGGAACAAGTTTTAGAGCCTATGATAAAATGTCTGTTTATTATTAAGACATCAGCACTGTAGTATTATGCATGGGTGACCTTTGAGACACGTCTGGGAACAGATATAAGTTTGATAACTCTTTATGCCTTCAGGTAACGATGGAGTTATTTCAAGTAGAACACAGCAGAAGTGTTTGCACCAAACAAACTATATGTTACACTAGTCAAACTTTAAGAGAGATAATTGAGCTTCCCGCACGTATTTTCACCAAAGTTGACCACCCTTTTCCAATATGTGAATACAAAACAACCCCCAAATATCTAGCTAGTAGGCTGTATATACCGAAGCTAATACATTGCAATCCTTCCAAGCTACACTCCAGCTGATCCATGTTTCAACTGACCCACGCCAATCCTTCCAAGCTACACTCCAGCTGATCCATGTTTCAACTGACCCACGCCAATCCTTCCAAGCTACACTCCAGCTGATCCATGTTTCAACTGACCCACGCCAATCCTTCCAAGCTACACTCCAGCTGATCCATGTTTCAACTGACCCACACCACTCTATACTAGCTCTCTAGTCTTAAATAATGGATGACGTCATGTTTAAAATTACTCCATTTGAAGAGAATGATGTACCAGATTTTTTTCTTCGTGGTGGCACTAACTTCTATTAATCTTTTATCAGTGTGCATTCAAATGAAGTGTGCCTCATTGTGGAGCAACCTGGCAGTATTTCTTGTCTCACTAACATTCATAAAGGATGACTACATCACTTGACTCACCCAGGTCAAACCCAAAAGCTCCAACCGCTCCTTCTCCTCCACGTGATTCCCGTTCAAACTTCGTATCTCTTGGTCCACACTCTCACGCACTGTCAGACGGGAAAATGAAACACACAACAAAACAAAACATGCAAACAAAACACCAATGTCAGAAAGATCTAAGTAATACTGCTAATTAGTCATCTCCGTGGCTATGAAATTTACCAGAATTACATTGTGTCTCTCTGCGTGACTGGATTGATTTGACCAAAGGGCTGTCCTCAGAGTTGCCCCCAGCTTTCTCCTCCTTCAATCTCTTCCTTCTGTCAATGAAAGCCTAAAGTCACACACAAATATCTCACCTGACAGGAAAAACAATAACAACCGCTTCACTCACTCTGATGTATCCAATGGCAACGGTCACAAAGATATACGCAATGTAGAAAACCAGGAAAGCAACAGCCTCTATCAATTCGACCTGCAAATATAGCACAGAGTATGACGGCAGTTGTGTGTGGGTGTGGCTAACATTCCGCCAACACTGAGAGTTGAACTAACAGCTGGTGAATTTGATGATCACTTACTTTTCCATCATAAGCCACACCCACCACGAGAGAGACCACCAACAAGTACGCCACCACATCTCTTATGAAGTCTATTTTGTCTGCACAATTCACACACAAAATACATCCAGTCACATGACAGACAAGTGAAGGTAAATAGCATAGGAACAAGGGGGAGTGGCCACTCAACTGGTCAATAGCAGCTGGAAAAAATGCACCAGAAAATAATGTGTACATGTGGGGGTGCAACAAATCAAAATGTATAGTGAACCAGTCACTACATTATTAGAACTGAATGAACTATTGCACCATGCCTTGCATCATATTATTATTATCTAGCTGTGTTTTCCCATGTATATTTTGTTATGTTTAACCACTCCACGCTTATCTTATTTCTAATTGCATTCAAGTTTCTTTGTTCATTTACATTTGTGCCCATTTATGTAAATAACTTCTTCTCATCTTGTATTACACTCCCTCTTTCTTACCTCTATATGTGACCGTCTACGGGAAAACCGGGCACAACGCGGCGTGCGTAAATATCGAGAAAAGATCGATCGATTTCTTAAAAATGTATTGTTTCAAGCCGACGGAAGGGAACGGTTAGGTCTATTATAGTGGGAACGACTTAAGCTACGACGATAAAACTTGGAGAGCTCAATATCTGGACGCCGACAACTCTGCAAGTGCAAAAAAATTTTTTTTGAAGGGTGCCACGTTGTGCCCGGTTTTCCTGTAGACGGTCACATATATAGTTACATGTACAGATTCCCTCATACCATTCCAGTTGTATTCTGCCTTGAATAAACAGATGAGTATAAATCAGTGACTCCAAATTAATGGTAAAACCTGGCATCTGAAACTTATGCTAGCAAACAGTGTTAATTCTTGTCTTTCTCACTTCTTCCTATCATGTGACCAGATTACAGTCAGGTGACTGAGCTGGTTTAGTTCTACACTTATACTCTGCTGTCCACTGGTTGGCTGGCCAGTGACTTATCATTCACCTCTCAGTCTCACTCTCTCTAGCTAGGCTAAAAAAAGTAAATTAATTGTGATTCAAAACATTTCACTCCTATTGTTGATTGTATGTGTCTCGATGATGCAAATTAAATGAAATGATGAATGCAGTGTGTTTTAAATGGTGTACACTGAAAGGTCTGCACTATAACGTCTCATTACTAGTTTATATAACCACTCCACCTTACTACAGTCATTCCTTTTATAACAACATCACATGCACACACATACAGCTTATTGGTATACACATGTCAACAACTCATCTTACTCACTATTCAACACAAGTGATATCCATTACCTACCTATGTCGTTTCCTTTAACATCCACTATTAAAATAATGGTTCCTAGGACAACCGAGGAAATAAATATAGAAGCACCAATTAGTGCACTGCAAAACAAAAACAAAACAAAAAATAATAATGTGAATCCTATGACTAAGTTCACACACCGGCACCTTACCCTAACACCAGCACCTTACCCTAACACCAGCACCTTACCCTAACACCAGCACCTTACCCTAACACCAGAACCTTACCCTAACACCAGCACCTTACCCTAACACCAGCACCTTACCCTAACACCAGCACCTTACCCTAACACCAGCACCTTACCCTAACACCAGAACCTTACCGTAACACCAGCACCTTACCCTAACACCTGCACCTTACCCTAACACCAGAACCTTACCCTAACACCAGAACCTTACCCTAACACCAGCACCTTACCCTAACACCAGCACCTTACCCTAACACCAGCACCTTACCCTAACACCAGCACCTTACCCTAACACCAGCAGAACCTTACCCTAACACCAGCACCTTACCCTAACACCAGCACCTTACCCTAACACCAGCACCTTACCCTAACACCAGCACCTTACCCTAACACCAGCACCTTACCCTAACACCAGCACCTTACCCTAACACCAGCACCTTACCCTAACACCAGCACCTTACCCTAACACCAGCACCTTACCCTAACACCAGCACCTTACCCTAACACCAGAACCTTACCCTAACACCACCACCTTACCCTAACACCAGCACCTTACCCTAACACCAGCACCTTACCCTAACACCAGAACCTTACCCTAACACCAGAACCTTACCCTAACACCACCACCTTACCCTAACACAGGCACCTTACCCTAACACCAGCACCTTACCCTAACACCAGAACCTTACCCTAACACCAGAACCTTACCCTAACACCACCACCTTACCCTAACACCAGAACCTTACCGTAACACCAGCACCTTACCCTAACACCAGCACCTTACCCTAACACCAGAACCTTACCCTAACACCAGAACCTTACCCTAACACCACCACCTTACCCTAACACCGGCACCTTACCCTAACACCGGCACCTTACCCTAACACCAGCTCTATGTTGTCTTGCTGGAGCCCGGAGTAAGCCACAAACACATCAGGTGCTCCATTCCCAATGGCCAGAAGAGTGATGCCAGCAATACTTGGGGAGAGCTTCATCTTCTCTGACAGTAAATTCAGAGGAGGCACAAAGAAGTTGTCAGCCTACGTGTCATAACAAGGGTAAATATTCAAAAGGCAAGCTACGAATACAAATGAATCACCAAAGGTGCAAACCCTCAGCGCTACTATACACTATAGTGTTATTGTAAAAATAATATAAAGATCTTAAATAATTGTTCAGAGTAAGTTCCATACCTAAACCAACGGATAATTCAGAGTGTGACAGACAGACAGACAGACAGACAAACAGACAGACAGACAGACAAACAGACTACTATAACCTTCTTGAGCATGTTGCGCTGAGGGTTAATTAATAAGCTATTCAGATAGGAAAGGTGCGTGGTGCAACTTTACCTCAATGAATAAAGAAACTTAGAGGGGACTTGAAGTTGCAAGAGTTTAGTGTTTAATTTGGGAAAAGGGGCAGAGAGGGAAGGGTACAATGGTGACCAAATGTGAAAACCATTAATATCAAAAGAAATGATCTCTTTGAAGAGTCAGCATTAAGTGATTTCCTGACTTCACTTGTAGCCTGAAGAAAAACCATTAATATCAAAAGAAATGATCTCTTTGAAGAGTCAGTATTAAGTGATTTCCTGACTTCACTTGTATGACATGCACATGCCAGGCTTCCAATGAGAAAATGTTTTTTAAAGACCAGCCACAAGATATGAGATCATGGCGATACAGTACAATATGCAGTATAGTAGCAGGTACCTCTAACTGTGCACCTGCAGTGGATGGAGTGCTGAAAGTTTTTCAAACATTGAGCCAGAACTCCTTTCAGTAAGAAAAGTAATAATAAAAATAATAAAATAATAAAATAAAATAATAAATATTTGTTTATTATATTTAAATAATTTAAATATTATCTCAATACTGGAACACAAATTATTTTTAAAATATCAGTGTTTCCTAAATTTAGAACTTGCACTTCAAATTGCATCACTTAATCACCTTAATACACTGACGAACAACTAAACTCTTCATATTTGCTAATTGAAAATGCTTGGATGATATGAAGATAATGGCACAATAAATAAATAAATAAATTAACTTTTGACGATGCGCACTAACGACAACAACAAAAAATGACCTTAATTGCAGGCCTGCTGTAATTTAGAATGTGCAGGGTTTATTTCAGAGTTTTTCCCAAGGGGGGGCAAATGGGCGTGGCTTTGACTTGAAGGGGGGGCAATTATTAATTATTATATTCATTTATGTCAACTTTGATGTATTTTGACTAAGGGGTGCTCAGATTTTACTACAGCACAGCAACAATACCAAGTTAATCTTATTTCAATGCCTAACATTGTCTATTTTTTTGCCTACAACATTTTCCCCATTCTTTAACTACTGTCCCATTGTTATTTGTTTAATACACATCAATTTAGGTGTACTAAAATGGAAACTAATTCCTGGAAAAAAATTTATCAAGTGCACACTGTCTAGCTTAAGAACTAATTTGAAGGCTTTAATGGACAGTGACCACATCTTCCAATGCAGCTGCTTGAAAATTTCTATTAATGCTTCTCAGAGGTGCCTGACTTAGCTATTGACAGGATATATACTCATGCCATTGGTATGGATATCATAAAATACTGCAAGCGTGCACAGCAACAGAACGTATCATTAAAGTCCTCCTCTGCTGGTAAAGATGTATTACATCTAATGTACTTCTGGTGGTGTAGGTGCTAATTAGCAAAGAATGCTATCACCTTAGCTGGTTTAGAATGTGACAAAGAAGCCATTGTGTCTGATGAAGCCATCACAGAATGGAAATATTACAGACGCTATCAATTGCTCAAAACAAGAAAAATACCATTCCAAATCAGTTGCAAGAATTAACAACCACAGAACTGATGGGTGCTATGAAAGACACTTGCAAGTATCTGTCCAACAATGCCTGTTACTACAGCATCTGTAAAGAGAAGCTTTTCACATATGAAAAATATCAAGTCCCGGCTACGGAACAGGCTGTCTGAATTTAGCTTGTCACATTTAATGAGGATATCTTCAGAATCTCCTGAACAATTGTCTGACAATGAATTAGAACAAATGATTGATGTTTGGAACAGAAAACATAGAAGAATATCAGTATAATTAATTAACCTGTATTTTGTCTTTCTCACAAATCAATGATTCAGTGATTTCTCCAATTTTGATTTCATAACTATACACTCATACTCCAAGGGGGGGCGAAAGCCCCCCCCCCCCCGAAATAAACCCTGATGTGATAAACATATTTATATCAACAACAAACTTACATAATCATTATCATACACACACACTTACCGTTGTTGCCAGCAAGGAAATGAGAAGAAGTAGCCAAAGTGCTAGAAAAATATATCCCAACCACTGGAAAAACACACACACACACACACACACACACACACATACACTCACAGCTAAACTACCTAAAGGCAATTAATAATTTAAGCAACACTCTCAGTACTATAACTGCATAGGTGTAGGAACTATGGGGGAGGGGAGGCACTGGGGGCAAGTGCACACAACAATATTTTGAACCTCTAGTCAGAATTTACTCACATTACAGCTGCATACACAGAAGAACAACTAGACATTTTGGACTGCAATTTTTTTTGTCTGTGTTAGCACAAATTCTTAGCATGACAACACCCCACCCCCCCCACCCCCCCATTAGAAATTACTCCTACACCTATGAACGTTAAAAAAAGTATCCTTTCAACTTTCTATGATTGGGCAGTCCTTCCTCAGCCAAAAATTTACAGTTATTGGGGGGTTATAGGTTAGGATAGGTCATGACAATCTCACAGACAAACTACTAGATCTTGAAACATTTTCTAACAAATTTTTGCATATAATAAAATGAGGAGAACAATTGCTGTTAAAGTTTGAGAACTTGCTGTTTAACAGACCAATAGTGCTGAATAAAAAATTAGCAACTTGGTAATTGTCTATTCAGCATATGCAAGTTATATATATATTCCTGTAATTTGGTCAAGTTCACGGCTGGTGACATGGCATGGCTCATGTTGGTGTTTCCCAAATTACATCACTTTCACAACACTATTTCAACTGACTACACCAACCCAGACTTCAGGTGATCCTCAACTTTCTAGACCCTCCAATAATTGTAATAATAAAATACTTGTAATAATAATGTCATTCACTTATTCAGTAGATATGAATTATTAGTTTAGTATACAACAGATATTATTAAGATACAGGGACACTAGTGATTTCATCCACTTGGGATTTCATACGGGTCCATCTAAAACAAACACTATAAGCACCTTGAGGATTAGTGGTGGGCGATACTAGCAAATTAATTTCGGTACCAATACCAAGTATTTTTTGTTGTGGTAAAACAGATGACAAAACATTCTTTCAGAAAATCTCTCAGTTTAGGGGATAGGAGAAGGGAGGCAAGCACTCCCCTACTTTTGACAGTAGAGGGTTCAGCACCCCTCCCTCCACTTTTTCATATTCTTTTGTATAAATGTAGCCACTTAAGTAACCTTTAGAGAGGGAGCAATTACATCTGGACCCAGCCCCACCACTTTCCTATTTTAACTATCGCCCACCACTGCTCAGTTCAATGAACGCCAAGTGTGAAAGAACGCATAGAATTAAATTCTCTTTTATTATTACTTCCTCCTGCGAGAATGAAAGCGAGTGTGTATGCATGATGAGATATAATGTGTATCAATTCCACTTCAGATTAGAAATTACCTGAACAGAGCCCAAGTCGCACAGGACAAACTTGAGGTAGTTAAACAGCTGATACTGATCGTCACAGTTACTTAGAACAAAGCTACAGCTGTTGTTGTATCCTTTATGAGCTCTGGGTAAAGTGCAATTTGTCTGATCATCGTCGTCGTCACCATCGTCATCACCGTCGTCGCTGTCACCCAATTGGTCGGACTCGGCGTACAGCAACAGGCGTCTTCTTGGAGCTGGTACAGAATCTACTTCTTCCACACCTCGAGTTGCAGCTGATAGCGAACCTGCGGGTGTGCTACTAGACTTGTAAAAATACAGAAACAGTAGAACGCATAGAATTGTCACAAATTTCACTGCAGGTCTATAACCAGCACCGGGTCTAGCAGCCCTTGTAGCCATATTCACCCCCAATACCCCTACAACAGCACGAAGAAGTTGTTTTTCCACCACCTGTAGCAACCAGATTTTGACCACGCCCTCTCTTAGTGTGACTGGGTCCGCGCGCCATTAATCGCACTTAATTATTTCTCTCACACCATAATACACCATGTGATATAGCTCATAAAACATATTATTATTATTATTATTTGTCAATACAGAACAAATCTACAGTAATATCTAACAGTGCCTTCTCTGGCTTTCCATAACAAATGGAATCCAAATAGGCAATTACAAGTTGAGTCACACGTTCAGAATAATACTGTAACTTGACATGAGCTATGAAATTAAGAGCATTTTGCTGAATTGGAGATTGGAATTTGTCATGAAGACATTGTGTAAGGTCTTGGGTGTAATTGTAAGCAGTATGCTCATAGCAGACTCCCAGAGTGCTCATGGCAGCAGCAAAAACATCAGAATAGACCACAGTTTGCTCCGCACAGCACAGTGCTCCATGTGGCTTGAAGAGAGCATCATGTGATCGTAGAGAAACGACCGCCATCCCTAATTACAAATAAGGATAAAAACAAACCTGAAATAGAGTAGGATTGAAAGGTTATTTGAGTAGAATTGAGAACCCTGACCAACAAACATTTAATTACAATTGCACATACAAGAACGATTACTATATGTGCACAAAAATACAAGTCTCAAGTAGCACCACATGCAGTTGATGTCACATGTACAAATACCTAAGGCTCCAATCTCTGCTCATGCCTTCAGGCTCTCAAGGAGCAAATTCAGAGTGCTTCCATTTTTGGTAGGAGGGAAAAAAAAAAAAAAAGAGTTAATTTTTTTTTCATGGACACAGTGTCCTTGAATGGTGTAAAGCTCAAGTGAGCATTGGATCATCGTGCTATAGTATTATTGGCTAAGAAGGTAAAGTTGACTACAGCAGCAAATTGTAATGAATGTTGGCATAGGTAGAGTAAAAGGTTGCCAAATCCACTTTAAAAAAATGTGCACAGTACATTGAGTAAATGCAGTTCAAAAAGTCGTTTCACAGTAACCTCATTCTTAAAATGCAGATCATGCATACGGAGATTCAAAACGAGCACGATCATTTTGTGCAGGCAAGTAATATGTAATTTAACTAAGTTTGCTTCACAACATGTCCTCCCTTCCGGAGTGCAGGGCATGTTATTACCTGCACACTTGAGTAATGTATGCAAAGAGAAGTCCAAAAGGATCAATATGTTAATTATATTGGGCGAGCAAGGTGAGCCTTCCATGTTGGTATATATATATATAATATATATATACCAAAGTTTAAAAAGGTCAACGTGTGTCCACCCCTGAAGGCTGTTTTAAAACGTCAACACTAGCATGGGCACAAGAAGTTCATTCTCTATTCGAATTAGTGGCTGTAAGCAAGCAAATCATTGCTGTTAGCTTTCAGCATTCAAATGAGAATTTAAATTTCAGCTTGCTTCAGTTAGGCCAGCTCGTGATTGTGTAAGCACTGGACCCACATACTATAAGAAGTACTGCAGTGTGTTGTGGTAGGAGTCGTCATTGTAATTGTAGTAGGCGTGATGGTAGGCATGGCTAGCCAAATTTTGGTAAAGAATGTCAGATTCACTGACGCACAAAGGGCGAGTGAGCATGTGCACAAACAAAACACTTCAAAAGCACCTATCAGTCCATTTCTAAAAGTATAAATACGTAGCCGCTGTGACCATTATATACTTCAGCTAACAAATATGGAACTAGTTTCTTACCCCAAGTACTGGTCCTTTGTTCTATGTTGACACTCTACGACAAAGACGGTAGAGACATTACGGAGAGGTGTCCAGTAATTGCTGCAATTCTAGGAGCCATGGCGCATAGAATATTTTCATGTGTTGTGCGCTCGACTCCAGTGAACCGATGAAAGTGATGGAATTAGAGTCAGGAGAATCAATATCACTGCGTTTTCAGCGAACTTAGTCAAAAAGAACATTCCAGGCCACCCATCTACATTACCTATTTTTCGCATTTCAGCTCAATTGGTGAGATAAAATTTACAAATCAGCTTTGTCTCTCCTAAATCTTCTTTCAACCAGCTACTCTTCCACCTTCATCAACTCAATCATCTGTCCTTTATTTAGCTCCTCACAGTCAGCTCTCCAGTCTAGCTCCTCACCGTCCAAGTCAAGCCCCTCACAATCAGTACTCCAGCTTTGCTCTTTACAGTCAATCTCCAGTCTAGCTTAGCTTTTGAATCAAGATTTGGTCAACCTTTACATGATGATGAAATTTTGAAAGATGTATATAGGCCATGCAAAAAGTTTTTATTTACAGTATCTGACATTGATGAACAGCTTGCGATGGATAAGGAAGGATTTTGATTACATAAGCAAAATACAACGAAAATACCATGACTGTAGTGTTTTTACATTGCAAACAATATACTAGAAGGGGTGCCTTTAAACATATATAACTGCTTTTTATTGTTCATTATGTTATTGGTTTCTTTCTCACTTTCTCATTTTGGTGATGATTGTATTAGTTAGAAAAATATTGTTAGTGTGCAAGGCATGTGATGAATCCATCTTATCTTTCGCATCTGACAGGAAAACCGTGCAAACAACACTCTTGCACCATAGATAAAATAAAAATTCTTTAATTAATGCTTGCACGACTCATAAACCAAAAAAAAACTAATAAAATGCTAGAAGGGAGGATACTATCAGTAGTATCCTCCCTTCTGGCATTTAGTATCCTCCCTTCTGGCATTTAGTATCCTCCCTTCTGGCATTTAGTATCCTCCCTTCTGGTATTTAGAACATAGCTACTGTAGTTTTTGTATTACGTAGCGGGGCTCTGAATCGCGTAGTTCCTCAGACGAGGGCACTATATGTAGTGCCCTGACAGAGGGCTACTATATGTAGTGCCCTGCCTCTCAGGGCATTGGAAACAGGTTAGTGGTTGCTATGTTCTAAATTAGTTAGGCACTGCGCACCATCGGGCGCTACTGTGTTTAGGGTCCCTCAGGCCCCATTAGTAGCGCCCTCGCTACGCTTGGGATGCCACAGCCTGAGGCCTTCGGGACCCTAAACACAGTAGTGCCCTTAGTGGCAGTGTCTAACTATTATTTAGTATCCATGTGCACTCACTTGAAAAACACTATGCTGGATAGAATGCCTACTTCACAATACAAAAAAGGGGTTAGCTATGTTCTAAACAAACAAATATCCCCAATTCTCAATTGTGTTACCCTGATAGTGCCTCGCTTGCTTCGCTCGCTTGCCAATAATGTATATAGATAATTAAAATGAACACAATTACTTTATCCTGCCCACTTAGTTCAGTACCAAGAGGCTTCATCATTATTACTGTTATAAATTATTGTTATTTTATTATTATTCATTATTAGTATTTCTCTTCATATATCGTCATCTTTCTCTTTCCAATTAAATCAGCATTCTCTCTGTTCTACAGTTTACCCTTAGGGCAATTGTGAGTTATGAAACAAGAACGAACCTTTCTCAATTAAAGGAAAAAGCAAAGGTAAAGTGTGAAAAATCTCAGTTATCGCCGGGGAATCGAACCCAGGACCCCTGGCTTTAGGTCGTGGTTGCTAGAGCACTGGTGGCTAAAGCCAGGAGTCCTGGGTTTGATTCCCCGGCGACAACTGAGATTTTTTTCACATTTTTACCTCCGCTTTTATTTAGACCCCTCTAATTGAGAAAGGTTCATTCTAATGAATATATTATCATCACACAGATGGTGTGAACTACAAAGAACACAGACCACAATTAGCTCATACACTCTAGCTACTGTATTACAGTATTATAGTGAACATGAACATCACAAACAGCCAAATAATGGCCACTAACCGTGATCTTTCATCAAACTCAATATTTTATTGACTCCATCTTCAGGACATGGAAGGTAGTACAAGCTATGCATGGCAACTACGAAGTCAAATGCTTCGCTAGAGAAGTTGAGGAAGTTCTGGTTCAGAATACTGATATCTACATTTCGTCCAGGTTTCAGGTTGTCCTTGGCCAGCTGGCAGTATGTCTCACTCACGTCTATCCCCACATATTGTACGTGGCGATCGGGATACTCTGTGGCCAGTGCTGACAAAATATCATTGTCTACTAGTCCGTCCCCACAGCCAATACTGCATACTCTGAAAGAACCCTCTTGATTTCTTGAAGCTACTAACTTAATCTTCTCATAGAATACCTTCATTTTCCTAGGGTATTCGTTGCTTGGTATCAGCTAAAAGAAAAGAAACATACTCAATAAGTTGGTAGCCATACCTTCTGAGATTACCGTTTGTTTATATTGCTCATACTGTGTTATGTACTCTGAATCATCCAGAAATGCTGGAGCATTGACAGCTCCTATGCGCCGAAGTTCTTCCAATAAATCACCCGGTGACCTACCTTCCATGAGAGTCAATGGGATTTGCTAAAATCAATTTATGTGGAGAAAGTTCAGGGTGCAATGGGAGTGGGTGTGGCTCAGCAATGCATTTGAGCTTATTTGCTGCAAAAGGTCGCTTCTGGATTGTGGCGAGGAAGATGCAGACTTCGACAGCTTATGCCCGAGAAAGCTGGAAAAATACTAAGGACCTCAAAGGACCAGGTATTCCGGTACCTCCTGGGCCCTTCAGAGTTGGTTGTGCAGATCTGGCTCACGAGCTCCCAGAAGATAAGAGAGGCAGCTTGTTGCTTCGTCTTTATTATCCCACAAGTGTTGAGCCTGGAACATTTTCTTATGCAGACTGGTACCCCAACAAGAGGTACATACAGGGCTTCTTCGAGTTTGAAAAAAAGAAATTTGACCCAGTAGTGTTTACTAAAATTACTTGTAAGTTTATTCTTGTGTGTCACAGAAGAAGAGTCTGAAAGTTGGGCATGTTATTTTGCTAGGTAGCTCATTAGCAAGAAATTATAACTAAACGGCAACAATGTCTAATAAGGTCTATCTGAAGTGTTAATGTTGCAATTGATCCTCAAAAAGAACCATATCAATATATACACTAAAGCATGGTTTTGTGGAGACAGAAATTGCAGTTCCTCTGCACTCCAATTAGGTAAAGGGTCTAGGCATAGTCGATCCATCATTAGTGTATTAATTGCTCTATTAAAATAAGCACACATGTGTAATAAGTTAAAATATGTACACTGGTGTTGAAAGATAAGTAATATAAGTTTCTCATTTCTATCACGCACATATTTTTGTGGCATATTAATTTTAAAAGTCTTGGCATGGCATGTATACAGATCGATCAAACGTACTCAGGTCCATAGATGACTTGGTAAAGGGTGTATCTAATCACTTTGTTGTGTTCATATAAATTTCCTTCAGCTCCCAAAATCCCAGCTATGGAGAGAGCTCCTCTCATCAGTAAGGAGGCCATGGGTCAGTTAGCTGCTCCTGTACTTCCTGTGGTAGTGTTCAGCCATGGCCTTGGAGGCATGAGGACCACAAACAGTGCAGTCTGCTGTGATCTAGCATCGTATGGATTCTTAGTGGCATCTGTGGAGCACAGGTATGGGTCAAAGCAAAGCAAGGTAGCGAGCTATTCATAAAGTAAATGTAGTATAAGCATTAATAGCTGATTTAATCGGTTTTTTTCTCTCATTGATTCAAGTATTCTTGGCTGAAGAAGAATGATGATGATTAAGATGATGACGATTACGACGATGATGATGAGTACGATGATGATGATGATGATGATTACAATGATGATGGTGGTGGTGATGATAATAATAATATTTTTCTCCGTTTTAAATAATTTAGCTTGACGTATGTAGAATCGTAATTGAAAATGATTCCCATATTCTGGTATAGCTAGGCATTCTTGATTGAGTGAGAATATACCTCTCGCACTTTATTGCATTTAAATTATTTTATTTATTTTTGAAGGGATGGATCAGCATGTGTTTCTCTGCAAAGAGTCCCGCCCCCAGAAAGGTCTACAGAAGAGTGCCAGGACCACTGGATACTGCATCAGCATGTCTCGGAGGGAGAGAAGGAGTTTCACTTGAGAAATAAACAGGTTAGAACAACTGCAGTTTGCTAAGTGTTGCAATGAACTGGGTGTGTTGCAGGTGAAAGTTCGTGTGGACGATGTTCGAAAGGTACTTTTGGTGTTGGATAAGCTCGCGGATGGAAGAGATGTCATTAATTTAATGAATAGAGACTTTCCTTTGGGGCAGTTTAAAGGTCGTTTGGATATGGACAGAACAGCCATCATGGGCCACTCATTTGGAGGAGGAACAAGTGTACTGGCTCTAGCAGAAGAGAGAAGGTTCAAGTAAGAGAACACACACATGTGCACACACATGAACCTATTGAAGTTTTGTTTGTTGCCATGGATACTAGGTTGTTGTTGTTTTTTTTTGCTGCCATAAATTTTAGTTTTGTGTTGAGTGCCTTATGAGAAAGCCCCTCAAGTTACAGGATGCAACAGCACTCTCATTACCCATTATTTATAAAAAATTATTATTAAAAATAACATTTGGGGGAATAGATAAGAATAACAACCAAATATGTGTGGAACTTATTTCTATAATTATTAATTTACTTTTTTTTTTTAAATCACAAGATGTGGGCTAGCTCTGGACTGTTGGATGTTTCCTATTCACCATGAGTTTTACCAAGGAAACCCTTCTTCACCACGCCCACTCTACTTCATTAACTCCTACAACTTTCAGTGGAAGCAAAATGTGCAGCAAATGATGTCTCTGACCACACCCCCGGGTTCTGACGGAAAGACCGCGTGCCGTGTGGTGACTTTGAGGTAAGTATCACCTTCGGTGATGTACTTTGTCATTTGCCAGATTTATATGTTACTGCCAATAGCAGCATGTGTGCCATTAATTCATTTTAATAACAGGGGCACACATCATTTTAACCAGTGTGACTTGCCATTCATTGCTGAGACGACACTGGAGAGGTTTGGTATCCAGCCATCTGAGTTGGACAGCACAGTCGCTCACCGGGTCAACTCCGATATATGTGTATCCTTCCTCAGGAGATACTTGCTTCAAGGTCAGTTTATCACTTCTTAAACAAGTAGTCCTGGGCTCGATTCCCGGTGGCGACCAAATATTTTTAATTCTGTACTGTTAAAAAAAAAAGCCTGTGACAGTGAGAGAATATATCAATTTTGACTATTCAGAAGTTTTGTTATAGGAACTGGAAGGATTGGACAAAGTACAACTGAATATCGAGTTTAATTTACAGTTGTATTCTCAGCTTTGAATAGTGTATATGGTAATTTTGCTGTTTGACGGGGCCCTTGCTTTCTAAAGTGGTTCCATATCGATAGAGAAGCAAGTTTTTGTTTTTTTAAGTTATACATACATTTACCATGGTATGTTAAACCTCTGGCATGAGGTTGGAAGTGTCCATTGATGTAGGAATGACTGAATAGTTTATTATAATGTATGTGTTATTTAGATCCAGCCTATCAAGGAATCTTTCCTAATCTAGATGGCACACAAGGACATTCTGAACATATTTTATTTGGAACAAATGTAGACCTCACCCATCAAATAACCAGCAAAGTCTAAAAAAATTATCGTATGTATGCACAAAAAATATATTATAATATTATTATTTCCAAAAAATATATATTTTCTATGTTCATGACTTGGTAATGCAATAGCAAGACACAGACACATCCAGCAGTGCCTTCTCCGGTTTCCCGTAACTAATAGCATCCAAGTAAGAAATGAACGTCGTAGGTACACTCTTGGGATATAGCTCAAGCTTGACATGAGCCATAAAGTCAAGAACATTCTTCTCTGCGGGAGACTGGAAGTTGTTCTTCAAGTGAGGTGTGAAGTCCATGGTGTAAGAGTAGGAGGTGCCTTCATAAGCCACTCCCATGCTGTCCAACGTTTTCGCCAAGTTGTCAGAATAGCACAGGTTAGTCTTTTCCTTGCTGTGGCAGAGTGCTTCGTGGGGTTTGAACAGAGCGTCGTGGGCTCTAAGAGCAGCAATTGCCATTCCTAAAACAGCACACAATGCTTGAAGACATCAACCACTGAGCATATACCGTATCTATCAACCACTGAGCATGTACCGTATCTATCAACCACTGAGCATGTACCGTATCTATCAACCACTGAGCATGTACCATATCTATCAACCACTGAGCATGTACCATATCTATCAACCACTGAGCATGTACCGTATCTATCAACCACTGAGCATGTACCACATTCATCAACCACTGAGCATGTACAGTATCTATCAACCACTGAGCATGTACCGTATCTATCAACCACTGAGCATGTACCGTATCTATCAACCACTGAGCATGTACCGTATCTATCAACCACTGAGCATGTACCGTATCTATCAACCACTGAGCATGTACCGTATCTATCAACCACTGAGCATGTACCGTATCTATCAACCACTGAGCATGTACCGTATCTATCAACCACTGAGCATGTACAGTATCTATCAACCACTGAGCATGTACCGTATCTATCAACCACTGAGCATGTACCGTATCTATCAACCACTGAGCATGTACCGTATCTACGAGGAGTTCAATTGCCACATTGTATTGCTACAAACAAAAACTGGGTCGGTAGTTGTAGCATGAGCAATCAAGCAAATTCATAATCGCACACTAAACATACAACATACGTACCATTACTCTTTAGAAAGCTCAAAACTTTTCTGACCCCACCCTCTGGAGAAGGTAAATAGTACAAGCTGTGTAAAGCAATAACGAAGTCAAAGGGCTTCTCCACAGAGTAATCAAGGAAATTTTGGTGCAGAACTTCAATTTCCACATTGCTTCTAGTCTTCAGATTGTCCTTGGCCAGCTGGCAGTACGCCTCACTCACGTCTATCCCCACATATTGTATTTTGAAATGAGGATATTCTGTGGCCAGAGTTGACAGAATGTCATTGTCCACTAGTCCGTCCCCACAGCCAATACTGCACACTCTGAATGAACCATCCTGATTTTTTGAAGCAATCAGCCTCACTCTCTCCAAGAACACCTTCATTTTGTTAGGATATTCTTCCTCGGGGATAAACTAAATAAGATGTTAATATTGAAAAATATACTGGAGATCAATGATACAAAATCTTTACCACTTCTTTGTATTGTTGGTACTGTAAAATGTACTCATAATCGTCGACGTAAGCTGGAGCTTTTACTGAACCTCCGAGTCGTCGAAGATCGTCCAAACACTTTTCAGGGGTCACCTCTCCCATATTCTTGTTCCACTTCTTTGTCACGATAAAGCAATTAGCTAGTAATCAGGGCGTTGCACCAAACTTCACGTACGAGGCGTGGCTGGCTCGTGACTCCAGCAAGTCGCACAACTGAGTGGTTTTCGACCCTTTACCTTCCTATTAAAATATGGTATGATGCTTTGGGGGGGGGGGGGGGGGAGGGTAAGTAAGTGGTATGGACAAAAGTTACACATCCTTACATCCTTATATCATGCAGTAATACAGTACATGCAGCAGTAATGATTAAAAAAAAAGAAAAAGATATGGAGATAAGTGATTCCGTTCATTTTTTAGGAGAAAACTTGGCAGACTGAAGCGACTCTAAATCAGACTGAATGTCGCTGGAGGACGAATCGACAGGAGACATATGTTCCAACAGAGCCGGGTGGTGAACCCTCCTCTTATGGCATTTGGTTGCAGCGATACATATTACAAAGAACAAAATCAAGACTAATATAATTCCAAAAGTGACCGATAATGAGAGGAGGGTGTACATCCACACCCTCGGACTGCACTTGGTAGTCAGAAATGCCTTGTAACCAGCCCAGTCTACCACATTGTTATACTCAGTTGGCTCCAAGTTAAGCAGAGCAGTGTGACCACTCAGGGGAACGCTCACCGCACACCATTCCACTGGACCTGGAATGGAGGAATCTGATTCACAATAATCGGAAGCGTGCGTTCCAAGAGCATACTTAGTGCGATTCAAGCTCAGGGAGACGTTTAACGAGTTTGACGTCCAAGTACTTTTTCGGTCAACAAAAAGTAAATAGTAGAAGTCGCTCTTTGACACGTTGTAGATGATGCTGTTGGCGAGTCCACCATTGCAGTGACCATCCACTTCGAACTCTACCTCTGCAAAGAATGTATTAATGTTGGGGAGTTTCTGTTTGGTGCGCTGGTAAGTCTTATTACTTTTGATCAAATAGAAGAAGATTCGACTTCCGTCATTTTCTACTAGGCAAGACGAAATATTAATGGTGGAACCTTCGTAGAGATAGTAGTAATATTCTATAAGATCTTCATTGCCGAAGGTTACTACTTCAGAGAAAGTGAAATAGTCTCTGTCGGTCAATGTGGGAGCTGTGCTGAGCATGAATAAGGAAATGTTAAAGCCGTCCGTATTGCTGTCCGTGCTGACATGTAGACTCTGACAAAACACTCCCGAGACTGGAACGAGATGACTGACATTTGGTGAATACCAGATCCCTGAGGAGTCCGGAGAACTGCCAACAGATGAATACGCGAAGCTGATGTAAATGGCTACTGCAAATACGCCAATGGTCAGAAAGATGCACAGGCCGTATGAAATACACCGGTAAGGGATCACATCTCTACAGAAAAATGGCCATGTAAATGTGAACATGCATGGAATGTTAACGCAACAACTACAATTACTCAATAATCACTACCATTTCACTCAGCCAATTAATTATTTCACTTTAGTTTAGCTACTGATAGTTTTAAATAATAGGACTGACTCTCACACACACACACACACACAATATGACAATAACAAACAAAAGTAACAGAAAATAAATGAGCCACAAAAACAACAACAACAATAAACAATGCTGCTTACAATTATGTAACTGCTCTACCAGACTAACTTTTTAGACTTGAACGGGTGATAATCCAGTTCCTGGGTCCCGTAGTTAGGAGGACGACCTCTATTTAGAGTAATGGCGTGATCAACACCGGACATTTATAACGCCGCCCAACTAACAACCACATAAGCCGGGGTAGCAAATTGACCAGCCTGCTCCTCTTAAAAGGTTACCGCGCCCAAGAAACATCGAATCGTCAGCAAAAGTCAGTGAAGGGGGAGTGACTTGACGGAGTAAACAAACTCGGTATAGTATCGTCACTATGGTGGACTCGTACAAGGCTGCTCTCCAGCGACTTTCATCCTTTCTAGAGGAATACAACTGGCTGCTCGACTGCTACATAATAGTAAATACTGAGATGATGATTATTTTAATTTAATAATTTGCCCATTATCTAGGAATATTTCACTGAAGATCATTGGAACAAATTGCCACTGTCATGGAGAGAATCTCTATACACTTCTGATTGCTGCAAGCTGAAAGAATTGGTTCAGTTTATACTGGGACGAAAGAACTCTACCAGGTTAATGGCCATAGCTATGGTAGTTTAGTTATTGCCAACCATTTTCACCCTATTTCAACATAGTTTCAAGAATTAAATGCCTAAATGTCAGAGAAGCACACGATAGAATAATAGACACTCTGTGTGTAGGACACGTTTTGATATATTTTGTTCTTGAACAATTTTGCTGCACATCTGGAAATACAGTGTACGTCTTTTTAAATGAGGACGTCCATAACTTTATTTAAAAAAATAGATTTTCAATCAACCCAAAATGGTCAATTAAAAAAAAAAGTTGACTTGACCACTCAGACAATCAAGGTGCCCACCATATCTAAGAAATGTACTCCTACCTGTTTTTGTATTCTCTCTCTTTGGAGGATTTATCCACTCTCTTTCCTGGCATTTATTACCACGTGCCATTCCTTGGCCTCTACTTCCTCCACTTGTGCATCTGAGGAGAAGGCTTGCCCAGCCACGCCCACTCCTACAAGTGCACCTACTTCAAAAAGTACATATTTAAATTTAAGTTCCACTGCTAATCCTTCGAGACCCAGCCACCCACTTAGAGCAGATGGGTGTGGTTTGAGCCACCCCTTCAGGCGACACATACGGCCAAAGAAGCAACATGAAATAGAGCTACTTGGGAAAGTGAGTTTGACGCTTCCATGATTGAATTGAGATAGTTTTGTGTTTTCCTGACAGGTAATTGCAGATCTTTCCAGACAGACAAACTGCAAGAATGTGCTGGTAAGTCAGAAGTGGTTTGTTGGGTTTACTGTCAGCATCTTGAGCTGTACAATCTGCACGGCATCATCTGGAGTAGCAGAACAGGAATGGAAATATCTGACCATCACAATATTAGCAAGATGGAACGAGTATTCGGTGGAGCGTGTGCCTCTCATCCTCAAAATAGACTGCCCCCACACTTTATTGATGTTAATGAAAACTTTGTTTTCCCAATAAAATAGACCCTATGAATGTATGCAAACGGGTTAATTACTAACTTAGTGTAATTGTCTATGTCAACATCAATATAAGTATAGGTGAAATGTTACATAATTAGTGAGCCAATTAATGATGAAAGATCATGCTAGTATTTAAAAAAAATTAATTTATTAATTTTTATGCAGGACATTGGCTCCGGTCAGGTAAGTTAAACAGCTATGGGAGGGCCAGATATATACGTATGTGCGTGCGTGTGTGTATGAGCTAGGGTCATCTTGCAAGATATCTGGCCTACAATTATGGGCTCAGTGTGGTTACTATAGATGCTGTCAGTATGCATGCCACAGCTGCCAGCAAGTATGACAGGTAACTTGGTTACAGTAACATTGTAGAAATCTGTACATGCACCCCCACACTCTTCTAGAGTAAGTTTGCCTTGAAAAGGGATGACTATATACAGTTGGCCATTGTGTAATGACATTGAACTCTAAACTTATTCATGCTGTTGTGTTAGTGTAATCAACCTGTTGACTTCAAGTATTATTAGTTTGCCGCATGCCAACGCAGTTCACCCCATGCATTGATTATGGTATATTTGTGTGTGTGTTCAGAATAATACAAAAACAACAACAACAAAACAACAACAACAACAACAAGTGAAGCAGTAAGTAAGTAGTGAGTAGGTTCCAGTAAAAATTTGAAGCTTATTGTTAGCATTAATTGTAAATGTTGCATTTCAATTTGGTGTGATTTTTGGAATGCATTGTATGTGTGTATAGTGAAGTGGAACGAGATTTTCAGAAAGCTAAGCAGAGCCAGGAATGTGGTCAAGTTCATCACGTAACAGGAACTGTAAGCTTCTTCGCAAGTTTCTTGTTGCTGTCATGATCATGTGATTGTTTGCCAGGTTGGAGTTGATACCAGTGTCAGAAGCTTGTTAAAAATGACTTCACCCAGTAAGTATTTTTGTTGTTGTTGTTGTTGTCATGTGGTTAACAGTGTGCCATTTTTTCTCATTAGGTGCACATGACATGGGTCAGTTTATTTTAGTTGGCCTTCACACTTGCGGGAATTTGGCTCCCACCATCCTCAGGCTTTTCTCGCAAAGTAGCATGATTGTAGGCGTGGCATCTGTTGGTTGCTGCTACATGAAGCTCACCACTGACGGTAACCCCCTCAGGCGGTGTTTGTCTGCTCCACCCCCTCATCCCTCGTCGTCCAATGACACACTTGGTCATACTCCTGGCTACCCAATGAGTACGTTTATGGAGTCAGAATGTCCTCTTTTGCTCAGCTACGAGGCCAGAGAGCTTGCTTGCCATGCAATAGAGGCAATCAGAGGTAAATTTGAAGGTAAGAAAATGATGTCTATAAATGCTCGATTTGTTGTTTCATTGGTTCAGCATCAGTACTTCAAAGCAATACTTATCTAAGCTTGACTACAAGTTTGAAGTTTTTGTGCTATTTTTTTTTTGTGTGTGTGTATGTATTATTTTATACGGTGTGCTACAAATGTTATATTTTTTCAATACTGACATAGGTACAGTCAATTTACAAAAGTACAAAGTTCATTGCCATCGTGCAGCTGTAGAGATCATTTTGAGAAATCAAGTACGTGAATTATACGTTGTTATAAAAGCACTGGTGACGGTGACAAAACTAGTGGGCATATTATCATAGCTGGCATGTGCAGGAAGTTAGGCATTCACTCACAGTACTAACTAGAGCACCTCTCATATTTTCCACTTGTTGATGTTTTCATGTCCATGGATAGCTGTATACTGGTAGTGGCAAGAGTGACATAATGAGCTTGTGCTGTTTCAGTCAAAGGGTTGCAAGTTTCAGTCAAAAGGTTGCAAGTTTCAGTCAAAGGGTTGCAAGTTTCAGTCAAAAGGTTGCAAGTTTCAGTCAAAGGGTTGCAAGTTTCAGTCAAAAGGTTGCAAGTTTCAGTCAAAGGGTTGCAAGTTTCAGTCAAAAGGTTGCAAGTTTCAGTCAAAGGGTTGCAAGTTTCAGTCAAAAGGTTGCAAGTTTCAGTCAAAGGGTTGCAAGTTTCAGTCAAAGGGTTGCAAGTTTCAGTCAAAGGGTTGCAAGTTTCAGTCAAAAGGTTGCAAGTTTCAGTCAAAGGGTTGCAAGTTTCAGTCAAAAGGTTGCAAGTTTCAGTCAAAGGGTTACAAGTTTCAGACTTAATCAATGAGATGTAAGTGGTGCTGGAAGGAAAAAGGGTTTTTGATGGACAGAGCGATATCATTTCTGAACTAAAAAAATAGCTACCTTGTTTTTAAGGGGGAGGTCCTCCTCCCCCCCCCCCCCCCCCCCCCCCAATGAACCTCTGAGGAGTTTAAGAAATCTAGGGGTGTGGTATAAATGCTGATGAAATGTGTGTGAATGACTGAACAACATGCCTGAGAGCAAGGATGGCAGCACTAGCTAGGTATTGTTTGTACCACTATTGCTAACTTTCTTGGAAATCCGGCCACAATAGACTGCTAAAATCACAGATTCTACCCTCAGTGACAATACTTGAAACTCGCTGTTGTTTGTGTGAACAGTACGGACTTTGCCGAACTCAAGTGCGAATGTGCAAGAGGATATCCAAACTTCCATTTAGACAGTAATTTATTTATTTACCAGAGTGTCAATTAATTCATGTTTATAATTACTATCAGGTATTCTGAAAAGATACTCCAATTAATAGACTCCAGTGAGAGTAGCAGTAGATCAAAGTTGAAAGTAATAAAAACCACAAGCTTGGGAAAAGCTGCAGTTCCTTCAGGAAAGGAAATGAAAGCCAGAACAAAAGAGTCCGATAGCAGCTGTTGCTGTTGTAACTTTCGTGATCAAGAGAACTGCTCACTTGTGACTAATGCAGATAGCAAGAGAGGAAGTTTAGGAGCAGACATATTGGAACTGGAATGTTTGATAGAGAAAGAATGGATGAATGTATTGATCTTCTTCATGCTCAGACAGGCCCTGGCTCCTTGTGTAGAACAAGTTATTCTTCTTGACAGAGTTCTTTTCTTGCTGGAACAAGGTATGTAAATCTAACACAAGTTGCTTCAGAGAATAATTCATAGCAGTGTTGAGAGCCACTCACTTGCACTTACTGTATTCTTTTTTATATAATATATATTTCTTAGGTCGTCTTCAAACCTCATTATATAAAGTATTTGATTCCACACTTTCACCAAGGAATAAATTAATACTAGCAACAAGGACTAATATGTAACTTTTTTTTTTTTAAGTGATCTATTAATTTATTTTGATGAAGAAAATGATTAAGAGAGAGAAAATATAATATTTCACTATAGTACCATTGCTGATCAATTATTGTACCTGCAAAAATAAGGAAATAAAAGTTTATCCACACTCCTACATTGTACACACTACACTTACATTCTTGTTGGTTTGGTACTCCTGAAATGCATTTTTTCCACTTTGGAAGTCGTCAGAATAATGTGTCCTCACCTTTTTAACCTGCGAAGTTGGTAATAATAATGATGATAATAATAATAATAATAATAATATAAAGCGCCAAAGGTGCGAACCCTCAGCACTACTATACACTGGCTAATTATTACAAAATCATCTCAGAATAATTTATTGGCTATTTTATTCTAATCGGGTATCGATATAGCTTGAGTAATGAAGACGGTAGATGTAAATGCTGTCTTCATAAGAAAAGAAGCTAAACAAGATAGGACACCCACCGGTATATATGTTCAACGTGAACCTCCACTTCCAGCACTGTTAACTTCCCCGCAGAAAGCAAAAACAAGCTAAATTAACATGGGCAGCAAGAAATGATTTGATCATGTGATGACAATGTGACGATAGAGGGCGTTACTCACAAAATATAGTATACGTGGAGCTGACAGCTTCATGTTTTCTCAAAAATCAACCCAAAATTAAAAAAAGTAGCACAATAAAAGGTTTTAAATTGTCGTTAAGAGTAAGTTCATACTTAACCAACGGATAGTTGTCAGTAATCTCCAAAATCAGAGCATGACAGATGGACAGGATGACAACTATAACCCTCTTGCACGCTGAGGGTTAATAATAATAATTCCTCTTTTTTTCTCTACAAGTTATTCAATAAGCTACAGCAAAATTGGTATCCTTGATACCGTTGCCCAGTGTTCAAATCTAATCATTAACTCAATATGACAAGCTCAACATTCACTTTCAGTATTGGTGCAATTTTGAGTTTCTTTAAAAGTGACTGGTTGGACCACTTGCAGAATTGAATCCAACATTCAACTTTTACTGAACAAGGGTAAAGTATACTATGTAATAGTTAGAGCATAAGAGCTTGGGTACTGGTGCATTTAGTGCACTAAATCCACCAGTACCTAAGCATGCTCTAACTATTTTAGATCCCAGCATGCTCTAACTATTTTAGATCCCGTTTACCCAGGTCTGCCCAGTTTCCACTAGCAACTTTGTTTATCAGCATTTTACTTTAGCAAGTTTACTTTAGCATTGTAGCTGCCAGCTGTTATCTCCAGATCTAACTCTAACGTTGGCTGCTCTGCAGTAAGCAGTAAAGCAGCTAGCTGTGGTAATTCCTGTGGTATGAGAGCGGCAGGAGAGTTATATGGTAGGGCTGGTCCCATATAGGTGGATATGAGAGAGTAGTAGACCCTCCCATATATGGCCTCACATAACCTGCTCCCTGCTTTATCCTGCCTATTCTATTAAACTAAAACTCAAAAATAGCAATACCCCAAGGGTGGTTAGTATGCACAGTTCATATACCTAAAGGCAAAAAATAGTGCACACTTACCAAGTTAGTACACCTAGTAACAATATAGCAACAGGATCTAATTTAAATTATAACTTAACCCGACGTTTCGACTTCTTGCCGACGTTTCGACTTCTTGCCGAAGTCCTCTTCAGGGGTCAACTGAGGTCGAACTCTCCGTGGTGATATAATAACACAAAGTAAACAGCAAGATTTCTGGAGGGCACGCTTACTGTTTATTATGTCCTGGAGGGTGATTTGCACGCAGCTCTAAACCTATGTCTCTATTAAACTTGTTGTTGTCAGGTGTCATCTGTATGTGTAGAGCTTCCTTGATCTTCAACTCACGATTCTTACTGGCTCTGTCTACAACTCTTACCTCTTCCCATTTAATGGGGTGATGCTGCTGCCAAGCATGTTCAGCAATGGCTGAAACTTTCTCATCACCTCTCTTACAAGCATCCTGATGTTCTTTTACTCTCTGGTCAAGCCTTCTAGTTGTTTCACCTATGTATACTTAACCACAACTGCAGGGTATACTGTACACTTTGGATGACTCTGTGGTAATAGGTATAGTATCTTTGACTTTAGTAAGATGTGATCTTAGTGTCTTACCTGACTTAAATGCTGTTTTGATGTCAAAGTCTCTACACACTCTCTGAATGCTCTCACTCAATCCTGCTATGTACGGAATAGTAAGAATCAAACCTTTCTCTTGCTCAGTATTTGTGTGATCTTTAGAAGGTAACTCTTTAGAGCCTGCCCTAATGGTTGCGCTGTTGTAACCATTACTTTGAAGTACTTTGTGTAGGTGTTTCTCTTCTTCCTTCAAGTTTTCACTCATATTAGTTACCCTCCTAGCTCTCTGATACAAGCATCTCACTACCCCTCTCTTTACATGGTTAGGATGACGAGATTTAATTGGCACTATTTTGTTCCCATACTGCCAATTTTGTACAACTAGAAGTTACATATTTCATAAAGCCTGTCACTAATACTAATATACATAAGTCACCTCTATTCATGCAACTGGGAGGCCTTTATTAGAGTTTCTAAAAACTTTAAAAAAAAAAAAAATTATATGGTAAAGTATCACCAAATAAAAATATAATTACGCATACCTCATAATTTTTTTTTTTAAATCTACAGAAGTAGCCTGGTCACTACCACAGTTCCATCAAGCAAACTGTAATATACAAGGTAGTGTTTAGACTCTGACCTTTCCTTTGTCCAGGTCCTGGTCCCACTTGTCTCTGACAGGTTTTCTCAGCCCCTCATCCATGGCACTGCTACAGTCAATGCTGTTACCACCTCCAGACCAACTCAACACTGCAGAAATAAGCACATTATCAAATGAATAAATAAATAATTAACCTACTCACCATTTTCTCCTAATTTATCCCAGGAATGGCTTGTCAAGTGTTTAATAGTGTCTGTCACAGACTTTACTTCAACATCCTTACTAGGGCGACCATCCCTTTCTGCTCATGAAAATAGAAATTACATATAAATAAATAAGTATAAATAAGATACACACGCTTGTGCAAAGACTACACTATTGCACATACCATTTTTATATTTCTTTGTGGACTCTTTGGCGTCTCTCTGATCTGAAGTCCCAAACTTGAGCCATTTGGAGTCAGTCACAGGACTTCTGCTCCTATTACTCCTCTCGTGCCGTCTATCTTTCTTCTTTTGCCTTTCTTCTTCAGATTCTGGTGTGGAGGAGCGGTGTTTGTGGTGTCGTGATGACGAGTGATGTTGATCATGTGATGCTGAGTACTGGTCCCGCCTCTTACTGGAGTACTTGTGCGAATCCCGGTCTCGGTGATGTTTTTTCTTTTCATCTTCACCAGATTCAGAAGCTGAGGAATAAATGTACGAAGTGGTAGAATGGCGGCGATGTTTCCTTCTCTCTTTCTCCCGCCTCTTTTCCCTTTCTCTCTCGTCCCTGTGCTTCTTGTGTGTCTTCTTGTGCTTCTTGCTGTGGTGACGGCTGTCGTGCTCATGCAGTGACCTGCTATGATGATAGTCTTCCTCCATATCACTGTAATCTCTTCTGCTTCTCTTGCGAGTGTGCTCCCGGTCTTGTCTTCTCTTGGAGTTGCTTGATCGGTGGTGTTTGTGATCGTGGGGTCTCCAGTCTGTGTCACTATTGGAATAATCTGAAGGTGATGATGAGCAGCTGCGGTAGTGATGCTTCTTTCGCTTCTTTTTCGGAGGTTTGGAGGAACTGAAGACGTCTTCACTCCCAGAGGTCACAGGCTTGGGGGCTTCTGTCACCTTCCAGCCAGCCGGAGTGCCATCTGACACAGATCTGCGAGCACCTCCTTCTCTGGATTTCCCGTCATGCGATTTACTGGTGACTACCCACGGAGAACTCTTGCTGGCTTGAGCTGGCATGTGGGGAGATGGGGTCAGGGAACCACTGACCTTGAAGCCAGACGAAGTGTGGCCAGCCTCCATACCTCCTCGGGAACCAGAATCAATGGGAGAGAGGTGTAAACTTGGTTTCACCCTCGCCACCGGCTTTTGGCCAGACTGGTGGTGAGGTAACGGAGAAACCATAGCAACTTTCTGTTGCTTGGCAGATATTGTTTGCATGCTCATTGGGGTGGTAGGGAGGTTGGACAAGTTATTAGCTCCATCTTCCTTAGAGGCCATGAGCTTTATGTTGCTACCATACTGTGGTGGGTGGGGACTGCCGACAGTAACCACAAGAGGTGCTTCTGCTGCAGTCACGGTACCTTGCTTAGTTTCACCAGCACTCTCACTGAGTGTCTTCATGTCATCCTTCTTCCCACTTCCTCCCACAGCAGTTGGTGTGACTGACATTTCTTCGTGTCTACCTGTGTTGTCCATAGTGCCTTCAGCTATTTCTAAAAGAGTTTGAGGAGAAGACTTTGAAGGTGACACCAAGGCTTGAGCAGGAGTAGGTGTGGACACAGATTTTACGTTTCTTACCGGTGTTTCCACTGGGACATTATCCAGCTGTGGTGCCGGTGTCAGGGTAGGAGCTGAAGTTGAAGAAGACCCCTGCGCCACCTTACCAGTTCCAAGCAGTGACGGCTTCTTATACTTTGGAACTTTTTTGAATCTCGCAGGATTTCCGACTTGCCTGGGTGTGAAGATCGGCTTGGCAATGGTGATTTTTACTTCCTGCTTGTTAGGTACTGGAATAGTTGTGGGTAGCTTAGAAGTAACTGCAGAAGCCTTTGCTCTCACAGAGTTTGGGGGTGTGACTATAGCCGTCTTTCGTAAAGGAATACTAAACTCCCTCGTGCCATTTCTTTCTGGCGGTGAAGTAGTTGATACATTGTTTGTGGAAGATGCAGTGGGATCCACATGGGTAGGCGTGGCATTTGGATCAGAGGCTGCCATGGAGGTAACAGGGGAGGTAGTATCAGGTTTGCTAGTGGCCAATACTGGAGGCGGAGGTGGAACGGAGATGACAGTAGGGGTAGTGGGTGTGGCTGCACTGGGATGAGGTGGAGACGAGAGAGCAGTGGAGGGTGGTAGTGAAATAGTGCCCAATTTGGAAGGTTTGGGATGCGGAGATGGATTAACCACACCAGTAGGTTTAGATAGAGGAGGCTTGGGAGCAGTAATGGGGAGAGGATGATGCTGAGAATCTTTAGCAGTCGAGATGCCAGAGATCTTGGCAGCTACTGGTATTTCAGCTTTGGCTAACAGAAATAAAATAACAAAAATAAGATATAAGCGAAGAATAGTTAGGTTGTTGACTTACTTTTGCCATTACCACGTTCTTTATTTACAGATAGAGATGCTCTTGGAGGAGGGTGACCAGAAGCATTTCCACTCTCAGCAGTAATTTTTTGAGCATGTAGTTGGGAATTCTTTTTTGTGTTACTATTAAAAGCCTTGTTAAACTGGTTTGAAGAGGTGCCAGCCAGCCCTTGATTGCCCTGGGACTCTGGTGGGCGATATTTGGAATCTTTGATGTAGAATAGTAGATACGCTTCCTGAGATAAGACACTGGTAATACTCACCTAGAACAAGAATATCACAAATATAAAAGGATACGAAGTTTGTCTCCTAGAAACAAGGATATCAGAAATATAAGATATAGCATTCAAAGTTTATTGTCTCGAATGTTTATACTCATTTTTATTTTAGTAAACTAGCAGTTGTGTTTTAGTACAAGCAACAAATTTCCAATTTAGCGATACTTCACACATTTTTAATGAAAAATAAGATCTTAATTGAGATTGAAAAAACAACAACAAAAAACAAAAAAACAACAATATGTTGTCACATTTGGTGTAGTTGGTAATAATAATAATAATAATAATAACAACAACAACAATAATAATGCAGTTCATATGAATGCAATGTAACAAAAATAAATAAATAAATAGCTTTTTACCTGTGTCACACTGGTGTCATTCATGCAGTACCAAGTCTTGTTGGAGTTCTTGACATAGCAGAAATAGTGGCCGGAGTTACTAGAGTAGCCCATATGTACTAATACAGCATACAACCTGTACCACTCACTGGGTCCCTGCACACACAACACATGCACTAATACAGCATACAACCTGTACCACTCACTGGATCCCTGCACACACAACACATGCACTAATACAGCATACAACCTGTACCACTCACTGGGTCCCTGCACACACAACACATGCACTAATACAGCATACAACCTGTACCACTCACTGGGTCCCTGCACACACAACACATGCACTAATACAGCATACAACCTGTACCACTCACTGGGTCCCTGCACACACAACACATGTACTAATACAGCATACAACCTGTACCACTCACTGGGTCCCTGCACACACAACACATGAACTAATACAGCATACAACCTGTACCACTCACTGGGTCCCTGCACACACAACACATGAACTAATACAGCATACAACCTGTACCACTCACTGGGTCCCTGCACACACAACACATGCACTAATACAGCATACAACCTGTACCACTCACTGGGTCCCTGCACACACAACACATGTACTAATACAGCATACAACCTGTACCACTCACTGGGTCCCTGCACACACAACACATGCACTAATACAGCATACAACCTGTACCACTCACTGGGTCCCTGCACACACAACACATGTACTAATACAGCATACAACCTGTACCACTCACTGGGTCCCTGCACACACAACACATGAACTAATACAGCATACAACCTGTACCACTCACTGGGTCCCTGCACACACAACACATGCACTAATACAGCATACAACCTGTACCACTCACTGGGTCCCTGCACACACAACACATGTACTAATACAGCATACAACCTGTACCACTCACTGGGTCCCTGCACACACAACACATGCACTAATACAGCATACAACCTGTACCACTCACTGGGTCCCTGCACACACAACACATGAACTAATACAGCATACAACCTGTACCACTCACTGGGTCCCTGCACACACAACATATGGTGAGCGTTAAAAAGAACTACACTTCTTGCCTATGAAATCAGGTCTTGCACCTAATATTAAGCCTGTCCAAGGCAGGAATGATTGTAAGTGCAGTAACTATGTGGAACTAATGCACTTACTACTAAATCGGAAGCAATTTAATCATGTGAATCTAAGAGCAATGATGCATGAGTACATCACCATTGCACATGAAAGAAAGTTGGCTATCCCATATTTTCAATTTTCCAACTATATTTTAGTGGTTTGTCACACCAAGGTAGCACACTCAGAGTAATACAGGAGGACCTGAACAGTTGGAGTGATCTGCTGAAGCAGTGCAATGGAAATTAATCAATTACAATTACACTTTCAATAAATTCTCTAAACAAGTCAGATCTATGAATCAATGAAATTCTATGACTATATCTGAAGAATGACCTCTTATGTTTTCACTGTGCCATAGTTCTTTGCCATCAACTGTCCATGGGTATTCCTGGGAGGCCCTACCCACTTACATGGGTGTGCCCTACAGTCATATCATCAACATAGTCGAAAACATGCACTTCTGCCTCCCCTCCCCCCGAGCATTAAGAGGGGTTGGGGGAGAAGCCCCATATTGGGTATACCAGTCATGCCATAAATTTCTAGCATGACTATTCAACTACAAGAAGTGATTCCCTGCAGTGAAAGTTAAAATTAAATTCCAAAAATTTTGATGGGACATCCCATGGTTACTAGACAACACTCACACGTTGAGGGGATCTTTGGCACAACTTTCCAAAAATGCAAACTCTAAATTCACAGCTGCTTCTGTTCAAATTTTTTTTTGGCCATCTCAATTTGGACATACTGTAGGATATATATATATTCCACCCTAGATATCTTCACAATGATATCTTTAGGTACATGACCCGTGAAATAACTCATGATATTTCACACTGTACTGCACAAGCTCATTACCCTTTTGTAGTTATAGCAACCGGTGTCACAGGACCACGGCTCCACACGACAATTCCTCCCCCGGAAGTGATGCCCTAAGGGTGGGAGGCCCCACCCGGAGTAACCGTCCAAGAACAGGAGCTCCGCCCCTAGGGTAAGGCCTCCCCCACTCTTAGCTCTGCCTATTCCCCGGCCCACGGGAGAAGTGTACTGGCGCTTACAAGTATGGCTTTGAGTCAGGATTACTCCGACATTTTGCAAATACCGAGATGGCCTCGGCAGGAACCAGAAAAGCAAGTTTACCCCACTAAATATTCTTTACGCTGACGGAGTTGAACAATTCTTCAAAATCATGACTGTCTAGTTTTGGTCCTTCCAATAGTAAATTTGTAATAGTTTGTCTAAGCTTTCATCTAATAATCTGTTTCATAGTCGTGATGTCACCATTTTCATGTGGCTAAAATATTTTTGTGACTTCACAAAATTTCCCCCCCCCCATCCCCCCTAGCTTAAAACCCTGTATGAATCTCTGCTACTAATCTGAGCTTCCCTATGTGGTGGCTTAGAGAGGAAAAACAGTGGTGTCTTTCTGACGAATATCCCAAAATTTTTTTTTGTAGTCTATATGATAATATATGAACAAGCATAATTTCAAAACAAGAAATGTAAAAAAGAATATGGTGATTGTTGTATTACGAATGCCACAGATCTGACAGATCACTCCCACAAACTTGCTGGAGCTCGTGAGAGAATGATATCAGTTAAGTATTGTACTTGGAGCTATGTACTCTGAGATACTTCGCTACCGCAGTTTTAGCGTTCTTGAGCTGGTTGTTAGGAGTCGCTAGTTCATACTGGTCTTGGTGTATGACAGCATGGATTCCAAATTATCCACTCCTACCAAAACAATAGTTGCAATCTGAGCATTACATCACAATCAAATATGTTGAGACTCAGCATCAGAAAGGTTCTTCAGACCAAAATTCAATGAGGGGCACTCGATGCAAGTATTACAAAACAATTATTGTCTTCATTTCCTGCTGGCAAAGCTGACAGAAATTTTTTTATCAGAAAAGAAAAAAATATGTTTGTTGCTGCTGCAAATATTTGAAGAACCAATGCTTGAGTGTTATAAGTGCTAAAAGAGATTTCATTCGAAATGTGTTGCAGAGAAAACATTTAAAAAACAAGAAGAATGGTATTGTCCATCTTGCTCTTCAGCTAAATACTCATATGGACAAATAGCTGAAGAGGTTAAACTGCTGAAGGTATGATGGTGTAAGCATTAGTTATAATACAATTATTTAATAAAAATCTTTTTATAGTCTATAATGGTAGAAATAATAGCAGGGAAGCTTCCATCTTCTCATCATTCTGTGCATCACCATGGCACAAATAAGCAGAAACAGAAACTTAAGTATGCCAACAAGCATGGACCAATAAAAAACTGGCCCAGTGATCAGGTAACCAATGAAAATCACTTCATATTACTACAGGTTTCAAATAAGAAACTGAACTGCCAACATTAGTTATTGAACGATTCAAGCCATTTATATTTAAATGATGGTTCGTGTGAAGGCGAAGATTGAAAACTGTACCATTGAAGAAGCTATTACAAACATGACAGCGTAAATTAAATAGTACAGAAGTGGTTGTTATTATTAAAGTAGCGAATAGGCGTTCATTTTTTTGTTTATCTGTGTATTTTATACTTTCATATAGCGCCATATTTGTTAACTATTTTTGAGCTTTTCTGGATGTCTGAAGCAAACAGTGCGGGAAATAGTTTTGTGGTGAAGAACATTGGGCCGAGTAGTTAATTGTTAGGTGCATAGCATCAGCAACATAATGAAACCATTGCTGGAATACTTTGGAAATGAACACATTAATGATGAGTCTTATAGTTATTTTGTTTAATATGCCAGGACTACATAGATAGCTACTGAAAATGAAGCTGGGGCAATCAGTAGGACCTAACTTAATGGATTTTTCTTCAAATTCTCCCATCAAGAATTTTCCTAATTCTCCCTAAATTCTACAGTATTTGAAATATAAATAAAGTATATTTTATCACTTGCATCTATAATTGTATTGGAGCATTACTAAGTAGCTAGCTAGCTATTTGCAGAGGCTTGCTGTGAAACTTGCTCACTCACACCCACATACAAAATAAACATCATGATGGATCAGCTGTACGAGTCCATCCACCACATAGCTACTTGGTCCAACTTTCTTCATGGTTCCTTCTAAAAGTTAAATTTTCCAGTCATTTTAAGGGAGGAGACCCATAGCAACCGTTGGTAAGGCTGTGGGAAGTGTTAAGTGCTATCAACCACGAAAATCTACCACCCTCACCTGGCAAAGGTGCGCTCTGCTTCAGCTGCTTTTTAGTGAGAAGAATCACCTACGGCTACGGTGCTGTTGAAGAATCACCTACGGTGCACAGCACCCAGCTTGTTAGATTTCGATACTAAGCTGGGAGGGGTCCTGCAGTGGATTTATACAGTACCCCGTTCAGGCGATACTAGCACGTCTGCCTTACCGACGCACAGGTAAGCAAATTAGCTAGTAGTGTAAGGATTTGAAGAAATAGCCGTGTGCGAACATTTTAGGTACCTTCTGTGAGGTAGTGGCTCTGAAATGAGCCGGGTTGGAAAAAAAGGACTCATTTTCTTTGGCTGTATTTGAAGTGCTTGGACAGCTTCTCCTGGAGGGGTTTGCTGTTAATTCCTCTATCCTTCACAATTCGTACAAATTCTTCTCGGTCCTTGCATTCAGATTTGAGCAGTTCCAAGTCTCCATAGCTCAATCCAACCCTGGTCCAGAAGTCTGGAGTCGTATGGCTGAATTATTCACAAACTGAGGGAGACTGGACACATCAAACATCAAACCATTCTGTTGAGTGATAGCTGAAAGCTTCTCAACTAACTCTTGAAGTGCTTCCTGCGGAGCTGGGGAAACTTCAGTGGAACTCACAACTGGATGAGAAGAGACAGGAGGAGAATTGTGGTCATCATGTGACTAGGTAGTGAGATCATTTAGAACTTGAGATGGATTAAAAAATGCTAGAGGGTGTGATTCACATGGTGGAGCAGTAGGAGTGGACACTAAATCTTGAGAAGGTGAATCAGGGAGCACTTCTGATGATGACTCCTGCCGAAGAGAGGGCGTGACATCATGACCAGTAAAGGAAGGATCATCAAGAGTATCAGTGGAAGCCCCACCTATTGCTGGGACTTGCTCCAATCCTATGTCTATACAATATATATATATATATTATATATATATGTATGTATATATTTTTTAATATTATATTTATTTACTTATTTCTTACTTCTTCTCAAAGCACATTTCATTTTCCTCATTTCTGTGACTGCACTAATAGCCCTCTTCCTTTTCCTGGAAGGCATGATTATAGTTTGCTGTTGAAGCTGGTTGTAACAACAACGTGGTCAAAGCTAACCCACCAGTAGGCTACTGAGGTTAGGGACTCTCGAGATTTTTGCCCCGCTTTGCGTGCTAATATATCAAGCGGTGGTTTTGCGAGATGCATGCGGGGCGCAAAATGCAACATCCGGGCCGAGGGGGGGGGAGGGGGGGCGTTATAGTTTCACGCGCACTTCGTTTTGACCCAGCCGCATTTCGCGGCCGCCTGCAAAGAGGGTGAATTTGCGACAAGTATTTTTTAGCTATAAGGGGTCACGGGATGCAGTCTAAACTTGGAACAGTAATTCGGTGACGTAAGGTGAACAGGCCTACGTTTAGATTTTCTTGATAGCGTGCCAGGAAGCAAAGTTGACCTTAGTGGTCGGATATTTAGAAAAGTAAAGTTGCTATAGCTAAAAACTAAACGTAGGAAGTGGGAACATAATGGGAGGAAGCCGTAGAGTCTTGAATCGGCAGAAAAGCTTGGACGGTTGCGGAGAAACATCACGAAATGTCCGCAGAAGTAAATCACTCGTAACTGGGCTTACGAAGATGCAAATGGTCTGAATTTTGGTGTGCAGAGAGACCTTATCACCCTAAATAATTTCAGCATGTTAATGAATTGCCACCATTGCTTGAAGTTGTTGTATTTTCAGCATCAATTTTTAAGGAAAATGCATGGGCCGGATGGGTCTCCACCCTTAAGTGAAAAGTATCCAACTTTTTAGGTAAATGTCTACTAACCATAATATAGCTAAAATAACTCATAGCTATAAAAAATTAAACTTGGCTATTCGTTATAAAATTGAAACTTAATAATCAGAACTATCTTTTTTCCAAACTATTCCAACCACTTAGCCAGCTATTACTTTAATAAAATAATAGCTAGCAATGACTTCTTGTGGATGCCTACAATAGTTTTAGTACAAACTAGCTAACATAATCATTAACTAACTAAAACCCAACTCTTGTATTAAAACGGAATACCAAAGTTTTAAGCTATATTTTAATAAAACAGTTTAGCAAGCCAATAATGCTTTAATGTTCATAAAATAATGCTAGAATGATTCTTGGGGCCAACTGTATTATGTATTTTTCTCTATTTATTCTCAAAACTTGCACTATTACTACAGCATTTTGTTAATTACTCAGAATAGCTATAGCCAATTCTCATTGGCTGTATTGTGTTGTTGTTTTTTTTATTATAAAATAGCTATTATTTTTGTAAATTCCTGGAAATAGCTAGCTAGCTTAATTTCAGTACTATAGTTCATGATGAAGCGGAATTCACTGAGTTCATGTTATGTTGAACTCCAAGTCTAAGTGGCCAATAGACTACGAATAATCAATAATTTAAGTTTTTTTTTTATACATTGACAATTATTTGGTAACAGCTAGATAGAGTAGCTATATATCTCGCCTGCTTCAGTGTAATGTCCTATAAGAATTTGATTAGCTTGTGTAAGTGGCTCACTTTAAGCAATTAGCTAGGTCTGCGCAGCTTGGGAAGTCTTTGCTCCTCAGAAATCGAGCCTGCTGGATCCATCCGCTTAAGTTCAGGTGCACAGAACCTGGAGAACAGCTACAGGAGGAGAGACAGCCTGGTGCACCTTACCACGTGAGTGCAGACGACGTATGGAGAGGCAGCCTGGTGCACCTTGCCACGTGAGTTCAGACGACGTATGGAGAGGCAGCCTGGTGCACCTTGCCACATGAGTTCAGACGACGTATGGAGAGTTGCTGTAAACGGCTACGAGACAACAAGAAGCTAAACTAAAACACCACAACTTCGCAAAGTATACTTCTGCTACTACTGCGCGATTGTTTCTGCTCGCGTACTATCGAATGGTGGGGTATTGGCGGGGAATAAATTAATGTCTGGATCTACAGGCGGTGCGCATTGCTATGTGCGGCCACCCTTAATTATTATCTGTAATTGCAAACTGTTATACAACCCACACCATCAGTCTCAACTTACATTAGTATCACTCATATATGGACGCATATTGACATGCTCTTGGTATGCTACACTTTTATTGATCTTGCCTCCAAACAGTCCATTGAACTCAAACCTACACACACAAAATAAGTAAATAAATAAAAAAATAAAAATGCACCTATGCAGAATGCACACACATAACTGGGCGCACGCGCGCACACACATACACAATGCACTCACATAAATGCATGTGCACACACACATAACTGCACACACGCACAATGCACTGAAAACTATAAATACCTTCATGGTGACTTTTGCCACAACATTTTCATCAATTTCATGGAAATGAGAAACCCCCAGTGAAATTTACAACAAAAAAATGTTGATTAGACCCCTTTCATGTTTGGCCTTTGCTGTGATGCAGGATTAATGCTTATTTTACCAAACTCTCAGCTTTGCAGTTTACCCAAACTTTCAGTAAAGGTCACCATTAATTAAGCTATTAGCCAAATAAGGTTGTTGTGTACACCAGACAACGATGCCAAGTAGGGTGATTTAACAAACAACTTTTTTCAACCCCAAATAAAACAAAATGGAGGTCTTAAAGCCTACACTACATTAGCCCCACCTCTTGAGTTGGACAGTCAAGACATTGGGAAGTCTGTGAACAGTGAACTTCTTCTGTGCTCTTGTCATTTTCTTACAGCTGCAACACAAGGTAAGAACCATTTTTATAGGACATCTAATAGTATCAACAACTAACCACATGTACGAATGTGAGTGTTAATAATAATAATAATGAAGCTCCAAGGTGCAAACCCTCAGTGCTAGTACTGTATACACTAGCTAGCTATTGCAAATCATTCCTCAGACTTAAAGAATAATTTATTCGGCTATTCCTAAGCAGGTATCATAGCTCAAGCAATGAAAACAGTAGAGGTAAAGGCTTTTTTCACAAGAGAACAAGCTAAATAGGCCAGAGGCACTATCAATTCAGGTATATATATACTGTAACACTAACTAGGGACAAGCATTACTGTAACACTAACTAGGAACAAAGTAGAGGTAAAGGCTTTTTTCACAAGTGAAGAAGCTAAACAGGCCAGAGACACTATCAACTCAGGTATATATTTTCAACACGAATCAAATTCCAGCACTTACTTAACATTTCAGCATAAAACAAAACTACCATGGGCAGCAAGAAATATTTACTTACATGTGAATACGACAAAAGCTTGAAATAAAAAAAAAGTAGCACAATAAAAAGTCTTAAAGTGTTGTTCTGAGTAAGTTCATACCTAAATTAACGATTAATTGTCAGTAATCTAAAAAATCAATGCGTGACAGACAGACAGGACAACTACAATAACCCTCTTGCACATGCACCTGAGGGTAAATTAAAAGCACAACACAGCTTTCTCAAAATACATTTTGTCTGAATTTCACAGCAATAAAATAGTGGATAAGCACACAATTTCCTATGCTGGCTCGCTTTATGAACAAATGCCCCTTAATTAACACTTACTAGGAACAAGCACTACTGTAACACTAACTAGGGACAAGCATTACTGTAACACTAACTAGGGACAAGCATTACTGTAACACTAACTAGGGACAAGCATTACTGTAACACTAACTAGGGACAAGCATTACTGTAACACTAACTAGGGACAAGCATTACTGTAACACTAACTAGGGACAAGCATAGCTGTTGTCATTCTCCAGCGTGTCCACCTGGATGGACTTCTGTAAGGCTCGAGTCAGATTGTTGCAGTTCTTGATGTCCAAACTGATGTCAAGGAGTGGATCAAATGTATCAGACGTCTTCATGCACTCCAGACACTTCACTGTATCACAGACACCCAACACAATTCACACACACGGTAACTTATGGTAAAGTATTTCACAGAAGCATTATAGTCCCATCCTAGCTGCTTGTTTCTTTTCTTGCAACCTCCACTTACCCTGACTGCGATGGTAACCTCCAAATATTTTGTGCACAACTGTAGTGGCCTTGGAGTGAAGGTCCAGTTTGGGAGGCTGTCCAAGCAAACACGCCTTCTGCAGACCATCCACAAAGTAACGAAGAAATTCATGGGCATCCTCCTGACGCCCCTGCCTAAATTGCTTTGAAATCACTGCAACATAAACAAGACAAGTCCGCGTATGTAGATTGGAATAAAAAAAAAAGAGTAGAATTTTTTCTGTAATTCTATAAAGTTGACAAACTCTACGTTTTGGGACAGACCTAATATAACCGGCCGAGAATACTAAAATAAACTAACAGTTGCATCATCATAGTGGATAGCACAACTAAATGGTTCAAACATTAGCAATGATGTTCACTAATTGGCACCATTCAATAAAAATGTCACATTGGAGCTACTTGCTAAATGCTTCTAAGGGTGGACTATGCAACACATTTAGCACCGGTGGCATTCTAAAATAACTACACTACCAATCCCGAGTGAAACTAGAGCCCAAATTAAATCAAACTGATAAGAAAAGATCAATTATGTTAATAAAAGATGGACTTGCCTCTCAGATTCTGCACTATGGGTGATGGTTTCACGAGGCCATTGGGAGAATTGAAAACTTTGGCCGTATGCTTCTGTAGTTCACACATCACACAGAATCCCTGACTCGGGCCTAAGTACATAATAAAAACGAGGCAGTGAACACACAGATTCGTTAAAGATCAAATTGCTCCTATTCCTCACCTGCATAAATTATCATTCACATCAATGTTACTTAATCAATTTCTATGAGTCTTGGCTAGCCAATTAACAAATAGTATTTTCACACAGCCTAATCTCCACCCACTGAATGACTATCGTCAACTCATAAACAACAGCATTTCCTCATTTGTCACCCTCTAGCTATCGCAGAAAAGGGGGGACTTCAAGTGTATGTACTCACAGGTTGACTTGTGCTTGAATGTAGTAACAAAATTATACAGCGGCGGTGTATAGACCAAGCACTGTAGAACAGAGTTGAGGAAACAAGTGTTCCCCATGTTGTACAAACCAGCTCCTATGCCGCGTGGATTTTTCCATTCTATCTCCAAGTCTCTGGAATCAAACAGTTCCTTCTTGGGATTAGGGATCTTATCACCACTAGCAGAGTTCTCACAAACATTTTCGTCCCTTCCACCTGCCTCATCACAGCCTGAGGGTGCTTTAGGATTGGCCATGATATTGTTCAAAGGTTTATATTTGAGTTTCAAGTGCTCCAAGTGACAATCAGAACTGGAAACGGTATGAAATTCTATTTTCTTGCTAAAAAATTTATGGTAGGAATTAGCCAAACTTTGAGTTCCAGTCTCTTCACCAGCTGCAGCTCTCAGTTTCTTTTTCTTCGCGGAGAAATGCCGGTGAAGCTTCTCAGAGATCTCCATTGAGGATCCAACGCCAGGAAATCATACCTAAATGTTCACTGCAGCTACCAATAAACACGTGCGAGGGTTACAAATCAAAACGGACAGAGGAAAAAAAATGGCACACACAAAAAAGAAATAAGCTCACAGCTCAGCGTTCCATTTGGAGAGCGGCATTATGATTGGCTGGTTTCCATGTGAAACCGCGCCCAATAGGCGGAAACACCGCGCCTAATTCACGTGGTGTGAGTATACACCGCCGCCGGCGGCTGGCTTGTGGGTTGTGGGGGGCATATATATGCGCGACGACGACGAGGGAATGGATGAAATCTACCCTTTTCCTCAAAAAAAAAAAAAAAAAAAAAAAAAAAAAATGAGTGTTGTCTTTCATTGTTTTATTGAAAGGTTGCAAATTGCTGTCAAACAATTTAAAATGATGCATGAATTACAAATTATAATAAAAGTGCTGTCAGGGATTCAATATTTGACTTTCATAAATAAAAAAAAGCATCAAAAATGAGTTTCAAAATCAAAATCTTGATTGTTTGTTGCCATGGGTGCCTGGTTCTCACTTTTTGGTAGTGGCAAATTTAATGAAGGTGGACTTGAAGCCAACAAGTCACCCAGATTGTCATCATCATCATTATAGTCTTCTTCATGGTAATAGTCATGGTCATCAAATCCGCTCTGAACCTCCGAAAGGATTTGTTCCACGTCATTCCAAGCACCTTGCTGAATATCATCAGTGCTATAGTCACCTATCTCCTCTTCACCGTAGCCATGTCCTGTTTCAATGTCTTCTTCAGTAGGACCTAACTGAACAGTACTTGTAGGAGCAGAAGGAATGTAATCCCACGAACCAGTGAGCTCAGCTGCACTTGATGATAATTTTAGTCCACTTTTGCTTTTGACTTCTCCTGTCTTTACCTTTTCTATATTCCTACCTTTGTCTTTCTCGCGTCCTGGTCTATATTTTTTGGACTCTTGCTTAACAGGAACTCTCTCTCCTTCTGTTGATGACTGTCTGCTCCTAACTTTCCTCTTCTCTTTCTTATTTTCTGGTTCTTTATCCTTCTCATTGCCAGATCTAGACTCCAGTGCATTTGGAATCGAGGCATTTGTCTTTTTTAGTAGGTGCCTAAAGTCTTGCTGTTGTCTAGAACTATCTTTAATTTTAGCTTTCCTGGAATCCTCCAATGACTCTATGTCTATTTTCTTTGATGATTTTGCTTGTAGTTCTTTCTTCATTTCATCTTCCATATTTTTACTGGATCTAGAGAAAAGACGAAAACCACCTTTCTTTTTCATTACTTGATCTTTTTCTTTGGCTTTCTGTTCAATCATTGCTTGCTTTTCTCTTAATTTGCGATTGTCAGCTACTGCTTTCTACAAAAAAATAAAAGAAGTGCTTGAGTTTTGTACAAGTAACAGCAGTGCACATACTTATATGTCCCCTGTTATTTTTACCTCAAAATCAGATATGAACGAAGCAAATGTGCTAAAGAAATCATCAATTCTTGTTTTGGCAGTGTCTTCTCCATAAAACTTCATTACAGAATTATATTCCTGCTTCATCAAAGAGAATACTTTCAATAATTCGGTGATTTCCTCATCAGCCCATGAAACGAATTTCTGTATTGTTGATTTGGAGTTATGAAAAACAGTAAAATGTACAAGTGCCACATATATATAATATAAGACTCAAATTGAGAAATCAAATTGAGGTTTAGTAAGGGTTTATATTTGGCTCTGAGCTAAAATTGCTAGATATCAATCAAAAGGGAGTGAAAAACTAATGTATGAATGCTTAATTACCAACTACATGTACCACTGATATAATATTATCCAGTAATTGAGTTAGGATACTGTCATAACATCACAAAATTTGTCTCCGGGATTTTCTGTCTGAGATAGTTCATCTATTGTCTTTTGTATGTCTTGGAGTCCCTTTGTTAGTTCATTCACTTCAACTTCCAAGGTTTCACCAGACACTGTGGGAAATAATAAGCTAATAATTGCATTTAGCCTTATAATCTACCTATGTCCCCATTAAAAATTTTAAATTTGAAACTTTCAATGGTGAAACCCCCTCCTTATGGTTGAATAGTCATACTAGCCATCTGTGTTTGTAGTCACATGACTAGTACACCCAATGATGGGGGGCCTTGCACCTCCAAAAACAAACAAACCTTGATGCTCGGGAAAAGGGGGCAAAGGCCCACCCCTGCCAAGATGCTATCACAGATACATTATTTTGGCTAATTTGACACTAGTATACGCACTTATATATTTGGGTGGAGATTTCTAGGAACACACATGGACAATTAACAGCAAAGCTGGACAGTTATGAAAAGAAGAAAAAACTTTAATTTTTGTTGTTGTTGTTGTTGTTGTTGTTGTTTACCTCTAGCTGCAATTGGTACATGACAAAGGTCTTCTGAGAATTCTAATACTTGTGGAAACTTTCGTTCCACTGTTGCTGCCACAAAATGCAATAATGAAGACTTGTTATCTGTAGTCTTTAAATCTTTCAGCTGTTGATAAGCAAGAGTGAATAAATAATTGACAACACCAAATTGAAAGTTAATGAAACCATTTGTCTTTCAACCTATGCTTGCCTGGGTCAAATATTTTATCCTGAATCCAATGGCTTTTCCAACTCTCCTGTTACCTGCATTCATGTAGTTTCCTACTGCAAGGACAATCTAAAAGCATAATAAAAAAGCAAAATTTAACTGCCAAAGCTATGCTCAAAGCTATGCAATTTCCAAAATTCTATTTACCTCCAAGACTCTCTTTAAATTTTTACTTGACTGCAGTTCACTAGAAGCTTTCAAGATAGCCTTCAAATCCTTAAATACACAACACACAGAAGTTCTTCTCAATAATTATTGCTAAATGAGGCACGAGCATGTCTTACTGGTTTGATCTCGTCCACCTTTTCTTTGAAATGAATTTTGAAAATCATTGCTCTAAGTCGTTGCTTGTATCCAGTTATGGTACTCATCTAATATTAGCAATTAAAGATTCAATCATTCTAGCATAATTAATTATAACTTTCTGTTGTAAGTATGTCTCCAACCTAAAGGTGAAACTTTAGGAGTAAATGTACTTATTTTAGTCACATTGTCAGACTTACTTCCCATGCAAATTTGTCTGCTTTACATAAAGCAGAAGGATCTCCATGATATCTTGCAAATCCTAAGCACTAACATTCAACAACAGTATTTTCAATAGCTATAAGATAAAATGTGTCCTAGCTACTAACCTCTTTTTGATCAGGTGCAAATGCTTCCATTTGCCTTAAATGTTGCTCTGAAAGGACACTTTCATCACAAGCCAAGATGGCCTCCTTAATTGATTCAAATGGTAGCTTCAAATGACCCAGAAGGATGGCTATTTAAAGTTATTTCACATGCATAGCAACCAACCATTAACCACGATATAAACTTGCCTATATTGTATGCCTTTCTTTCATTCAGAATAGAAGTTTTTGAAGATTTTTTGTTGGTACCTGCAATACAGTAAATTGTGAGATATGGGATTATAAATCATGCTAGAAAGTTTTACTATTCATTCAACAATAGTGTTTGTGTATTTATTCTAACCAGTTTTTGAAGCTTGATTAGCAAACTTTTCTTCAATCTCAAAATACTCCAAAGCCTCTTCCAAACCACTGAGCTACATTTATAAAACAAAAATCACAGCAGCACAAAGCAAATGAAAGTTTACCTCCTTCCAAATTGTCCCCTCAGCTCCGTTGATCTTTTCCCAGTTAACTCTTTTGAGGTTACTGTGAGTTTCAGCAGAGAATGCAGGAGGAGGAGGTGGAGGAATGGGGACTCCACCTACCCCAGTGGCAGGAGTAGGAGGAGGGTTTGGGGGAAGTGGCACTGCTTCAGGTGTTGACATGGTGGATGTATTTGGGGTTTGAATGGGTGTTTGAAATGATTGGCTTGAAGTTTTTAATTCTGCCTTTTCTTTACTAGATTGTCTTCTTGGTGACTTCTTAATTTTTTTGTCTCCTTTCTCAGTTAATTCCTTTTCACTCCCCCTTTCTTTAAAACTGCCACCAATAACATCCTCATTGTTGCCTCCTACCCTCTTGCTATTTCCTCCTCTATTGTTACCTCCTCTATCTATTCCTCCATGGCCATCTCCTTCTAAATTCAATTCACTCCTTCCACTTGAACTGAATACTTCTTCACCAAGTTCATTTACTCTCTCTCTCCCACCACTAGCCCTTCTACTACTTCTTTTATGAAGTCTAGACTCTGTATAACTTCCATCACTCTTCTGCCTCATCAGGACTTGTTGTCTATTCTCTGGATCTGTAACAAACTCTCGTTCATTGTCATGTGAGTGAGTAGAAGAAAGAGATGAGGAAGATGAAGATAGCCTCAGACTCCTGTGAGGAATGACATTCCCACTCATAGGTCCAGTTACACTTGAAATAGAGGCAGCATATTCTAGAAGTAGCATGGCCCAATATATGTAAAAGTTAAACTTTAACTAAAATTTACCTCCAGCAAGCATAGCTGCAGCCATCCTGTCAAACTCTCTCTGAGCCTCATCTGGCATAAGTTGGCAAATGTAGTGATACAGCACAGTTTTGGCAGGACTATCCAGTATCCAACTTAAACTATTCACAAGTTCTGGAATTTCTCTGTGTGAAAGATATACAAAATCGTAGTAATAAACAGATGTGTGAAGATTATATTTTCTTTACTTATGCTTAGAGAATTTGGTCAATTGTTTCATCACCATCTGTTTCTCTTCAGAATTCAAAATTTCTTCCATCTGTATTAACAGAAAAAAGAAATGCTATTTCATAAAGATCCATTCTTACTATGCAAATTTTATAGTTAGTTACAAAATAAATATTTTTTAACTTTCGTAGTAATAATAATTAATAGTTCGTACGTTTCGACTCCGTAGAGCCTTCATCAGTGACTTTTGAGAAGTGAGAAAATAAAATGACTAAAAATGCGTTGACTTGGTGACTATTGTTCTATATTTAATTCAGTATCTCATCCCAGATATGGTCAATTGTAATGGGAGATGGTTGATATATGGTTGTTTAAAAATGCGTTGACTTGGTGACTATTGTTCTATATTTAATTCAGTATCTCATCCCAGATATGGTCAATTGTAATGGGAGATGGTTGATATATGGTTGTTTACTTCATTCAGCCAATATTCGCTGAAATAAAATGGCATTTCTTTTTATAGCCAATATGAACACTTATAGCGGTAAGCAAGATAATATTCTGAAATCTTTTTCACCTTATCTTTGAAAGCACCCACACTCCTTCGTGTTTCAGTTACCAGATCCTCAGGATTGGAAGATCGCAAAAGAGATCCATACTCCAATCTGGCATGTGAATCATGATCTGATGTAACTACTAGAGTTGGGCGTGGTCCACTTGTTCGTAGCATCTGTACAACTTGAGAATGTGTAGCACCCCTGTACCCATTAAGTAGTTTCACTGTGTTAGATCACGTAAAGTACCTCACTCACCTTATGTTTATTCCATTGAGTTGCAGCAGCTGATCTCCAGGTCGTAATCCAGCTTTCTCCGATGGCCCACCTTCATCCACTGAACGTATAAAAACTGGAGCGTTCCCATTGAGTGCAAGTCCAAAATTACCACTGCCTCGATGAATTTGGATTGTCCTGCCCATAGGATGGGAGAGATCTGGCATACTGGAGCGAATGTGAGGATTCCTACAAGTAAAGAATGTGAAAAACAATCTGATGTCCAGTCTGGACCAGTTTTGTCTTTGGAACAGTAAACTTTGCTTATTGGGTGGTTGAAGTTGCAGGCACCTTGATCAACTGGGGCAGCTGTACCTGACATATGTATTCTCTGCATTGAATGTTGGGTACCATGGCTGCTCGTGTCATGATAAATAAATAAAAAACATAATAAATCTCAAAAACTAAGAAGTGGAAACTCCAAGCTATTTTTAGCTAGGTTTTCAAACTATCAAACTCCGCAATTAGAAAATATTCTTGTAGTCTGTTTGAAATTTTTTTTAAGATACAGGCATCTTTGTATTTACTTTAACTCTTAGCTACCAGAGGAATTGTTTTGATATAATTTTCTAAGAAATAGGTATTTAATACTGATTCCAATTTAATGATTTTGGTATGTGGGCCCTATTACTTGCTATTGCTGTGCCATTGGATTGTACATATACTTTAAATTAATTCTTACCTATCTTCTGCACCTAATGATCTATTCCACTGTAAGGATCCTCGCCATTGATCTTGAATGTGATTTTTTCGTGGCAGTGACCGATTAGGATCGAAGAGAACTAGTGTGTCAAACCTGTGGTGATGAGAAGCATGAACAAATACCCTGCACATCACACAAACAAAAAAACAGTGACAAAAACGTGTAATATTATATATATATATATTATACACATACAATGAAATCAATGCTCATTACCGAATATCATGACATAATCGCTTTTGAGTTGTAGTATCTAGAAGTATGTTCAATGAAGCTCCTAGACTGTTAATGTCTCTGTCTTTAGAGTAGAGCCTTAAAAGTGTCATCAAGTGAGTTTTCTTCATGGGTTCTCCCATCAAGTAATAGTCAACCTAAATGGCCAGCATATTAATCAATTTTTAGTTGATATTTCTCCAGCATTACCTTGCTATGAAAAAGTCTAGCCTTTTCATATCTTGCTGACCACATTTCTTGTGAAACACGCTTTTCTTGGCCTCTTCTCTGTTTTTTTATCCGGTTGGGAACAGAGGAGCGTGGCAATCCACCTGCAACCACTTTTAATTGTAGCTTTTCCTTTGAGCTTTTCAGGAGTTCAAGAATTTCCATTTTCATGGAATACCTGTGTCATAAGGCATAATGAGCAACCAAATAGTGATTTTTAATGCTGTTTTTACTACTTAATGTTTTAGATAAATATTTTTACCGGACATTTTTGTTGTTCAACTCGACAAGTAGATCACCAGAGCGAAGACCAGCTGCTCGAGCTGCACTGTCGAAGTCCACAGATCTGATAAATACAGGGCTATTTCCACGAAATGTAACTCCAAAACCTCCATCTTTATTCTTTGGAAGAATGACTTCTTTAATTCTAGACATTACTGCCAGACTAGGAGGAACTTTAAGGGATTGGTGAGCATATTCTATAACCTAAGCATAATGGCATATAAAATACATTTATACTCTATAGTAAGTAGCTTTTATGAGTCAGCTATAATAGTTGAGCAAATATTGTTTGTATACCTCATCCTTATTCCAATCTTCTACGTTCTCTCCGTTTATTTCTATAAGAAAATCTCCCACTTGCAGCCCAGCCTGCTGTGCAGATCCGCCCTCTTCTACTTCGTCGATCATTACCGGGTAAGCACCGACAAGCGAAAATCCAAAAGCCTCTGGCCATCCTTCATTTGTTCCCATATCTAGCTCCTGTCCGCAATGTCTTCAGTTTGAGTGAGCTTCTGGTAATAACAAAGTGGGTGGAGTTCATCTTTACTTTGCGTGTTTTGTACACCAGGCTCATGAATTTACCAACTCTGGGCCTCCCCACCTATTTTTACCATTAACATAGCTTTCTGCGATATTCATGCAGTGTAGACGTTCTTGAGATGTGTGATACTGCAGATTTTAATAATTACCAATAATGACATGGATGGACTTATTGTGTTGTAATATCAAAATAGATGCACGTTGAGTATTAAAAAGGCTTGCAAAAAAAAAAAAAAAAAAAAAATTGTATGAAAGTAAAATAAAATGCAGGTGTAATTGAAATAAATAAATATTTTATTTATGAATCTTTCTGTTGAGAATCTTTGTCATCTGAAGATTCAGTTTTATCTCCATCCCCTTCCTCCTTTCTTTCCTCTCCTTCTTCAGGAATTGGTGTGGGCTGCTTAGGCATGAGTGCTTCTCTTCTCTTGTCCTCCTTTGCTTGTATATCTTTTTGCTCTTGGGCAAGTAAATTCCAAAAGTCTTTTTCAGCTTGACCAACAAAGTCTTCTTCTTCGTCCTCTGCTGCTCCCTCTCTATCATTATTGTCAACATATTTTAAAATGTCACTTGCTCGTTCTGTCAGCAGTTCACTTACCCAGGAGGTGGGGCCCCTCCCCCGCCACTGGCAGCTGCTGCGCTCTGCTGCTTCATCTTGAGTTTTAGTTCACGGCGCCTCCCTTCCAATATTTTTTCACGATGTGTTTCTCGTTCAAATATCTGAGCATAAAAAGAAAAACACATTTAAAAAAATCACAAAATAATAATTATAGGTATTTACAGAGGTAATGTTCTGTTTTTCATTTGGCTGTGTCATGCTGATGAAGTCAGACATCTCTAAAAGAGTGATATCTCCAGAATGGGATCCACAGGCAAGCAATTTTCCTTGATCATGGCATCTTACAGCGTGTAGTGATTCATCGCAAACCTAAAGGGAGAGAGAGAATGGATGATAAAAGAAAGGAGGAGGAGGGGGTGGGAATAAGAAATCAGGAAATAAAAAATAGGGGGAAAAAAAAAAAAAAAGGAAAAAAAAAAGTACTCCCCGACCGGGAATCGAACCCGGGTCTTCCGCGTGACAGGCGGAGATACTTACCACTATACTATCGAGGATCTGAACATCTTTAGCATTACATACTTTATCTAAAGGTGATCCTAATGCACAAAATGCCCAGTAACTGTATAATGCATTCAACACATACAACTGTATTGCTGAGCCATGCTTTATCCAAGGCTAACCTGCACACTCAAAGCTGGGCTGGATTGCTTAAACAGTAGGTCCCATACATCTAGAACCCCATTCATTGTTGAAGTAAAGAAGACACCAGGTCTTGTTGGGCTCCAACAACTATCTGTCAAGGCACAATTGTAGTATTTAGTCCACATAATGGGTGATTCTTTGGCATCCTCTGACCAAACCTGCATTTTATTGAGCAAACACACAATGTACAGGATGACTAGTGCACACATGCATACTGAAGTTTAATTACAAGTAAGCAATTTCAAAAGCTTCCTTACCCTTGCTGTCCAATCACCAACAGACAGGAAATACTTTGGATAGAATGGATTTCTCTGATCAAAAATAAACCAATTAATTATTTTGCAGTTAAAACCTACAGTATGTACTAACTTGTAAGGAGTATATTGGTCCAAAGTGTCCAGTGTAAGCATTGGTAATTTTATCGGCAGGGGTCTTGCCTTTTCTGTTGCAAAGCAAAATAGCTCCTTGTTCAGTTCCAACCATGAACTTTGTCGGCTAATACAGATATTAAATCCTTTGACAAGACTGTTAACTTATACAAGTACTGTCCTTATGTTTTTGGTACCATGAAATCAACAATACAGAAATTTTTATTAGCAGAACCAACTTTCTTCTAACTTTAATTAGATCCCGTTGCTATATTGTTACTAGGTGTACTAACTTGGTAAGTGTGCACTATTTTTTGCCTTTAGCCATTTCTGCGAAAATGCTGATAAACAAAGTTGCTAGTGACAACTGGGCATGCGTAAACGGGATCTAAAATAGTTAGAGCATGCGCGCTTAGGTACTGGTGATGCTAGTGCACACAGCCCTTGGGCTTCAGTGCACTAAATCCACCAGTACCTAAGTGCTTATGCTCTAACTATTACTAACTACACTAATGCTGTGTTATAAACGCGTTCACATTAGTAAATTTTATTACCCTGCCTTCGTCCACCCCCATACCTCGTCTTTGACAAAGCAAGAACAATAAACAAACTGAGCATGCTTGTTTTATTGTATGAGCACAGCTAATAAGGAGTTTTTTACAACCCTTGAGATTGAAATGGGCAATATCTTACCATTGTTGATTCGTATTCCAATGCTATTCCACCTAATTTTTGACCGGATCGATAACCTGCAAATTCAAGTGGCAGGGTTTCCACTGGCTCTCCCAATTTGCGTATATCCCACCACAATACACGACCATCAGTAGATGTTGAAAATACATCTGAACCTAATCCACACAATACATTTGGAGTGTAGTTAATATAGATGGAGTAGATGATAGTATGGTCTGTTCAAGGTCTCACGCTCATTAGTGCTACAGACAAACTAAAGGCTCTTACCTGTTTTTGAAGATGGAAATACAAGTTTATGAATAGGGTCATGATGACTGATTTCAACTGGTGTGACTTCGACAGGCTGGTTTCCTTTTCTTGTGTCAAACACTGCTAATTGGCCATTGTAGCAACCTCCCACAAGCATGTGTGGGTCTTTGGGGTTGTACTCGAGACAGAGCATTGGAGAAGCAGGACGCAATATGTGTTCGGGCTTGTTAGGATTTTCTACAAAAGTATTAAATAGCCCTAAATTAAATATTCTTTACACCTCCAGGTTCATTCTATCACCACTTCAGAAAGCCCTCCCCTCCTCCCTGAAAAGTTCAGTATGCCCTCCACCCCCCCCCCGCCCCCTCCCAAGTGATTTTTCCCTCAATAAAATAATTGATTTTTTACTGAGACATACCTATTTGTTTTAAGCAGCTTTACTGCTGATTATTGCACTGACAATCAAATTTTCCACACACTTTTTCTAAGTTTTATTATTTTGTAACTTGAAACCTTATTATCAGGATTGGTTTTAATTTGTCAACTAAATAAACATAGACTTTGAAAACTTGAACGTATTGTATCCCATCTTACTAAATGTTTTTTTCCATCAAAAAAATCCCAATACTATTATACATGTTGCTAACCTAGCTCCCATATATATGACTCCAAAGATACAACACTTGATGACTTTTGAAACTCCAGTGTAGAGTAGGCAGCAGCTAGGCGAGCTGCTCCATCAGGATACCATGATATGTGTGTCACAGCTCTCTTGATATCACTAGGATCCCGGAAAATGCTAATGGTTTTAGATGAAGGTGGGTTGCTCGCAATTTTAACACTTTTCTCACTAGAAAAGTATTCTTCATATATGTCTATGGCATTGTTTTGTTTCAAATAGTGTTCAATTTCCTAAACAAACAGAATATTTTGAACATAAGTTGGCTTTAAAAAATGAACTTACAGTTCCTAAATTTGTGATGATGCCAATGTACCCTTCATCCTTTTCTATTTTTTTCCTATATCGAATGGTTTGCTCAACTTCTGCAGGATTAATGTCTTTTGGCCACCCTCCTTCTGTGTGGTTCATTCCCCTACTCTCTGTTTCATAACGAATTGTATTAACCTATAGTATGTATAATATAGAGAGAAAATAAAAAAATTACTACCATATTCACACAAATAACCTCATGCTCTGTCATTTGAGGAGTATACTGCACAGCCATATCAACAGGATCTTTTTCAATAAAGTTTTCTTCCTCAGTTTCATCTGGGTTTAAACTTATCAATATTTGAGTCTCTGCATCTGAAAACAAGGGCTGACGGCCAAATTGGGACCGAACTTTGGTGTAGACATAAGTAATATCCATGATTGTTTGATGCTGTGATTAGCTACTGAAACTAGATTGCCAGAAGGTACCGCTTTTAACTATTAGAATTATTAGGAAAGTCCATTCGAAGATCAGCTAGACTAATAGTACCTGTGCACTCTTAGAGTGCCAATTGCACACCTCCCAAAAAATATTTTCCGACCTTTTTTGCAGGTGCCGATTTGTTTACCAGGGCGCCACAAAATTGTCGTTGCTAGGGGAGTGGCAAAAGATGCTAGCAACCAACCGCCCGTGTCCGTCGCGTCGCGTGTGGGGGGTGTGGTGTGGCGCCTCGGCGCTAGCTAGCTCCAATCTATACACCGACGATTATATGAGCATGCGCACAGGAGGTTCGTTTTTCTTTTGTCGCAGTGAAGACAACGTGGTTGTGGATTGTAAGAGAGTAGTCACGTAAGTTGTAGAATCTATTCTAATCGTTCTTCTCGTTTTTTAATTTGCTCTGTTTTATTTCTGTAGCAAATGGCAGACCCAGGATCAGCCGGTGAAGGCCGTGGAGGATTCGGGAGGGGTCGGGGCAGAGGTAGAGGCCGGGGAAGAGGACGTGGGCGTGGCCGAGGAAGAGGTGGCAAGGCAGAGGATAAAGAAGTAACACTTAAACGAAAGTATCCCATGCAGTAATCAGTAATTTTAATTTGTTTTTATGTGTAGTGGATACCAGTAACCAAACTTGGTCGTTTGGTAAAGGATGGCAAGATAAAGCGCATTGAAGACATCTATCTGTTCTCCATTCCAATCAAGGAGTCAGAGATCATCGATCACTTCTTGGGAAGTGCAATGAAAGATGAAGTTCTCAAGATCATGCCTGTTCAAAAGCAGACCAGAGCTGGGCAAAGAACCAGATTCAAGGCTTTTGTAGCCATGGGGGATTATAGTGGCCATGTTGGTTTGGGAGTGAAGTGTTCTAAAGAAGTGGCTACTGCAATTCGAGGTGCCATTATCCTGGCGAAGCTTTCTGTTATTCCTGTCCGCCTTGGATACTGGGGCAACAAGATTGGGCCGCCTCATACTGTTCCTTGCAAAGTAAGCAAAAAATATGAACCATTGCAATTGTATCATCTATCCATGTTGTTTGATAATGGTGATAGGTAACTGGTAAGTGCGGAAGTGTATTGGTGCGCCTAATTCCTGCTCCTCGTGGTACTGGTATTGTGGCAGCTGGTGTGCCCAAGAAGCTACTTCACATGGCTGGTGTGTCTGATTGCTACACTAGTGCCAGAGGACAGACTGCCACTTTGGGAAATTTCGGTAATAATTACTCTACTAGTCAATATTAACTGTTTGAATCGATTTATTTTGCAGCCAAGGCAACATTTGCAGCTATATCTCGCACCTTTACCTACCTGACTCCTGACTTGTGGCCAGAATCTAAGCTTGGAAAGCCTCCATTCCAAGAATTCACGGACTATTTGAGCAAGACCCAGTCTGTTCAGCCTCCTGCCATGACTGGAGCTCCTGCATAAGAATCGCCTATTGTTTGAAGAGACAAAATTTGATTGTGGACGGACTGTTTGAATATATATAATATTGTCTTTTCAAACTTGTCAAACATAACTCATGACATATACTGAGGTGCAAAAAAGTTGAATCAATAAGTATACTAAAAAGTAAAAAAAAACAATAACTTGCTTTAAAATTACTTAACATTGAGGTGGTTTGCAGTATATTGTAATAGATGGGTAATGCTAGTTTGTCTCTCCATGTCGTTGGTCCCAGGGGAAGATGCAGGAGCACTGAGTACTGCCGAAGCCAAACTGGGCATCTTCAGTACGTTCACCAGCTCGTTAGCTCTGTGGAGCAGAACTCTGTGGATTTCTGTGTCTCCTCCAGTGAAGTCCTGAACAAAAGAAATATGGAGTTGAATATGTATTTTCTGTACCAAGTCAAGGCGTGCTTTTCTTTCGCTAACACCTTACCAGTAGTATTGTTTGACTTAACAAACTGCATGCAATACCCCTTACCGAGCTGGCGTCTGCTATTTTATTGAGGCACAACAGTGTTCTCGGAATGAGGTCCTGACATCTTGAGGCCAGCTTGGCAATGGTGCTCATGAGAACCATGAGCAGCCGCACACTGAAGCTTTGCTTCTCACTGGGACCTTTCACCTTATGAAAGTTGATGCTGATCTCATACGCCACTGATTCCAGCGTCTATGTACAAGTAAAATAGGAAAACATGTCAAAATGTGGTGAACTGTGTGTGTGAGAGAGAAGGCTTGAAAGGCTAGGACAAGTGGCTAGGCTGCCAATGCCTAAGGTGATGATGTTTAGCTGGCTACCCAAATCCCGTCCAGCTTGTAGTCTCAAGAGGAGGTGGAGAGAGCTGCTAAGAAGGACCTGCAAGCTGTGACAATCCCAGTGGAGAGATGGTATGAGAAAGCACTGAGCAGGAGGGAATGGTTAAGTGCCTACACAGAAGGAGCCTTACAGTACCAACAACAGCTAGACACTAGGAAGCAACGTGGACCAAGAACAGTGCAGTGTGGAATTTGGTTCTGCAGAGAAGCAGATAAAGCAAGGCATAAATACACCGAAGAGCGAAATAAGCTAGTAGAAGATCAGCAAGGTTCAGTACAATGTCCCATTTGTTTAAGAGTAGAGGGGGTTTGGCAGAATTGCCATTGCCCCAGTGAGACAGAAGAGGAGTCTTCAACTCAGTCATCTAGTGTGACATGTGGTACATGTATGTACAATAGAAGTGTTAGTAGGCAGGAAGATTTAAAGAGGCACAAGTGTAGGGAGGATAGAATGAAGCCAATTCTTCCACAGAAAGGTGCAGTACAATGTAAGGAATGTGACTGATGGTTCAGGAGCAGAGGCGGCCTAGCAGTACACAATGCAGACCAGTTCCCACACAGTTGTAAGATGTGACTCATCCTCAGAACCCTTCCTTTACATTGGTAGGGCCACGTGACCATTTTATTGGCAATGGAAGTCAAGGTCAATGTGTGTGTGTGTGTGTGTGTGTGTGTGTGTGTGTGTGTGTGTGTGTGTGTGTACTAGCTTTGCACACTGACTTACACTAAAATACTGATTGAGAAGAGGAGCAGAACAGCCAGAGTGACAGTACTCGCCTACAATCCAGACCTGAATGACAGATTAGAAACAGAAATAATACACACACACACAAAAGCAAATTCTCTAGCTGCCGCTAGGCGGTCACGTGCACCTGGCAGAGCCAGGATGCCTGTGCACTAAGCAGGTACTATGAGCCGTGCAAGCAAAGCTCCTGGAGCCGGGCTAAGAACTCGCAGGAGAAAGGCCTTTCCTCACAGCAAGTGGTGTGGGCACCCGAAGTCCCACCTGGACCATTGCTGTTTCATGAGAAAAGGCCTTGAATTTGTGCCAGGTACACAGCTGGGTAGATTGGTGGGGTTGGTGAGGCAGATGGAAAAACTAGATGGAAAAATTGCGAGAGTGGGGCTTGAACTCTAGGACCTCAGGCCCTGAGCCAAGGACACAACCACTATACCACATAGACACACGATAACACGCACACACGCACACACACACACATACACACCACACAATGCTTTGTTACCATGTGCATATAGCAATGCTCCCCACCGACACTCAGTGTTCTCAAGCTCCCCACAAAGTCCAGCAAATCTCGTTGATGGTCGACCACAAGGTGAGGATAACGCTCAAAGATGACCAACATTTGGTCCGCCATTATCTCTCTGGCGTTAGTTTCAAACGGTTCAATATCATAGAGCACCACAATCCTTTCCAGTATGACTGAACAGAGTTGGACCACTGTCTCCTCACCGCTGCAGAGAACTACCTTGAAGAATAGCCTGCAATTCAAGCAATAATAACAACAATAACAACAACAACAATAACAACAATTCAGTCACAATTTTCGTCAAAACAAAAAATTATAATAACAATAACAATTCATCATTCTCAACTGTTTTCGTTAAAACAGAGAAAAACTGCTAATAATAACACAAATAATAATAATAATAATAATAATAATAATAATAATAATAACAACAATATAATGAACAATTGAAACTTCTTACTTGAGTAGCAGAGGAGCAACCCTAGATGCAGCTATCACTCTCTCATGCTCCACAAAATCCAGCAACAAGTGGTGGATGCTGGCAAGTCTGTCTATTGTATCTCCTTTGCCATTTTCCGAGCGCAGGAAATGACCAAACATGAGTTTGTACGTGGCATCTTGGAATGCAGCCAGGCACTTGGAGTACTTGGGATAAAGTCCAGGGTCAAAGGTCATGGAGTGTGGCGAGAGAAGGTGCTGGGCCTGTAGTGTTGCAGAGAGGCAAGGCAAATCCAACAGCGAGTGGAACACTTCAGAAATGGTTGCCTCTGAGATAAACGCTGGAAGGAGTTGCAGGAACTCACCGATGAAACTGACTGGAGACCATGCAAGGATCTGTCAAAGTTCAAGTAATACAAGTTAACAACAATACCAAAATTAAGAAGTTAACAATAGCATTGCATGCATTACCTTAAGAATGTTTGGAAAGAATTTGGTAAATATTTTAGTCTTGGAGTGAAGGACCTCAATGTTGTCTAGGAGGTAAGAAATCACCTCACAAGCTGTAAAGGAACTAAAGCAAGTCATATATCATAAGAAAAATCCTAAAAAAAAAAAAAAAAAAAAAAATGAAAACACTTACTCGCTAAATTTGATTGACAAGACTTTTCCAAAAAACAAATCAATGAGACCTTCTACATCATACATCTCGGATTCACCTGGGCAACAACAGCTTCTGTCACTCCAATACACTGCAATAATACTCTTGATTTTACCCACCATGATTCATAAAAAATTTAAGTAGGACCAGCAGAAGCCTAGCATTTGCCACAGGGTCCTGTGTTACTCTGGAATAAAGAAGACGCATACTTGGAAAGATGGAGTGGACCAAGGAAGAACTCAGTGAGCACAAGAGATCCAAGATGGCCACACACTCACAGAGACACTGAAGGAAAGAGTATAAAAAGCACATAATAACAGTACAGTATGTGAAGTCCATTGACCAATGATGTTAATAATTGCAGACTCAGCATTACACACACTGTGCTAAACTCGACAATTTCACAGCTGTGCTAAACTCGACAATTTCACAGCTCATACATGTAAATGTTACTTGTCAATCAATTAGAAGTAAGCTTCATTACTATCACAAACTAGTTATAAAGTCTGGAACAATTGTTAATGCTGAGTCCAGAACATACAATACAAAGAAACACACCGTATTTGTTGGGTTCTCATAAAACTATGGCAGTTGGTTCTTGCTGTAAATACCGTCAATTATTTTATCTACCTTATACGTGTAGTTTAATTTAGCCCCACTTACAGCATTCAACAAGTTCACATCCTCACTTTTTGGTTCTATAAAGGAACAATAAACAAACAAATACAAATTAGCACCAGGTGTGAATACTCTGGTTCAGTAACACTTTAAATGCTGTCATTTTCAAGATCAACTGTTGATAAAGACAAGAATGAGTACTGTAACCCTATTGTGCATGCACACTGAGGATTAATTTTATAAGTGACATATTTTGTAATTAGCTATTTTGCCTCACTTCTTTCACTTTGCTCGATGACCCTCAGGCAATACTGAACAGCTGCATCCTTTAGGTTTAATCTGGACCTGCCACCTCCAGTTGAAGACACCAATGAGAGTGAGGCTGTCAATGAAGAAGTTAGAGAAGAAGTCAGAGAAGCTGAAGAAGAAGAAGGGGGAGCTGAAGGATGTGGTCCAGTTAGAGATGAGCTTGACGAGGAAGCACGAAGACCCTGCCAGAAGAAGTGAACTACAAATAGCACACTTTTGCCACAAATAAACAGAAGTATTTACCAAGTCAGGTGTGGGCGTGGGAGCAGCAGAATCTCCGCCACCTCCAGCACTGATGGTTGTGTTAAGCCAGCGGCGAAGTGTAGAGAATGCACTGATGTTGAGGAGCTGATCGGTAGAGTAATAGCCACCTAATTAAAGGAACTTCAAATAATAGAAAAACTAAGGCAGATTACTACAAAAAAAAAAGAAGGCATAATAATGTTTATCCTTTTTTCACTGCAAACCTAAATTAAGCAATGTAAACATCCCTTGCGAAGGAGAGCCATCAATTTCTCTGACTGGAAGAAGCTACAGTGACATAATACAAAGCCAAATATCCACTTTTGCCCTCTGTTTGGATGTACACTTATACCTGCTTTTTTCCTGAGAAGAGTTGAAGACCTGTGGTGGGGGGAGGGAGACACTGAGTGCTGGCTTGCTTGAGCCAACCGGCCAACTGAAGACTCACTGCTCTGAGCTGTTCTTCCTCCACCGAGTCCAAGGCTCGAGGATGAGTACAGAGCGAGTGTAAAGCACATAAGCCAGACAAGGAGAGCTCCTCCTCCAATCCCATGACCACTACAAATCTGACAGGCCACAAACAAAATAGCACAATAGAAATGAAGAGTCTGCCATGAGTAAACTGTGTGTATGTGCTTGCTAGAAATTTGATCTAAAAATTAATTAGTTGTTTGATCTGTTCTACGTAACCTCGTTGACTTTTGAGGCATAATAGATGAAACATAAATACATACAATGCAACAATGGAGCACACACACACACACACACCACATAGAGGGGAAAAATTAGTCCTACCTACACATGTGGAAACCAATAATGGTATCAAACTCAGCAGCTGGAAATGAAAATTTTGACGACAATTTTTTTTTGTTTCACAATCCTCATTGTGGGACCACGACCCCTCAACAGCTCCCTGTTTCACCGTGATAACGTAGGTGCCGGAATTAAAGGGGCTTGCCCCACCCCCTTTAATTATGCCCCAGTCAGCCCAAGCTGATTGGGGGTGGGGTTTCCGGCCCTACCTGTGCCAAACAACTCAGCTACTAGAGCTGCGGCTAAGGGGTGAGTAGGAGCGTGAATGACTGGAAAGACAGGTAAGTTACAATGTATCTTTATAAAGTGAAGTTGATGTAATTCATGGTTCACGGCCGGGAATGGCTGTGAACAATGGGGTGTGTATGGGGATGAGCCGCAGGATTAACCTGGGTTCTATCCCTGGTTCACAGCTAGTTTTTCTTTTGTATTACTTAAAAAGCTTTTTGAGAGGGAAATTTTATCTAATAAGTGTCGGACGGTCAGGCGTCGGTCCCCAACCAGTCACAGTAGTTACTGCCACGAGGTTCTTCTCTATCCCTCGTCGTGCCCTGAGTAGCTAAGCTATCCAGGCCCTTTCCCCAAGTATCGAGGTTTTAAGTAAGTAATTAAATAAAACAACGACAAAAAGACTGACACATCTCAAACGGAAATTGACAAGAAAGAACAACTGACTCTGTGTGTCCTGGGCTTATATAGATGAGCCCAGGCCACACCTACTATACAATGACTAGGCACTATTTGCCCGCCTAAACTACTAAGTCCAAAGTTCACTAAACGAATTAGTTCATTACGGCTACGGCCGCCTCTTCTCTTGATCTTGAGGTTAAATAATAATAAAGAATAAAATGTCATCCCACCCCCTCCCTTTCCCTTCCCCCCTTTTTCCAAAACCCCTCTAAGTAAGGTGTGGGTGGGTGGGAGAAAAACTTGACTGTTTCCTTCTCTTCTGTCTCATAAGGAGTTGTGCTCGCGCATCCACGTGGGCACTCTAATTATGCCCACCCCCCCCATGCAGTCTATCCCCGACAGCCCTACTACACCTTACCCAACCAACTTGAGGGTATTCTGCCTGGTATTAACCCCGCCTAGCCTGCTGCTAAGCTGTCAACAAATTTCCTACTGCCAGATGACTATTACATGTAGTAAAGAGAGCTGCAGTAGTCTCTAAAATGCTCTATCACTGTTTTTGTTGCTGTTGTTTTCACTGAAAATTTGAATTACCAATTTAAATGGAATACACTGCAGACAATGCTTTTATGACTTTGCATGGACATTTCAAATTAAACTAACACACACACACACACACACACACCTACAACACACATATACACAACTCCTTTCCCCCCACTTACTCCACTATTCTAGGAGCCAACACACTGATCTTGTCTCTGCTATTGCTCTGTGCCAGTAGAACTGGCAGGAAGTGTGGAATACTGCCCCTCTCAATGGGTGGGTTGAACCCGTTCACCAGTTCCACATGCAATGAGGGGGAAAGTTCCTGAAGGATGGACGCTGCCAGGAGCTTTAGCTTGACAGAACCTTGCTCAGGCTCCAGAACAATGCTCATCAGCTGTTTATATACATCAGAATCTAGGCTTTAAAATAATAATAATAATAATAATAATAATAACAAACACGGGCACAAGCACACTTAGATAAATATTTTTAGAACAAACTGAAAACATTCATTTTAATCCTTTCACATTTCACATTTACAATAGTGAAGACAAACTTTTGTAACTTATATTAAATGTAGAATTGGTTGTATCAAAATTTTTTACTTTTTAGAGAACACAAAACAAGATTAAAAAGTAATTGCTTTGATTAAGTGTTTGGTAAGTGATTGGTAAACAGTTCTTCATACAGGATTTTTCCGCTAGGGATGGGAGACACTGTGTGTACTTAACCACACACCATTTTTCGTACTACTTACATGCACACGCCTATATGAGAGTATATACTTCACACTGATCAGTGTTTGGTCACATGCATGATTCTAAATGCTACTACTCATATAATTCCATGTTTGCTAATAAAATACTGGGGGGGGGGGGGGGGGGCAGATTTTAGGGCCAGCCTCCCCTGTACGTATGGTGTGTAGGGATGTATAAACCCTGGTAAATTTCTCAGCTTATACAAAGAGCCAAAAGATAGCTTGTTAGACACTGATTGAATCTAGGTTACTGAAATAGGCAAACTACAAAGAAGTTTAAAGAACTTACTTTCTCCTGTGCTTTGTTGCTGCACTGAGTACATACATCTGCCTGAGCAGCGTCAGGCAAGTGGGTCCCCTATCATTGGACTGTAGGACACTCCGCAAATTGCCGACCCAGTCCTCAAATTCTGCACCCACCACACTCCTTCACACATAGAACCATAGCTTAAAGCTGGTCATGCATGACATATTTAAAAAAAAATACCTCGCTTGTAAGAATAAAGCATCTTCTACTCCTTTAGTGTATGCCATTTCTTCCAAGTCTGTTTTGACGACCACTACCTATAAATAAAAGTAGGTGGGGCTCAACCATGCACCCCGCCCACAACGAAAACACATTTTCTTGTTCGTTTAATTGAATTTTCACCCACACGCCAGCCAACCAATCAGATTGCGTAAGTAATCTTTGAGTCGAGAGTGAATAGGATCGCGTTGTTAGTGTGGACTGTGGCGTGAGGCATGAGTAAAGAGAAAACCTTTTGATTTGGTGATAGTTAATGTATATAGCACAGGTAAGATACAGTTAAAGTAGTTAAACTTTTGGTTCATAGTTTTCTGTCTACGAGCAGGTAATTTGTGGGCATTGTCAAAACGAAGATGTCCTGTATACATTTCAAGTTCAGTAATACCGTTGAAAACGAGAAGCTCAAATTTGACGGACTTCAGATAAGTTTATCGGATCTCAGGGATGCCATAATCAAACTGAAGAACCTTAAAGCCAATCTGTACTCTTTGAAGATTATAGATGCCCAAACTAAGAAAGGTAAATTCTCGAGTAGTTCATATTGCTCTAGTAGTCTAGTGTTCCACTTTATTTACAGAATACATAGATGATTCTCAAATGCTTCCAAGGAACTCATCCGTGGTAGTGAGCCGTGTTCCAGTATCAAGCTCACTGAAAGCACCCAAGTCAAAGTAAGGTCTTGAAATAATCCAAATAATCTTGTATTAATTTTTTGAATGTGCTATATATAGGTTCAAGGAAACTCCTATTACTCGATCAGTAGGTCCAAGTCAGCCATGGAGCTGCCGTAATTGTAATCATTGTTCTAAATTATTTTGGATGACATCATTGAGGACTTTTACCTCTTGGATGATGTCAGAAACTGTTATTGTAGTCCACTTCATTTTTAAAATGTCAGATTTTGCACTTTTAAATAAACCAACTCTTTGTGGGTGTGGTCTTACATTTGTTGCATTAGATGGGTTCATGTGTGTTGCGTTTGTGGAGAGTAGACGAATAAACAGAACTAGCAACTTATAATGACTACTTTTTTTTCCACTTCTGTTCATAAATCCTTATTAGCTGATTAATTAGCATTTTCTCTTTCTGCTTGTCATGCTTTTCTAAGTTGGACGACTTAGAATGAATATCCATATAAATAAGGTCGCTTTTTCTCATGTAAGTATTTAGCTGACAGGAACCGTCAGTTGGTTTTGTTGGTAAGTTTTGTGTATGCAAGTTGCCTGTGAGCTATGAGATTATGTGGGTTCACCTTGTCCCAATGGGTTAACCAAATATGGATTGTGGGGTGTGTTGTAGTTCGTAAGCAAATTGCTTTGATACTGAATTTACAACATTTTTGGCCTTATGTTTTATGATATACTTATACGTAAGTGTGAATGAAGTTCACCTGTGGTCACGTGTTTTAAACTATTAATACTATATTTTTATCGATGTGAACAGATGTAGTTGTATACTGTTGTAGCAAGTAATGAGAGCAGCACGAGATGATGTGTAAATGTGTAATTAAATGGATTGAGGAATGAGTGTTCATGAGAGGAATAGTTTTGTAGAGGAAAGTAGTAATCGAGAAGAAAGACTTTGTCGGAAGCAGGAAATGATTATTTTCTGATTTATCTGAAGATATCAGAGATAAAATATGACGTATTTTGTTCTGAGTTAGTCTTATTCATCATTTTGTGTAAATGATGATGTAATACCAGATGGGAAGTTTAGGGCATGGCATGGCGTTTTCTTGAGTCACACACACACACACGAGATTGCATGTTTGCTATGCACTATGTGAGGAGATATGTCGGTGTTGCCCATTTCCCTCTAATTGGCAACATTACAAGCACACTCGTTTTCTTACTCAAGGAAACTGTTGTTCCTGGTCTCATCTCTACCCGGATGGCGTCTTCTGGACCAAAAGGACTTGCAGGGGATGATGCGACAGTGCTCACTCCTGAACAACTGATGCAGGTGTGTCTTCATTTCATAAAGCAGTCTACAAAAGAAAGTTGTATTTTCTTCCTTTTTGTCACAATGGAAGAGTATAAAAAAAAAAGAAAAAAAGAAAAAAAGAAACAGCATCATTATTTTCAATGTATTGACCTATGTAGTTGTCACTTGATTTGCAGACAGCAGATTTAGCTAACGCCAATGCCTCTGAAGCAGCAAAAGTTAAAGCCATGATGATGCAGTCCTCTGAAAGTTATGAAAATTCTCAGTAAGTGGCTTGTGGTAAAAGTTAATCAGCCAAAAGGAAGTCCGTATTAGTTTGGGGTAAAACATTGGTTTTGGCAAGGCGGCATACAAAAATAGAATTGTAAAAAAGACGTTTGCTGTGACTAGCCAACTCAATGAATTTAATTAAAGCTTTGAAATTTGATTGTGAATTTCATTCGTGCACTGTCAAACAAGATGTTTCGCCTCCTTAGGTATGTGTGGACTCCTCGTGGGAACAGTGGAAGTTCTGTTGGTCTCCATACAGGACTGAAGAAAAATCCACCTCCCCCAACATACACTTGCTTTCGATGTGGGAATCGAGGTCACTGGATTCAGATGTGTCCTACCAATGGGGTAATGGCAGTCTATTGACTATTCTCTGCCTGTCACATGCTTCTCTCCTCATCTATCCTAACAACTCGATTATTTTTTGCTAGAGAAAATTGGATAGAGGCTCAGACTTTATCGGAATGACATTTTTACTATTTTGTTCCTACTCCCTGTTTGGAAAATTATTGGCCATAACATACTAAACAGTCTCTCGATAGTTGCACTTAGCTCCTGGCATTAATGAAGTCCATAGAAACATTGCATTGTACAGATATTATGGCACTGATTTTGGTTTACATGCTTAAAGTAGTCCCATCTCACCTGGATATCAGCAAATGTCCTGCGCTCCATAATTAATGGCATTGCATTTCATGGACCATCTATTGTAATTAGAGAGCCAGTATTTCAAGTGTTCGTATCCAGATAGTCTCACAATTTTTTTGTGGCATATAGTTGCCTAATGAAGCACTGTACTTTTAAGTATGCATATAAACTCCCCCCCCCCCCCCCCCATGGCTTTGTAGCCTTGATTTTGTTTGCTTATGTTCTACTTATTAACTTTATGTACAGGACCCTACATTCAACAACTACAGGTATAAGAGGTCCAATGGAATCCCTAGCTCTCAACTGGTCGCTGTGAGTGAGGCTGTAGAGGGAGCTATGCTCAACCACAAGGGACAACTCGTAGCCAGAGCTGAAGACCTGTAAGTACACTTCTTCTTGTTGTTTTTTGTTTTATTCGTTCATTTTATTTATTTTTTTATTTTTTTGCTTGAGTCATTCTGTTGGATTAGTATCACTGTTAGTACTGACTCTGGGAATCCAGCTTACGGCTAAAGTTGAATCAAACAATGTAATAATTTTGCATTATTTTCAGAGTGGCAATAGAAAGTGCCAAGTTGAAGCGTCAGAAGCGTCTGCAGGCAACTGAAGAACCAAAGAAAAATAACAAACCACCAGAGGAACTCATCTGCAGTTTGTGTAAGGAGATTATGAAAGAGGCAGTCATCATTCCCTGCTGTGGAGAGAGTTTCTGCTCAGAGTGCATCTGTACTCACTTGTGTGACAATGAATTCACGTGTCCAGCTTGCAAAAAAGACAAAGTTTCTCCAGAAAACCTTGCCCCTAACAAGGCTTTGAGACAGGTACTCAGTTCTTTTCCTTTACAGCTTCCTATATTTGCTGTTTTTGTTATTTTGCTTTTTTGTCAACCTGCTCATGTGCCACTGACTGTTGTGCTTACACCAAATATTTTAATATTCTTTGTAGTCATAAATATTTCTGATGACCTACCTAATCAGTTAGTGATATAAATACATTATATACATATCTTACATTATTACATATTGTAGTCTGCTAAGAACTTCCGTGCAAGAGCAGCAGAAGCGAAGAGCATTGCTGTGGCTGCATCTACTGGGTTTATTAGGAAGGATCCCATTATTGTCCCTCCCAAGCTACTACCTGTTGTCAGCGTAAGTCCACCAACCGCTGTATCCGAGAGCTCTCATGCTGTAAAGAACGAAGTGTTCAACCCCATTACTAAGCCCATCACAGTGAGCCCCAACAAAACACCCATGTTCTCCAGTTCTGCTGTAAAAGCAATAGTGAAGACTGAGAATGGATCTTCTACCATAAAGGCAACACAGAAGACTGAGAGTGAAGCCCCTGCCATTACAACGAAGACTGAAAAGGGAGTCCAGGGACTACATGCTGAGGTATTCTGTTGTTTGTGGTTAGTTTAGGTGCTTTGTACTGGGTTGGTGGTATGTAGTAGGAAGAAAGAACTATTGGAAATATTGGCCAACTATTAGAATGGGCAGAGTGTTGATATTACTATGATTGTGTTCTTGTTACAGGTAGTTAAATCCATTTTACCCAAACTAGAAGAAACTGAAGTAAATTCTAGACCAAAGTCATCTTCCAGTGGCCCTACTCCTATTCCAGTGACTACAGAGGATTTGAGAAAGTCTCCATTGTCAAGCATTGAAAGTAATTCTTATTCTTCTTTTGTTCTCTCTCTCTCTCTCTCTCTTTTTTCAACATCATGAGTTAGTTAGTTTACCAACATCGTGTAGATACACAAGATGACAAAGAGCAAGTTGAGAAATCTGATGTTGACCTGCTGCCTGTGGAAAATGTAGTGTCTCTCTCTGAAGTCAAGGCTGTGTCACCTAAACCCACAGGTACTTAAGCGTACTTTGTCTGGCATGTTCTTGTATGTGTGTTTGTATCATGTGTGCCTTGTGTACACCAAGGCTAGTTTTAGTTATATATGATATGGCATGACATGTTTCACTAATGTAATGATTTTAACACTAGATGCAGAAGGAAACTTACCAGAAAAGTCTGACACTAATAGATTACCTACCAAATCTCCACCTCCTGCTGAAGTCATTGTCAAGTCACCAAACCCAGCAGGTAAACAGTGTGTGTGTGTGTGTGTGTGTGTGTGTGTGTGTGTGTGTGTGTGTGCATGTGTGTGTGTGTGCGTGTGTTGGGAGTGGGTAGTTTACTACTATAAAAATAATTTGGAAGTAATTGAATGATAGGCAACAAGGTTTATTGATTGTGTTGGTTTGTTCAATGTTGATCACTCATGCAGGTGTGAAAGTAGACTCTGAACTAGGTGAAAAGATGGACACGAATGAATTGTCATTGACACCAGGATCGGCTGGAGTCAATGAGTCATTACTGAAAAGTGCAGGTTTGTGTGTGTGTGTGTGTCGAAGTGCAGGAATCTGAACTAAAATGTATGGGCGTAATTTGCATGTCAATTGAACTCTTTGTTTTTTTTTGTTTTTTTTTTTGTTTTTGCGCTACGCACATGCAGCTGCTGCGCTGGAAGACAAGGGCCCGGTAGTAATGAAGCCTGGAGTTGACATGAATATGGTGCCTTTGCCATTGCGGCATTCTGGGCTCAGCTTAATGGCATCAAAACCTGCGGGTAGGTGTGTGTGTGTTTATTTGGTGGGTGGGGCATGCATGCTGTGTGATGGAAGGTAGAACTTAAAAGGAAAAAACATTTTGGTACAAAACATTTTAAAACATTTCTTTGATTTATATTGAAGCTGCACTAAAATTTTTCTTTTATTAAAAAAATTTTTTTTTTTACAGTTCCGTTAACCAGTGGTATCCCGCCAATACCAGGTGGATCTAGTATTCTTGGACAGCCAGTACAACCTTCTCACTACTCAACAATACCTCCTGTCCTTCTCCCTGGAGCTACCACTTACAGTGGGCTGCCAGGCTCTACTGGACTCGTAGGTGGCCATCTGGGTGGTATGGGTCCGCCAGCATCCTTACACCAATCTAAGGGGTAAGTTGTTTTGTTTACAAACGATGTTTTTGTTTATGTATACACTACAATGAATGAGAACAACATGCGATGGAGCTGGGGGATTCAGAGACTGAAACTAATTATTTACTTATGTTATATTTTTTATTTTTTTATTTTTTTGTCACACCTTATGTGCAGTGAACACAGCAAGCAGGACGATCTAGCTGATGTGCTTTTACTGACCTCAGCAGTAACCCAGAAGAAGCCACCTTCACCACCTCTCTCCATAGAGGAGTTCTATCGTCACCAGAAGCTGCTTAAATTGTTGTAAGTATTGTATGTTCATAATAGTCTATGTCCTTTTTTAAACCTTGTCTCCATCAGCCATTGCTGTGACACCTTGTCAGTTAACAGCTATGATTGTCCAAGTCATTTAAAACATGCATCGTTGTGTTGTTGTTGTGTAGAACTAAGGACAGGATTAGGCGCAGGAGCAGTTCTCATTCCAGTAGGTCCTATTCTCGTTCCTCGTCGCCAGATTCGTCCAGTTCTTATTTTAGCAGCAGTTCTAGCAGTGACTACTCCAGATCTATCTCGCGCTCCCCTCTGCGCACTCGCAAGCGTGACAGAAGTCGGCATGAAAAACATCATCGAGTCAAGGGTGAGAAGAAGAGAAGCAAGACGCACAAGGAGAGGAAAGAGAGGAGGTTGAAGGAGCTGCTCAGAGAACAGCGGGACAAGCGTGGGGGAAGTAAGGAATTAGGGAGGAAGTACAAGGAGAAGCTGAAGCAGGAGAAGTTAAAGCAGCACAGGCATTCTCATCACAAACGGCGAGAGGAGTCCTCTAAGTACAGGAGTACGAAGAGGGTAAGAAAAGATGGGTCGACCAAGAAAATCAGATTGGGTAATGAAGAGGAGATGAAAGTGGAGGACTTGGCAGCTGATAAGGACAGTACTTTAAATGAAAGGATTGCGCTGGAGGACAAAAATGTTGTTGAAGAAAGCAAAGCAATAGAGTTACTCAAAGAAGCAGAAGAACTCGTGAATGCAGAGGGCAATGAGGCACTTGAATCGAGCAAGACAGTGGAAGGAGGTGGGGCATGTGAGTTGGACAAAGCAGTTGAAAGAACAGAGGACTGCAGAGATACTGTAGACTTCGGCATCCTTGAGGAAGATAAAGCAACTGAAGAGATTGAAGCAGTGAAAGAAAGTGAGACAGTGGAAGAAGGTGAGGTGGAGGAAGATGAGTCTGTGGATCAAAACAATGCTGCTATGGGTCAAGATAAGGCGGATGAGCAAGATGAGCAAGATGAGCAAGATGAGCCAATGGATGAGGAGGATATTGTAGAAGAGGGTGAAGTGGTGGAGGACAGTGATGCAGATGATAAGAATCACCATCGCCGCCACCATCGCCGCCATTGTCGTGAATATACCAGTGAGGGTCGAGAGAAGAAGAGGAGAAAGGACAAAAAGCACAAACATAGCTCTAAAGAGCACAAGAGATCCCACAAATCCAAGAAGAGCAGTCATGTGGAGAAAGCAGAGAAGAGGAAATACAAAAAGCACAAGAAGTCATCCGGGCATTCAGAAAAATCTCGTCATCATCATTAATTCAACAAAAATTTTATTCTATATTTCTGACCACTGACAGTAACGTTTTTGCACTATATTGTGATTTATTTCCGTTTTTTTTTTTTTTAATCATAAATATAAATTATTTGAGGGAAAGTGTAAATTCTGCATAGCATGTACATTCTTACTAAAAAAAAAAAAATGCTGTGACGCTGCACGAGGTATCGTGCTTCAATTTCGCTCGCTGTGCATAAGCTGTGTAATTGGTAAAGGGTAAGCTGTGTACGATTTCAAGGCCAAAGAGGGGAATGACCTCTACCACTCCGATTCTGAAGCTTGATACAAGCTTACATGCTGATTCCGTTGAGTGGTGTCCATCAGATGGACTAGAAAGTATTTTAGCTTGTGGAACGTACCAGTTAAATGAAAAAAGTAGAACCAGAGAAGGCTCTCTGTCCTTATTCAGATGGGAGAATAGCATGTACAAAGAAAAGTATTTATGTGGTTTGAGATTATATAGAATATTTTTGCCAGATTATCCAAAATTTTGATTAATAAATCTGAGGGAGGAATTCTTGACATAAAATGGTACACTATTGTGTATTTTCCTTCTATCATTTACCAGTTATGTTGCTGGGATAGGAAACAGTTGGCAGACTCCTGCGTTCTATCTTTAGCAACTTCTGCAGGTGTGGTGAAGCTTCTTCAATTGATCTGTGATGAGAAGGAGGTAGCTTGTAACCACATACATTAATGCATTCATACAGAGCATCTTTGACAAGCGGATGTAGTGAAAAAAGAGGCGTGTGAGCAAGTTAAATAGTTGTTCTGGTTAATGTGTAGGTTCAGGTGAGCTTAAAACCTCTTGCAAGTGAAATCTTTGAGGAATCAATGACCAGAATATGCTTGTCTCTGGACTGGGGGAAGCCAATAAGGTATGCTCCTTTACCCCATCTTAATATATTTCCAAATTTCTGAGGTTGATATTCCCCAGTTCCAATAGTCTAGCAGTAAGCGACTCTCTTGGGAAGATCAGTGTGATGGACCTGGAGTCTACTGGGTTCCGCCTCCACAGAAGCTGGCAAGCCCATGATTATGAAGCGTGGATTGTTTGCTTTGGGCTCGACAGCAGTGATATATTTAGTGGAGGGGATGACTGTAAGTTACATCACTGGGATGTACGGAGTGCTGGAGACAAACCTGTGGCTACTACTCAATGGTAAATTGTTTGTTGTTTGTATTTGTTATTGTTGGTTGATTTGGGCCTAACTTATATAATTTATGGCTTCTCTGCGTCTTTTGTGGTTTGTTAAGGCATAAGATGGGAGTGTGCAGTTTACAGAGTCATCCTACCAATGGCAACATCCTTGCGTCTGGGAGGCGAGTTACAGAATTTTATGTGACATAGTTGCCTTAGTGACAATAGATAATCACTTTTTGTTACTAAACATTGGCTACATTATTTAATTGCAGCGATTCAAAAATGTGCCTGTGTAAATCAAATATTGGTACATGGGACACACACACACTCAGAAGTGTACCAGAGTTTACTTTTGGTCCATGATAAGATATACCAAATAGGTAAGGAAATTGGTTACCAAATACCATACGGTATCTCAGTGAACAGATGTATATATATTAGACAAATGGGATGTACTCTTTATCACTTAAAAAACGTAAAACTTCCAGTTGTTGAGCATGCATTAAAATTAGGCAAGTGTACTGTTGTTGCTGACTCCCTCTGCATTGAGCTTTGCCATGTCAACATTTCTTTTAAAACAGTTATGATGAAAACATGGCTCTGTGGGACATACGTAACTTCTCCCGGCCAATCAAGAGCACATCACTAGGAGGTGGAGTCTGGAGAATCAAGTGGAACACGTCCCCAGAAGTGCCGGACGTTGTGGCCACAGCTTGCATGCATAACCACTTCAGCATCGTAGACACTCATCTGGCCACCTCTGACCCCATGGACATCGTCAGCCGGTACACAGAGCACGGTTCATTGGCTTATGGAATAGACTGGTGCCGGAAACACGACAAGGTGACCACTCAAGATGGCCGCGATGTTTGTCACTTCACACTTGCCTCTTGCTCTTTCTACGACAATTCCATACATTTGTGGAAAACAACACTATTCTGACTCAGTATTTTTGTTTTATTTTTATATTTGCCATCAATTTAAATGCCAACTGACCAAATCTTTTCCTTCACTCGTAACTACAAGTTTGATAGAGTTTTAATTATCGTCATATTTTATTTCAGATGACAATTTTCAGAAGAATAGCTTATAATTGAAACATTGACACAAATTGGCTATTGAATTTCATTCTGAAGTAACGTACTAATGAGGTGAAGATGACATGCCTACTTTAATTTTTTCTTCTTTTTTGATGGTTTAGGTGCCTCTGAATCGGTGGGGATAGCACGTTTAGTTGCTACTCGCTTCTCTTTGCTTTGATCTGTAATGTTGATGCCATATTTCTGGGCTAAATGGTGAGTCCAAAGTGCCTTCTCTACATCATGACTTGTCCAGGATCTACCACCAGTCTCTGGAATCACATCGTACAAGCTCACAGGATGAATTATTTAGGCTGGTTTGAACTTATTACGTGCAGAACAATACTAAAACTTTATAAGGGGGAGGAGCAAAGTTGTACAAGCCAATGACCCCTTACCAGATTCATTGAGTCCAGCCACGGTGTCTTGTATTTTTGTCACATAGCTCATGTAATGTTTCAAGTTGTACTCCAGTTTCCCTAGTCCTGGAACACTCAGAACAGACTCGTCAGCCATAAATGGAACAGCAGAGGAGTAAGCACACAGAATTGCTGCAAATAAGACAACAAATTATGGTGCAAACAGTAATTGAAATAATGCTAGCTATAATGTCAATTAGAATTAATCAATTATTGTGGGTGTACTTTTACCATTGTTCTGACTTATCAACTAAAATGTAGATTATTATTATTATTATTATTATTATCATCATCATCATTCTGTCCATCAACCCTGCCACATTTACCAGAAGCAGTTGCTGGGCCAACTGCCTTCAGCTGGCAGAGATGCTTGATGGCTGCTTCTACAGATGGCATTTTCTTAAATGCACTCTTTGTGACAGCTTCTACTTCTTCCGATTTGTTCTCCTTCACAAGCTCGGTCAATCTTGGGCGAAATTTTCCACGCTGAGTAAAGATTGAGCAAATAACACACACACACACGCCCAAGTAATTCACATTTTACTGACAGACAGTTTCCATTTCATCAACTTGCAGAGTTCAGGCTGAGTCAGGTAGGGCAAGCTCCTGCTGTGAATATCTTTTGGCAGCTCATTTTGATACCTAATAATAAATCCCCAGTGAATGTTCTTTTATACCAACTCTAACTATAGCTCAAGCTTTAAAATCACATAAAACATGCAAACTAACTGCCAAGTGATCTATCAGTACCAGTTATCAGTACCAGTTATCAAGCTCCAGCAATTCTTTTCCTTTAGGACCCTTCTTTTCTGCAGCTTTCTTTTTAAGCACTTCTGAATAGGCGGTGAGTGCAGCCTCCAACAATGAATTGCTCTCACTTTCAAAGAGAGATGCGGATCCAGCCATGCGGTAAAGTATCGCCTAATCTGGTAAAGAATGGTTATTGAAACCAAAATGGACGAAGGTACTGAGACTGAGAGAAAGAAAAAGAGAACCCAGTACGTTATTCTTGTATTCCACCTCAGTAGGTTATCTCTCTTTTGCATGCAGGTTTTGGAAAGATAAACTTTCCAAGGTAAAGCGAAAAAGTGAGTGAAAATATAGTGATGGCTATGTATGATCCAGTCATTATCTTAGGATTAGTCGTTTCTTTAATCGTCCTTCATAATAGTAGCCTGAATTATTGGTGTGGTCTTAGTCAGACTATTCTAATAGGTGGAGGTAGGTCTTTGATAGAATATCCCAAGGTTTTTCATTATCAGTACTTTTTTTTGCGAGACATTCTTTAACAAATTAATTTGGGGAAGCAGCTTTGGTTGCGTATTGCTTCGTCTCAATTGATATTGTTTCTACTAATGTCATGATGTTTGCTTTAATTAGAATCAGATTCTGCCGAAAAAGACAAAGTATCTGCAAAAGGCAAGAGAGACAAGAAGTCGAAACCTAAACAGTCTAGAGACGTTCCTTTTGCTGGATCTGCTAGAGGCTTTAGGTCAAAACTAAATGATGTGGGAACCACAGTATCTCCACAGGCAATAGAGACTAGTGTCAGATTCAGAGCTAAAGTCTCATCAAGCCAAAAGGTGAAAGAACTGAGGAAAGTGGAAGCAACAGACTTATATCCTGACTCTGATTCTAGCAACGCTTCTTCAAGCGGAAAGGAATCATTAAGCAAGGGAAGTGGTGCTTGCCAACAAAGCCAATCAGCCGTGAAGAGGAAGTTGCTGAAGAGAAGGCGATACATTCTATTTTTGGGTAACTTACCAATCTCTGCATCTAGGGAGGATGTCGTTTTGCACTTCAGGAAAAGGGGCGTGCAGGTGTCTGACTTTCGCCTGCTGACCCATAAGGATTCTGACAAGTCTAAAGGTTGTGGGTTCATGGAGCTGGAGTGTGAGGCTACTATGCATGGTGCCTTGCAGCTGCATCGCAGCAAGTTCCAGGGGAAGTGCATCAACTTGGAAGTGACTTGCGGAGGTGGGGGGAAGGGAGAGAAGAGGAAGAGAAAGATCCAGGACAAGAACAGGAAACTCAGACTCAGGAAGTCTTCAGTAATTACTGCCAAGCACAAAAGAATTAAAACTTGATTGCAGTATATTTTTGCTTTTATTTCTGTGTTAAATTTATTATTTTTGATTCAAAGTTGAGCAGCTTGGCTGGCTAATATGCCCTATCAATTGTATAGAATTTAAAAATTAAAAAAAAATGGGGGGGGAGTGATGGAGGTGGTCAAAAGTGTCAAGAATTCAAAATTCAAACACTATCGATGGAGGTACTTGTATGCCCTATTGTGGAAAAAACACATGCCAATACTGCATGGGAAAGAAGAATGAAAGTGGTAAAGATCGCAACAAGTAGCAAAAAAGAACGCGCAATTCTTTTATTTGCGAATTAAAGTTTGTTTGCTGACGGTGCATATTGTAGTTGGAGAGATGCTGCAGAAATGCTGTGTTTACTTTATTGCTCCGGTCGTCGTCTGCCTGTTGCTGGGAGTGGTTTTGAATTGGTACCAAGTGTCAGAATATAAGACTCAAGGTGGGCATTGGACTTTGTCTGTGGTGACCGGCTGTATGCAGTCTTTTTTTTTAAAGTGAAAGTTGTGTGTAATGGTAAATACATGACCACCGTAGGAAGCAAATTGCTACACCCATTTATATTACTTTCTATGGGCTAAGTTTTGGAGCACAGGACAGTATTTGCAACATGCTTAGAAACTAACCCTTTTTGCTGGTGCCTCTTGATTTTACGAGCTGCAAATAATCGACTCCAGAGTATTTAGTATGCACAATGCAACAGTAGGACTTCACGCTATAGATACAATGACAGAAGTCCACTCCTTGTGATGAGTATCCTATTACATCACACTTAGAAAGATAGACTTAAAACCGTCACGAAATCTTCGGTATTGTGTCAAATTTATCAACTTTGTCCCAGGTCCTGGAAAGTACTTTAATTTGCCCGAAAAATTGTCAGCTAGCTGAAACTGTGCAAGAATTTATAGACATCTAATGAAATACAACCTCGCTCACCTCCACTAATGGGTGAGTACGCAATGGGTGTGATCGTTTATGCAACTGGTAAAGGATCTCTGAAAATGTATTTCAGTGCTGTGAAAATGTCTTGCTGTGCAGTGTCCAAATTTGATACAAGCCACCATTATTAGCATTGTTTGTTGCACATCTTCAGAATTTGTTCATTTTGTTAAGTTAAGTAAGCTACCCTTGTTCCTAACCGTTTAATATGACTTAAAATGTCAGCATATTTTGAAATTATAAGAATAACAGTTGTGCAATAGTGGGTGTGTTTTGCATAACTATGAATATAAATAGTGTCCTGATATGAGATAAAGATAGTGCATAAGCTAGACCTATGCCCAAAACTTAACCCTGATTGATTGACTGGGAAGACACCTCTGACAATTGTTTTATTTTTTATATATATATTTTTTGAATGATTTTATTCATAAAATGTTTTAGCAGGGGAGGAAGAATGTAAGTTCCCGAAAATGTTCAGCTATTTCTCGGTATTGAGCTAAGGTTGTCATCTGGGATTTCATGTCGATTCTCTTCCTTGGTTTGTTCTCACCACCATATGGCGGCACTTGACAGTTTGTGAGCTTTTCATGTCTGCATTTCCTAATTTAATACTATTTCTCTGGTCTATTCCTTAACTTCCAATTTTATGATTTCATCTAAATATTACAAATTGCTTAGAAGCAATTGATAGTCTTTAGATCCCAGTCAGAGCTGACAGGATTACCGAGCCCAATTTCAATCCCCTGAGACAACTGATGCCGGTTGAGTGAGATTTGAGTAAAAATACATTCCAGCAAGTGAGCTACTCTATTCCTTTGTAATAATGGGTGTGTCTCTCGAAAGAGTCGCCACTCTACCTCGTTTGTTTGTGGGGATGACTAGTCTGAGATGTTTGAATTCCTACATGCACGGAGTTATGCCATTGTGAGCATTCCTGGAGTTTTGCCATTGTGAGCATTCCCGTGTGATCAAGGTGATGTAAAACCAGCAAGTCTTGCAGTAGGCGGTGCATGTACATATCTACTGTTAATTTATGTCTTGCGTGTTCAAGTTCTTTTTGGTTGATTAGACAGATATGCTTACAAGGTGTAGTAGAACTTGTTGTGTCAGCAAAGAAGTGATAAAAGGGGGGGAAAATTGTTTACAAATAAGTATTTTTTTTAAATGATTCGGTCATTCCTGGCTGAAATAATTGTAATAATTGCAAATGTTCTCAGTTCTAGTAACTCGCCACTAATTACCAGTTGTGGGTTTACTTATTAATTTTTGTCGTGTGTGTGTGTATAATACTAGCATAGCAATTCATTGGCAACATTCTGAGAAATTTCTGTGCCTGGGCAAACTTCTTGGAAGAATTTCTGACACGCCATCAAACTAATGAAGTATGGAGTGTGAATTGAGTTCAATCCACTTAATTTTCAACGCATGGCTACAGATGAAGGTGTGCCATGCGTGGTTGCCACATTAGCTATCAAGGACATTTCTGATACACCCGTGCTACTAATTATTTGCGGCTAAGAGAGTTCCTTTTAGGTTTTATATTGTCACTCTTAAGCTCGTAATACAATTGAACTGGTCAACTAGCTTGAATCAAATTAAGAACACTTGTCAGCCAGAACTACGGTTGCAGGCTAGTGAATACAGTAAGAGTCTGTATGTAGATGTGGATTGTTTCAACTGTTGTGTTTCTTATGTTTGTATGAAGATGCCCATCAAATGGTTTATGTCTGCTAGTTTCACACATTGAAACTTAGAATGAGACTTATCCTTCATAGTAAACATTTTCTAATTTTTTTCATTCTCTCTTTCTCTCTCCACACACACACGCACACACACGCACACACACGCACACGCGCACGCACGCACACACACACACACACTTTCTCTCTATTGGGTAATGGGCTAAAGCTGATTACCGAGACTTAAGACATTTTTGCCCAGCTTTTGGCTGTTCTGTCAGTTCTAACTAGACTCCTGTGTGTCTGTGCTCAGAAGCAGTTTATCATGAAGTGCACCATTGCTCAGGGAGTCTCAATGTAAATATAGACTTATAGGTCCTCCCCTCCCCCTCGTCTCTTATGTAACTGGATCCTGATCAGTTTTCTTCCTACACTTGGCAAGACTAGTGATGAAGATAAAGCTAGCTATAGTGGATATCCATCTTAAATTTCTCCTGAGTAATTAATGGGCACACTCCCTCGATATTCACTGACTCCCTTTCCGTCATTACCTTTCGTCATTACATGTTGTTGTTTTTAGGAATTAAAAAATTTTTTTTATAATATAAATAATATGTAATATATTATACATAATACATTCTTTCAATAACATTCTCCTAATGCCACACAAATTGAATAAATTCATTAAATGGAATATTTGGTCAAGTACTGATTTTTTGCATTCTTAGTCTTCCAAGTAATATTTTCCAGTGTGTGTATTGTATCTCTTGTTCTGATGGTGCACAGCTGCTGTTCTGTTGGCTAGCTGGTTGTCTCTATAGGCTTTCTAACGTCATTCTCACTCATTCATATATAACTTCAGTAATGTGTACTATATGAAATAGGCTGAGCTATTCAAAAAAATTTGTCACATGCTTTGTGTGTGTGTGTGTGTGTGTGTATGTGTGTGTGTGTGTGTGTATGTGTGTGTGTGTGTGTGTGTGTGTGTTTGTTCCTATCATAGAGTTCTTACTTTTTGTTAACTTGTTTTCTTCTTCCTTTTGATTAAGGTTCGATAGTTTGGTCTAAAGGATGTAGTTATGAGCTAAGCGAGTATTGGAGGTGTTGTTTATGGTGTTGTTTATGGTGTTGTTTATGGTGTTGTTTATGGTGTTTGTAGCAGACAAATAGTTCACTAAAGTATTAAAGTTTCATTTTATAACTTCATTGTAGTTGTAATAAAAATGTTTTACCTCAAATTGTGCACATCATTTGATTATTGCGCTTGCAAAAATTGATGAAAGAAGACTTCTCACAACTTTAGAAATCTGAATTCTTTATTATTTAAATTTAATATGTACTACGAATAGAGTTAAGTGACATGTAAGAGACACAGTATGTGATACATACTATAGTAATTTTATCACGGTACGTTTAAAATGTCCAATCAGATTGCTCAGTTCATGGTGAATATATCTCACACCCACCTCCTAGGAGGTGAATAAGTGAACCGTCCAATCAAAATTAGTTTTTGTGCATTTCCTATTGCCTAGAACCATGGTACAAGTTGGTTGCACTCCTCCGTTCCTCAGTTGGTATGGGATTTACGCTATCCTCAGGCCTTTGGCCCTCGGTTGTGCAAATCCCATACCAACCTCCAAGTTGTGGTGTAACCAATACATAGTACATAGTATGTGATCTGCATTATAGTATTTATACAGTACATAGTATGTGATATACATCATAGTATAAATAATATTGTAATAATATATACTGTCTTCTATATTATAGTACATTGACAAGAAAAATATAATGAAGTGGAAAATGTATAATAGAGAAGCTGAGACTGAATTGAAACCGGGCATTCATGTAGTTAATTAATAACTAATGAACCCTGTGAAATTCATGTAGTTAATAACTAACGAGCCCTGTGAAATTCATCATTACTTCCTCCATATTTACCTGAAGAATGGAGTTGATATTGAAACACCTGCTAGTTGTTAAAGTTTTTAATAAGCAGGGTCAAGGGTACCAAGTTTCATTTCCTTTTTGAACAAAATGTTTGTCAAATTGTCCAAGACACATTTTTTCTTTTTGCGGACTCGATCTATTAACCTTTGCACACACTCACTTGCACACGATTCACTTACGGGGCAAGATAAACATTACGATTATATAGACTGCTTGGCATGATTGAGCAATTGCTTCCTCCAAGCATGTGTGGGACATATTCAGTATCCCTACAGATACAGTGACATCCTCTTCAAGGGACCAAGTGAGGACAGTTCCAAGAAAAAGGATGGAGACATCTGAGAATTACAGGTCAGTGTTTTCACAAGAAGCCTGTGGTGGTCTCTCAGTTGTGTGTGTTCGTGCGCGTGTGAGGATGTGTTAATTAAGATGGTCCCTGCTCATCTGGGGTTCCTGTAACATACAAGAGGCTATTTGTGGTATGTCATAAAGCAAAAAAAGTCACAACGAGCCAATCTCTACAAAATATTTATTAGTGGTGTTTATGACAATTAATAATTAATGATTTTTTTACTAAACGAATTAAATGTTTTGATTCATTCTGAAATGATATACTGTGGACAGTTCATATAATGAATAGACTATAATTTATACACTTTTTTTCTTTGTCAGGGAATTAGCAGAAAGAAGATATCCGGTCATTTTAACAGGAACAGTAGCGGACAGGTGACGGCAAACTAATATTATATCATTGCCTTTGTTATTCTAATATATAAAAAGTTCCTTTATATTTCACTAGTTGTGTTGAGACCACTCCAATCTGGACTTGACGTATAGTACATCATTATTATAATGAGTGATTGTACTACCATTATAATAATGAGTGATTGTACCACCATTATAATAATGAGTGATTGTACCACCATTATAATAATGAGTGATTGTACCACCATTATAATAATGAGTGATTGTACCACCATTATAATAATGAGTGATTGTACCACCATTATAATAATGAGTGATTGTACCACCATTATAATAATGAGTGATTGTACCACCATTATAATAATGAGTGATTGTACCACCATTATAATAATGAGTGATTGTACCACCATTATAATAATGAGTGATTGTCCCACCATTATAATAATGAGTGATTGTCCCACCATTATAATAATGAGTGATTGTACCACCATTATAATAATGAGTGATTGTACCACCATTATAATAATGAGTGATTGTACCACCATTATAATAATGAGTGATTGTACCACCATTATAATAATGAGTGATTGTACCACCATCGTAATAATGAGTGATTGTCCCACCATTGTAATAATGAGTGATTGTCCCACCATTGTAATAATGAGTGATTGTCCCACCATTATAATAATGAGTGATTGTCCCACCATTATAATAATGAGTGATTGTCCCACCATTGTAATAATGAGTGATTGTCCCACCATTATAATAATGAGTGATTGTCCCACCATTATAATAATGAGTGATTGTCCCACCATTATAATAATGAGTGATTGTCCCACCATTATAATAATGAGTGATTGTCCCACCATTATAATAATGAGTGATTGTCCCACCATTGTAATAATGAGTGACAGATTGAAGTTTACCAGAAGTGTCACATCATATTTCAATTAATAATGTTACCTTTCTAACCAATTTTTTTTTGTTTTTGTTTTATTTTTATTATTTGTTGAGGCACCCCCTCGTACAGCCTATCTTGCCTTTCAATCGACCAAATCTTTCAGACTAATTTACAAGTTATTTAGTTTATAATTAGCAATCCCCAAGCCACCCAGAGTTCATCTCTCTTTACCTCAAACATTTGACCTTTACCTTTAGAACACTAAGCACATAACATAGTTGGGGGGGATGGGTTTTATGCCAGCTGGTTGCCCAGACAGCCGGGCTACTCGCACTGTTGAATGTCATCTGGTGCTGCTTGTTTATCCTCTTTGTCCCTCAGCCCCTTCATTGTTAAACACACACATCATAATGTTGGTTAGCATAGCACAAATGCTAGCTGTCCTGCTGCTTTACCTAAATTGGACTTTGATGTTTCTTTTATCTTAATCCCAAGAGGCAAATTGGCTGGTAATGATAATAATTATTATTGTTATTATAATTATAATAATAATGTACTATTCGGCAAGAAGTCGAAATGTCGGGTTAAGTTTTAATTAATTTGTTGTTAGAAAGAGAAAATTTGCTATTATGATAATTATTTCAACTGAGAATGGCTGAATCATTAAAATTGTACTATATTTTAAATGATTAATTTATTAAATTTATAGTTTTGTTACTGTGGCACTTAGTGTCATACTGTCTCCCACGCCCCCTACTATTACTATACCGAAGATTTCCTCAGTTTAAACAACTTGTAGCTAACGGATTGTTCACACCGGGATGGAAGTGGGTGTGGTTTACTAGGTTTTGAATTCATGAATGCAAATAACAGGAAAATATCAGCAGTCAAGAACAAACAAACAACAAACAATAACAGTGACATCACTTCCTCTTAGACCTTGAATAATGACTATTCAATTCTCTACTAACATTGTGAAGTGAGTACTGAACTTAATCGAGGAGGAGCTCAGTAACTCTAGCTATGGTTTAGTAACGATCGATCAGTGGTGGTGCTCAGATTACTTACTCCGTTAATGCTTGAATTAGGATGGAAGCAACTCTGCCACACACACGCACACACACACACACACACGTGCACACACACACACATCTCTACATGATCCAACCAATTGACTGGTCCAGCTGTCTACTGTACACCCTCCCCCCCCCCCCCCCCCCAAACAAATGAAATCATTGCAGCATATGCGCAGCAAACATGAAAACATACACACAAACAAACTCAAACATTAGCACAATATCTTTGGCTCAAAGTGTATTATGTTAATCTAAAATTGTGTCAAGCAATAAACAACGGTAGCAGAGTTATACTTGCTATTTCAGCCATTATGAACTGACTATTCCAAATTATTCACTTGCTTAGGAAGTTATGTAAGAGTGGTCTTGATTCAGTCATTCTTGGCTGAAATAATTATAATAGCAATTTTTTTCTGAGTTCTAACAGCCAATATTTGTTTAATTAAAGCTTAACCCGACGTTTCGGCAAAAAGTTGAAACATTGGGTTAAGTTTTAATTAAAGAGTAGTGCTGTTACTTTTTTAATTCCTCAAATGAGTTACAGACAGATCAAGTGCCCTTATCATTTATAACTGAAATAGTGCCACTGGTGGGCGTGTATTGTTCTTCAGAAGTTATATTACATACTACATGTGAAGAAGAATTGGAATGTTTAAAGGTTACTCTAAACATTAAAAAGTAATAATTGATGTATGTTCTCACACTATGAAGTCATTCTCTCTCTCTAAGTGATCAATTTTCAATGAACGTTCTTTCACTTCTAATTATACAGATGGCTCGCAAGAAAAACCTTCTCTACTCAATTCCTCGATAAGAAGCTAAAGAATGTATCAGTTCACAAGCAAGTGAGTATGTGTGCGTGTGTACTTCTGTGTGTATGTGTGTGTGAATGTGAGTGTCCATGTGTGACTGTGTGTAGGTGTGTGTGTGTGTGTTGTGTCAGGTGCTAAGGTAAGGTGTCAGAATATCTCTCAAACTCTTTCTCCAGAACAAGAAAGAGACTTTTTAGTGGATCGCAATACACATACAGGGGGAGGTGTGTCCTGAAGATTGGTGTGGGGCATTAATTTAGGAAACTCAGATTTCAGATGGTAAAAATCATCAAATTTGTAATTTTTGTCATGAAATGTGATTAATTGCTCCTCAATGTGAAATATTGGTCATGCGTGTGCCATATGTCCCGACTGGCCTGCTGCTTGCTAGCGCTGCGGGATAAGGAGACCTCGTGATTCCATAAACACATGACATAGTCCATAGCAAAGCACATACATATTGATTGTGTGAGATTGGCGGAAAAAGTTGAATAACTGGCTAGAATGGAAGAGGACAGGATGATCCTTTTAAATACGAGTCTTCTAAGAAATGGTACCAAGCCAGGAATAGGAAAATAGGAATAGGAAAATAGGAATGGGAGAATAGGAATAGGAAAATAGGAATGGGAAAGATATCATTGCATTGCAATAGATCCTCCTGGGTTGCAGAGTAGCCATCTCACTTCAGAGCAGCTGCAAATACCAACGCTTGTATTTCTTTCTTCTTTTTAATAATAAGTGTGTTTTTTTTTGTCCCCCCTCCCCCATGAGTAGCAGATCTCCTGTTTCTAAAATCATTCTGAGCCAGCAGCAGTGACACTAGCTGCACATGTAACTCCTATACACAATAGCCTTTATTAATTTTCATACATGTTGTAACCCCCATTTTACAGATACTTGCCAGCGAATTAAAGAACTATGCAAGGAATGTATTGTTCATACGAGTGAGCTGTTGCATGCTATATAGGGAGTCTAGACAAGAATGGAAGTTCTCAATGTTCAACATTATTAAATAAATACTTGGACCGTGGCTAGGGCCACTTTCATATATCAATATACTCCTTTTTATTCTATAGGTAGATGTAGTGTGCAGTTTGCATCAGTGATACAGTGAAGTGGGAGGAGTTTGAAGAGTGTCTGGTAGGGGGAGTGTATGTGTGTGAGGATGTGGATCTGGTTGTTTTCCTGCTGTAGAGACTTAACTTCTCCCTTGAATAGTTGTAGTTAATGTGCCAAGATCTGGTAGATGACCCATGTGCTGTGCTGAGCAAAAATATTAGATCACATGAGCCAGAAGAGGATTGGGGGTGGGGTGAGAAGGGTGGAGGAGGGGGAGGGGGGAGGGGAGCAAGGGCCCCGCTCTGAACCAAGTTATAGAAAATTATTACGTACAAGCCAATGCAGGCAGTTTAGTTCATAGGACATCTGCATGCATATAGTTTAATAAAATTTCATAAGTTAATATATATTTGGGCTCCTCCCTGTCATTAGCCCTGGATGTGCCCACATGAGCTACCCCAAGTTTGAGTCACTCAACTTATCCCACTCCCTCCCCCTCCCATTGCCTAAGAGGGCCTATTTCAAATGACACCTTTTCTAAAGCCCCGTAGTCATGTTATTGTTTTGTTTTTGTTTTTTGTTTTTTTAAAATTTAGGACTTTAAGAGGTCTTTCATCACCTTTCATGACCACAAGCCCCTGGAGCCACTAGTCACTGCCAAGTGGGGAGATTTTAATGTCAAGATAAATGCCACAATTGCAGAAATACTTCAGTGGGTGAGTTTGTGAACGTATTGTGCTGCAATGTAAGCAACAATATGACAATGATAGTCATAAACTTAAAAACCAAGAAAACTGAATAAAGAAACAATTAAAACAACTCCTCTGTCTTATTAAATGGTCATTGTCTGTTTGCAAGTTGGTAAGTGGTTGTGATGAATTACAAACTATATACTACTACTACCGAGGTATTTTTTTAAACTAAATTTACGAAGGTCAAGTCAACCTTTTTGAAAATTCAAGGGGGGTGGGGGGTGGGTGGGGGGTGGGTGGGGTTTTTCCATTTACGTGAAACTGATGAAAAGTTGGGGGAAATGTCTTTATGAAAATCTCAGTAATGTTCAGGGTAAAAATCATTTTACGGAGGGGCAAAATGCCTTCCTAAAATGGCCTAGAGAATCCTTGCTGCTGCCATTTTGCTTGAAAATTACCAGAACATATCGAAACTCAGAAACCAAAGTTGCTGAGGTGTAAAAATGAATTTCCAAGTGAGTGTGAGATGGGTGTTGGCCCTTATGGAATTGTGATGAGGCGGTATCGGACCTCCTTGTTCTGCTCTGGGCCCACACAGTGCTCATGGAATGCTGAGGAATGTCTGAGAGTTCACTAATAATCCTGCATGACGGCAGATCCGTGGGCTCCTTGCCTCTCTGCAGCCATCCCAGGATCACAGGAGGTCAACAATTAATGGCTGGACTCGAGAGGAAGGACAAAAGCATAAGTTACTTCAGATTAATTTATACAAAGAGCCCTGCCTTCCCCTTCCTGAGTCACGCCATTTTATTAATCTTCTTTTGATACATGGACGGTGTAGTGTTGAAGTCACTCACAGGAATTTCTACTGGACATCTCATCCTTTACACTTTATATTTTATAGCCATTATCTGCATTAGAGCAGAGGAATAGTAACAATCCATGTAATGTTGCGGACTATTAAATTTGATTGTTAACCTTTTTAATTGTTAATTAACTCAAATTTATGAGCCAAAAAAAAAAAAAACTAAGTAAAAATTATACATATTTGAATCATGGTACATTCAAACTGTCCAATCAGATTGCTCAATTCGAGGTTAATTTATTTCATACCCACCTCCTAGGAAGTGAACAAGTAAACTGTCCAATCAAAATTAGTTTTTGTGATAGCGGAGAGCCATGGTACAAGTCCTACGTTCAGTTGGTACAGGATTTATGGTCAGGACTTTATGGTCAGGACTTTATGGTCAGGACTTTATGGTCAGGACTTTATGGTCAGGACTTTATGGTCAGGACTTTATGGTCAGGACTTTATGGTCAGGACTTTATGGTCAGGACTTTATGGTCAGGACTTTGGGCTTTGGTTGTGTAAATCCCATACAAACCTCCAGGTTGTGGTGTAACCTATACATACACACATATATATATGTATATACATTATTATATATATATATTATATATATATTTATTTATTTATTTATTTATTCCACGCTAGATATCTTCACAACGATATTTTTAGGTACTTGACCCGTGAGATAACTCACGATATCACATAGTGTTATCTCATGGCTGTATTGCGCAAGCTCATTACCAGAGTAGTTATAGCAACCGGGGCCTGGCTACAAGTTTTCAGAGTTTTTACAGCTACCTTTACTACGTGTGTGTGTGTGTGTGTGTGTGTGTGTGTGTGTGTGTGTGTGTGTGTGTGTGTGTGTGTGTGTGTGTGTGTGTGGTTGTGTGTGTGGTTGTGTATTATATTGATCTGGGTAATTTTTGAGCAGTCAGCCATGTGTGTCAAGTGAACTCCCGTCAATTTATTGGAGTCTATTGGTAGAGAAAAAACAAAAACAACAACTCCAATGGAAAATTAAAATAATCAATAGTTATTCATGGAAACATACAACAACAACAACAGCACTAAATAGACATAAGTTATGCACTGTTTCTATTATCATCTTACAACATATTGCACCTGGTTACTCTTTATGTGGTGGGTAACTGCAGAAACTCTGGCAGGAAACTAAATGAAATTCACGCAACTGGTTGCACTTTGCGATCTAATAATTTTTGACAGTCTTGTATGTTTGGGTAAAGTCTGGTCAGTTTTTATAATTTATTTGGCCAGTTCCGATATTGGAAAAGGTCTGGCCTATTTTGAACAGTTTGATCCGATTTTTACGTGGCTAGACCATTTCCAAAATGCTTGTTTAAAATAGGTCAGGAACACACATATACATGTACAGATATAATGTGTGTCTTAATTAATTTAGAAAATGGCCAGTTAAATTATCCTTCTTAAAATGCAATTAGCCCATCATCATAGGATTATGTAATTCAATGCAGCGCTATAAAAGAGCAGCTGTATTTTACTGAGTATAGTTTTAGGCCTGGGCCAATTCTGCTCCATTTTCCACCTATTATGCTCTGCTCCAATGCTTGTCAAATTTACCTATTATGCTCCTATTATGCCCAATCAAATACTCCAATAACGATGGAAAATTATTAATTAGAGTCATACTGATAGTGAACTTGGATGTTCAAAGAAAATGTACTATGAATCAGTATATTGCTTGGTAGACACTACCTACCACAGAGTCTAAATGTAACCATGTGCTTTCACATGTGTCAGAGCCTCTTCTCTCATATACCGATGCAAGCTTAGACAACTATTTAATTCTTTGCATTTCAAAAAAAAAAAAAAAAATCCTCAAAAGCCACCTATTATGCTGGCATTATGCTTGATGCTTTGGCACACCTATTATGCCCAAAATTATGCCGGCATAATTGGCTCAGGCCTAAGTATAGTGAATAAAATTAGTACCTGAAAAGTTGAAAATAACAAGACTCCTGAGGAGGTGTACAGTAATTTAATCTGCCAGTGGCTAGTGTCCTAACTTCCATAAGTGGACCTTACATTTGTTATTTCAAGGAAATATACAGTGTTACATTTCAAAAGAGGAAGTAGGAGTCTTGTCTTGTCCAAGATATTGTAATTGCAGGAAGTCCAGATGTTGAATATGTCCAGATGTTGCGATTCAGTAGTCTGTGGCATGTCATTGAGCTCCTAAGGATGGGGAGGGGTAAGACATAGTTCTGGGGGATAAGATACTTCTGGGGATATGACGTACGTAGTTCTGGGTATACTGTAAGATGATAAAGTACACTTTTCCAGAAAGGCAACCAATCTGTTCCTCATTTGTGCTTTAATGCAATTTTGTTTCTTTCTTTCTTTTATGTTCAAAGTTACTCAGAATCTTGCAACTGTACTAATTGGTTTTATTGTTGTTGTTTTTTAATCATTATAAGTTTTAATTGCTCTAGTGTTCAGCTGGAGTTTGAAGGACAGTTTTGTACAACTGCCCCAAATGGCGTCAGATGCTAACATTTTCTTACTTTATTAATTGCGTATTGCAGCGTATAGAGCAATATATTTAGTACCATCCATGATATTATTAATATTTATGGTAGATCTTTTATTCAGTGACACAACAAGAGAATGATAGTGACTGTATGGTATAACTATTCATTATCAGCAATATAGCCATAAGCGGCAATACAGTGATGATATTAGACCAATTATGATGCCAGATTCCAGGGGCAACCCAATAGGGAAAGTGACTTATCTTTGTGATTATGATTATCCTTTTAAATATTGCATCATCTCCACTCATGTGCTTTCTAACCCTTTAAATAAGTTATTATTATTATATTTATTATTATTGATATGCATATATTGACTGCCTTGTATGTCATCATCATGAGTTGCAAAATGCTGGGGGTATGGATGGGATCACCACTCCAGAATCCAGACTGATGTCACACACTCTGCAGTCTCTCCATATTTGTGTACACATATAAGAGCATATGCGTGTGGCTGAAGACACTAGGCATGACGAAACATCAGCTATTATTTGTATAACTGGCGGGAGCTACAGAATGCCAGGCATGTTCAGGATCAACGATAGTGGCCAACGGCAACAGGAAGTGGGTGGGATAGAGGAAGATCGGTTGAAACAGGTTGGCGGTTTTAGATGTGTCGCCCGGCTAATATTAGCCAAAAGTGGGGGAAGTTGATATTCCCTTGACAATTGATATCTTTTCATCAGTTTATTGTTTTTATACTGCTAGAATCACAAGTGAAACAAGAGGAGGGTCACTTGCAGGAAGTGCTTCTGCCACACAAGTCATATTCAGGCTATGAATATATTATAATGTTTTTTTACGTAATCAATAATTGAGACACAATATAGTCCCAATTCAGGAAAATTTGACAACTTTTTCCACTGCATGATGTAATGAGAGATTTTTAGCAGTTAGAAAATGGACGGGAATTGTCATTTGCCTTATGGGGAAGTTCATACTTAGCAGAATGCAGAAAGAATTTGCATTAGCTAGTAATGGCTCAATTTACACTTAGTCTATTCTAATTTGCCTGAAGCTTACCTCCAAATTATATATATATATATATATATATAAATTATATATATTATATATATAATAATATTATATTATATAATTATATATTATAATATATATTTTTTATTTTTTAGGACAAACCTCATTCTTCTCCCAGTGAAGGACCGTTCATGTACTATTCTCAAGATGTAGCAACTCTTAGGTGAGTTTACTAGAAGTAGAGGGGGTATTTGTGGGAATACACACTGCCTGTAGCTGGTCATCTTCATTATATGGTTATACATGTGCTGTTGGAGGCTGTTTATATTTACATGTGCCTAATGGCAACCACAAAACTGCTGCAAACAGACATTTGACATTTAACACAAATAAAAGAATTATTAGTATGAGTAATAGCAGCATGGGTAACTGTGCTATTCAGGATTAATAGCACATGTAATGCGATTGAACTAGTACAAGGCGAAGCCGAGTGTTATTGATCCCTAATAGCACGGTTATCCGTGCTATTACTCGCTAATAGTAGGCCAGCTTTAAAAAGAAGAAGAAGTTGCACTGTAGCTACACTGTATTGTAGAAGAAGTTGCACTGTAGCTACACTGTATTGTAGAAGAAGTTGCACTGTAGCTACACTGTATTGTAGAAGAAGTTGCACTGTAGCTACACTGTATTGTAGAAGAAGTTGCACTGTAGCTACACTGTATTGTAGAAGAAGTTGCACTGTAGCTACACTGTATTGTTCGCTCACTATCTCTGTATTTCAGGATTAGCTTTCTCTGTAACTTGGTTTTCAACCTATGGCTACTCCTAATCTGTTGAAAAAATTTCCGTCTAATACGGGTAGAACTTCTGCGCTAAAGAACGACGTTGTCTCCAACTAGAAACTACTCGAACTGTACGTTTCCAAGGCTAAAGCTGCACGCATGAGCACTTACCCGTACTATTTCACTTAGTTACTGTGCTATTTCACTTTCCCCGTGCGATTTCAATTGAACAGCGATTTTCCCCATACATATTTTAATGGGTATTTTATGTGTCATACTATTTGAAATGGAACAGTAGGAAACTACTTGGATACTTCAGTCTCATTTACAATAGGAAATAGTTATTGTTGTTTCATTTTTGTTTTGTTTAAAACAATACATCGAAATTTCTTAAACTAAAATTCACGAGAGCTGTTTGAGCCATCATTAAAATAATATTACAATAAGTTTGATAAGAAATGAAAAGGTTTGCCTCCAGGCTATATCATAAGTTATAGCGTGCATGCAATTAGTGTGACGAGACACTACAACTTACAAACTTGGTGGACAGTGTTTGACGAGCTTGTTTTCATCATTTGATCAATTAAAGGAATCGTTACTTTACAATAGGTTGTACAAATCTTGAAAAACATCCGAAATAAACACCTGCCGGTCTCTCTTATCACCTACCTCAGTGCAGTGTACACCAGTGAAACATTAACCACAGTTATCTGGGTTTCCCCAATGGCTCCCAGTAATCCAACTGATGGTGCTCTGTTACCTTATACTAAAAGTGATATTATTTGTCTCTGATGCTTCCTCATCCATGCTATAAGATGTCATCAAAACAGGGGCATTAGTTACTTTCTGAGAATCAGAGGCGGAGTGATGTCACTGCCATTCTTCCCACCACCAGCTGGTGGTCTGTCTTGCTGTATCAAGCTGCACTGATTTATACACTGGAGGAAGTTTCGTATGCCACATTATGTGTGGTGGTTTTTGTTTCAGTTTTCTAGTTTGGCATTTATTTTGACTTCACATTTGTAATGAATGCTGTACCACAAAAACACTATAATTATATTGATTTAACAAGCGGTAGTAGCAGTAGTAATAGTAGGAGTAGTAGTAGTAATAATAATAATTATGATAATAATTATGATAATAATAATGATAATAATAATAATTATTATTATTATTATTATGATAATAATTATGATAATATTATGATAATAATAATGATAATAATAATAATAATTATTATTACTTATGATAACTCCTCCATGACTCCTAATGTATCATCTCCTCCTCATTATTATTATTCTTATGATCAGAATTCGATCCTCTATCTCCCCATTCTACTGCTACTCCCATCCTCATACTTCTTATTATTATTATGATCATCCCTCCGGATACTCCCTGATCCTAAGTCCTCCTTCTATTCTTCTTTCTTTAGTCATTATTTATTAGTTATTCTTCTTCTTCTTCTCCACCCTGCCTCCTGCCTCATATTCTCGTCCTCCTCGTCCTGCCTCGTCCATTGCCCCGTCACCCTGTCTGGGGACATCACTGTTTCAATTGAAATATCCGCACAGGGTAGTAGTGAAATAGCACGTGACTAAATATGAAATACCACTGGTAGTAGGTAGGTAGGTGTGGTTAAGTGGGCTCGTGTCGTTGGCAGCTCTTAGCTTTGGGGGGGGGGAAAAAACGTACAGTTTGAGTAGTTTCTAGTTGGAGTCTATGTCGTTCTTTAGCACAGAAGTTCTACCCGTATTAGACAGAATTTTTTTCAACAGATTAGGAGGAACCATAGGCTGAAAATGAAGTTCCAGAGGAAGCTAATGCTGGAACACAGAGATTGAATGAACGATACAGTGTAGCTACAGTGCAAATGCAGCTGGCCTACTATTAGCGAGTGATAGCACAAGTAGCCTGCTAATACTAATAGTTGTTTTCCTCTGTTTCAACAGCCCATATAACTTAAACGTAGAGGTTGCGTTTATAATTCAATGCCATTCTCCGTATGCTAAATTTGTAGCCTCATTTTATCACATTCTTAATTCTTTCCTGAGGTCCAGGTATAAAAAAAGAGTCTCCAGCATGCCCTTTGACCTCTAATTCTTGTTATTCAAATTAACAAAAGTAGCCTTGCAAGGAGAACCCTCCAGTAGCTCACTATTCTTACCCCTCAATCCACACCATGTTTAAAACGTGTGCCCAGACATACAAACAGCTGTATATAATCATTTTTATGAGTGAAACGGTAGAATAATCAAGTCAAGCTCCTATCACACTGCCGCGTGTGTGTGTGTGTGTGTGTGCAGGGGAGGAGCAAGGTTTTTTAGATTGGTCAGGCCATGCAACACCAGTCATTTTGGTAATGATCGTCAATCGCTCCTAAATTGATATTTATACGTTACTGCTACACCACACTCCTGAATTGTTATTACATTATTGAAAATATCAATACGGTTTAAGTGCAAAAATACTTGAAAACATTGTTCAATCAGTTAGCTACAAATGTACCAAATATTTGTGATCTATGTTCTGAATCAGCGACAAATTCATTCGCCACACTGATCATATCCAGACTATCAGTTATGTCTCTATGAACATGCAATACCATAAGGTGATTCAGTCTTTCTTGTCCCATCGTATTCCTGAGATAACTCTTGACTCTGCGTAGGGCACTGAATGAACGCTCTGATGAAGCATTAGTCGCAGGCATGATCAAGATCAGTTTCATTACAGTGCAAACTTCACATAATAGGTCACGTTGCATTTTTTCAAGAGATGATAAGTAATCCTTTATATCAAATATGGTAGGATTGAAGGAATCACCAAATTTTCGAGAAAAATCACATTTGAATGTAACCAATTGGGTCTGAAGGTTATTGGGTTGCAAATCATTTTGATAGAATGCAGTTACAAAGTCAAACTCCTGTTTATAATCATTGCAAGTTGCTGCCTTCAAAAGAAGTTTCTCCAAATTTCGATATATTTCATATCCAGGCTGCTCAAATCTGTCCTTTATTGTATTTATTGCAAGATCAATTCCTTCAAAATAATTCTGCTTAAAATAGGATTTTGGAGTTTCGTGTAATAACTTTCAGCACTTCCACTATCTAACCTTCGGGGAATTTTACGACGGCGAGGGAGACATGGCTCAATATCCAATGGTTGTGAGAATAAGGTAAGTTTCTGCCAGAATAAGTCAAATGATTCATCATTTCTCATTGTTAGCAGAGTATCTACAACTAATCTTGCAATTTGCTGTCCCTCAGATGCAGAGCATGTCTTTTTCTGTAATGTTCTGCTAAGGTTGTCTGTATGACGCAAAACCATTTCACTCAACATTGTGCCAAATAGGAAGTCAAAAGAACTCATCTGAAAACTCACTCCTCGAATCCTAGATTTTGTTTCAACATCTCTGACCACATCCACTGCTTCATCCCAAGTATCCAATAACACTTGGTAATTCTTGAGAATGCTGAGCATAGAATCTGCTCTTACTGTCCAACGAGTTGGGCAAAGGAGACAAATGGCTGGACTTTTACTTTCTGTCATTAAATCATGTTCTGATTTTAACTCTTTAAAAATAGCATCACGTCTAGGTGACAATTTAATCAGTTTAGTGATTTCACTTGCAATTTCCAATGAGGCCTTCATATATTTGGATTTCTTTACAGAATCATTTGCAGCAAGGTTGAGGGAATGGCTATAACAATGCGTAAACACAGCACGTGGTTCAATTTCTTGAATTCTCTTGGCCAAACCATTTCTATGCCCACTCATAGTGCTGCAACCGTCATAACATTGTCCTCTTAACCTAGTCCATGATAAATTCAGCCTAGTAAGAACATCACTGACTACTGAAAAAAGGGAAGCAGCATCTATTGTAGAAACACAATAGAGACCTAAAAAATCTTCAGACACTTCTAACTCATCATTAACAGATCGAATCACAATTGTGACTTGCTCCTTGTTTGTAATATCACTTGTCTCGTCTATCATAATACAAACAAATTGAGAATTTTGGATTTTGGAAGCAAGATCTCTAAGGACCTGATGAGCCATAATTTGAATCAGTGTGTTTTGAATTTCATGTGATGTATATTTGTTTCTCTTTCTCTGCAACCAATCAGTAAGATCAACTTCTTCTCTTGCATGATGCTTCAAAAGCTGCATAAAATTTCCCTGACTATCATCATCATGACCACGAAAAGGTAAACCCTGGCGAACTAAATACTTCACACAAGATAAAATTTTTAGGAACATTTTTCTGTTGGTAGCCATTTCTTGAGCATGCTGCTTAGACAATAATGTGCTTATTGGTGTAGTAGTGGATGGTAGAGTAATTACCATATCAACAGCTTCTCGATGACAAGTACTCTGCTCATGTGACTTGAAAGACAAAGTAGCATCTTTCCAGTTTGAATATCCTCTAATAATCTATAAAATAATATTATATCGAGCTAAACATACAAAAAAATAAGTAAGCAGTAGAATAAGTGAACTTACAAAAGCTGAATCTGCCTTAGAACAGGTCCTGTTCTTCTTTTCTTTAAACATTTTCAAGCATATAAGGCAGAATACAGTGTCATTGTTCTCCTTGTAGTGAAGAAACGGCCATCTACTAAACCAGGAATGTTGAAAAGACCTTTGCACAACTACCTTTCTACCAAATGAACGCTTAGGAAACTTAAAGGTAGGTCCTGGCTGGTTGGGTTTGTCTGGAACCTCCAAAGCTGACATATCAATGCTTGCCATCACAGTAATCCTACACACGTGGGAAGCGTCAACAATACCGCGCGGGATCGACAGTCAGCGATGGGTGAGTTGACGAACGATTAATACCTAATTGACGATGCGTACCATTCGTAACGATTCGTACCTAATATACGCACTTAAAATATTGGTCAGGCCATGGCCTGACTGGCCTGACCGCTTGCGCCGCCCCTGGTGTGTGTGCCAAAGTACTGATTGATTGAAGGTGACTCCTCAAGACAGTATCTAGCAGTACTCCAACTGTATGGTGTACATCTTTGAAGTGGAATTAGCTGCGTCAATGGCAAACAGTACTCTATGGCCCGCCATTTTCCTTACATTTATTTTGTTTTATTTTTCCCCTTCTATTAAAGTGCTCAAGACTTATTTCTTACTTGTGACAGTGTTTCCACTTTAGTGCGCTAAGTTGCTGTAATGTGGTCTCCGGGAAGTTAGTGACAAAACTGGCACCCGCCATTTTATATGTGAACTCTACGTTTAACCCAATGCTTTGACTTCTTGCTAAACTTCACCTCAAGGGTCAATAAGGTTTGAAGCGAGAGTTAAACTTTGACCATGGAGGAGGACGTAGGCAATGAGTTGAAATAGTTTAAGTATTAATTATAATATTTGCTGTTAATTAAAACATAGGAAATTTGCTAAACAACAACAACAACAATAGTAATAATAATAATAATAATATTGTGAAGCTTATAAAAATGCTGATAGAGAATGTTACAGTAATTCACACACAGTGGCAGCCCATTATACTTTCACACTTGCTAATTCCCTTACCTTTGAAGTCTGTAATGGATAATAATATTAGGGATTCCCTCTTTGTAACCATGGCAGGGCTAGCTCCCTGGGGCCGCTCCATCAGTCTCCCAGGAGAGCAACAGGATGTAAGCTCTGGGGAAAGTGGGAGTGCTGTAGGAATGCATTGTTTTATAGGTGGGCTGGAACGATAAGGTCAAACTTCGCATTAACCCCTAGCATTCTCCGCTTCCGAGGCCGTGAAGTAACCCGGGCAAACCAGTGGGCCTCCTTAATTGGGTTAGATGGTAGCCATATTGGGACCACTCTTGATTGGACAATAACTAGTAATTATCATGAGATAATCACAGGTTAGCTAATAGTCGTCACCATCTTGTTTTGTTTGTATTATCATGATTACTGGCTTAGTATGTGTGTTTGATGAGCCACGGCCAGTTCACAGTATCGATACAGATGACTGATTGTCTCGTCATTGTGAGAGTGCAGTCCATACGATAATTAATCTCTGGCTGCCTGGCTGTGCGTATTGTTGGTACTTGTGTGACGTTAGTGAGCGTAGCTATATATATCTGTACACGTATGTATGTATGTATTGTGTACATGTGTAATAAAATATGTGACATAAAGCAAAGGGAATGAGTATCTAAACATGGGAATCTCAAAATGAACTTAACAATCCAGCGAAAAGCATAGTCCGTGTGTGTGTGTGTGTGTGTGTGTGGTGATCAACAGAAGAAAGACAATCAAGTCCAGAAGCAAGTGGAATCATACCTGTATGTTCGAGCAAGGTGCACTAAGACATGCCGGTTAATTTTGCAGAGTGGCATATCGCTTACTACTGGTGTGCTTGAGCACAAATGGCGAGCGAGCCTAAAACTACACTATTGTTAAATAATTTATTTTTAACTTCTAACACACAAGCTACTAAAAAAGTCAAGTTTTTACATTATGTATATACGGTAAAGAGGATTTAATGCCATAGTAACCACTCTCCGCAACTGTTTGAATTGAAAAATAAGCAATAAAAATCAAATCACGTTATTAAACTCTTTCTTTATTATATTCTTTAGCTAAGTAGTAATTGTAATGCACAATACTTTCACACAACTGGACATACCTACGCAAGACTTACCTTCATGGTTAGTCTAGTGGACAATGAATTTTCAAGTAAATACTGTTGCGAGGGCTTATAACTACGACAAATAGCGTATTACCTTACCACCGCCACTAACTCTAATAGAAATGAAACTCTGGTAAGTTTTTTAGTTTTAACTGCACCCGCAAAAGAATTCAAAGCCGTAAACAATTCTATTTCTAGGATGATACGGGTAATGATCGATAAACCAGAGGATTCTGTTTAGTGAAGTTTGGGACAGGGTCGAACACAGAGCGAACACAAAAATATGCGAGGGTCAAAGTACAAAATGACATTCGTATGTCCACACACATATATATGAACAAACATCACCAATTTTCAATTGTATTACCCCTGTAAGTGTCTGGCTTACTCCGCTCGCTCGCCAATTAAGAAATCAACTTTATGAGCCCTGAGCACCCTATGGCCATGAGGACGGAACACATGTCACCTCTGACCTGTGTTAGCACAAGTACTCCCTGGAGGCAAGATGTTTCATAATGCAGGGCAAATTCATAATCTCATGCTAAATGCAGGACTCCATGTCTTTTTCGCCTTCCTTCCTTTGTTTTCTTGACCTCTCGGTCATGGTTGTTAATTAAGTGCTGATAATTGTACGTGTTCATCCGCAGGAGTGAATTTCCAGACATCCTGGGATATCTGCAGCCCATCCACCCATTTATCATCAACAATGATAATGTGCAGGTAGGTCTAATCAATACATTCATCTGGTCATGTGTCCTAAGATTTATAGAATAGAATTTAGGTAAGAGCATTCTCTCTTTTTTTAATTTAATTTAGTTAATTTTTTTATTGAAAGTACATTTATTTTGCACTGAGAAATACATACAATGAGTCATAGATTTTGCGCAAACTTGCTTGAGGAGGACAGGAAAGATAGGGATATGCATTTGGGCACCATGATAAGTGTTACTGCGCTTGAAGTACAACTTTGACCTATGATCTGAAAGGCTCTGACAATTGCTATGGTTATGTAGATTTTTTTTTTGATATAATTGCAATTCAGTTGAAATGGAATGAATTATTAGACAATATTGTGGGAGCAAATGTATTCAGGAAGGGAAATATCAATTTTATTGGGACCAAAAATTATTTTTAAAAGTGAAGATTCGCAGTAAATGCCTGAGAATTTTTGAATTTCCCCAATATTTATAGTTTAGCTGATGCCTATGAGGACTCATTTTAATTCGTTCCAGTCAAAACTTGGCTACCTATAATGTTACAGCATTGTGAATTTTTGTAGTATAGACACATCTTTGAAGCCATGCGGTCTATGATGCACGAGTTCTCTGCAGCTTTGGCAGCTGTGCTGAGGAATGATGATTGATTGCATGTTGAGACATACAGTAGTTTAATTACAAACAACAATAGCTGCAAACATTGTTTATTTAGCCAGGAATGGCTCAGGCTGTACAGAGTCTGTTTGTTTTTTTATGATTACTATGTACATGTATTTCTTGTGAATTTATGTGTGTGTGTCATAGGTAAACTTGTGGGTGGGGCGAGCTGGGCTGGTGACCCATACCCACTACGACTGCACCTACAATTTCTTTGTTCAGCTGCAAGGAAGGAAGCGGTTCACTCTGTTTCCACCAGATCAGCCTCTTTATCTCTACCCGTGCCTGCACCCGGTGAGACCTCCTGTGATGGATGCATGCATGGGTGGGTGGGTGGTGTATGATGCTTGTGTTCATAGATATCTGGCTTGTAATAATTGTTACTCAAGCTTATATTCTTGAGTAACCTCAGACTGAGTTAAAAGGTTCTATGGCAACTCTTTAGTCCACCACATTTTGCTGTGAAAGTTCACATTCTCATGGTGTAAACAGGTTTAATAGTGTTGTGTTAGATAGGAATATTTGTAATAGCGGTGCAGTTTTCTCTGTTTATACAGCCAATAAGCTCGACTTCTTGCTTGCCAAAGTCCTCCTATGACCCCTGAGGAGGAATTCGGGAAGGAGTTGAAGCATTGGTTAAAGTTGTTTATTGGCTGTATAATATATTCATAAACTATTGTTATTTCAGCAAGAATGACTGAATCATTTGAATGGTTTCTTCTAACCCTGGGGATGATATTGGATGAACATCAATTACATAATTTGTTTAGTGAACACAAAATTGTATATAAAATTCTATTTAGATGTATTCTCTCTCTTTCACAGCCTTTTTAAACAACACAGAATTAAAAATATTTGGTCGCCACCGGGAATCGAACCCAGGACCGCTTGTATAACGCACAAGCGCTGTGCTACGACAACCAGCCGGCAAACAAACACTCCAATTCTGTATTTATACTATTAAGGGGTACTGCTATGCTACAGTCTCACTCTCAACAGACCAATAAAAATTCTCTTTTTTCAAAGATTCTTATTATTCGTTGAATTTTTTTACTCCTCTAATTGATCACTTCACAAATTGTTTCTCAGCCTTCTTTTACTCATTAGATGTATTCTCTCTCTTTCACAGGCTTAAAAAGCATCTAATGTGTAAAAGAAGGTTGAGAAATAATTTCTGAAAATTCTATTTGTGTATACTAAAAGCCAATGAAGCTGACAGCTTCCAATGTGCTACAAAATAAGGTATTCAGCATTTGGATCCTTTCCAAATGGTTTGAAACTCACGACTGAAATGAATATTAATACTGTACAAATTCATTTTTAACTTCTACACTAATACTTATAAGTGAACATGATAATCTTATTTTTTGAACTTATCGTAGTATTCAAAATATAGGATTATTATGATCACTTATATGAAATGAATATTATTTGAGTGAAAAAGGGACTGGTTCAATTCAGCATGTCTTACCGCTTCTGCTAGAAAAAATGGGGAAATCTAATGTGAATCTGCTGTGAGCTACCAAGACTAATGAAGAAAGTTAAGAAAATATTAGTGACTTATTTTTAATTTTCGTGTAAACTACCTGGACCGTGATGGGTTCCATCCTAAGCATCTTGTCCTGATACTAAATGCAACTAATGATTTTAAAAAAGCCGGTTGCCACTCATATTGCTGAGTCGTCCTCTAGTGCTCATATCTGTTCATATCTGTGCCTTTCGAGTACATGCAATCTCGTTAATGAACATGCAGTGAAGTGGGACACACGTGTTGTGAAATAAAAGACCTAATCAGCTTAATTAGCTGTCACGTGTGCTGTTTAATAATAGCCCAACCATCTTGTGCTGAAGTGGATAATACAATACATGTTTATTTACGTTCTCTTCCCCCATTTCCTTCTCAATGCTAATGCAACTTTGGCTCTTGTTTCAGCCTTTGCTTGCAGGACATCCTAGTGAGATGGTATTACATCATATCGTCTGACTAGGAATAATTCCACTGATTTTACTGCTCTGCATCAGTCGCTAGGATTTTTTCGGTAATGCTGCATGTACTCTATTAATAGCCCAAGCTGCCAGGTGGCCGTAAAGCAGTCTTGGCTCGTACCAAAGGTGACTAATATAGCTATTTCTAAATGGTGTATGCCCTACGGTAGGTACCCTATCGACTTTGATACTTTGAACTGAATGCACTGGATGACCAACTCTGATAAACCAATTCTCATTTCATTCATATATGGTAATATTGCAATAATTTTTTTTTAAACTCCTTGATTTAAATCAAGTCCAAAATGTTTCCGTATAAAAATATCGAAGCTGTGTACAACGTAATTATATAAATACCATCAGCAAAAGAATTGGGTGAATCAGAGAATTTTGCCTCCTCCTGAGTTATGCTCTAACTCAACAAATTACTATAATGACGAGAAGCATTTGACACGTTTTCTAGCCGATTAGTCAATCTAAACAGTTACGGCACACGGGACATATTTTGCTGCATTCTCAGGACATTCCTTTTCATGCCAGATCTACAGAGAATGTCTGGATCCAGTACTAGATCCAGTGTGGTCTCTGCCTGTCACATGTGTAAGATAAAATGGCAGCATCTGTTCAGATAATGGAAATGACTCCTCCATTTAGTTAATAAGTGAGGAGGGAAATGGATGTAGATATTCTAAGGAAAGATAATGCAAGAAGTGGATTACAAGCATTCGTAAAGCAGCGATAGAATTCTTGAATTATGAACACTACTACTCTAGTGAGCAATTTTTATTAGTGGCCAGAGAGAAGTGGGTGTGTCTGTGGGTGTGTCTGTGTGTGTGTGTGTGACACACTGGCTGCCCTATCATGTGGCCGTCTGTTGCAGAGAACTCCACACCTTGTGTGTGCTAACTTCATCTGAACTTCTGCTGTCCTTTCATTCAGCTGTGGTGTGATTATCTTACAGCTTTCAATGCATTGCATTGTGTGGGGTAGTGTTGCAACACTCTCCTGGTAAAAGAGCGGCTGGTCCAGTCCCACTGTTTATTTGTCTCTCTTCACAAGTTCAAAAATGTTGGAACAATAAGCAGTTATACACATGTGGCTGAGGGATGGGGGGAACGCCATCACAACTTCGTGTGTGTTCCCTGGGGCTGTTCACTGCATCCTGTACTTCATTGGTTCCCATTCTGGGATTGCTGTATGCCTTGATATGGAGATAGCTTTGTGTGGGTGTTAGACTATGTGGTGTAGGAAGTTAGTTGATAGTTATATCATGATATTGGCATAATTAATAATTGGATCATCTTTCTCTCTCATTTTCTCTCTCTCTATTTTTCTCTTCTTCTCATTGTGCTAGCATTATGGGCACAGTCAAGTCAACCTAGTCCATCCTGACAAGGAAAAGTTTCCCAAGTATTCAAGGTAAATTACATAGTAGGAGTTGGAAGAGTATGAGTTGGTGAAAGACTTGGATGTTCAGTGACAATAAACGAACCTGTTGTTATTGTGGTTATTATGTGGCTTGTTTGTTTTATTAAATTAATGTTGACATGGTTCGTAGTGAAAATGAGCAGGACCATCCAAATTACAACAATATTTTTTTCACTACTGAACTTTTTTTTTACAGCATGCAAAAAACACAACTTCTAGAAAAGAACTTTTGTAATGACTAGGTTATATAGTATTTATTTACTTGTTTTCTTGTTGTTGTGTGTTCTGCAATTAGAAGCGTCAGTTATGTTGCTGAGGTGTCTCCAGGGGACGTCCTGGTTGTGCCCCCTTTCTGGTTCCATCATGTTGAGACGCTGCGTGAGAGCATATCAGTGAACGTTTGGAGTGACGCACCGGAATACGCTCTCCTCAACGACATGTAAGGAGAGAAATTCACACATGATTGAGCATTGCATGCCAGCGCTAATGTCGGCCATTGCCATGGAGCCCTATGTGTAGACTTCCCTCTGATCTTTACTGCAAAGCCTCTAATCTGATATCCTCTAGAGACATAAGTGGATTGTATCGGAGACACTGTTCTGTGGACTAAGTGCTAGCACATGTTTTATACATACTGGGCAAGTTGCTGTAGTTGGGTTTGAATTGTGGTGACTATATCTGCTTGAGTAGTACAATGGCTGTCTGTAGTTGCTAAGGAAGTAATGTAAATTAGCAAATTATGGTCAGAGAGTCAGGGGGGGGGGGTAGGTGGGTGGGCGGGGAGGATAATGAAACAATTAGCATTAGCTGGTGGGAAGGGTCTAAATTTGTGCTGGCTATTAGAAATCTAAATATCTGAGTTGTATTTCTATTAACTAACTTAACATTAATTATTAATTAACAAAAGAGTAAGTTTTTTAAAATCGTATGACCATGACCACTTTGCCTTTCTTCAACAAATGCTCATATTTAAACTATATGTATTTCGTCTGAGACATTAAATGCAGATACTTCCTTTGAAGTTAGTTTTCCTAAAACAGTTTTTAATGCTGCAAATATGCAATTAGTCATGTGTTTGACCCAAACCCTGTCCTTGTGCAGTACCTAATGTTTAAAGAAATCGAAGAAGCAACCAGTTAGAATTAGTTATCAGCATTTTTTGACTCTGATTTCATTGATCTTAATCATAGCATTTTAAACTCTGTAATGAGGGTTTAAAGGCAAAGTCCTTGATTAGATTATTCTTGCTCGCTGGGACATAAGGTGCCAAATCCGGTTTGTTACTGCCAGAGTATATTGTGGGAGGCTGGAGGTCTCTCATGGTGCATTGCTGCTTATTTCACGGATGGTAGATTTGATAAGGCACGTGCTAACCCATTGCAACATGTATCATATAAAGTTATGTAATTGCTTCCTAGGTGATTAATTGGCAAGGTTTAACTACATAAGCGTGGGTTGTTGTTACGTAAATCTATTGAAGGGTTACAGCTCAGTAGTTGTGTCCGAGAAAATGGAAGCTCTTAGGTGTCATGTTAAATAAGGTGCTACATGGGAGGCCAAGTTATGAAAATGATCCAGTAGTTCTTTGAACTCGCCTTTAGTCGAGTGTCAGCATTACTTAGACCATTCTGTGGTAGACATTATACACACAAGACATGTTACCATGGAAAATTTGCTATTTTTTTACCTAGCTGAGCTGCTATGTGATAGAATTAGTACCTGCCTAATGTTCAAGTCCCACTTTTAATATGAGTTCATACCCAAACCACATAAAATAAAAAATTTAATAATTTTTCTTACCAGCCAATATAAGCAGGTTTGCAAAGCTTGAACAATTTTCCATCCAGGTGCTGACTAGGAGATGTCAGTTGATGCAACCTTCGATATTTGCTGGATTAAATTGGGAAAAAATTAAGTTTTTAATCAGATGGGCAAGTAATTTAAAGATTTGCAAACATTGAACATTCCAAACCAAACGGGTTGTAAGCTCCAACCTTCTTGTCTGGTAGCACATCACATGAGCTCATACCTCTTTCTCTCTCTCTCTCTCTCTCTCTCTTGTTCAGCTATAGCAGGGCCATTCCCTTTGAAGAGGACTGGAGCCATGGGGACTTGGTTGTTGCCACCAGAGTTTACATAGAAATGGTGAGGCACTGCTGCTGCTGGTGATGATGCAATACATTGGGTATGCATGAGTGTGTGCTGTGAGGGACTCCTTGAAGGATAGCGGGTGTGTATATGGTAGTGCTTAAGCTCCATATTAATATGGTGGTGTTAAGATTTCTCTAGAATTGGAATTGACCACAGTTCCGATAACAAGAACAGATATTTAATTTAACTTCAAGTGTGATATGATATCACCCACTGGGCATGCTCGCTAAGTGTGGAGAGCATCTGATCAGTCTTTTTCTTTTTTAAACTCTGGTCATTGTCCAAGACTTGCCCAGTTGCCTGAGAGTCTGTTTGCAAGGCTCAGATATCACTTGTGATTCTAGAATGGATACGTTTTCTGGAGCACCAAGGAAGGCGAAAAGGATCTGTATATTCTTACCAAGATGGACATATTTTTCCTCCAATGACACAAGACCATTGGCCTTTGCATTCCTATGGACAAGTGATACGTGTTTCAGTAGACTGGGTGCATGTGGTGGGGTGTGTGGGGTGCATGTGGTGGGGGGTGTGCACATCGGGTGTGTACATGTGTTTGTATGTTTTGTGTGTAGTCACAATGTATTATTTTATTCTAGATCTGCAATTTACTCAATTTTAAAAACTCATCTCATTTCATCTCGGTCTTAGTTGAACAGGTAAACTAAGTGCTGAGTTAGCATTGTTTGGTATTTACATGATCATATCTGTGGATGCTATAGCGATATTTCCCCCTCGTGGAAGCTGAGGCATTGATGGTGAATGAGACACTGTCCAGTGAAATCAAACTCCTGTGGCAGGAGACAGACTGGGGCCAGCAGGTTAGGCTTGACAGACTGCATTACCATATGCATGTGCATCTGAGCTACTAGCGTGTGTGTATGTGTGTGTATGTGTGTGTGTGTGTGTGTGTGTGTGTGCATGTGTGTTCAGAGACTTCGCTTGGGTGACAAATTTCAATCTAGAGCTGAAGAACTTGGCCATCTCCTGCAAGAAATGCCATTGAAGTGAGCTGTGAGGGCAAATTTTCACCATTTAAAATGTCTGTGGACCTGCCCACTCCCTGTATTCCCTTTGAGCCTCCCTATTTCCCTTTCCTGGTCAGCAGACATCCTTTGTTTACTCACCGGAGGAGGAATTCATTGTATTCCCTCTTTTGTGGTACTATTTGTCAATACAACACTCACAGTAGAAGTAGCAGCGGAAAACCTGGTTGTTTAACCTATGGAATCATCAAACATTTGCTGGGTTCTGTCCTATGGGCGTCATTTATAGCTAATGTGTCTTTTGGCAAAGTCACAGCTCTGGCATGCCCAGTGCATCCACATCCTTGAGAGATAAATTTATTGTTTGTACTGCCAGTGCCAACCGTTAGCTGTATATTGGCCTCCTGGCTCACCTGTGGTCACAAAAAGAAGACCTCTTATAGCCCGAGATAATGTAATATTGAACTGGTTCATTTGTATATGTTTTTGGAAGCAACCACCAGGCGCCTTTTAAGTATCAATTAGCTCTTCACAAGGTAATTAACTGCGGCCAACAACATCACAGTTCAGTGAGCATGCAAAGTGAGGTCACACCAACAGAACTGGGTGATGTGCACTGGGGTCATGGAGTGTTGATGAGAAAAATTAGGTCCAGTAGCAAGCTGCCCATAAACCAGGGTCACTCCCTTTTTTCAACCATTAAGCAACCTTATCCTCTCTGCTATGAGTTCTGCTTCAGGGAGCCGTGTCTAATAAGCTCTGGCTTGTTCATTCACCCGTACAGCAATACTGAGAATTATTGTTCCTTCTTTATGGAGAAGACAGACTGCATTTGTTGACACTGTGTCTTGTGTTTGGTGTAGGAGTACCATGGAGGTGTGTCTGTGCAACTACATTGAGCACCTTGTGTACAGCATCTTGGGACTGGACCATGTCTATCCTTTCTTGGCAGCGTGGAATAATCAGCCTTAGGATTCTCTCTTTTTTTCTTTTTTTTTGCAATGTCAGCAACCTTTTTATATCATACTTTTAACATATATATTGTGTTGTGTCAATAATAATAATAATAATAATAGTAACATAGTAGTAGTAGTAGTAGTAGTAATAATAATAAAGTAATAATAATAGTAGTAGTAGTAATAATAATAATAATGTAGTAATAATAATAATAGTAGTGGTAATAGTAGTAGTAGTAGTAGTAATAATAATAATAGTAATAATAATTATAATAATAATAATAGCGAACTAAGAGCTGGCTCATGACTTTGCGATATATATATCTTTATTCAAATCTCGTAGGTGTATGTGTACCCTAGGCTTACGTGTACCCCTTTTCTACAAATGCGCTTGCATGCCCTATGAAGTTCCATGGCAATATTTAGCAAAGCTTGCCTCGCTGACTTTAATGGGAGCCATTGTGTAATAATAATAATAATAATGACATGATGACATACAAAAACTAATAATATAGAATTAATTTTATTTAAAAGAATGATGGTGGAATTTTGTGGTTATAGTGGAAGAATAATGACTCATTTATGTGGGCAAAAAAAAAAAAGGGTTAATAATAAGATAACAATAACATGTACTGGAGACATAACTTTTTACTTAATAATTAACACCACCCTCCAGTAGGACATTAACCCTATCTTGCAGCCACTTTTAAGATACTTCAATAGGAAATTCCACTTCTTGCCCCGCGTCCGGACTCTCAGAAAGTTCTAGTGATCAGAGGATGCGCTGCCGACGCTTAGCAGAGTGTAGTAGCGCGCGCATTTCCAGCCAACTCGTGATATAAAAGAACTGTTTATTTTTCCACGCCGCAAATCAGAAAAGCTAGAGCTTGATAAATAGTTAACTTAAGAAGTATTGTAGAAGTCTTTAAAAATGGATTGCGGCTCCGTAGCTCCGAATAGACCTATATGTTTACCGCTGATTCAAGTACAGGTCGAGCCACAAACACCGACATTAACAACCTCACTTGCCTTGACAGAAGAGCTTCGGCGTCTTATGTTGGAAGTAGAAGAATTGAGAGAAGAAACTAAGTCTATCATTTGCAATTGTACAGACCCCAACTGCCCATTCCTAGCCGCGGTACCTTCGGCTAGCGATATCGTAAGCACCGATGACGAATCCGTGGACGACGACATCCCGCACGAGGACGACTCCGACGAGGAAGACAGAAGTCCCGACCTGGGATTTGGTAGCATGGAAAGAATATTCAAAGGCAACATAAGCGAGAACATCAGGTTCAGTTTACCTTACATGGACCTGATGAAGGTACACTCACCACCTATGATGTCTCTTGCTGCTAGCAGAATCAACTCAAACCCAATGTCGCTTAGTTTGACGAATATCCCTAGAGGAGTACAGAAACGAGCAGATGGGACAATTGTAGAAAATGACTATCCTGGCTTTTACTGCAGCAACAGAAAGAGCAAGAAGAAGAAGAGGCTTACGGGAATAAGCAGCATGTCAGGCTTGAACCATTTGGGAGTCATGAGTACTGAAGTCCCGCCTATGGCAGATTGCCAAGTCGACCAAGATGGTACAATCACAACAGGCAAAGACTATACTTTCAGCAGGCAAGCACCTGAGAGAAAAAATGTCAGGTCACCCCGCAGTGGTGTCAAGAAAATCAGCTTAGAACATGTGAACAGTAATCCTATAATATCTCGAAGGGAATCAGGTGGAACATCATCATCAGACTTGATGAGACATTCTTCAGTGCCCAGCATTGAAAAGAAAAGTATAGACAGAATGAGAACTAAGTTTCAACAAATCAGACATAGTATTGCCATGTAACTTGTTGTGTATGTGTTTGTGTTTTTGTCATGAAAGGTACGTATTTATTATTTGTGTTTTCTCAATCAAAATCACCATCATCAGTCAGCATCATCAATCAGCAAAGCAATCAGCCATTTTCAATTAAAAGAAATTAACTCTAAAAACATTTTTTGGTATGGCATGCAGTATTATTTAAAAGTCATCCAGCAGTTTATTAATGGCTAATTGAATATCTGCTGTGGTTTATCAGATCTGGGTGGGTTTAAATAACTGCTTTGCAATAGCACACATGCTACCATGTTATAGTCAAATTTGAAGAAAGCATACTAAATATATACTATTATAGGATAATAAAAAAAGAAAGACTGAGGCTACTTAATTTTGTTTACTTTGCCAACTACCTAAAATACATAGTGGATTACAAGAGCCAATGAAAAATAACACTACTTTTTTAATTACCCTCTACATAGCTCATTACGAAAACTGAATGTGAAAACTATGCAATATAAATGTGTCTAGGCAGCTGCCTGAAGCACACCAGTATTACTAACTTAACCTCCAATTCCCTCAAAATATTCTGTAAGTTGGTAAATGGTTAATCATTTAAATACTAGCTTATCAGATAATTCCATATAGTCTCATGTAGACGGACCCCTTACCAGATACATAAATCTTTCACACCATTTCCAACAAGACAAGAAAATTCTTGGCGTAATCAAACAATACTTTTCAAACTAGAAGCTTTTTGATACTTTTAAACAGTTCTTCATTTTTTTCAAATACAAGCAGCATTGAGCCACCATCAAACTACAACCTAGGACGCGTGTGGTATATTTTGTGATCCAGTGACAAGATTTGAGCGTTCTTGATAGACTAGGCTTTTGAAATAGAAGTAGTTTAATATTTTCCCATATTTCCTAAACCTCTAAAATATTTGAAGAATAATATTATTGGATCTTTTCCATTTCCTAATGAATTTGATCAAAAGAATTTCAAAATGATTTGAACTGTTGGGTGAATATGCTTCTTCGCATCTATCAGGAAAAAATATATTATATTCTTCATTCATTCAATTTGTGTAGCTATCATGAGTCAGAATTTATTGAGAAATATGAAAATTTTACCAGCAGAGTAGAAAAATTGAATGATGTTACCACCATTAATTTCTTGAAAAGTACAAATTGTAGAAAATGTGAAGCATACAATCAAATTTTCAGAAATGAAATAGACTAGAACACTTGGAAGACAATGCAGAATACAGTGAAAGACATTGTCATATGCCAACAATTAGGCCATTGCACAAGAAGCTACTCTCATCACATTACCCTCATGGAACTTTCTGGACTATTACAAGATGTGTTTATTACTGAGGAGTGGAGAAAAGATACCCCATTCCACTGAACCAGGACACCTTAGCAGCTGGTCCTTAGGTCATATGGCTGGCAATTGGCACTTCCAACTAGAGCACTTGGACATGAGAATGTTTAGCGAGGTTGGGCAATGATTATAATAGTCATGTAACAAATGTGTTGCTCCTGACCTAATTGGGAGCCAATGCAGGGAATCTGCAATGGTGTCGGGAGCTGACTGCATCATCATCTCTGTGGTGTATTCACCAAGAAGTTCACCTCAGGGTCAATGCCATCATTGATACTCTGACCTGAAGGAAATGATAGACCAATGATGGATCGAAACTTCTCAGTATTGTGGCCCTTTAGGTATGACCCCAAACCTATTTATTGAACAGTCAGTAGTTGTGCAATCACTGGGAATGGACCTAGCATGAGATCCGAGCTACACTCCTTATGTAGATACTCTGATAGACTTCAGCATGGTGACCTGCTGACTCCATGTTCGGCTTGGCTGAGATCCTACTGTCCACTCCATCCCATGATACTATGGGATCATATGTCATATACACACTCCCTTCTATATACATACGTACTTTTCTAACAAACACCAGCTTATTTGATCTTCTGTTTTATAGGTATTATGAGGAAGATGTAATTTGCTAATGGTATCATTAAGTGAGACTTGTCATACACTTCACTAATTGTCGGGTTTTTTTCCTGCTTTTGTTCTACTAAAATAAAGTTGAAAATCTTGATGTTTCTGGCTTTTTGGATTTATGTCAGTATAACATTATCATTTTAAATTATAAGGCAATCCAAAAATGTTTGATTTTATTTCAGTACACCAAAAATTACAATAGCTCCCAGCTTTATTATTTTGAAATGGGAGGTTACCAGTAACCCCGTAACTCCCCCCCCCCCCCCCCCCCCCCCCCCCCCCCCCCCAACCTCCCTATCTACTCCCATCGTCTGGATATATCCCTGATAACCTAGGTACATTTTTAATGAGCCTTTCCCTCTATCATAATTCATCGATTGACGTTCATATTATATTGCATTTAATTAAAAAAGTGGTTTAAAATTTAGGTAATAATTAGTGGTGGGTGTGCCTAATATATCAGTGGTGTGTTTGTCTATAATACCTTTAGCTCCTCTGGAAAAGTTGGAGCCTATGTGAACTCTCTAGAACATGTACTTTTTCCTACACTTATTGTATATGGTGAATTTTCTTATAATTATATCTGAGTGAGTGAGGGAGGAATTGACTTTAGTGTATTGCATGATGTAACTAGCACTTTCTTAGTGTGACAAGGGTCACTACTGACACTGACTCAATCTGTTCACAGCTGCCTGAACCACATAAGCATGGTCTCACCAATAATTCTTTACTGATACTCAGCTTATTTCAAGTTTACAAGTGAGAAAAACGAAGTTTCTAGTGAGATAGTGAGGTAAAGTTATAAACAATAAGACTATGGTCTCTGGGCATCTCAGTGCACCAAAATAAACTGGGTACAGTTTTCGGATTGGTGTGGCCATTACAGCAGCCATACCATGCATGGAAGGTTTGAGGATTCAGATGCTAGGCAGATGGCACAGTGACACATTCCTCCAGATATATGTGGACCTCAAAATCTAGGAGCAAAGAACGAAGCAGTCAACAGTAGAATAAGTGTGTGGGTAGGTCAGTGTATCCCTAGTTCACTCCTCAATCAGTTTTACCTGTTCTGCTTCCATTCACATTATATATTTTTTGCCATCATTTACATGTGAATGTGTTTTTTCCTTCTCTTTTGAGGAAGGCAATATTACTGGCAGCTCAGATGTCAGGTATGTGTGTGTGGACATAAATTAACCTAGCTTTGGGCAAAGTTAGGGCTAGGTTAAGATTGTGAGCTGCTAGCTGCTAACCATCTGTCATTAACCCTCAGTGCGCATGCGCGAAAGGGTTGCGTTTGTCTGTCCGTCTGTCAGCATTAGATTTCATGAATGGCTGAGAACTAACCTTTAAAAAAAATATGATCATTGACCACTTTTTCAAATTTTGAGCTAGTTTCCGAGTAAATGCGGAGAAACTTCAGCCCCAAACAAGTGCAAGCTAAATGCTACGACCCTTACCTTCCCGTACGTTGGTTTACGTCATACCGAAGTCGCTTTATCATGCACTTATAGTTCTTTTTTTTATTTTTTTATTTTTTTTACCAGACTTCGAAAATGAATGCAAATAAAGTGTACACTCCTAATAGAGAGGGATTGGAGGGGTGGGTTTAGAGCAATCTGTCTACAGAGGCTGGAAGGGAAGGTTGACGGTGGCACTGGCAGGCATTCTCTCGCCAAAGGGCAATGGTCAATCGGTGAAAAAGTCGATGTGTGGAGGTAGCGTAGGCTCCAACTGTCCTTAGTGTACTCCATCCTTTGTGGTAGAGCTGCAGCCAGCAGAAATCCGAAGGACTGTCCTTAATTTTTGGACTTTGTCCTTCGTCCTTCAAAGGCTTGCTACTGCTCTATTGTTTGTCCTTAAAACAGCACTGACCTCATATAGCTAGCTATAAATAGAGCAGCTGACCTTGCACATGCCCAGCACTGGCCAGCAGAGCATGCATTGCATATTTGCCATATTAATGATAATGTCACCATGTATACACTGTAACTACAACTGCAAGCTTGCATAGGTTTTAAAGAATGCAAGATAAGCTATAATATCCATCATGACATGTACAAAATTATTAAAATATACAGCTGCTATAGCCATGCAACTGCTGCCAGCTCTCTCAACTGCTTACTGGTCAGGTCTGAACAGCTTTCTTGCTTTCTGAGTCTCATTTCCTCAGACTTCTAAACTTGCTGTGTCTTCAATAAATTATGTCTGATTCTTTGCCTGGGCCTACACTGCCTAAGAAACCCAAACGACTATGTCATTTTGATCCAAGCTAGATTCAACAGTTTCCAGGAATTGGGACTTTTTCCAAGGGTACGTATATATGTCATAGTTCTAGAGATACACATTTCATGTAAACATAAAACAGGTAATGCGTATGCAAGATGTACTTACTGTGCATCAGACTTCAGCATATCTAATGGTGGGGGCTCAGTAATGTGAAACTCATTTACATGGAAAGCATCACCAAGAGATTGCCACAGCCTGCTCTTCAAGGTCAGTGAAAACTTTTTTCCAGCCACAGGCACCTCAAGGTGTAATTGAAGCAGAGGCTCTATGGACACAGTTTGTGGCTAAACATAATATTTCTTTCCAGACCAGTGACCATGCCACCAAACTCTTCAGTCGCATGTTTCCATATTCCAACATAGCAAAGAAATTTGCCTGTGGACACACAAAAACGGCAGCAATCATCAAGGAAGCTTTGCCCCCCCCCCCCCCATTTTCTATCTAAAACTCTAAATGATATGTCAAAATTCTTTTCCATAATGATAGATGAGTCTTAATGTGGGTACAGCCTGTAACATTTTTGATGCCTTGAAGTTGTCTCTCAGCAATCATATTTCAGTAAGTGTTTGGCCTTTATGTCTGACACGACTAATGTGATGAAAGGCACAAGGTCGGGTATTCAGAAACTAATAAGGAATTAGTATCCTCATGTGTTTGATGTGGGCTGTATCTGCCATCTAGCAGATCTTGCTGTGAAGTCAGGTATGGAAGTGCTTCCCATAGACATAGAGCAATTGTTCGTGAAAGTATTTTATTACTTTTACGATTCCAGTAAAAGGAAGCAAGAATTTTGTGACCTCCGGTGTTCTCTATTTACAAGTGAGCCTCAAACAGTTCTTAAGCATTGTACTACTCGGCGGCTTAGTCTATTGCGTTGTGTTGGTTGGTATATTTCTCAATTTGATGGTTTGATATCTTATTTTCGGTCCTGTAGTGAGGCTGAGACAAGTAAAGTAGTTAGCATTCTACAACGGCTTGAAAACCCTCTTACCAAACCTCTTACCAAACCTCTTCTTCATTTTCTGTCTTTTATTCTTCCATCAATGGGTAAGTTTAACTGTCTATTTCAGAAGTCAACCCAGTGTCAGTTGTACACGGAAATGTCTAGGCTGGTTCGTTTGTATGCGAGCAATGTTTTGAAGCCAGAGTCTATAACTGCAGTGGGTGATGATCTCAGTAAGCTAAGCTTTGCAAGTGCAAACCAGCTAGCAGATGATTGGGGGACTCAACATGGGCAGCTCTCTCTGAAATGGAAGAGGAATTTGATACAAAACCCTTTTACCAAGCAGTGCGGGATTTCTATGTGGCTTCATTGAATAAAATGCTCAAAAAATTCCCATTTGGGGACACCATTTTGAAGGACTTAGGCATCATAACCCTGATATGGTGGTCTGCACTTACAACTTTACTACTATTAAGACACTTGCAAAGCATTTCCCACAATTAGAATTGGCCGAATCTGCATCCATTGATGCACTGAGAGGTGAGTTCATGGATTCCAAGCTATCTCCAATTGAGCATCCTACTGTAGAAATGTACAAGTCGGCCACAGGAAATGACAAGCCAAGACCGGGGTGGACGGTTTTGGTATGAGGTTGGTCAGATGAAACTTTTTGATGGAGAGTTGAGATTTCCTTTGTTGGTGAGGCTTATGTTAGGTTTGATGTCAATTCCTGCTTCAAATGAGGGGCTTTTCCATGCTTAGAAAAGTTCATACTGATCAGCGACCATCTCTGAAACAGTCAACAATAATTTCTTTAATGACCATCAAGTTCAACAGTGAAGAATGCTGTCATGACTCAATTTTTAGTGAAGAACTTCTCACTAAGTGCAAAAAAGCAACTGTACTGCATAATAAAAAATAAAATTCGTTTACTCATTTACTCCATTAATGTGGGTGTGCTTGGGGTATGGTTAGGGGCGTGGTAATTAAATTATAGATGGGTGTGGTTTGTGTGTCCTTAAAGCATTATTAGAAAAGTTGGAGCCTATGAGGTAGCAGTGTCAGAGCCGCCACAGACTGCTGAGCAATCAGCCCTCCCAGGCAGCGAACAAGATGTATTGTATCCTGGGCCAAACCACCTAGGGTTTCTGCCACAACAGGGACAAAATCCACTCGCAGGATCTACAGTTCTGTAGGTGGGCAGTGAGCTTCCTCTGTACTACAACTTCCAGTGCATGACCGGACAGAGGCAGCAGTGGAGTTGACTAAGGCGTGCTGGAGAGGGGAGATGATGTGCATGTCTAGGACAGCTGAGCGACCAAGGTGCCAGGTAGGAAGGAACACATCTGCAGGGTGGGAGAGAGAATCAGCAACGATGCCGGCAGTTTCACGGGATGGGGCAAAAACAACATATTGGGCAGCAGTGAAGAGGACATCCCTGATGGCATTATGGCAGTAGATCCTATCATCATTGCCACCGCAGCCCACTTGGTGATCGCCATATACATCAGCCATAGAGGGGCATTCAGGGCAGGCATACTGGGAGCAGTACTGCAAACATACACGAAATTCCTTGTCGCAGAGGTGGGAGGTCTGAATCTCCATGAGGCCTCCCTTCACGCCCCTGCTGCCTTTATCGCTTCCTCCACACAATCTGAGGTACTTGTCAGTCGAATGCTGGATTGCCCCCTCAGCCCTCTCCTCACTTCTCACAAGCCCTGGACCTGTTTTCAGCTGCAGCCAACCACCCAGTCTGACTGACATTGACGTACCCTTCTGACAGCGCCATCTTTCCCATGCCATTGACGATGCCCTACATCACCAGTTCACTTCCTCTGTTCCTTCTCCTAGGGCCCACGTGCTCGCCACCTCCACGGCCCTACCACATGCTCAGGATTGGCTTAATGGTGTCCACTCAGCAGCCCTAGGCCTCCCTGCTAACTAGGGAGAGACGCCTTATAGTTAGTTGTGTAATAATGCGCTGAGGCTTCACACCCTTGGTGCTCTAGTTACATTGGTGACCATAATTAATGTCTATAAAGTTGTCGATGCCACTTTGATCAGAATATTTCATGCCACAAAAGAAGTATTAATAATCTTGTAAATTATAATGCATCTACAGGTGAAGTTATATCAAACACACAATAACAAAAAAAATCTAAGCAAAAAAGAGTGAAAAGTTTAAAAAAAGCTACATATGCATTTAGTTCAAAAGTCATTCAGTTACCAACAGGAGGGTTAATAATGTGCATTGTACCTTCTTCATTTCGAGCATAAAACTGGTACGCTGCTCGGAGTCCTGACTCAAGAGCTCCTTGAATCCAACCAGCAGCAGTCGATATACCTTCCCCAGCAAAGAATAGATTCAAAAATGGATAATACATGAAGCGTTCAATGTTGCGATACTGATATGGTTTGAGGAGAACATAGGCTCCTTGAGCAGATGGCTCATTGTACCATGTCTCGACGGCTCCAACTTCATATTCATCTGCAATTTCAGGATGAATTTCTCCGATTTGGCGGACAGCTTCTTTGATGGCAATTAGGGGGTGTATTGATCCAAATAGAAGAGCCTCTGACTTCCACGTGTAAACAAGAAGAATGCCTTTTTCGGGAGGTTTACCACTCGTCGGGGCAGTTGGGTAATGGACTTGTCCAATTGGAAGATTGGTCTTACTGAATCCACCTTTTATTGGATTTTTGGCTCCAGGCTTATCCCAAAATCTTGTCTTAGATTGAATCATGATTTTTGTGGAGGGGCCATACCAGACATCTTCAATTGCTTTGTAAAGCATGTCGGGAAACTCTGTGTCCGGATTGGTGTCCATGCTTTTCATTTTTATCTGTCGGATGATGTGCAGAGGTGTAGTAACAATAACAGCATTTCCAGTAAATTCACACGGTCTGCCTGAAGTAGTATAGAACCCTTTTTTACTGTAACTGCCATTTCAGCTTCTGTGCATTTATAATCAATTTCATTCACAGCGACATTGAATGTAATGTCGTCACGAAGGTAATCGTAGAATTTCTCTGGCAGCTTTGACATTCCTCCATCGATGTGGTGCATGTGGTCTGACCACCACTGACCCAGCTCATCGCGAAGGAACTGCACAAGGCTTTGATCGAGCTGCTCAGTGTAGTTGTACACTGAATATGCAATAATAGCCTCTTCAGGCCAGGGGATATAGTCACCAAGGTCAGAATCTTCAATTTCTTGTTTGTAATCCTGTGAGAGCTTGCTAACAACCGCATCCTTGTCACTGCGCAAAAATCCATTGAGAGGAAATTGGCTGTAATTATCGATCCAATTTCTCCATATTTTTGCTTTTTCTGTACTTGTGGTTGCTTTTTTCAGTCGTGAAGTTAGCTGCCATTTAACTTTTTCAACTGATTTGTCGTAATATTCATCTATGTGGTTTAGAGCAAAATATACATAATTAAGTAACCAATATAATTACCTCAAAAAGTTAAATTATCAGCATAATAACCTCACTGGTTGAATCACACAATAACATCAGTTTAACTAGACATATAGGAAAGTGTGACATATTCTAAAGACTTATTTAAGTTTCTCAAAACTTACTTATAGTGTTTATTCTTGGTTTAATATTCTTAATCTTTGAATCCCATCCTGGCCAAGTATCAGAGAAATGTTTGTATTCATCTTTCTTCCACTCTATGTAGGCACAATTAATAGGTAATAAAATATCTAATGAGTAACAGAACTTGCATATATATATATATATATATATATATATTCCACCCTAGATATCTTCACAATGATATTTTTAGGTACTTGACCTGAAATTACCCCTGTAGTTTATAGCAACCTGCCAAACTTTTCAATTTTCTCGTTTTACAGCTACTTTCCTCTGGTGTTCCCTGCTCTTTACCCTGCTCAACAGGGTTAGAGCAGCTGCTAAAATATCAGCTAGGGGTGTGGGTAGCCCCTACAACCAACTTTAAGGCTGTGAGTTACCCTTCCTCTAGTACTAACTACAGTAGTGAAGATATCTAGTGTGGAATAAACCACTTATTACACTAGTCAGAGTGTTATGACAAGATATTTCACTCTCAGGCTTTATTTTCACTGCCTCTGGCTGTGAAAATAAATTAGCCTGCTTGTGAAATATCTCGCCATATCACACTCTGACTCACATAATAAGTATTATTATATGTTATATATATATTGTTATATGCATATTGCAAGAATAAGGTATTTCACACTAACAAATGTAATAAGTGGTTTATTTTACACTAGATATCTTCACTGCAGTAGTTCACACTAATACATCAAATGTTTATTCTATTACAATAGTAAGAAAAGTTAGGAAAGCAGTCAACCTATTGGGCTCATGATCTTCTTTATCACTTCCTTTAAAGAAACAAAAAAAAAATGACTGAGCAAATGATATGGCTTCAGAGACGGAATATCTGATATTTCTACATTCTCGTACAGTCACATCACTTGTACCAACTGTTTCACACTTTGACTGGCAAGTTATGATGACCAGAATGGTAACACGACAACATTATATGAATATTGTAATTGTTAATTAATTTTTTGTAAAGGATATTCAGGAAGAGATGAAGTTTTAAAGCAATTGGAGACAAAACACGTACTAATGTGCAAAAACGTATCATAGTCCATAAAGAGAAAAGCTGAAAATTAAGACTTACCAGACAATCTTAAGCTCTATTTTAGACAGTCACAGGGCTACCGCAGGGCTCAAGGAGTGCATGGCTTATTCAACTCCTAGTTGCTACATTCTAAGCTTCAGAATCTCATACTATAAATTTTCAGGTGAACCAGTGCTCAAAAGTAAGCACACAAGCAGCCCTTATCTTAAAAATTCTAAAATTTCAATGCTTTAGCTTCAATTCTTATTATTACAGGAAGTACTATATTGCTGCAATGTAGAACTAGAATGGGGGTGTTATATTAGATAATCAGCTATGATGAGGTACCTTCAATTCTGATTGGTTCCATGTTGTAAAACTTCAAGAAAGCATTTTCGTCAGAATTGTTGAATGGTAATGTTTTCAAGTGGAACTCATCTGTCACATAGAAGTCAGTAAGGAAATGTATCTTTTCTTCTGCATTAGGTGGACATGGGAGTCTCATGGCTCCACCTGCAAAGAAAATTTTAATAATAATAATATACTATAAACTTCCTCAATAATTATATCAGGAATGGCCTCTGCAAGTATTGAATGAATGTCTTTTGCATATGCAAACTGTATATCTTTGAGGATACTGTATTTTACTAACTTAGTGCATGGGGATACTCTAAACACTTACCATCAACATATAGACCTTTAGCAAATCCTTCTTTTTCTCCAAATGTTTTCACTCTTCCTCCCACTCTCTCTTGCATCTCTATGATTTGGACTTTGTGACCAGCTTTCTTGAGCTCATAAGCGGCAGACAATCCAGCCATTCCTGCACCAACTATTATTACCTTCCTGACAACTTTAGGTGGCACTTGGTTGTCTCGCCGCCAATTTGTTCCTATTGGTGGCTTAAATGCATTTTTATTCTTGTAGTCTTTATAAGCCACTGATAAGCCTTCTTTTACTAACTTCATGTAGAATGGTTTCAGTGTGTTACTCTGCTGAAATGAAGTTTCTTCAGCTGGTAAGACTTCTTTAGTATCACAGCCAATGTCCCCATCTTCCCACCTAGGCTCGTGGGAAATCCTGCGATTCTTGTAAAGAGGCAATACATTTATTAGGCCAAACATGCTGGAAAATACAGATATGCACAATATAATAATGATATACATAATTATGTTATACAGTGACAGTAGCTAAAATCCTTATAAAATGCTTTTCTGCTAAGCTAAGGCAACCAATTGACCATGCAAACATTTCCGTTATTGTTTGCTAAATGAAACATGTATTCACAATGCAAATTACTACACAAAACTTTACTTACCTCAACTATAGCAGCTTAACCAGACTCCAGACACCAGGGGCCGTCGGCGAGAAAACTGAAGTTACTGCTCCATTACTCTCCTACGGAGGTAGAAGACACGGTCACAGTTACGCCTCGCGTTTCATACGAGATTTATTCGCGAAATTAAACCAGAGACAATAAAATCTGCGCTGGTCGGTGAACAATCTTTACCGATTCCTTTTACCGCTTCTACAACTTTTGCGGTGGCGTTGCATTGACTGTGTAAGTACAATTTGCTACAGTCAGATCTCACCGGAGAACCACGAGCAACTAAAAGTGCATTTCACCCGCGTCAGAATGGCAGAATAAACGTACTTTTTACGCGCATTAAGTACTAGTGGTGTGCTTGAGCACAAATGGCGAGCGAGCCTAAAGACTATACTATTTTTATATGAATGATTTTGACTTCTAACACTGAAGCTACTGATAAGGTCCAGTTTTTTTTTATTTAGCATACAGGGTAAAGGGATTTCAGTGCCATAGTTACAACTCTCTGCAACTGCTTGAATTGAAGGGGGGGAAAAACAACAAAACAATACACGTTATTTCAAAGTTTTCATTGTGATATTCTTTAGCTAAGTAGTGGTTGTAACACACAATGCTTTGACACAACTGGACATGCACCTACACAGACTTACCTTCGCAGTAGTCTAGTGGACAATGTATTTTCAAGTAAATACTGTTGCGCACGGCTTATAACCATGACAAAGAGCGCATTGACTTACCACCGCCACTAACTCGAATAGAAAAACTGCACCCGCAAAAGAATTCAAAAGGTAAACAATTCAATTTCTAGGGTGATACGGGTACTGATCGATAAACCAGAGGATTCTGTTTAGTGCAATTTGGGACGGGGTCGACCACATAACTAACACAAAAACGCGAGGGTCAAAGTACGAAATGACATACGTACGTCCATATATATAAATAAATAAATAAATAAATAAACAAACATCCCCGATTTTCGATTGTGTTACCCCTGTAAGTGTCTCGCTCGCTACGCTCGCTCGCCAACTAGTTAGAGCATAAGCGCTTAGGTACGGCCCTTGGGCTTCAGTGCAATAAATCCACCAGTACCTAAGCGCGCATGTATGAGGTTTTTTTTGGTAAACCAAAAAAAAAATGAACACCACAACGAGAATTTTTCAATATCTTATTAATAGAAAAAAATTGCGAATATATCATAAAGTAATATTGAAATGGAAAAGAACTCGTTGTCTTGCAGTAGAGTATCGGCTCGGCTAGTAGTGCACCAAATTGCGGAGCTCCAACTTACCACACCGCTCCAAAAAGTGCTACAAAGTTTTATAACTAGGCCCCGATATTTCCTCCAGATTCGCTCTAAAATTAGTGAGCGGCTCCTTCGGCAGGTACTTTGCCCTTGTGTTGTAGTGGAGAAGCCCCTGTAAGTAATACAATAGTAGTAAATCGTGCATAGCAACCATCAACAAAAAAATTGCGTAGGCGGTGTGCGGCCACCCTTAAGAGTGCATTTTACGCGCTTAAAAGTGCCCTTCACCCCGCGTCAGAATAAGCTAAAAGTTCAAAGGTTACGGATTAAGCAGCAAAGGTGATATACGTTTACAGGATGGACGTTTTACTGGGCTCATACAGTCAAGATGTCAGAATGTTCTACACTGTGGAATTCTGAGGTCCAAAATGTGGATACAATTGACAGAGTGGTATTAAACTTTGAAGAAATTTATTGTGATATTTCTGGTTTCCTTCAACAGGATCATTTTCATGGCGACTTCAATTTAATAGCACTGCAGCAATGTTTTTCTCAATTAATAATCCACTGGAAAACGAAACTGACACAGATGGAGCGAAATAGTGGGAGGCCAAAGAAAACTATTAACATTGAACTGGTAAGTGTTTAGTGTGAGATTTGTGAAAGTAGTGTAAGTAGGAGTATTAAAATTGAATGTGTGATGATGATTAATATGGTTTCTTAGCATTATTCTTAGAGTGTAAGAATATATGAAATCCTTTAGAACGTTATTTACTGAGCTAATGCACATAGTAGTTGTCATGTCTTTGTAATTACTGTTTGTGTTGTCATTTGTTTTTTTGTTTTTTTAACTTCAGATATTTGGATGAAGCTGGAATTTTTGAGGGAGATGAAAATATCCTGGAAAGAATGTGCAGATATTCTTCTGGTTTCTAAGACCACTCTCTGGAGACGAGCATTATATTTTGGAATCACTGCTATGTCGGAGTTGTCTGACTTACAGCTTGATGCAGTTGTAGAAATAATTGCACATGAATCTCCAAACTGTGGAATAATTATGGTATGGGGACAACTTAGAGTCTAGGAATCAATGTTCCAAGAAGGAGAGTATATGAGAATCATTACTGAGAGTAAATCCAAATGGTGTTGAAGCAAGGCGAAGAAGAACAATAAGTCGCAGATCTTATAATGTTATATCATCGAATGCATTTGATGGACAACACAGCTTAGTTCGATGGAGAATAGTAGTTCATGGGGGAATAGATGGGTATTCTCGAAAGATTGTTTACTTGCATGCATCAGGGAACAATCGAGCAGACACTGTCGTGGATCTGTTTATTAAAGCTGTCCAAAACAATGGCTGGCCTTCAAGAGTTCGCTCCAATAAGGGAGGCAAAAATGTTGAAGTGGCTAGTTATAGAGGGTTAAATCGGTCAAGCCATATTGCCGGGTCAAGCCATATTGCCGGGTCAAGTGTTCACAATCAGCGAATGAGAGGCTGTGGCGGGACACATTTCGATGTGTATTGCACCTGTATTACTCTCTTTTTTATGAAATGGAAGAAAGTGAGCTGCTATGTCCTTATGTATACTTTTTTTCTTTTGACATTACTCAAATGAATTGAAATTAAACAGCATTCAGTAGGAGTAGTGTGGCTTTTATCTATAGAATACAATGGCTATAGTAAAGAGATTTCTAAATAATTGGTAACCGCTGTCGGATATAAGTCTACAAATTTGCTGCCTTTTTTCTTTTTACCTGCTGTATTTTTTTTTGCATATAAACAAATAAAAGGGGAGATTTCAGTTTAAGAGCATGTGAAGACCTTTTGATTCCAACAGATTGAAAAAAAGATCATATACCATAAGATTGTGTCAGCTGCTCTATAATGATGTTCAGACTGAATCCTAGCTAATAATGACATTGTAGCTATTATAGTAAACTATTGGAAATAAGAACTTCAAATAACCGCCATAGGTGCTAAAATGGTAGGCATTCACCAATGGATAATTAGTTATTGTATTTTAACTTGATGTGATTAACACTGCACTAATTTAGCGTGGTTTCATTATACCTAGCTGTTAATTATTATCAGCAATGGAATGTATAGCAACACAATAAAGAAGTATGGCCATGCAAAAACAAAATAACGATAATTTTAAATACTTTTCTGCCTGAATAAATGCAAATCCTTTTATGCATTCTGATCATAATTGCCACTGAATTATATGTATGAGTGTACTGAATTGAGTTTCACTGATTGAAACTAGGACATAGCTACAAAATTTGACGTTAATAGGATGAAAATTTTTGATATACATAAACTAAAATTTGAGCGATAAAGACAAAAAGTCTAATAATTGAAAACTGTTATCTTGATAAAATCTCCAAGAGAGATTCCAGTGCACTCAAATAAATGTCAAAACCATAATAATCACTGACACTCAGTGGTGAACATATCTCTTGCAGTTTTTGTAGCTGAGTCGAATAAATGCAGGTCATGTCAAAAGGATCCAAGCTTTGTCGATTATACTCTATAATCTTCATCCATAGAAGGCTGGTTAAGAATTGACTGATCTGCAAAACATAAACCTCTTATCCAGAGCTTCTCTGGTGTCCATCCATTTTCAGTACGTAAATGATGATTGTTCCAGCTTTCCATAAGCCTTTGCAGTTGAAAGACAATTCTTGGAAGAAATACATAGTACAGTAAAACGTCCCTTATCCAGGCGCCTTGGGACAAGAGGTGCCCGTAACTCAGAATTGCCCGTATCTTAGAACAAAATGTTTTAATCACTTTTAAATGGTTACTTATTATAATTATGGCAATGTTTGTACATGTGTTTAGGTTCCTAGTGTGAAATGGATGAGAGAAGTCTTCTAGGTTTAATATGTACTGTAATATGAATGCATTGCTAATTGTCACATCTATTAAAATATTTTGTATTATATAAACAGGAGCTCCTTTGCATCGCTGCTACATGAACCACTCATAGCAAGCATGGTCAACCTTGCTAAGTAGAGCTTCTTTCATGATGCTCCTCTTCTTTAGAACTGATGGACACTCACCACAGCCAATGTAATTTTCTATTTTCTCTCTTTCCTTCCAAACATTTGCTTACCGTAGACTTAGGAACTTGATGCAGCTCAGAAACGCACCGTTGTGATTTTCCACCCTTCAACTCCTTGATAATATCCAGTTTCTTTTCCAAGGTAAGAACCCTCTGCTTCCTTCCCTGCTTAGGATTGGAAGTAGAGGCCATAATACTTTCCTTACGCTCGTCACTATTCAATTCTGCGCTGTCAAGCAGCTGTCACCTGTCATGTGATAATTTTCCGATGAGCGCGCGCGACTATTGTTGAAGCGCGACGCGATGGCAGCTAAAACTGCCCGGTAGAGGGACGTGCCCATATCTTAGGGATGTTTTACTGTATAGACAAAACAGGTGCAGTTCATTGGTACAAGAAAAATGAATTGTTTATAACCAAATGAAGTCAATCTTATTATACATTACCAAACCCATGACCACCAAGAATAGCTAATTTAATTTTTTTTTTAATGTGCAGTAATCCACTGTTTGTCTGGATAATTTCAGAGTCAGAGTACATGTTGAAGCACTCGGAAAACGCTTAGCAGCAACAAACTCCACCTTTAGTGGTTGGTCAAATCCCAAAGGAGATACTTCATCTCACCCGAAATGAAGGTCAACATATCTCCTAGTGATACATCAGTGTCCTCGGTATTATCTATTAATTAAAAGCAATACCAATGACAATAATAACAGTAATAAGTACTATAATCTGCATGCACATGTGCAGGAAGATTTCAGAACACAAGTACACAGCGAGCCAGTATGGTGCCACCTATTTTTTATATATAGACCTTTTCCAAGTTAGTTACCTATATTGACCACACACATTTCCTGTGTATGGATAAAGCATACAAACAACAGCTATCACAAATTTTCACATTTCTTGTTTTAACTAAAAATGACTAAGCTTAACTTAAAGCAATTTTGGGCCGAATCTCTTACAATCTCAAAATCCAATAGCTAGCCACCGTTTCACATAGTACAGAAGGAAATTTAGACCTTATATATAAATATAATGAACATCAAAAGACAAGATGGTTGAGTAGATTGATTCATGTCTTACCTTCACAATCTTGCAAAAAATAGAAAAATTCATAATAACTGCTTCTTCTTGAATTTTATCATTTAAACCATTCAATGAATTATTATATATTAATATATTTAGAGAGAATCACTGACCAAAAAACACAAAAAAGTTAAAACACCAAACGTTTCAGCTACGGACTGTAGCCTTCATCAGTGGTAATGATTCAAAAATAAAAAATAAATAGTTACTATGACAGGTGAAAGCCTAAGGGTGATACATGTTAAAGCACTTGGTTGGTAACAATACCTGATCACATAGGATTTTACAGATTTATACATTCAATGAATTGTCAATGATAAAGGCTTCTTGCAAAAAGGTGGCACTTAGACTACTTTTGCCAAACACAAACAAAGATCTCGTTGCTTGGACGTTATTAAATTTTGAAAAGAGAGTATTTACAACACCATCCTTCAATTGAGAAATTTCACCATAAATATTGTACACTGTATAATGTAGCCATGCTACGTGAAGAAATTCTCCAACATCCTTTAAAGTCACCACATGCTTTAAGTACCCACACTCAAACTGAAATGAATAATCATTGGCAGCCAATATGTCTTTAATTTCTTCTTCAGATTCAGCTTGCTTCAACTGCACACATAAAAAGAACTGTTACTAGACACATCAACTGCTTTCATATACAAATAATAAAGATTACCTTGTTCAGTTTATTACAAATGTGTATGTCATGAATTTCTAAAATATCTGTAACACTCTTTACTTCACCGCATACGAGAATGTCAGCAACTGGCCACGTGCTGGGCCACGTTGTATTATACTAGTGGATATCATTTTTCCAGCAAGGTAATATTCTTGATTGTTAAGTGCTGTTATGTTGTGTGATGGAGTCACTGATGCTGGGTATCCTTCAAACGTGCTAGAATTTGAAAGTAGTATGGCTGCAGTCAAAAGCCTGAAAAACTCTCTTCTTGGGCCACCAGTGTCGATTGCCGCTTCTCCAATAAATGACACTTGAATTATCTTTCCCACTTCAAAGCTTTTCCTCCTAAATTGCTTGGAGCATCTTCCAAAATGAATTTTCTACGAACATTAATTATTTGGTATTCATCTTGCTTTACGGTACTCGAAAAATGTTCTTTTAGGAGAAGTTCAATTTCCAGTCTAGAAATATTTTCAGTTTTTCTAAGGAAAAACAAATTACAGACTGTATAGATATGATTCAATATAAAATGCTGAAGTAGGCCATACAATTTTTCCAGAAATTTACTCATAATGATCAGAAAGTGTGATTGGCGAACATGGATATGTTATTTCTGAGTAGAAACATAATAAAACACTCAAAATGATAATCTACAACATTATGAACTTACCTATATATCGGCAGGAGAAACAGATGTATTTAGTGTAATTATAAGAACAGTGTCTATATCATCAGGAAGTTCTGAAGGTAGGCTGCTTGTCTGAAATACATATGTCACAATAACCAACCATTGCAACAATATTAGTAACTTAAAATAGAAAACAACAACAACACTCTGAATTACTTCTTTAGTAGAAAAGGACTTAGTCAGCCTGACATAAACAGCACCTGTACGATCCATTGCCATCAAAATTTGTTTGCCCATCGGGAAGACGAATTTTCCTGTTCGTACAGCGCACAAACGAAAAACCATTTCCGGCAATCTCTTTGTAATCATTAAAAATGCTTTCTTTTTCACGAATGAGGCTTGGTATTTCCCATCTGATTTGTTCTTCAGTCATGGAAGTTGTAAATGTAAGCGACCCTTCATAGAGCTTATGGTAGTCATGAAGTGCTTGCACTTCTGGTGGAGGATCCCCTGGATACTCAATTAAAACAAGATTTTTGCAGCATTCTTTCTCCTTCTCAATGTGGCATAATTTAATTTTTTTTTACTTGACTTCGAATGATGCCCTGAGACGTCTGCAGGAGAAGAGTGAAGGCATGTAATCAATCTGTTAGCTCTCATGACAATGTCTTGGTGACTCTCTATTCCAGTGGTTGAGCTACTAGAGCAACTAGGAAAGAGTGAATTAATTTCACTGGAAATTTGGCCACATTCTAAAGATTCACATATATTCAACCTTAAGTAGTCACTGTAATGCCTAGTCAATTCAACCTATCTTTGAAGCACTCTTCAGCATGATCTGGTCTCCCAGTTGGACTCCAAGTGAAACTAACTGTTCCTCAGTTAACAGTGGTATCAACTTCACAGTCATCTACATCACCACCATTTTTGTAATTGCATCTAGATATATGTACCTGTCATATATATTGCTGTGTTGCACCTTCTAGCTAACAAATTTGTCCCTCAAATGAGTTAAATTTGTTGCACATAAGGCCCGATCCAGTAGATTTATGTTCTTCTCGTCCATAGCTGACAAGACCACACAGAATGATCAACTTTGAAGGACCACAGAATGATATGGTGTTTACGTGTTGTACTACATAAAGCCACTCAACGCGCATCAAAATAACTCAAATGCGCTTAAACTATTAACACGCGTAAACTCTACCAAGTGTAAACGCCAGACCGACGCGGATGAAAAACGCGCATATAGTGAATTGTTCAACGCGGGAATACTAAGAAAAAATTATTAATTTTTTTCAGAGGTTCCACTTTTTTTTTTTTTTTTAGATAAATGATAAGAAATATACAAAAAGGTCAGACTACACCGTCCAGGGAGGGGGGTATGGTGGGGAGACGGTGGAGCCACAGGGATGCATTGCCCTGCCATAAAGCCACTGCCAAGCGGCCAAACAGGTGACTGGTAGTTGGGGTGGAGTCAGAGGTGCTGTAACGATTCTCAATGGCCCTGCTGATGTTGGTGATGGTACGGATGGTGTCCTCAGCCAGCCCACCTAGTGTCTCAGCCACCAGAGGGACGAAGTCCGTCCCGGAAGAGCGGCATGCTGAGAGGTTGGCTGCAAACTTTCTCTGCACACCAACTTGGAGGGCATGGCCAGGTGTTTGAGCAGCCTGAGCGATGGTGAGCTCCTGTAGCGGGCTGCGGTTGGACGTCCAAGGCTCCAGCATGGAATGAAGATGTCGCCCGGGCGAGCCTGCGAGCCAGGCAGTAAGCCAGAGGTCTCCTTGGAGGGAGCCAGAGCAGCGGACTGGGCAGCAGCGTGGATGGCGCCACGGACAGCATTGTGACGGGCAATGCGATCTCTATTCCCTCCCCCCCC